>Ga0265340_10002372_pt1 | contig 10716 bp, 13 predicted proteins | sample 4CB225metaG_FD_202082 | JGI IMG/M metagenome (GOLD analysis project Ga0265340, IMG submission 202082) | Rhizosphere microbial communities from Carex aquatilis grown in University of Washington, Seatle, WA, United States - 4-CB2-25 metaG | ecosystem: Host-associated > Plants > Roots >...
TCACCTAACCCCGCGCCAAGCACTGTCACATTGCCCAGGGGTTTCCTGGGGTGATGTCACATTGCCCCCACGAAGTGCGGGGCAATGTGACAGTGCTTGGCGCGGGGCTAGTCGAGCGGGCGGAGGTCGGTCTTGTAGCGCTGGCCGTTCTCGACGTAGAGGTCGACCGCGTGCTGGACCACGTCGGGCGGGGCCGAGTCGAGCGTGATCTTGGCGGGCACTCCGAGTGCCATCGCGCCACCCGGTACGACGGTGTCGTTCGGCACCACCGCGCCGGCCCCGACCAGCGCTCCGGAGTGGACGACCACCCGGTGCAGCACCACCGAACCGGACCCGATCAGCGCGCGGTCCTCGACCGCGCAGCCCTCCAGGTGCGCATTGTGACCTACGACACAGTCGTCGCCGATTGTGGTCGGGTAGCTGTGCGTGGCGTGGATCACGGTGCCGTCCTGGATCGAGGTCCGGGCGCCGATCGTGATCGATCCGTAGTCACCCCGCAGGACCGCGCCCGGCCAAACCGAGGAATTGGCACCGATCGTCACCGATCCGATCACCACGGCGTCGGGGTGCACGTAGGCGCTCGGATCGATCGAGGGCACCTGATCGCCCAGGGCATAGACGGTCACTGAACCTCCTGGGTCCTCGGCAGCGTGTCAGATGCGGGCATTCAGGTGCCCGGCGTAGCCTCACAATCCGCCCAACATCATGTACCGTGCGCCCGCGCGGTGGGATCACCGCCTGCCAGCGGGCATAAATCAGCCGCTGTGGCGTTACGTCTCGCGCAAGGACTACTTACTGAGGCAGGTATTGAGCAGATGGCAACCGACTACGACACCCCGCGCGCCACGGATGACGAGGCCACGGAAGACAGCATCGAGGAGCTGAAGGCCCGCCGCGATGCCCAGGCTGGCGCGGTTGACGTCGATGAGGCCGAGCTGGCCGAATCCTTGGAGCTCCCGGGCGCGGACCTGTCCGGCGAAGAGCTCACCGTTCGGGTGGTCCCGCGCCAAGCGGACGAGTTCACCTGCAGCCGATGCTTCCTGGTCCGACACCGCAGCCAGCTCGCGGATGAGAAGAAAGGCATCTGCCGGGAGTGCGCGGCCTAGGCGACAGGCGGGCTTCCGCCGATGACGAACCGGGCGATCTGCCCGGCGTCGTCGTACGCCTGATCGACGGTACGCCGCTCGACGCCCGCGCCCGCGCGAGCCTGCTGCGCCGGCTCAGCGTTGGCATGGCAGCGAGCGCCCGGGCGGCCGGAGCGATCGCGGTGGGCAGCGGGCGCTGGCTGACCGACATGGTCGTCGACTTCGCCCCGCACGTCCCGATCCGGGACGCGACGACGCTTCGCGCCCACCATGACGGCAAGTTCGGCGACGAGTTGGCCAGCGCGCTGATCGACAACGCGGCCCGCGCGACCGCGGCGGTCGGCGCCGCGGGCGGGGTGATCTCCTCGCTCGAGTTCGCCGCGCCGCCGTTGCTGCTGACCTCGCCGGTGCAGGTGGCCGCCGAGACGATCGCGGTCGTTGCGATCGAGCTGAAGCTGGTCGCCGAGCTGCACGAGGCGTACGGCTTCCCGGCCACCGGCACCCCGGCCGTGCGCACCGCGGCTTACCTCGGTGCGTGGACCAGACGCCGGGGGCTCGACCGCTCGCTGGGCGGGTCCGGCCTGCCGGGGCTGGTGACCGGCGCGGCCCGCCGCTCGCTGCGCAACCGGCTGGTTCGCCGGGCCGGGGAGAACGCGGTCACCGTCATGCCGTTCATGACCGGTGCGCTGGCCGGCGCCTCGCTGAACTCCCGCGAGACCCGGCGACTCGGCGAGCAAATCGCCGGCGACCTCGGCGGTCACCCGCGCTGACCGGTCCGGGTCAGACGGTCAGGAAGGCTCTGATCAGCTCGGCGGTCTCGTCCGGGTGCTCGAACTGCGGCACGTGCCCGCACTCGGCCAGGACGACCGACTGCGCCTGCGGCAACGCCGAGGTGATGTGCCGCTCGAACGACGACGGCACCACCCAGTCGTGGTCGCCCCATACGAACAGGGCCGGCTGCGCCAGCCCCGGCAGCCGCTCCCAGAAGCCGTCATCGCCGTACGCCGCCTCGAGGTAGATCTCCCGCATCGCGGAATAGAAGGCGCGCCGGTGGCCGTAGTGCTTCATCAGCCGCCGGTACTCATCGGCAGCTGAGTCGTACCACGCGTCCGGGAGCCGGTCCGGCCGCGCGAACAGCGACCGGATCCCGAACACCACGGCGCGTTGCGGCATCGGATAGGGGAGCACGAGCACGCCGGGCTGCAACAGGCGGACGAGCGGCACGAGCTGCCGCATCCGCCGGAACGCCGGCGACGGGCAGAGCAACACCAGCCGCGAGACCAGGTCCGGCGAGCTCAGCGCGGCCTCGATCGCGACCCGCCCGCCTAGGGAGTTGCCGACCACCGTCACCGGGCCGGCTCCGATCGCGGCGCAGAACGCCTCCAGCCAGGCGGCGAGCTCGTGCGCCTGGTAGCGCCAGCGCGGCGCCGCCGACCCGCCGAATCCCGGGAAGTCCGGGGCGATGACCCGATGGTCGCGGACGAGATCGGGCAACAGCGGCAGCATCGAGGCGTTCGTAGCGCCGAGACCGTGCAGCAGCACCACCGGCGGGCCGTCGGCCGGGCCGGCTTCGAGGTACGACGAGCGCACCCCGCGCGCGGTCACGACCTTGACCACCGGATGCGAGTCCGGCCGCTCGCCCACGTCGAAGGCGCTGTCGATCTGCAGCGCGAACGCCAGGTCGCCGCGCACGATCAGACCGTGATCGAGGAAGGCGCCGACCCCCGACAGCTCGCCCTCGAGGACGGCGGCCAGGGTCACCGGATCAGCCGTGATGGTCGCCCGCGGGCGGGCGACCCGGCCGCGCTGCAGGCGGACGCGGCCCCGGTCGAGCTGGACGGTCCACGATCCGACCGGCGGCGCGTCGAAGACCACCGAGCCGCGTTCCGTGGCGAGGGCCGAGCCCACGCCGTCGCTGACCCGAGCCGCGAACAGCGCATCGAGGTTCGGGATGGCCGCCAGGGTGCGCAGCGCACTACCCCGGCGACGTGACAGCGCGTCCTGGCTCAAAGGACCGGTTCGTCCAATCCCGGCGGAAGCGTGCCCGACGCCCGTCGCCAGGTCGCGGCGACCCGGCGCTGCGCCATCAGCTTCGCGGCAGCGACCACGGCCGCCGACGCGACCACCCAGGACGCGGCCTCGGCCCAGCGGACGTCCGGGTGTTCGGGGTTGGCCGGCGGCTCCTTGCCGGTGGCCTGCTTCCAGCCGATCGTCAGCGCCCGTCGCGCGACCGCCGTACCGAACGCGGTGCCGATCCCGGCGAAGATCTTGTAGCCGAGCTTGCCGGGGTTCTTCGGCGGGTCCGGCTCCTCGGCGGGGGCCGGATCGGGTTTCTGGTCGCGCGCCATGGCCAACAGCCTGGCACGACCGGGCGGCGTGGCGTGGGAGATCGACCCGAGGGTGCGGCAAGAACTGACGGTGGCGTAGTCCAGGATTGCCAGGATGCGCTCACTGTCGGTCGGCCAGGCCAGGCGGCTTGCAATCGGCGCGCAGGGCCTGACCGGCACCCGTCCGACCACCACGCCCGACCGCCGGCATCTGCGCCGGGTGCTCAAGCACACCGGTCTCCTTCAGATCGACAGCGTCAACGTGCTGGCGCGTGCTCACTACCTGCCGGCCTTCTCCCGGCTCGGTCCCTACGACCCGGCGCTGGTCGACCGGATGGCGTTCACCCACCGCGAGCTGTTCGAATACTGGGGCCACGAGGCCGCGTTGCTCCCGGTCGAGCTGCAGCCGCTGATGCGCTGGCGGATGGCGTACTGGGAGCGTCGGCTCACCAGCTGGCCCCGGCTGGCGAAGGTGGTCGAGGAGCGGCCCGGGTACGTCGAGTGGGTGTACGACGAGGTCGTCGCCCGCGGACCGGTCTCGGCCGGCGAGGTCGCCGAGGACGAGAAGCGCGGAAGCGGCGAGTGGGGCTGGAACTGGACGGACGCGAAGACCGCGCTGGAATACCTGTTCTACGTCGGTCGGGTCACCACCGCCGCGCGCCCCAACTTCGAGCGGCTCTACGACATCCCGGACCGGGTGCTGCCCCAGCGGATCCTTGCCCTGCCGACCCCCGACGAGCACGAGGCGCAGCGCGAGCTGCTGCTGCTCGCCGCCCGGCTGCACGGCGTCGGCACGCTCGGCGACCTCGCCGACTACTTCCGGATCAAGAACCCGCAGGCCCGGCCACGGGTCGCCGAACTGGTCGAGGACGGCCGGCTGGAACCGGTCGAGGTCCGCGGCTGGACCCAGCCGGCGTACACGGTTCCCGACGCGATCGTGCCGCGGCGGATGTCCGGTGGCTCGCTGCTGGTGCCGTTCGATCCGCTGATCTGGGAGCGCGACCGCACCGAGCGGTTGTTCGAGTTCCGCTACCGGATCGAGATCTACGTGCCCGCACACAAGCGGGTGCACGGCTACTACGTGTTGCCCTTCCTGCTCGGCGACGCGCTGGTCGCTCGGGTTGATCTGAAGGCGGATCGGGCGGCCGGTGTGCTGCGAGTCCAGGCGGCCTGGCGCGAGCCGGAGGCACCGGGCCGCACCGCCGAGGCACTCGCCGCCGAGCTGTCCCTGGTCGCCCAGTGGCTGGGGCTCGACGGGATCGTGGTCGAGCCGCGCGGCGACCTGGCCACCGAGCTCGCCCGGGTCTTGGGGTAACAGGGTCCTAGCGGGTTGCGCGGATCTGGTTGCGGGACTGCTTGATCGCGGCGGCCAACTCGTCCGGGTGACGCGTCGACACCACCCAGTAGGGCACCGGGTCGGGGTTGGCCAGCCGCAGCATCACCGAAGTGCCGATCCAGCCACGGACGACGGTGTGCGCCGCCGGGTCGGCCTGCGGCCCGAGCCGGAGCCTGGTCTCGGCCCGGTCGAGGGCGGAGATCGAGGTGACCTGCATGACCGGCAGCTCCTCGTCGCCGGCGATCAGGACGCCGTCTCTGAGCTGGACCCGGGCCCGGCCGCTCAACGCGAGCGGCACGATGAAGAAGCCGATCATGAAGATCAGGACCGGGACGAGGACGACGTAGGAGAACCCCGAACCGACCTCGAGCGCGCCGAACACCACGATGCAGCCGACCACCGGCCACCACGTCCAGGGCACCCGGAGGCGCTCGTCATGAGTCGGCACGGCGCCCAGGGTATGCAGTGACCGCGCGGGTCGGTATGGTGCCGCCGACGATGACCCCCGATCCGACAGCCGACCCGGGCACCACAGTCACGGTGCTGCTCCGGCGGCTCGACCCCGACCTGCCGGCTCCGGCGTACGCCCATTCCGGGGACGCCGGTGCCGACCTCGTCAGTGCGGTCGACATCGAGCTCAAGCCGGGGGAACGCGCCGTGGTGCCGACCGGCATGGCGATCGCGCTGCCCGACGGGTACGTCGGCTTCGTCCACCCCAGGTCGGGGCTGGCGGCGCGGTCGGGGCTGGCCATGGTCAACGCCCCCGGCACCGTCGACGCCGGCTATCGCGGTGAGCTGCGAGTGATCCTGGTCAACCTCGATCCGTCGACCCCGATCCACCTGCGCCGGGGCGACCGGATCGCGCAGTTGATCGTCCAACGGGTCGAGCGGGCCGGTTTCATCGAGGTCGACGAGCTGCCTGACTCGGCGCGCGGGGATGGCGGGTTTGGTTCCACGGGCGGCTGGGCCGACCATGGAGCAGGGCTCGAAGGCTCAAGGAGGAGTTGACGGTGTTCCGACGGCGTCGCGCGGTCGAAGAGCCGCTGGATCCGAACGATCCGGATGGCATCGGCCAGTTCTTTGACGACGAACCGAACGGTGGCGACGACATCGACGACGAGGCGACCGACAAAGAGGTCGACGACGAGCCCGCCGCCGAGCCGGATGACGACGAGCCGGCCGCCGAACCGAGCCCGGCAGCGTCCTCAGCCGCGGCGTCGCAGCCGTACGCCGTGGCGGTCCCCGGTCACCCGCACGGGCCCTGGGACTCCCATGACGTGCCGCACGACGACCCGACGCCGCGGGTCGACCTCGGCGGCTTGCTGGTGCCGATCCCCGACGGGCTCGAGGTGCGGGTCGAGGTCCAGGACGAGACGCCGGTGGCCGCGACGTTGGTCGACGGATCGAGCCAGCTTCAGGTGCATGCCTTTGCCGCGCCGAAGTCGAGTGGGCTGTGGGCCGAGGTGCGGGCCGAGATCGCCGAGTCGCTCACCGGTGCCGGCGGCTCGGCGCAGGATGCCGAGGGCCCGTTCGGGACCGAGCTCCGCGCCCGGATCCCGACCGAGAACGGAACCCAACCGGCCCGGTTCATCGGTGTCGACGGCCCTCGTTGGTTCCTGCGCGGCTTGGTGACCGGGCCGGCGTCGACCGATCCCGCCCAGGCCAGCCGGCTCGAGGGCGCGTTTCGCGACATCGTCGTCCAACGCGGCGGCGAAGCGATGGCTCCGCGTGACATGTTGCCGCTGCACCTGCCGCGCGAGGCCCGCGAGGTGGCCGCGTCACCTCCGACCGACGACCGATCGCTGTCGCTGCCCGAACGGGGACCGGAGATCACGGAGCTGAGGTGAGCGAGTACCGATGAGCAAAGCCGACGAGGGGGGCCGGCTGCGCCGAGCGGTGCGCCGGTTGGCCAGCGAGGACGCCGAGCTCGAGGCGAACGACCTGCAGCGTGAGTCGGCCGAGGACGGTGCGACGACGGTCGCCAAGTGCCCGGATCGCGGGATCGTCACGGTCTTCGGCCGGGTGCGATCGCTGACCCTGCGGCCGCGAGCCGGCACTCCCTCGCTCGAGATCGACCTGTACGACGGCAGCGGCACCGTGACGCTGGTATGGCTCGGCCGGCGCGAGATCGCCGGGATCTCGCCGGGTCGCCAGATCCGCGCGACCGGGCGGATCACCTCGAGCGGATCCCGTCGGGTCATCTTCAACCCGCGCTATGAGCTAATCCTCCGCGACGGCTGACTCGTGGTCGATCGGTTCGCCGATCTGGGTCGGGGGAGTCGGCCGGGTGGCGAGCACGTCGTGCAGGGCGTCTTCCTGGTCGGGTGCCGCCACGAACAGCAGCTCGTCGCCGCCCTCGAGGGGGTCGTCGGGGCTCGGCACCATGACCCGGGCGTCTCGGAGGATGGCCACGAGCGCGACATCGGCCGGCCAGGCGATCGACCCGACCCGTTGGCCGGCGTGCTCGGTGTCCTGGGGCAGGGTCACCTCGACCAGGTTGGCCTCGCCATGACGGAACGACAGCAGCCGCACCAGGTCACCGACCGTCACGGCTTCCTCGACGAGCGCGGAGAGCAACCGCGGTGTCGAAACCGAGACATCGACCCCCCACGACTCGTTGAACAGCCACTCGTTGCTGGGGTGGTTCACCCGGGCGACCACCCGCGGTACGCCGTACTCGGTCTTGGCCAGCAGCGACACGACCAGGTTGACCTTGTCGTCGCCGGTCGCCGCGATGACGACCGTGCAGTCCTGCAGCTGGGCCTTCTCCAGTGAGCTGATCTCACAGGCATCCGCGAGCAGCCACTGCGCGCCTTCGACCGTGTCGGTCTTGAACGCCTTGGGCTCGCGCTCGATCAGGACGACCTCGTGGCCGTTGCCGATCAGCTCGCGAGCAATCGAGCGTCCGACGTTGCCAGCTCCGGCGATCGTGACCTTCATCCGTGCTCACCCGGCGGCTCGGCGAGAACGCCTTCGACCCGCTCGATCTCGCTGCGCAGCACGAGCACGTGCAGCAGGTCGCCGTCCTGGATCGCGGTCATCCGGGTCGGCAGGAGCGCTTCGCCGTAGCGGGTCACGAACGCGACCCGCAGGCCTTCGGCGGCGTTCTGGACGTCGCCCACCGAATGGCCGACCCAGCCCTGGTGATAGGCCACCTCGGCGAGCGCGAGATGGCCGGTGGGATCGGTCCACTCGGCGTGCGCGCCGTCGGGGACGAGCTGGCGCAGCATCGCGTCGGCGGTCCACCGCACCGTTGCGACGGTGGGGATCCCGAGCCGGCTGTAGACCTCCGCGCGGCGTGGGTCGTAGATCCGGGCGACCACGTTGTCGATGCCGAAGGTCTCGCGCGCCACCCGCGCCGAGATGATGTTGGAGTTGTCTCCGCTGGAGACCGCCGCGAACGCGGACGCCTCCTCGATCCCGGCTTCGATCAAGGTGTTGCGGTCGAACCCCACGCCCACCACCTGGCTGCCGGCGAAGGTCGGCGGCAGCCGCCGGAAGGCGGTCGCGTCCTGGTCGACGATGGCCACCGAGTGGCCCGCGGCTTCGAGGCTGTTGGCGATGGTCGACCCGACTCGGCCGCAGCCCATGATCACGACGTGCACCGGCTTGACGCTACACGGAACCGGCGGGTCGTACGCTTGCCGTCGTGCGACCGCTGGGGGACTTGTCCAAGACAGTCTTCATCGGGCGACCCCTGCGCAGCGCCCAACTCGGCGAGACGTTGCTGCCTAAGCGGTTGGCGTTGCCGGTCTTTGCCAGCGACGCGCTGTCCTCGGTGGCGTACGCGACCGAGGAAATCCTGCTCGTACTGTCCCTCGGCGGGCTGACCCTCATCCACTTCACCTGGTACGCCGCGGCCGGCGTCGCGTTCCTGATGCTCGTCGTGGTCGCGTCGTACCGACAGAACGTCCATGCCTATCCCAGCGGCGGCGGCGACTACGAGGTCGCGACCACCAACCTCGGCCAGCGGGCCGGCCTGACCGTCGCGAGTGCGCTGATGGTCGACTACGTCCTCACGGTCGCGGTGTCGGTCAGCTCCGGAGTGGCCAACATCACGTCGGCCATCACCTCTCTCCAGGGCCACGCCGTCCTGCTGGCCGTCGGTGTCGTCGCGATCATCATGTTGCTCAACCTGCGTGGTGTGCGGGAGTCGGGGACCGCGTTCGCGATTCCGACCTACGCCTTCATCGCCGGCGTGACAGCGCTGATCGCGGTGGCCGCGTTCAAGCTCGGCGCCGGTCATCACCTCACGGCCGAGAGCGCGCACTACCGGGTCATCCGCGCCCGCAACTACTCGGGGCTGGCGCTGATCTTCCTGCTGCTCCGTTCGTTCGCCTCCGGGTGTACGGCGCTGACCGGGGTCGAGGCGATCAGCAACGGTGTGCCGGCGTTCCAAAAGCCGAAGAGCAAGAACGCCGCGACCACGCTCGCGCTGCTCGGAGGCATCGCGGTCAGCATGTTCATCGCGATCACGGCGCTGGCGATCGTGACCCACGTCCATGTCGCCGCGGCGCCGAAGAACCTGGTCGGTCTCCCGGCGGGTACGGCTCAGAAGACGGTCATCGCCCAGGTCGGTGCCGCGGTCTTCGGCAGCGGCTCGTTCGGCTTCTACTACCTGCAGACGATGACCGCGTTGATCCTGGTGCTCGCGGCCAACACCGCGTTCAACGGCTTCCCGGTGCTCGCGTCGATCCTCGCGCGCGACGGATACCTGCCGCGCCAGCTGCACACGAGGGGCGACCGGCTGGCGTTCAGCAACGGCATCTTGATCCTGGCCGGGTTCGCGATCCTGCTGATCGTCGCCTTCTCAGCTTCGCCCACCCGGTTGATCCAGCTCTACATCATCGGTGTGTTCGTGTCGTTCGTGAACAGCCAGATCGGCATGATCCGGCACTGGAACCGCAACCTGCCCCTCACCGAGGACCCGGCTCGGCGTCGACAGATGCAGCGATCCCGAGTGATCAACAGCGTCGGCGCCGTCGTCACCGCGCTCGTGCTCGGGATCATCCTGATCTCGAAGTTCACCCAGGGCGCGTGGATCGCGATCGTGGCGATGGTGGTGTTGTTCACGATGATGCGCGGCATCCGGCACCACTACGACGTCGTGCAGGAGGAGCTCGCGCCGGACGACGGCGACGACGTACTGCCGTCGCGGGTGCATGCGATCGTGCTGGTGTCGAGGGTCCACAAGGCAACCTTGCGCGCGGTGAACTACGCCCGGGCCACCCGCCCGTCCACCCTCGTCGCGCTGACCGTCGACGTCGATCACATCGCCACTGACGCGTTGAAGAGCGAGTGGGAACGCCGCGGGGTGCCGGTGCCGCTGCAGATCCTCGACTCGCCGTACCGCGAGATCACCCGGCCGATCATCAAATACATCAAGGAGCTCAACCGCGAGAGCCCGCGTGACGTCGTCTCGGTCTTCATCCCCGAGTACGTCGTGGGGCAGTGGTGGGAGCAGCTGCTGCACAACCAGCATGCGCTGCGGTTGAAGGGCCGGCTGTTGTTCACCCGCGGCGTGATGGTGACCAGCGTTCCGTATCAGCTCGCCTCCTCGGGCCGGGTGGTCGAACGGGCTAGACCGGTCGCCGGTGACGTCCGGCGCGCGGTCGAGGTCAAGGTCGAGGTCAAGCCGGCGGCGCCGCCACCGCCCCGGTGATCGTCGATGTCGGCGCGGTCGGCAACGGCGGCATCTGCATCGCGCACGCACCCGACGGCCGAGCCGTCTTCGTCCGGCATGCCCTGCCGGGTGAGCGGGTGCGGATCGAGGTCACCGAGGAACGGTCGTCGTACCTTCGCGCGGATGCGGTCGAGGTCATCAACGCTTCGCCATACCGGGTGACGCCGCCGTGCCGGTGGGCAGGTCCGGGGCGCTGCGGCGGGTGCGACTGGCAGCACGTGGCGCTTGCCGAACAGCGCCGGTTGAAGGCGAGCGTGGTGACCGACCAGCTCCGGCGGATCGCCA
>Ga0265340_10002373_pt1 | contig 10714 bp, 10 predicted proteins | sample 4CB225metaG_FD_202082 | JGI IMG/M metagenome (GOLD analysis project Ga0265340, IMG submission 202082) | Rhizosphere microbial communities from Carex aquatilis grown in University of Washington, Seatle, WA, United States - 4-CB2-25 metaG | ecosystem: Host-associated > Plants > Roots >...
GTGCAGTATTGCCGCGTGCCCGTGATCGCCGCGCTGAAGGGCGCAGTGATCGGCGGCGGGCTGGAGCTGGCCTGCGCCGCGCATATCCGCGTCGCCGAACCGTCAGCCTATTTCGCGCTGCCCGAGGGCCAGCGCGGCATCTTCGTCGGCGGCGGCGGGTCGGTGCGATTGCCGCGGCTGATCGGCGTTGCCAGAATGACCGACATGATGCTCACGGGGCGGGTTTATTCCGCGACCGAGGGAGCGTCTTACGGGTTTGCGCAATATCTGACCGAGGAAGGCGCCGCCCTCGACAAGGCGATGGAACTCGCCGCAAAGGTCGCGAGCAATGCACCGCTGACCAATTTCGCCGTATTGCAGGCGCTGCCGTTGATCGCGGAGGCCAATCCGCAAACCGGCCTTTTGATGGAATCGCTGATGGCGACGGTGGCGCAGAGCGACAAGGAAGCTAAACTGCGGATCCGCGCGTTTCTCGATCGCAAGACCGCAAAAGTGAAGCCAGGTTGACATGAGCGCGCAATCCAACACGTCCATGCCGAAGGCACGCAGCGACGCGCAGCTGCGGCCGATCTCTTTTTGCGATCCCGCGGTCACGATCGAGCGCCGCGATGACGGCACCATCTATCTGCGGCCGAAACTGGCCCTGGACCAATATCCGGGGCGGCTGACCGACCGGCTGCACCATTGGGCGACGACCGCACCGGACCGCATCTTCATGGCGGAGCGCGACGGCGGCCGCGGCTGGCGGCAGATCACCTACGCGGAATTGCTGACGTCGAGCCGGCACATCGCCTCGGCGCTGCTGGCGCGCGGCCTTTCTGCCGAGAAGCCGGTCGTGATCCTTTCCGGCAATTCGATCGACCACGCGCTGATCGCGTTCGGCGCGCTCTATGCCGGCATTCCGTTCTGTCCGGTGTCGCCGGCCTATTCGCTGGTGTCGAAGGATTACGGCAAGCTTTCCTATTTGATGAAGCTCTTGACCCCCGGGCTGGTCTTCGCCGACGACGCGGACAAATTCGCCGATGCGCTGCAGGCCAACGTTCCCGCCAGCGTCGAGATCGCCGCCTCCTATGGCGCGCTGCCCGGCCGCGGCGTGACCATGCTCGCCGATCTCATGGCAACGCCGCTGCATCCGCGCCTCGATAGCCTGCATCAGGCGATCGGCCCCGACACGATCGCGAAATTCCTGCTCACCTCCGGCTCGACCGGCAATCCCAAGGCCGTCATCAACACCCAGCGGATGCTCTGCGCCAATCAGGTGATGATCCGCGAGACCATGGCCTTCCTGAAGGACGAGCCGCCGGTCATCGTCGACTGGCTGCCGTGGAATCACACTTTTGGCGGCAATCACAATATCGGGCTGACGCTGTACAATGGCGGCTCGATGTATCTCGACGCCGGCAAGCCGATGCCGGGCGGCATCGAGGAGACCGTGCGCAATCTCCGCGAGATTTCGCCGACGGTCTATTTCAACGTCCCCAAAGGCTATGAATCGCTGCTGCCCTATTTGCGCGACGACGCGGCGTTGCGCGCAAAGTTCTTCGGCCGGCTGCACGCGATGTTCTTCTCGGGGGCCGCGCTGTCGCCGTTCGTCTGGAACAGCCTCGACGAACTGAGCCTGCAGGAAACCGGCTTCCGGGTGCCGATGCTGACCGGCCTCGGCGCCACCGAAAGCGCGCCGTTCTTCATGTCGGTCAATCCCCGCACCAGCCGTTCCGGCCATATCGGCCTTCCCGTCTCCGGCAACGACGCCAAGCTGGTGCCGAACAACGGCAAGCTGGAGGTTCGCGTCAAGGGTCCCAACGTCACGCCGGGCTATTGGCGGCAGCCGGAACTGACCGCGAAGGCGTTCGACGAGGAAGGCTTTTACAAGTTCGGCGACGCGATCAAGCCCGCCGATCCGAACGATTTCGACCTCGGCTTCGATTTCGACGGCCGCATCGCCGAGGATTTCAAGCTCGCCAGCGGCACCTGGGTCAGCGTCGGTCCCTTGCGCGCGCGCTTCATCGCCGCCTGCGCACCGCTGGTGCGCGACGTCGTCATCGCCGGTATCAACCGCGACGAGGTTTCCGCGATCGTCGTTCTCGATCTCGACGGTTGCCGCCTCATCAATCCGACCACCCCGCTCGACGATCTCGCGGCCACGGCGGCCGACCCGTTGATCCGCGAAGCATGTCGCGAACGGTTTACAAGATTTCTTGCGACCTCGACCGGGTCGTCGACGCGGATCACCCGCGCGGTCCTGCTCGATACGCCGCTGTCGATCGACCGCGGCGAAGTCACCGACAAGGGCTCGATCAATCAGCGCGCCGTGCTCGACGCGCGCGCCGCGCTGATCGAGCAGCTTTATGCGGCGACGCCGCCGGAACACGTGATCACGCTTTAGCCGAATTCGAACGTCCGTTCTTACCCAGAGGGGGATACCATGCAGTTGAAGGATCAGGCCGCCATCGTCACCGGGGGCGCATCGGGATTGGGAGCCGCCACCGCCCGCAGGCTCGCCGCGCAGGGCGCCAAGGTCGCTGTGTTCGACCTCAATGCAAAACTCGCCGAAAGCGTCGCCGCCGAGATCAAGGGTGTCGCGGTGACCTGCGACGTCTCCGATGCGGCGTCCGCGGAAACCGCCATCGCCGCCGCCTCCAAGGCGCATGGCCCGGCGCGGGTGCTGGTCAATTGCGCCGGCATCGGCGTGGCAAAGCGCGTGATCGGCCGCGACGGCCCGATGCCGCTTGGCGATTTCGACAAGGTGATCAAGGTGAACCTGATCGGCTCCTTCAACATGCTGCGCCTTGCGACCGCGGAAATGGCAAAGCTGGAGCCGCTGTCGACCGGCGAGCGCGGCGTCGTGATCTCGACGGCCTCGATCGCGGCTTATGACGGCCAGATCGGCCAGTCGGCCTATTCGGCTTCGAAGGGCGGCATCGTCGCGATGACGCTGCCGATCGCCCGCGAACTGGCGCAGTTCGGCATTCGCGTGTTGACCATCGCGCCCGGCCTGTTCCTGACGCCGCTGCTCGCCAATCTGCCGCAGGAGGCGCAGGACTCGCTCGCCGCTTCGATTCCGTTCCCGCGCCGGCTCGGCCAGGCTGATGAGTTCGCCTCGCTGGCGATGCACATGATCGACAATCCCTATCTCAACGGCGAGGTCGTGCGGCTCGACGCCGCGCTTCGCATGGCGCCGCGCTGAAGGAGATTGCATGTTCGTCCACCGCCGCGACGTGCAGATCCAGTGGGGCGATTGCGATCCCGCCAACATCGTCTATTACCCGCGCTACTTCGCGATGTTCGACGACTCGACCTCGATCATGTTCGAGGCAGCCGGCTTCTCCAAGCAGGACATCATCAGGAAATACGGCCTGGTCGGCATTCCCATGGTGGATACGCGGGCGAAATTCTACATTTCGTCGACCCATGGCGACTGGATCACCATCGAAAGCCGGGTCGAGAGCTTCAAGCGCTCGAGCTTCGAGGTCACCCACAAGGTGTTCAAGGGCGAGGCGCTGGCGATCGAGGCGTTCGAGACCCGCGTTTTGGTCGGCCGCCACCCGGACGATCCGGAGCGGCTGAAATCGGCGGCGGTGCCGCCGGAAATCATTGCCAAATTCATGCAGGGCTGAGCCGGCAGAGGCTGTCACGCAAACAGGCTATGACCTAAAGAAGGGTTTGAATTGGCGACTGAATTTTGATCTAGACTGACAATAACGCTCAAAGGGAGGAATAAATGAAAAGGTTTTATCTGTCGGCGGCTGTTGTAGCCGCCTCGCTCGCGCTACCTGGATTGCCGGCGCTGGCGCAGACCAATGAGATCACCATCGGCATCTCGATCACCACCACGGGACCGGGAGCGGCGCTGGGCATTCCCGAGCGCAATGCGCTGGAATTCGTGCCCAAGGAGATCGCGGGCGTGCCGCTGAAGGTCATCGTGCTCGACGACGGTGGTGATCCGACCACCGCCACCACCAATGCGCGGCGCTTCGTCACGGAATCCAAGGCCGACATCATCATGGGGTCTTCGATCACGCCGCCGACGATCGCGGTGTCCAACGTCGCCAACGAGGCGGGCATTCCCCATATCGGCCTGTCGCCGTTCCCGATCACGCCGGAACGCGCCAAATGGTCGGTGTCGATGCCGCAGCCGATCCCGATCATGGGCAAGGTGCTGTACGAGCACATGAAGGCGCATAACGTCAAAACCGTCGGCTATATCGGCTACTCCGATTCCTATGGCGATCTCTGGTTCAACGATTTCAAGTCGCAGGGCGTGGCGATGGGCATGACGCTGGCCGATGAGGAGCGCTTTGCGCGGCCGGATACCTCGGTGACCGGGCAGGTGCTGAAGCTGGTCGCCGCCAATCCCGATGCGATCCTGGTCGGCGCCTCCGGCACCGCGGCGGGTCTGCCGCAGACCGAGCTGCGCGATCGCGGCTACAAGGGCCTGATCTACCAGACCCACGGCGCCGCCAGCATGGATTTCATTCGCATCGCCGGCAAAGCGGCCGAGGGCGTGCTGATGGCATCGGGGCCGGTGATGGATCCCGAGGATCAGCCCGACAGCGCGCTGACCAAGAAGCCGGGACTGGCGCTCGACAAGGCCTACGAGGCCAAGTTTGGCCCCAACAGCCGCAGCCAGTTCGCCGGCCATTCCTACGATGCGTTCCTGGTGCTCGAACGCGTCGTCCCGGTGGCGCTGAAGACGGCCAAGCCCGGCACGCCGGAATTCCGCGAAGCGATCCGCCAGGCGCTCCTGACCGAACGCGACATCGCCGCCAGCCAGGGCGTCTACAACTTCACCGAAAAGGACCGCTACGGCCTCGACGACCGCTCGCGCATCCTCCTGACGGTGAAGGACGGGAAATACGTGCTGGCGAAGTGAGCGGGCGGACGTTTGACCGCTGAATGAAATCAAGCCGGCCCGTCTCGAGGGGCCGGCTTTTTCATCAAGCACGCGGGCAGCGACTGCTCTTCCAGCACGATCCGGACTTGCAATCGCAGCGACGGCGGCCCTGGGATAGACCGGAGACCAGCGGCGCCGGGTTGGACAGGGCGCGGAACATCTCGCGCCGAATTGCGCGGTCGCAGCCCAATGTCAAAGTCGCGCTTTAGCCAGGCTCAGGTAACGATGTCCACGCTGGAGATCTTGGCCTGAGCGGCCTCGGCTTCCTGAGCGGCCTTGACGCGTTGCTGATCCGATTTGATCGTCGCTGGGCTTGCCTTGGTTGTTTCGTCCGCGACGAGCCTGACTTCTGCTTGGCTGACAACGATGTGGGCCGGGTATGTAGGGCCTATGTTGCTCATGTTACCCCTCCTGGAGTTCCTCCAAATTTGCAGGGATTCGTTTACGTCTTCTTAGGAGGTTGGGTTAACGGGCGAACGAATCGGATGTCGCCACGTGATTCGCGCGAGTTGCGGCCCTCTGCCGAGCGTGGAAATTGGACGGCGATTATCCGGGCGGCCAGCCTCGCTGAGATCGGTTGAGCATCGTGTCGGGAGGGAGGATCCCTCCGCAGGCCGTTCGCCGGGCCTGATCAGGTCGGCGCGACCGCGATATAGGGAATGCAGAGCACGACAGCCGCAAGCTGGATCGCATTGCTCAGCATGCCGCCCCAATGCAACCGTCGCAGCCGGTGCACGGCATCGGCATCGCCGGCATCTCTGTCACTAAGCCGGGCATCCATCTGCCGCAAAAACCAGCGGCGCGACGAGGCTGAGAAAGCCGCGATCAAGCCGATGCCCATGGCCAGAACCAGGCGGCCCGTCATGGCGACGGCTATCGTCCCGATAACACCGGCAATGGCCAGCGTCAGGAAATAGCCATTGAACATGGCGCGCAACAGCAGGGCGACAGGTGGGATGTCCAGCCTCACCAGCAGAAAGGCGGGCGCCGCCAGCAGGAAATAAATCATCGGAAGCAGCAGGATGATAGCGGCGAACAGGGCGACGTTGTCTGGCATCATCGAACACCCTTTCTTTTCCCCTGCCGGGCAAGGGTTGTTCTGGCGGCATCCATGGCAATATTTTCGTCGACCCATCACCGACACCATTGGACTTTAGTCGGATGCGATATCGAACTGGTCCCACGAACCGCCGAGAGCGATGGTAAAATTCAGAGCAATAGCGGTTCCGCGACGGGCCATTGCGGTTGATATCGCGCGCGGAACTCGATCGAACGGTTCTTCAACAAGATCAAGCAATGTCGGCGCGTAGCGAGTCCGCGCCCTAGACCGCGCTCTCGCCTTCGTGGGAAAAACCGAGATAGCTCGCCGCCACCCGCGCGTTGCTGGCGATGTCCCTGGCCGCGCCGCTGAGGACGAATTCGCCGAGTTCCATCACATAGGCGCGGTCGGCGATCTGCAGGGCGGCTTGCGCGTTCTGCTCCACCAGCAGCACCGACACGCCGGCCGAACGCAATTCGCAGACGATGCGGAAGATGTCGGCGACGATGATCGGGGCGAGGCCCAGGCTCGGCTCGTCCAGCATCAACAGTTTCGGTGCGCCCATCAGGGCGCGGCCCATCGCCAGCATCTGCTGCTCGCCGCCCGACAGCGTCCCCGCCAGTTGCCGGCGCCGCTCCTTCAGCCGGGGAAACAGCGTGTAGATCCGCTCGAACGATCGCGCCGCAACCGCGCGCGCGATCCGGAACGCGCCGAGCTGCAGATTGTCCTCGACGCTCATGGTGGCGAACAGCTCGCGATGCTCCGGCACCAGGCTCAGGCCCGCCGCGACGCGGTCCTCGATCTCCAGCTGCGCCATGTCCGCGCCGGCAAAGGCGACGCGGCCTTTCAGCGGCAGAATGCCCATGATGGCGTTGAGCAGCGTGGTCTTGCCGGCGCCATTGGCGCCGATGATGGTCACGATCTCGTCGTCGGCGACCTCGAGCGAGACCGAGCGGACCGCTTCCACCTTGCCGTAGGCGATATGCGCATCGGCGACGTTCAGGAGCGCGCTCATGCGGCCGCTCCCAGATAGGCCTTGATGACATCGGGATTGGTCTTGATCGCTTGCGGCGTGCCTTCGGCGATCTTGGTGCCGAAGTCGAGCACCACGATACGGTCGGCGAGGTCCATCACGAATCCCATGTCGTGCTCCACCAGCAGCACCGACATGCCGCCGTCGCGCAAGCCGCGCAGCAAGGCGGCGAGCCGCTGCTTCTCCATGTGGCGCAGGCCGGCGGCCGGCTCGTCGAGCAGCAGCAGCATCGGGTCGACGCACAGCGCGCGCGCGATCTCGACGATCCGCTGCTGGCCGAGCGAGAGCGACCCCGCCAGCGCGTCGATCTGGTCGGACAAGCCGACGCGCTCGATCTGGCGCGCGGCTTCCGCGAGCAATCTCGCCTCGTCGGCGCGGTCGAGCCGGAACATGCTGGCGAGCGGCCCGGAATGTCCGCGCAGGTGCGCGCCGATCGCGACGTTTTCCAGCACCGTCATGTCGGGCACCAGCTTGACGTGCTGAAACGTCCTGGCGATGCCGAGTTTCGTCACGGCTTGCGGCGCTGCGTTGTCGATCCGCTTGCCGAGCATGGAGATCGAGCCGCCGGTCTTGGTCAGCACGCCGGTGATCAGGTTGAAGGTCGTGCTCTTGCCGGCGCCGTTGGGGCCGATCAGCGCGACGATCTCGCGGGCCTGGACATCGAAGGAGACGTCGTTGACCGCGATCACGCCGCCGAACTGCTTTCGCGCCTTCTCGATCTGCAACAGCACGGAAGGCGCACCGGCCGCGCGCGGGCGCCCGGGCAAGGCAAGGGTCGTATCGGGCCGCCTGCGGCCGGATTTAAGGGGCAGCCGCGCCGTCAGCCAGGGCCAGACGCCGGTCGGCGCCAGTTGCAGCAGGATCACCAGCAGGATGCCGAACACGATGGTCTCGAGCTGAACCTGGCCCCCGAAGATATAAGGTAGATAGCTCTGCAGGATCTCCTTCAGGACGACGACGATGGCCGCACCCAGCACGCCGCCCCAGACATAGCCGGCGCCGCCGACCACCGCGATGAAGAGATATTCGATGCCGACCTGGACGCCGAACGGGGTCGGATTGGCGGCGCGCTGGAAATGCGCATAGAGCCAGCCCGACAGCCCGGCCAGCACCGCGGCATAGATGAACACCAGCAGCTTGGCGCGCGGCGTCTGCACGCCGAAGGCTTCGGCGGCGATATGGCCGCGCCGCAGCGCGCGGATGGCGCGGCCGGTGCGCGAGTCCAAAAGGTTCATGGTCAAGAGCGCCGACAGCAGAACCGCGACCCAGATGGCAAAATAGATGCTGCCGGGATCGATCATCTTGAAGGTGCCGATCGACAGCGGCGGGATCGCGGAAATGCCGTCGTTACGCCCCAGGAATTCAAGCTTGCTGAACAGATAGAACAGGCCGAGTCCCCAGGCGATGGTGCCGAGCGGCAGATAATGGCCGGACAGCCGCACCGTGACGAGGCCGAGCAGCACCGCGGCGAGACCGCTCACCACGAGCGACAGCGGCAGCGTCAACCACGGCGACAGGCCGTAGGTCGTCGTGAGCACCGCCGTCGTGTAGGCCCCAAAGCCGCAGAACGCCGCCTGGCCGAACGAGGTGAGGCCGCCGACGCCGGTCAAGAGCACGAGCCCCATCGCCACCAGCGCTGATAGCCCGATATTGTCCAAGAGCACGATCCAGAACGGCGGCATCCCCGGGATGAACGGGATCACCGCCATGACAAGCGCGAACACGATGACGGGCAGGCGATCTCGCATCGCGATCAATCCTTCTCTTCCTCGACGGCGGGCGCCGACAGCGACCGCAGCACGAGAACCGGAAGGATCAGCGTGAACACGATGACCTCCTTGAAATTGCTGGCATAGAATGAGGAGAACGCCTCCACCGTACCGACCACCAGTGCCGCCACCGCGGTCAGGGGGTAGCTGACGAGGCCGCCGATGATCGCGGCGATAAAGCCTTTTAGCCCGATCAGGAAGCCGGTGTCGTAATACAGCGTCGTGATCGGCACGATCAGGATTCCCGAAATCGCTCCGATCACCGAGGCCAGCAGGAAGGCGATCTGTCCCGACAGCGTGGTGCGGATTCCGACCAGCCGCGCGCCGAGGCGATTGACGGCGGTGGCGCGCAGCGCCTTGCCATACAGCGTCAGTCCGAAGAACAGCCACAGCCCGATGATGAAGGCGATGGTGATGCCATAGACCGCGAGGCTCTGGCCGGTGAAGCGCAGCGGCCCGAGCGTGAAGGCGGTGTCCGCGATGGTCGGGCCGCGCTGGCCTTCGGCGCCGAAAAACACCAGCCCGAAACCCTGCAGCGCCAGATGGCAGCCGACCGAGGCGATCAGGAGCACCAGCACCGAGGTGTGCGCCAAGGGCTGGAACGCGATGCGATAGAGAAACAGGCCGATCAGGGCGACGATCACCAGCGACAGCGCGATCGAGACGGCGATCGGCGGATGACGGCCGGCGAGCCAGGCGGTGAGGGCGAGGATCGCCCAGGGCAGCACGATGTTGACCGCGAAGCTGCGGGCGACCGGCTTCAGGTGCAGCGATTTGCGTCCCGTGAACAGGTCGAGCGCGAACGCCACGATTCCCATCGCTACCGCCAGCCGCGCGGTGCCGGGCATCTGGCCGGACGACAGCGAGGCATAGGTCAGCGCGCCATAGGTGACGAACTCGCCCTGCGGAATCAGGATCACGCGCGTGACGGCGAACACCAGCACCAGCGCGAGCCCCAGCAACGCATAGATCGCGCCATTGGTAATGCCGTCCTGTACCAGGAACAGCATGATCGTCGTGTTCAAGACCGGACGCTCCCCCTCATACCCCGGCCCGGTCCGGCCTCAACAGGCCGCCCGACCGTCCGATATCAGCAGTTGAAACATGCTGCCGCTATTTGATATGATGGATAACAATTATCAAATATAATCTCAAGGCCCGCCGTTCCGGGGGAGGGGCCATTTGCAGCCTATCCCAGATTGCGAGCATCGAGCGATGACTGTTTCCAAGGCGGCGTCCGTCGATGCCAAGACCTCCCGCTCCGCCCGCAAGGAGCCCGCCGATGCAGCCGTGGAAGCCCCCGCGCTGCAGATGGGCGAATTGTCCGAGCTCTTGGGCTATTTGCTCAAGCGCGCGCAACTGAGGGTGTTCGAGGATTTCCTGCGCTGCGTCGCGCCGCTGCAACTGACCCCGGCACAGTTCTCGGTGCTGTTGCTGCTCGACAAGAATCCCGGGCGCAACCAGACCGAGATCGCCAATACGCTCGGCATCCTGCGGCCCAACTTCGTGGCGATGCTCGACGGGCTGGAGAGCCGCGATCTCTGCGCGCGGATGCGTTCCACCAACGATCGCCGTTCCCACATCCTGGTCCTCACCGACAAGGGCAGGGCGGTGCTGGCTCGCGCCAAGAAACTCGTCGCCTCCAAGCACGAAGCGCGTCTCAACGAACTGCTCGGCCCCACCAACCGCGCCGCGCTGCTGGACATGCTGGCGACCATCGCAAGGGAGTTTTAGCCAACGACGTCGGCGACCGCAGCCGTCGTTGCTGGGAGCGCAGTGACGAAGCAATCCATGCTTCGTCACTCCGGGGCGATGCGAAGCATCGAACCTCAGATGCGCCATTGCGCATCGGAGAATCTCGAGATTCCGGGTTCGCGCTTACGCGCGCCCCGGAATGACGGTCTAACCGTCAACCAAAATCACCCTGACGTCGTTGACGTTGGTCAGCGTCGGGCCGGTCAGCAGCAAATCCCCGGTCG
>Ga0265340_10002377_pt1 | contig 10709 bp, 10 predicted proteins | sample 4CB225metaG_FD_202082 | JGI IMG/M metagenome (GOLD analysis project Ga0265340, IMG submission 202082) | Rhizosphere microbial communities from Carex aquatilis grown in University of Washington, Seatle, WA, United States - 4-CB2-25 metaG | ecosystem: Host-associated > Plants > Roots >...
GGTTTGGGGCCTGTACGCGCCGGAGGCTGTTCGAGGATCTCCTTGACGTACTTGGCCATCCAGGACTTCCACTTCATGTACCCGGCCTGCATCTCGGTAGGCGAGGGTTGAGCCTTTGGATCCGGCGATGTTCGATAGAGAAACAGAAATTTCATACTAGGTGCTCCTGATGACCTGCTCCGTTGCAGGGCTGATCGGACGACGTTGGCGCGCCCCCGATTGGACAAGTGGCCCTCATTATTATTATTGAGATCACAATTTCAAGACCTTGTCGTTGGGGCGTCGCGGCAACAAGAGGTCCTTCACTCGTGTTGCACAGTGATGTACCCCATGGCTTGCTGTCCGACGACCAGGTTCCGCGCGGGATCCAAAAGTACGACGACTTCGAGTGTCTTCGTATCATTGCGTTCAACGGGGTCGTCGGTGCGAATGTTCTGGTTGGTGCACACCCCGCGCGTCCACGGCCCATTCGGCTTGGGGCGCTGGACGCGCGTTTTCGTTCAACGCGTTTTGCATCATCGAAACACCGTCGCTGGTTCGAGTTTGCGAATCCGCTTTAGCGCCAAGAGTGACGCCAAGACACACAAGAAAGGCATCACGATCGGCACGACGCCGAGCACGACCTGCGGGATGATGGGCTTGCGGCGTTCGTGATCACTTCCACGATCATGGGTGCGTCGATCCAGCTCGGTATGAACCCAAAGGCCTTTGACTTTCGTCAATTGGCACGAGAAGTCGAGCGCTGGACCACTGGCTAAGAGGTGATTCGCAAGCTAGCGTTGCCCAATGGCCATTGACTTCGATACTAACCCGGCGGACTGCATTGGCGCCCTGCATCGGCTTTCGACGATCGGTTACTGTGAGCAAGTCGTGCGCACCCGTCTCGGCCTCGGGGAGCTCAATGGCCTGCAATTGCGGGCTGCCCCTATCTACCGTCAGCAGCGGCTCACCGAGCGTGACCCGTTGGACTCGGCAATCGATGTTTTCTTGTTGCAAGGCGCGCTGCCGGCGGCGGAATTGGATCGGCTTTTCAATCCTGCCGATCAAGTGGCGCTGCTGCGCACTGGCATTTTGGTGCAACTAGGCGGTCAAGTTACCGCGCAGGCTTCGGTCTATCCCGTGGGTGACGACTTGATCTTCTCGGATCACGCGAGTCATCAGCTGGACCAGAGCGCTGATGTTGCACATCTCCATGACCGGGTGATGTACGTGGGCACCGACAGTCGCTGGCTTGCTCGAGCCACGCTAAGGAAGCCCGTTGCCTCGATGCTGGACCTCTGTTGCGGTTCAGGGATCCACGCGTTGCTGGCTGCCCCCTACGCGGCACACGCAACCGCAGTCGACATCAACCCGCGTGCAGTCGATTGCACTGTCTTCAATGCAAAACTCAAAGGGCTCTCGAATCTGGAGGTGCTCTTGGGCGACCTTTATGCGCCAGTGGGGCAACGGCATTTCGAACTCATCACCGCCAATCCTCCCTTCGTGCCAGCCCCGACGCAGAAAGTGGGGTTCCGTGATGGTGGCCCGAGTGGTGAGGAGGTCCAGCGCCGTATCATCGAAGGCCTCCCTCACTATTTATCCAAAGGTGGCATCGCCCAAATCGTCACTGAGTTTGGGGAGAATGACGGCGAGCCACTGGAGCGTCGCTTGCGCCAATGGCTGGGGGACGCCCCGATCGACATTCACGTGTTGCGTTTGCGCACGCACGCGGCTGAAGCCTATGCCATTGGTCATGCCGAAGGCGACGAATTCACTACTTTCTTGGAGTCGGTTGGACTTTGGGCTGCAAACCTCAACGCGCAAGGCTATAGCCGCGTGGTGTCCGTGCTCTTGGCGTTCCAATGGAGCCATGGCACACCTTGGTGTCGCGTCGATGACGCCCAACCCCCAACCAAGGATGCCGGCGTGGAGGTTGAAAGCATATTTGCTGCTGAGCGACTCTCTCGAGAGCTCGACTTGGCGCATCGGCTGCGGCAAGGCACTGTAGTTCGAACGGGGCCTGTCGCCGTCTTTGAAGCTCGAACTTTAGGTGCACCCCTAGCGCCCAATATCCGGGCGCGTCTGTTTGGTCAGTCCCTGTCCGTGGAGCATCCGTTGGACTCGCTGGAACTAGACTTGCTGACAGCGATGGACCGCCCGGTGACAACGACCGATATCCTTGCCGTCGCCAGCAAGGCAAACGTACCCGACGACTTAGTGCTGAATTCTCTCGTCTCCCTGGTGCGCAAGGGCTTCATTCGAGCCGCATCCTAGGGTGCAGTCGGCGAAGCGCCCAGCGTTGAGCCCGGTCACTCCGGGTCGGTAAACCAAGGACTCTTCCAAGACGAAGAATGTTGTTGGTGCGGCACTCGAACGAACCGTTGCTTCAGTGGGTGCACGACCAAATAGAACTCCTTCATGTTCAATCCAAAGCAGGGGGATGATTGTCTCATCACCGTTCCGGGCTCCGAAAACCGCACGAGAGCCAACAACATCGAGTGTCATTGACTGTTCTGGCGCGCGAGAGCCAATAACGCCCTGTGTAACGAGGGCTCGTCGCGGGGAATAAGCGCTTGCAAGCCCTGTTGTTCAACCTCGTCGCGGAGAATAAGCGCTTGCAAGCCCTGTCGTTCGACCTCGTTGCGGGGGATAGACACTTGCAAGCCCTGTAACCGGGGCTCGTGCAGAAGAAGAGACAAAAATGGGCGATGTTGTTGGCTCTCGCGCGGATGTTTAGGCTGCCCGTCCAGGCCCGCCCGGCTTCCGTTATGTTGCCCCTAGATTTTTGCCGACGCGGCCGGCGCTTCTGCCGCGGGCGTTGGGCTCGGTTCATCCCGGAGCGCAAGGCTAGGGTAGCGACTGCGCAGCACACCGAGCGCCATGAAACCCACGAGCACGGCCCACCAGAGAGTCGCGAACCGAACCAGGATCATGGCTGCAGTGGCGGTGCCCGGCGCGACCCCGCCAAGTTGAACCAACTGTTCTTGAATCATGGTTTCCGCGATGCCAAGACCACCTGGAACGGGAATCACGGCGCCCGCGAGCGTCGCAGTTGAATAGAAGAATATGACCAACGGTACCGGGGCCACTACCCCAAAGCCCACGAGCAAAAAGTACAGTGCCAGCCCCTCGAAGCCCCAGGCAATCACGCTCAGGAGGCTTGGCCACAGCAGTGCCCCTGGTCCGGCGAGGATGCGCAAACTGGCAACTGCTTCACGGGCTTTGGGGGCCCAGTGCCGCATGCCCGGTGAGCCGCGCTCCATCCATTCCACCAAGAGCTGCAAAGGTCGCTGCCAGATGACGAAAGTAACGCTAATGGCAACCAAGACCGAGCCAACGATTGCCCATACCATTCCACCGGAAAAGCCCGCAGTGCCGAGCACGATGAGAATAATGACCCCAATCAGGTCGGTGAGTCTTTCAGCGATGACGATGGGAGCGGTTCGTGCTGCTGAAATGTCGTGAGTGCGTGCCAACACGGCGCTTTTGAAGAGCTCGCCGACTTTACCGGGCGTGACAGTCAATACGAACCCGGACAAGAAGACGAGTGCGCTGTCGACTTTGCCCACGCCAGTAATACCGAGCCGTGCCAGGTAGTACTCCCACTTGAGCACGCGAACGGCATAGTTCGAGGAGGCGAGGCCGAGGGCCACGAGCAAGGCGCTGAAGTGAAACACCGCGAGGCTTGCTTGGATCTTACGATAGCCAGTGAATGCCACGAAGGCCCCGTAGATGGCTACACCGAGCAGCATGGCGACGATAACGCGTCGCAGGAATCCAGTCATTGAATCTTAGTCCGTTTCTGAAGGGCACCGCGGCTGCAGGGGGGTGGCCGGGCACGACGATTAGCTGGTCGAATGCCATTGAGCAAGGTTGCCGAAATGCAAGCGCTGCGCGGGCCCGGCCCGGTTACGTGCTATGGTCCCGGCCCAGTGGAAAATACGTCGGAACTAACGCAATCTTCGCAGGATGACGTGGACCTCGTGGAACAGTGCGCCAAGGCCTGTGGCGAGATCAAGCAGCAGTTGTCGAGCGCTGTGATTGGGCAAGATGACGTCATCGACCTGATGCTCATCACGTTACTGGCTCGAGGTCACGCACTGCTCGTTGGCGTGCCCGGGTTGGCAAAGACGCTGCTCGTGTCGAGCCTTGCGCGGGCACTGGGGTTGTCATTTGGACGCATTCAATTCACCCCCGACCTGCTGCCGGCTGACATCACGGGTACCGACGTGATGAACGAAGTGGACGCCGGGCACGGCCGCGTCAAGCGCGAGGTCGAGTTCATGCGCGGGCCTATATTCGAGAATCTGGTGCTTGCGGACGAGATCAACCGCACCCCACCGAAGACGCAAGCGGCACTACTACAAGCCATGCAAGAGCGTCAGGTCACGGCGGGCGGCACCACGCATCCGTTGCCCGATCCTTTTCAGGTGTTTGCCACCCGCAATCCGATCGAACAAGAAGGTACCTACCCGCTCCCAGAGGCACAACTCGATCGATTTCTGCTGGAGGTTCACGTGGAGTACCCTTCGGCGCGAGAAGAAGTGGAGATCGCCCGGCGCACCACCTCTGGCGGTACTCCCGAAATACGCTGTGTCCTCGCTTCGAGTAGCATTCTCGATTTTGGACGACTCGTTCACCGGATCCCCATTACCGAAGAAGCGGTGGAACTGGCTGTGCGTCTCACACGAGCAACGCGCCCCAATTCAGACGATGCTTTGCCCGAGGTCAAAAGCTATGTGCGGTTCGGGGCTGGTCCCCGGGGCAGCCAATCGTTGGTGCTCGCGGCCAAAGCCAAGGCCGCAGCCAATGGCCAGCCCGCGGCCGATATTGACGATGTAGTTAGCTTGATTGTACCTGCCTTGCGCCACCGGCTGGTCCTCGGTTACCGAGCGGAAGCCGACTCGGTACTCGACTCGGACATATTGGGCATCGTCACCAAACGATTCGGTGTCGCATACAAGCATAAGTAATCAAACGGGCCGGCCTGTGGGCGCGACTTGGCGCTCAACATGCGGGATCGCCTGGCAAGTCACGCGAATCCTCCTATTCTGGGCGCGATCAATCGCCTATGGAAATTCAAGCCCTGAAGCTCGAAATCAAGCAACTGCTCATTGCCGAGCTCGACCTGCGCGGCAAGACCGAAGCTGACATCTCCGACGATGCACCGCTCTTCGGAGCCGGCCTCGGGCTTGATTCGCTGGACGCCCTTCAAATCGCGGCCGCGCTCGAAGAGCGGTACGGTATCACCATTCCAGATGGCGACGAGGCAAAACACATCTTCGAGTCGGTAGCGTCCATCGCTTTCCATGTGCTGGCAAACCGCAAAGCTTCATGACCGCAGGCCGTCCGCGAGTGGCTGTGACAGGCCTTGGCGCTGTCACGGCATTGGGTCAAGGTGCGAATCTTACGTTCGCCAGGCTTGCCGAGGGAAAGTGTGGCATTGGCGCAATTACGGAACTCGATGTCGAGGCTGCCCAACTAGCAGTAGCTGCAGAGATCAAGGGGCTCAGAGTCAGCGACGTTGCGCCCGCAGGACTTGCCGGCATCTACTCACGCGCCGACGCTTTGGCTTTACTGGCTGCAACCGAGGCCATTGAACAGGCGCGCGCCAGTACCAACGATCTTTTCCTAGCTGTGGGGACCAGCGGCGGTGGAGTACGGGAAGCCACGCCCTGGCTCATGGATCGCGCACAGGATCCACTGAACCCAGCGTTTGCACAGAAGCTGAATGCATACCCGCTGCATGCCACTGCCGCGCGTCTAGCGTCGTATTTCGGGAATATTCGGCGCCACGCAACCTTCTGTTCCGCCTGTTCGAGCAGCGCGACGGCAATCGCGCAGGCCGCAATCTGGGTATCGACTGGGCAATGTGGGTGCGCCATTGCGGGTGGAACCGAGTCACTGTCGTTGCTGACGTTGACCGGGTTTGCAGCACTCGGCGCCACGTCGCAATTGCCGTGTCGTCCCTTTGACGTGGCGCGCTCGGGAATGACTTTGGGCGAAGGCGCCGCATTCCTGGTGCTGGAGAGCGAAGCGCACGCGCTGCGACGCGGTGCGGAAGTTCTGGCGTGGCTTGATGCTTGGAGCCTGGGAGCGGAAGCCCACCACATCACGCAACCTGAACCGAGTGGTGTCGTGGCTGCGCGCATCATTGGCCAGGCTCTGCAGCAAGCAGGCGTGTCTGCTGCTGAAGTTGGTTATTACAATGCGCATGGGACAGGCACGGTGCCTAACGATTCAATGGAAGCTAACGCTCTGCGTGCGGCTTTTGGCGAACAGGCAGAGCGTGTTCTAGTCTCGTCCGCCAAAGGTCAGTTGGGGCACACGCTCGGTGCTGCGGGCGCCGTGGAAGCCGTGGTGACCGTGCTGGCACTGCAGAATCAAGTGGCGCCACCCACGGTGGGGCTCGTTACTCCCGCGTCCGACACGCAACTCAATCACGTGATCGGCAGTTCGCGCTCACTCGATTGCCGGCACGCGCTCTCGAGTTCATTCGGCTTTGGGGGACTGGACGTGGTTTTGTTGTTGTCCCACGTGGACACGCGCAGCGCTCAGCCAGCGCTTTGCACGAAGCGGTTGGTCATCACCGCAGCGATTGATGGCGTTGCTGGTCTTCGGGAAAGTTCAGCGCCAGCGGATTCCCAAGCCAAGAGCAAGTGCGAGGCGCGAGTGACCAGTGATCCGTTGTCAGCGCTCGACCCAGAACGTTCGCGGCGCTTCGATCGGTTGAGCGCACTGGCGTCGGCGGGCGTAGCCCGAGCCCTGTTGGCATCTAACGCTGCGGGACTACGAACGGGGCTAGTCTTGGGCAACGCCCTTGGAAATACGAACCGACTTTGCGCTAGTCTTGCCCGGGTCAGGGCCCGTGGTCCGCGCGGCATGGCGCCGGCAGAATTTCCTCAATTGGTTCATTCGTCGATGGCCGGCAACGCGTCGATCTATTGCTCACTGACTGGGCCAGCAACCACGCTGAGTGACGACGGTCTCTGTTGTGGCGCCGCGCTCGAGTTTGCCGGGTGTTTGATTGACCAAGGCCTTGCCGATGTGATGGTGGCGGGTGTCGTTGATGCCATGGACGACGGCGCTGAGTCAATTTTCGACCCGTACGCCCGTCTGGAGCGCCAACCCGTGACGCCGAGGAATGGTCGAAGGACCATTTTGCGTCAAGACGTCTCGCAGTGGTTCGTGCTTGAAGCAGAAGACCAGGCCCAAAGCCGCAATCACCCGGCAATTGCCCGGGTCGTGGATGCGCGCATCGTGAGTGAGCCCTGGTACCAGTATCTGGTTGAGCATCGACCCATTCTGTCAACGGGCGACTTAGGTCTGGTATTAGACGGGGTGGATGCAGCAGTGCTCGACCGGGTGCCGGCGATTGACGACTGGTGTCGGTCCAATCGGGTGCAGCTGGTGCGTGCTGCAATTCAGCCGTCAGGCAATTCCAGTGCGGCGTTGTTCAAGGCGCTGGAGATGCTGAAGAGCGGAGCCAGCTCTGAGGTGCTGGTAATGTCCAAGTGGGGACAGCGCATTTGGGTGGCTCACTTGTTGGGCGCGGAGTCGGCCAGACGGTTTGGGTATCCAGGTGCTTAGACCCTTGCGGGTTTGGTCGTGCAAAGTCATCGTTCCCCCGCGGAATAAGCTCAGGCGCGGACGCGTTGGGGGCGAATCGAGAATCATGCGTATGAAGCGGTCAATTGGGCCAGGTCTGGCGGTCGTGCTGTTGATAGGTGCTGTCGGCTGCAAGTCGCAAATGATTCCGAACACGGATGTGGAAGATACCGGGTTCAATCGCAGCGTCGTGAATTTCTGCGAGGAATATCGGCATGCCGTGGAGCAGCGAAATATCGCTCTGCTGCTCAAGATTGCAGCCCCCTCGTATTATGAAGACGGTGGCAACGTCGACCCCACCGATGACATGGACTACGCGGGCCTAAAGTCCTACCTCGAGAACAAGTTTACCAATACCAAGGCCATTCGCTACGAGATACGATACCGGAGAGTTGGCAAAGGGCGACGGGACATCACCTACGTCGATTACACTTATAGCGCTAGCTACAAGATGGCGACAGAAGAAGGTGACGTCTGGCACCGAACGGTAGCTGACAACCGACTTGAGTTGATCCCGGACGGGGAGAAATTCAAGGTCGTGTCCGGCATGTAGTCCTACCCGCCATTACCGAACTTCCTGGGAAGTGATGGGGCGGGGCGTATTGCGCTCCGTCCAATCGCTGCGCGGGTTAGATGTGGGTACGAGTGACCGACCCCCAGAATTGCAACGCGCGCGGTTGAAAATTGTTCTACTATTGCATCGAGGTCAAGAATGTCGATGTGGGGCAATTCGTTTGCTGGCGTAGTGGTTGGAATGCTGGGACTGGGTTGCGCGGCGATTTACCCCGAAATCAGCACGCCGATTGAAAAGCCCCCGAATGCCAGCGCGTTGAAACCCGAGCCGCCTGACGATTACGTTTACCTCTATTTCAAGAGTGCCCGCTTACCGACGACTACGCGTGATGGGCGTCCGTGGGGCAAGAACAAGGAGAGCCTACCCAGTCCATATGCGGTTCTGTTCATGGACGGCACCGAGATTTCACGCACGGAGGTGGAATCCAACACTCTGGAGCCAACATGGCCTAACCAGAAGAAAGCCAATTACCGCATCAAAGGTGATACTCGCTTGCGCGTGGAGATTTGGGATGACCACGGCTTGATTCCGCATCCGATCTGCCAGAAGGACTTTAGGAAGGTCACGAACTACATCGACATTGGCGAAATAGAGGTGGATTGCGATGGGGGAGCGAGTTTCGAGCTGGCTATTGAACCAGCGAACGCGCTCTGGGGCCTAGGACTCTATTACTCATTGGGGACCTCCTCCGTTGTCGTATCGCGCGTGATTGCCGCATCTGCTGCCGGATGGGCGGGCCTGAAGGAAGGCGATCAGATCCTGGCGATTATGGGCAAACCCGTCTCGCAGTTGGACAATGGACAGGTACAATCCCTAATTCGTGTCAATGCGGCCACGGGCCTGAAATTGAAGGTGCGCGGGGCAGATGGTAGCAACCGCACAGTGACCCTCAAAGAAGGCGCTCTTTATCCACTGGCTGAAGAAAAGGTACGTGTTGGCCAGTGAGCGGCGATTGAAACGGGGTTGCCCGACTCCTTGACGGCTGCGAGATGCGGCCATACCAAGCGCACATGCCCGATTCAGCTGCGCTCGGTTTTGACTCTGGGGTGTTGATAAAACACGATGGTCAGGGGTGGCTTCGCGTCACCGGACCAGACCGGATGAATTGGCTGCAGGGCGTTACGACGGCCGATGTGCTCCGTAGCGAGCAAAGCGCTTTTTGGGGGCTTTTCCTGGACCGGAAGGGAAAGATTCGACACGAAGTCATCGGGATTGTCGATAGTTCGGCAACCTGCCTATTCTCTCTCAGCCAAGGCTTGGACAACCTTTATCAGTACCTCGACGCCATGCTCGTGATGGAGGATGTGGCGCTGGACGTGGAACGGGAAGGCTCGCTCTGGAGCGTGCACGGTGCAGTCGACGAAGCACAATTGAGCCAGAGCAACGCCATTGCAACCGGTAAGTTGTCTTGGCTAGCGCCGGCAGACCGGGTCTACGCGGTCCGTGGCGCTGATGAGCCCATTTGGCTACAGACAATGAGAAAATTCGGGCTGGAACCAGCCCTACCGAACGTCTGGGACCGGCTGCGCATCGCGGCAGGTGTACCCCAATGGGGACTCGACTATTCGGAGCAAGACACCCCGCACCACGCGGGCTTGTTTGGGCGCGCGGTTTCGCCCAACAAGGGTTGCTACGTCGGGCAAGAGGTGGTGTGCAAAGTCGAAATGCGTGGTTCCGTGTCGCAACGCGTTGTGCGACTAACTCTGGATTCCGCAGAAGGCGTTGTGGCAGGCACGCCCGTTGTCCACAAGGCTTCGAATGAATCAGTGGGGAGTATTACCAGCGTGGCATCGGACCCAGAAAACCATACGGCCTATGCGCTGGCACGTATCAAATCATCCGCGGCCGAACCAGGTGCGGTACTTCTCGTTGGTGCCACATTGGGCAGATTGAACGATGATGTTCTAGTTGAGAACAACTAGACCGCACTACAGTTGGCACTGCAATTCGCAGGGGCCCGAACCCCAGCCTCGGGCGTCCTTGGCAGTTGAGCGCGAGGCATGGTGCGCTGGATGTGCTAGATCGACCATTGAACATGCAAACGGCGGCAGATATTGCACCAGCGTTGCCTCTTCTAGAGCAACAGGGCCAGACATTTCCCTATCTCGTGCGGCTCATGCAACGGCTGCTTGGGCCCAATGGTTGCCCCTGGGATCGTGAGCAGGACGAGCAATCTCTCAGGCAGTACGTCTTGGAAGAAGCCTGCGAGGTGATTGACGCGATTGACTCGCAAGACACGGCTGCGCTCTGTGATGAACTCGGTGATCTGCTCCTGCAGGTGGCTTTTTTGGCTGAATTGGCGCGTAGCAAGCGGCAATTTGGTCCAGATGACGTCGTGCATGCGATTACCGATAAGCTAGTTCGGCGCCACCCCCACGTGTTCGGCGAGACCGACGTGAGCGGAGCCGATGAGGTCGTCAAGAACTGGGATGCCATCAAGCGTCAAGAGAAAGCCAATCGGCCTCTGCTCGCCGGCGTTCCGCGTTCGATGCCCGCGTTGGCGCGTGCCCAGCAACTGAGCAAGAAGGTGGCAAAGGTAGGCTTTGAT
>Ga0265340_10002378_pt1 | contig 10707 bp, 10 predicted proteins | sample 4CB225metaG_FD_202082 | JGI IMG/M metagenome (GOLD analysis project Ga0265340, IMG submission 202082) | Rhizosphere microbial communities from Carex aquatilis grown in University of Washington, Seatle, WA, United States - 4-CB2-25 metaG | ecosystem: Host-associated > Plants > Roots >...
GAAAATGTCCTGCCCGGCGGGAAGATTTTCCACCAGCATCTTCGCGGTGAAGTCGCTCTCGGGCAGCGCCGCGATCGGCGGCAGCAGCCGCGCATTGTTGAAGGACTCCGTTGTGGCGACCTCGACCATCATTTGCGACGGCCGGTCGGCACGTGCCCACACCACGCCGCCATCGGCGCCGACGTCGCCGGATTGCACGCCGTGGGTGATTTGCGGCCGGTCGGCCGCGCGGCTCAGATAGGGCATCGCAAGCGCACCGAGCGCACCCGCGCCGGTGGAGAGGAAACGCCGGCGCGAAAGTCCGCGGGCTGAGTTGCGGGAAATCCTGATCGTCATGCGAGCCTCCTAGATCGGCCAACAGGGTGCATTGAGGGCACCGACAGACCTAGAAAGATTCTGTGACGGCCGAATTACAGGGAGCGCCGCTTACAGCGTGCCGGCTGCGCGGAATTGCGCACCCGCCCTTTGCAGATTTTGCGGGACGTTGTCCAGCAAGGTCTTGCGGTCGGCGACCGCGCGGTGGAATTGGTCGAGGACGATGCTGAAAGCGGTCAGCGCGCCCTCCTCGATGGCGCCATCATCGAAGCAGCGCAGCGTATCGCGCAGGATATCGTCCGCCTCGGCCTGCATCCGGTCGAGTTCTTCGGTGGAATCGCTGCGGCGCGCGGCCGCGATCATGTCCAGCAAGCGTTCGCGCAGCGTAGTGTTGTTGCTGCGCTCGTCTTTTTTCAGGTAGCCCGCGAACCACGCGCCGGCGGAGCCCATCGCCGACAAGGCCATCAGGCCCCACCAGATGTAATCGCTGTAGCGATCGAGGAAGGTCTTTTCCTCGCCATCGACAAACGCCGCGGCGCCCGGATGCGCGGGGATCACGGCGTCCTTGTCGGTATCCGGGGTTTCGATCTTCGCCGCCAGCGGGAATTCCGTCATCAGCTGCTGCCTGATCGCAAACAGCTGGCGGGTGAAGGCGGCAACCGTCGATTCCGACAGGCCTTTGCGCGCCACGATGTGATGGGAGAAGCTGATCGTCTTGATTTCGTCGTCGGGCCGGTCGGGCGAGCCGCCGAAGGCGCCGGCCGGAATCTCGGAGGCCTCGTACATCGGATGGTTTTGCGCAATCGCCTCGGCCGAATCGATGGCGAGGAACGTCGGCGCTCCGCCGTCGCGGGTCGACGCATTGATCGCTTCCGCGGTGATCTTGCTGTTGACCGGACCGGCGGCGAGATAGGCGTCCGCCTTCTGGTTGCGGATGGCGTCGGCGGCCTCGCTTGCGGGAAACTGAACGATCTCCACCTTGGCGGGGTCGACACCGTATTGCTGCAGGATCACCTTGAGCAAATTGACATTGGCCGGGGTGCGGCCGACCACGCCGATGCGGCGACCGGCAAGCTGCGGAATCTTGGTGATCTTCGGGCCCGATTTCTTGCCCTTGCCCTTCGCGGGCGGAGGCACCCACAGCACCGCGACGTTCTTGCGCAACGTCGCCACGGCCTGTGCGTTCTTCGGCACGTCGAGATCGCCCCTGATGATGGCGAGGTCGGCCGCGCCGTCTTCAAGCGCCTTGGCGCTGGCGGCGGCGCCATCGGTCGGCACCGGGTGCAGACGCACATAGCCGCGCGCCTGGTTGAAGGCCTGGGTCAGCGCCTGGACCACCTTGAGGTCGTCGCTGTTGGCTGGGCCGACCGCAATCCGCAGGGTCACCGGCCGCATCGCAAAATAGTAGGCGCCCGCGAGCGTGCCGATCACGGCGAGGATCCCGGCAAGGATGATGAACATGGTCTTGGACTGGGCCGGTCGCGGCGATGGCGGCGCGGGCGGGCCGGCCAGTTCAAGGCCTCCCGTCATCGACCTGGCAAATAATCGTTTGAGGTCCAATTTCATATTGCCAATACGGTTAGATCAAGATTGTAGCAAATTTCCTTCCGGCACGGGGTTACATCTACGTCATGGTTACCGGATCCGCTGCGGATCGGCTTTGACACCCTGGTGTGGCGGGGGATCCCGGCGGTCCGTCCGGTGTTAGGGTAAAGTTGCAGTGAAACGGGAGGTTGGCATGGCGGAACGGCTGTCGGCGGAGGCGCGGAAATCGGCCCTCAAGGGGTTGGCGGGGTGGAGCGAGGTGACCGGCCGCGAGGCGATCGCCAAGACCTTCACGTTCAAGGATTTCAACGAAGCCTTCGGATTCATGACGCGTGCGGCGCTGGTGGCCGAAAAGCGCGATCATCACCCCGAATGGCGCAACGTTTACAAGACGGTGGAGGTGGTGCTGGCGACCCACGACGCCGGCGGGGTGACCCTCCTCGATATCGAGCTGGCAACCGCGATGAACGCAATCGCCGGCCAGCTCGGCGTCGCCTGACTGAGTCGCAATCTTGCGGGTGTAGCGCGACATCCCCATTTCTGATGGGTGCCTGCTGCGGCGATCTGCCGCGCAGGTTGTCAGGGGAGCCCGATTATGGCGTCAGAACATACCGTGGGTTTCGAGCCGGCCGACAGGCTGGCGGAAGACCGCGAGAGCGTGCGCCGGCGCTTCTGGGTCAAGTTCAAGCGGGTGGTTGCGCAGCTTCCCTTCGCCGAGGATCTGCTCGCGGCCTATTACTGCGCCTTCGACCGGCAGACGCCACGCCACGTGCAGGCGGCGCTGCTGGGTGCCATCGCCTATTTCATTTTGCCGTTCGATTTCATTCCGGACATGCTGCCGGTGCTCGGCTTCACCGACGATGCCGCCATTCTCGCCACCGCGCTCCGGATGGTCGCGACCCACATTACCCCGGAACATCGCGACGCTGCCCGCGCCGTCTTGAAGCGGATGGGCCATGCCGGTCGGGCTCAGCCAGAGGCTTGAGCTATTGAGCCCGGTTCCGATTGAGGCGGAACCGGGCTCTGGCTTTTTGTCACGCTCGAAAACGCTTCAGAGCGTTTTCGAGCGAAGTGGACGCCGGTTCGCGTGAAGAAAACGCGTCAAAACAGGAATCCAGAGCTTCGGTTCTGATTCAATCAGAACCGATCATGATCATGCTCTAGCGTGCCGGCTTTTGCGGGGCGCGGACCTGGGCCCTTGCGCCCGCGTTCTGCTCGGCCTCCCAGGCCTGGAATTGCTTGAACAAGGCTTCCTTCTCGGTGTCGGAAGGCGCCTTGCCGCTCGCCGCCGTGCTCTGTTTGAGGAATTCGTCAAACCTCGTGCGCGCAACCGGCTCGATGCCGTGGCTGTCGAGCCATTGCTTGGCGGCGGGGAAGCGTTGCCAGTCCTGCAGCGGGGCAGATAGGGAAACCTCCTTCCATTTCGGATGGAAGGGCGGATTCTGGAAGGTGGGGAACTTGGTGAAGAAATTGTCCACGAACAGCGCGACCTTTCGATAGCGGTCGGTATTGGGCGCCCAATTATAGGCCGCGAGCACCGCGGGTACCGCAATGGTGTCGACCTGCTCTCCCTCCGAAATCAGGTTGGGATAGTCCTTCGCCGACAGCGTCGCCGGCAAATAATCGCCCTGCAGCGGCTTCTCGTAGTCGACCGTCACCAGATGAAAGCGGTCGTCCTTGAAGCTGGCCACGGACTTGTACGGCTTGCCGCCACAGACGATCACGGCGTCGATTTCGCCGCGCTTCATTTTCTCCATCGCGATGCGTTGCTCGATATAGACGACCTTCGGCTTCATTCCGAGGCGCTCGAACACGGTCAGCGCGGTGACGAAGGTGCCGCCATTGGGAAGGTCGACGCTGATGGTCTTGCCGTCGAGCTCCCTGAGACTACGGACCGACTTCGGCGCGATCACATGCACCTCTTCGTTGTAGAGCTTGGTCACGTAGGTGAACTGCTTCTTGATGTCCTTGGCGAAGCCCTTGCGCTCCAGATAGTCGAGCGTGTCGGCCCGCACGATCCCGAGGTCGACGCCCTGAAGAAACAGGATGTCGGCGACGCTTTGCACCGAGCCGCGACCGACGATCGGAAGCACGCGCAGCTTGTTGCCGTCATCGAGGACCGAAGCGAGGTCCGCGCCGAACTGGACATAGGTGCCGCCGATGGTGCCGGAGATCAGCGTCACCGTATTGGTGTTCAGTGCCTGCTTGGTGGCGGAGGATCCGAACTGGAATATCGCCTTGAGGCTCTCGCTGACCTTGGCCGGATCAAACTCGGTTTCCTCGGCCCTGGCCACCAGGCCAGAGACCATCATCATGGCGATAATCGCCATTCCAAGTAGTCGTCGCATTGATATCCCCCTGCTGGTCTGAAAGCTAATTCTGCATTTGCGCCAGGCGCTGCCGCGCATCCATCGAACCGAGCCGGGCAGCCTTCTGGTACCAATCGCGCGCCATTGCCGGATCGGGTGTGATGCTTCGCATATCCTGCGTTCCAAGCACGGCCGGATCATAGGTCTGGGCCAGGAGCAGCGCCGCACCGGCCTCCTGCGCGTCCGCCGCCCGTTCAAGCAACAGCCGGGCCGGTGCGATGTCGCCGACCGCGATCAGGCCTCTCGCCCGCTTGAGCAAATTCGCGAGCTCGTCGGCACCGAGTCGTCTTGCCGGCGTCGCCGGCGCAGCCGCGGCGGGCAGCGGCGCCGGTTCGGTTTGCACCTGGTTCTGCTGCTGCGCGGACCGGAGCGCGAGAGCGATATCGTCGCGCGTAACCCTCGGAGCCGGTGGCGCGGCCCGGACGCCGGCCGTCGACGGCAGGACCGGTGTCGGGCCGGCATCGGCCGGTTGTGCTGGGGCCGCGGGTGGCGGAATGAGGGTTTGCGTAGCGACCGACTGATCGGCTGTCGCGGCGGGCAGCGAAGCCTTGGCATCGGCAAACAACGCGAGCGGATTGCCGACCGTTAGAATAGCAAAGGCGATCGCCGCAGCCGTTGTCGCAGCAATGGCCCCCTTGAAGATCCTCGGCCCGACCGGAGCCCTGTCGAGAATGCGTTCCCCGCCCGTCCCGAAGCCCCGTTGTCTCGGTTCTTCGTCGCCACTGGAAAGAAAGAGCGGCATGGGTTCTTCGGGATAGTCCTCATCCGCCATCGAAGGCGAAGATCCGTAGGACATGAATTCGGGGTCGCTCAGCTCTTCGTCATACGCCCCGACCACTTCCTCGTTGTATGGATTGAACCTCGTACTTCGCGCCATGGTGATGCCTCCACGCTATTACGCAACATGGGGGTGTCTCGGCATCCGTTTCTTGTTGTTCTTGTCGGCCAAGCGCCCCCGCTACCGAGCCCCTAACTCGCATTTTGAATCGGACCAAAAAGCGACCATCGTCGGCGCGATTTGGGAGATATCTTGATTTCATTGCGGCGCACTCGGGGCCGCCCACCGACATTTCATTGTCACAAGGTCGGGGTCCACGCCAGATTGACGGAAGATTCTTCTGCAATCTTAGCTAATTATTGAACTGGCTTGGTTAACGCGCGCGCGGCCTTGCGCCGATCGTGCGACGCAAGCGGAAGAGGATGCACGGAGTCCCGTTTCGTGAAGATCGATGGATGCGCGGGCGAGTCAGGCCCGCGCATGACGAACACCCATCACGGATGCAGGATCACCTTGCCCATCGCCTGGCGGCCGGCCAGCACCTTCAGCGCATCGGCGGTTTGCGCCAGCGGGAAGGTGCGATCGACATGCGATGAGATCTTGCCCTCGGCGGTCCACTTCACGAGCTTTTCCAGATTGGCGCGGTTCTTTTCCGGATTGAGCCGCGTCCACGCGCCCCAGAATACGCCGCGGATATCGCAGCCTTTCAAGAGCGCCAGATTGAGCGGCATCTTGGGAATGTCGCCGGCGGCGAATCCGATCACCAGGAAGCGGCCTTCCCAGGCGATCGAACGCAAGGCGGCCTCGGCGTAGCTGCCGCCCACGGGATCGAAGATGATGTCGGCGCCCTTGCCGCCCGTGAGGCGGCGCAGGCCTTCCTTCAGATCTTCCTTGGCGTAGTTCAGCCCGAGTTCGGCGCCATGGGCCTTGGCAAACTCGAGCTTCTCCTCCGACGAGGCGCAGGCGATCACCTTCAAGCCCATCAGCTTGCCGAGTTCGCAGGCGGCAAGTCCGGTGCCGCCGGCAGCCCCCAGTACCGCGAGAGTTTCGCCCGGCTTCGGGCTGGCGCGGTCTTCCAGCGCGTGCAGCGCGGTGCCGTAGATGATGATGATTCCGGCGGCGCGATCGAAATCCAGATTGTCGGGAATCTTGACGATCGTATTGGCCGGCAGCGCGATCTTTTCGCGCGCGCCGTTATGGCCGCAGGAGGCCACCACGCGGTCGCCGACCTTCAGGCTGGTGACGCCTTCCCCGATGCTCTCGATCACGCCGGCGACTTCGGCGGCCGGCGAAAACGGAAACGGCGGCTTGATCTGGTACTTGCCCTGGATCATCAGGAGGTCGAAGAAATTCAGCGCCGCGGATTTGATCGCGATCACGGCTTCGCCCGGCCCCGCGACGGGTTCAGGTATGTCGGCCAGCACGAGATCGTCGGGGCCGCAATATTGCGTGCAGAGAATGGCTTTCATGGACACACCTGGTTTTCGGACCCACAGTCTGAGGCTGGAATGCTTCATGCCGGATTTGAAGCCGGGCTACAATCTGATTCGGACGCCGGAAAACGACGCGGCATTCCGGGGCGCGCAATTAGCGCGAACCCGGAATGGGAACGGGTAGGGGAATGAAACGATGTTTGAAAACGGCCTGCTCAAGGGAAAGCGGATATTGGTGACGGGCGGCGGGTCCGGCCTGGGGGCTGCGATGGGACGCCGGTTTGCCGGGCTTGGCGCCGAGCTGATCATCTGCGGCCGCCGGCTCGAATTGCTGGAGGCGACGGCGGCTGGCATACGCAGCGATCTCGGCGGCAAGGTTGCCGCGATCCGGTGCGACATTCGCGACGGCGCCGGTGTCGACGCCATGCTGGATGCGATCTGGCGCGACGGCCCGCTCGACGTGCTGGTCAACAACGCGGCCGCCACCTTCATCGCGCAGACCGAGCACTTGTCGTTTCGCGCGGCCGACGCGATCCTGGCGCCGACGCTGCACGGTGCGATGTATTGCACGCTTGGCGCCGGCAAACGCTGGATCGAAGGACGACACAAGGGAGTGGTGCTGAGCATCCTCTCGACTTCGACCATCACCGGCCGCGCCTTCACCGTGCCTTCCGCGATGGCGAAGTCGGCTATTCTCGCGATGACCAGGAGCCTCGCGGTGGAATGGGGGCCGAAGGGCATCCGTACGGTGGCGATCGCGCCCGGCGCATTTCCGACACCGGGTGCCTCGGGTCAGCTTCGTCCTGAAGGCCGCGACGACAACTGGGCCTCGCGGAATCCGCTCGGCCGCGTCGGCGAACACCATGAGCTCGCCGATCTCGCGAGCTTTCTGATTTCGGATTCCGCCGGTTACATCAACGGCGAGATGGTGGTGCAGGATGGCGGCGCGCACTTGCGCAGTTCCGGTGCGGAAGATTTGCTGCAATGGACCGACGCGCAATGGGAGAAGCAACGCGAAGCGCGAACGAAAGCTTGAGCGTGCGCGGCAGAGTTCGCCTGGCAGCATGTCGTACGCGGTTGTAACTGCCTTTCCAAAAAAGCTTTTCCCGGTTATCCATCGCTCGCGCGACGATATGTGTCGGAGCCATCTTCCAGTCACAATATTGAGGGAACCAGATTTGGTCATGTCCGTGCGGCTAATTCTGACAGCTCTGGTGGCAAGTTGTGTAATGTGCGGGGCGGCGAGCCTCGCGCAGGCGCAGACGGCTGCCCCGAAAGGTGCCAAGGACGCGGCCAAGCCGGCGGCAGCCGCGAAGCCCGCCACTGCGGCGAAGCCTGCCGCCAAGCCGGAACCTGCCGTTGCCGGCAGCGCGGAACCGACGCTGATCGGTCAGTACGGCACCTGGGGCGCCTATACCGCAACACCGAACGGCAAGAAGGTGTGCTTTGCGCTGGCAAAGCCCTCGTCATCGAAAACCAATCCGCCGAACCGGCCGCGTGACCCGGCGTACGCTTTCGTCTCGACGCGTCCGGCGGAAAAAGTCACCAACGAGGTTTCGGTCATGATCGGCTATGCGCTGAAGCCGGGATCGGAATCGACGCTGGAGGTCGGCGGCGGGAGCTTTGCGATGTACACTCAGGGCGATGGGCTTTGGATCAAGAATGCCGCCGAGGAAGAGCGGATGGTCGAGGCGATGCGCAAGTCCGCCGACGCCGTGATCAAGGGCGTCTCCGCCAAGGGCACCGAGACCACCGATACGTTCTCGCTGAAGGGCCTCGCCCAGGCGCTCGACCGGCTGGCCCAGGATTGCCGACGCTAAGCGGCTTTTCTCGTCAATATCCATGCATTTGGTGCCTTTCCAGCCGACCCTGGAAAGCCTATCTGATGTTCCATGAGCGAAACCGTGACCAGTACCGCCATCGAGCCGGCTTCCGGCGCCAACGCGCCCTTGGAAAAGATCGCGCTTGAAACCTATGTGCCGCCGGCCAAGCCCTCGCTGGTCGGCCTGTCGCGCGTCGAGATCGCGGAACGGCTGGGGGAAATCGGCGTGGCGCCGGCGCAGCGCAAGATGCGCGTGCAGCAGCTCTGGCACTGGATCTATGTCCGGGGTGCTGCGAATTTCGGCGAGATGACCAGCATATCCAAGGAAATGCGCACCCAACTCGAAGCGCATTTCACGGTCGCGCGTCCCGAGGTGGTCGCTGAACAGATATCCAACGACGGCACCCGCAAATGGCTGTTGCGCCTGCCGAGCGGCGATGCGGTCGAGAAGGCGCATGAGGTCGAATGCGTCTATATTCCGGAAACCGACCGGGGAACGCTGTGCGTTTCCTCGCAGGTCGGCTGCACGCTGAATTGTTCGTTCTGCCACACCGGCACCCAGCGGCTGGTACGCAACCTCACCGCGGGTGAAATCGTCGGCCAGGTCATGGTGGCGCGCGATCGGCTCAACGACTGGGCCGACCGCGATACGCCGACCGGCAGCCGCCTTGTCACCAATGTGGTGATGATGGGGATGGGCGAACCCCTGTATAATTTCGAGGCGGTGCGCGACGCGCTGCTGATCGTTTCCGACAATGAGGGCATCGGCATTTCACGCCGCCGCATCACGCTGTCAACCTCGGGCGTGGTGCCCAACATCATCCGCACCGGCGAGGAAATCGGCGTCATGCTGGCGATCTCGCTGCACGCGGTGCGCGACGAATTGCGCGACGAACTGGTGCCGCTGAACCGGAAATATCCGATTGCCGAATTGCTGCAGGCCTGCCGCGACTATCCGGGCGCCTCCAATGCGCGGCGCATCACCTTCGAATATGTGATGCTGAAGGGCGTCAACGATTCGCTCGACGACGCCAAGCTGCTGGTCAAGCTGCTCAAGGGTATTCCGGCCAAGATCAACCTCATTCCGTTCAATCCGTGGCCGGGCACGCGTTACGAATGCTCGGACTGGGAGCAGATCGAGAAATTTTCCGAATACATCTTCAACGCCGGATACTCCTCGCCGGTGCGCACGCCGCGCGGCCGCGACATTCTCGCCGCCTGCGGCCAGCTGAAATCGGAGACCGAGAAATTGTCCGTGAGCGAGCGCCAGGCGCTGCGCGCGATGGCGATGACGGATTGAGCGTGAATTCGACTTGGATCGCCATCATCTGCGACAGGCGCGACCCGTCGCATCGCAATGACGGTAACCTCGGTTTAATTGCATGGCATTGATCGGCCGGCTGTTCGTGATCCTGTTCGCCTTCCTCGCCGCCTGCCTGGTGGCGGGGATGATCGTGGTCGGCGCGGTCCTGTTTCCGGAATTCAGCGATCTCGGGGCCGGGCCCGTCGATCAGGGCGCGCTGGATATCGTGATCGGTTTCGGCTTCATCTTCATCAGCGGCTTTGCGCTGCTGCCGGCCATGCTCGTGGTCCTGATCACCGAAGCCTTTTATGTCAGGGGCGCGTTGACCTACGCGCTCGGCGGCGGCCTGGTCGGGCTCGCCTGCTATCTCGGCCTGGTCCCGTTCGACACCGCGACGTTTCAATTCGAAGGCATCGTCCGCCGTCACCTCGAAATCATGACCGGTGCGGGCATCGTTGCCGGCATGGTCTACTGGATGATCGCGGGCCGCAATGCCGGCGCCTGGCGCGAACCGCCGCGCCCGATGAGGCCGCCGCCTCCGTTGCCGTCGCATTCACCTTCGCCCCCGGCGTGATTACGAACGCCGTCATTCCGGGATGGTCCGAAGGACCAGGCCTCAGATGCGCAATTGCGCATCGGGGAATCTCGAGATTCCGGGTTCGCACTTCGTGCGCCCGGAATGACGGGGGTTTTCTTGACCGACCCCCTCGGCTAAACCCCGCGCCATGAACCGGACCGGACTATTCATCGCGCTGGGACTGGCGCTGGCTGTCGGGTTGCTGTTCGGGATTTATCCCGAGCTCGATCTGAAGATTGCGTCGCTGTTCTACGATCCAGCGACCAAATCATTTCCCCTGAAATTCAATGGGCTCGCCGCGTTCGCGCGCGACGGCGCGATGTGGATCGCGTGGGGGATTGCGCTGCCTGCGATCATCGCGCTGGTGGTAAAGCTGGTGCGGCCGGACCGGCCGCTGTTGATATCGGGCCGCGCGATCGTGTTTCTGCTGGTCACGCTCACGCTCGCCGCCGGCATCCTCACCAACCTCACCTTCAAGAGCTATTGGGGCCGGCCGCGCCCGGTGGTGGTGACGCAATTCAACGGGCCGGATCAATTCGTGCCGTGGTGGGATCCGCGCGGCGTC
>Ga0265340_10002380_pt1 | contig 10698 bp, 10 predicted proteins | sample 4CB225metaG_FD_202082 | JGI IMG/M metagenome (GOLD analysis project Ga0265340, IMG submission 202082) | Rhizosphere microbial communities from Carex aquatilis grown in University of Washington, Seatle, WA, United States - 4-CB2-25 metaG | ecosystem: Host-associated > Plants > Roots >...
GTGGCGTCGCCGCCTTTGAGCGCAAATTCTGACGTGCCGTTGTTTTTCTCGAGGGCCGTGACGTAGGTGGACGTCAAGCTAGCGTCGTTGGCGTTCTTCCCGCTCCCGCCCTGCGCGAAGAGGCCGCCTTCGAGGTCTGCCATTACCCAGGGGCCCGCGCCGGCTCCCGTGCCCCAGATCGTGCAGCTGCTGAAGTTGAGGGCGTCCATCGAGGGACCAGCCACGTAGGTGCGGCTGGTTTCTCCGTTGCCGTAATCGAAGCAGCACCCGCTTCCAAAGTGCTTGCCGCTCGTGACCATGTAAACGCCTTGGGGCGCGCTGCCGGTGGGCATGCCCGACTTGGAGCCGTCTCTCCAATAAGCTTGGCTGGTCTTCATGTAGAGCGAGTAAACCCTGTGTCCACTCACCGTGAACGATTCCGTGGTTGCAGTAGCCGCGCTTTGCGCCGCGTTTCCGCCAACGCTGCTGTCAGACGTTTCCGCTTCGACGAAGTTTCCGTGCCCGGATTGGTCATAAACCTTGGTGATGGTACACGTGGTTCCAGTACAGAACGTATCTTGCGTGGTCGTGTCGGCAAAACCACCCGGAGCGAGCGTTCCAATGTCTTGGGTCTTGCTGTCGGACGCACGCTTGACCTGGTAGAGAACCCCACTGTAAGCACCGAAGAGAGCGCGCACAGTGCTGTGCGCCGCAACACAGGTGTTGCTGGCTAGTGCGTAGATGTCGCAAGGCGCGGACGTGCCGCTGCCGAGCGTCGTTGTACCGCCCGTGGCACTGGCTCCACCGTTGGTGCTCGAGCCACCCGTCGGGCCCATGCCACCCGTGGCTAAGGTGCCGGTGTTACCGCCGGTGGCGGCACCGCCTCCGCCCGTAACACCTCCGGTGAATGCGCCGCCTGTGCCCGTCTTACCACCAGCCGCGGCGCCGCCTGTGCCCGTCTTACCACCAGCCGCGGCGCCACCTGACGAGGGTGCACCACCGGCTGCGGCACCACCTGACGAGGGTGCACCACCAGCTGCAGCGCCGCCTGACGAGGGTGCACCGCCAGCCGCACCGGCTCCGCCAGCGCCTGTCGCACCGCCAGTACCAGAATTGCCGTTGCGTTGAAGGGTAACTGTGCCGGCGATGGGAAAAACCGTGCTATTCTGCGGGCTGAGAGTGAGTGTGCTTCCCGACACGCAATACGTGTACTTCAGTGCAGTTGGTGAGGTCGGAACGAGGGGCGCCGTATCGTCGGTCGTGAGCGCAGTGTTCGTAGTGCCGTAACCACCCTCTTGCGATGCGTTGGCAGTGATTGACCCAATCCCGCCGCTTTGGTTGGCAGTGGCTGTGCAGCTGCACCCGCCTCCCGCCCTGTCAGTGCAAGTAGCTGTCCAACCCAGAGCCGAGAAAATACTTCCTATCCTGTCGCACGTGACGGCCACGGACGATACCGTCAGGCACGAGGTATCCAACGGGAAAGAGATGGAACCCTTGGTCGTCGTGTTGTCGGCGTAGGTCCCGTCGGCTTTCGCGGTCCACGTGCCCGTCACTTGCAAGGTTCCTGTCACGGGCACCGTCTGGCAGCCCATGCCCACCACATCCATAGTGCCTGATAATGTCAGGCAGGACGCGCCCACGTTCCAGGCGCCCACTATGTCACCGCCGCAAGGACTCACATTGCTGCAATTACTCGTCGTTCCCACTTGGGTGTTACCACCTAGGCCGCTCGCTCCGCCAAGATTCCCGGCATTGCCGGTCCCACCTCCGCCAGCCCCCGAAGAGCTCGAGCTACAGCCCACACTCGCCAAAATCGCAACTACCGAAACGCCGACCAAACCGATGAGTTCGCTTCTCATGAGACCTCGGCACGGAATTGTCGGCCCAGCTGTTGGTTTGTCACGGAAATCGGACAAAGTGCGGTCGCCAGCTGAAATATCTCGCCGAGTTCCAGCTGCATTGGCCAAATCAGCTGAAATATGCCGGGCATTGGGCCGCCCATCGCCTGCGGCACACGGGATTCACGGGCAGGACCTAGCGTTCGCGCAACTGGCTTTCCGCGCCGTCACGACAAAAAGAAACGCGAAACCCCACGTCGCAGGCAGGCTACGTGGGGTTTTGGGGATCGGCCCGGAATCGGACTAGGACTTGCGCGCGTGACGCCGACGTACGAACATGCCGAGCGCCGTAAGCAGAAGTGCCGCAGCAGTTCTGTTCGGGTTTCTCGTTTGGCCGGGCACCGCGCAGCCGCAACCGCCTGAGTCACCCTTGGTGCTATCATTCGTGGCCGTTGCGGAGCTGCCGGCTTGCGACGCCGCACCACCAACACTTGCATTCGGCGCACCGCCCGTGGCGGTGGTGGTGTTGGCAACCGCGCCACCGGTTGCATTCGAGCCACCAACGCCCACGGAGCCGCCTGTGGCGCTCGAATTGGCGACGGATGACTTGCCACCCGTGGTGTTCGTTACGCTACCACCCGTGGCGATGGTTGGCGTTCCGCCTGTGGGGTTGGACGCGTTGCCTCCCGTGTTGTTGGCACTCCCACCCGTGGGCATGGCGCCATTCGTGCCGCCCGAGGCTGAGCGCCCGCCGCTACTCACTGCGCCAGCCGCACTGGTGTTGCCACCGGCACTGGTGTTGCCACCAGCGCCACTATGTCCGCCGGTCGTCGCGTTGCTACCGCCCGTGCCCGTGCCTGTCGCCCCACCGGTGCCGCTCGTGCCTCCAGTGCCCCCGCCGCAGGCGGCCGCTTCCGGGTCCACCGTGGTGCTCGCCTTGTCGATACCGAAATAAGCGGCAATGGTGGCTCCGTCGACCGATACGGCGTGCCCGACACCGGACAGCGCAAACGTCTCGTAAACCGTGTAGCAAGAGTTCTTCCAGAATTGGTGGGTGGTCCCACTCTTCGGGGTGTCGGTTCCCGATGGGGTTTCGCTCAAACTCAGGAGATTGGTCCACTCCTTGATGTCCTCTGCCATGTTCGTATAATTGAGCGTCGTGTCTGCCGTGCCGTGCCAGTGCTGCAGGCGCGGACGATGCCCCGTGTAGCCAGGGAAATACGAGCGAACGAGGTCGCCCCACTCTTTGCCGGTGTGAGTGACGGTGCCGCCGGCGCAAGCCCCGCTCCACTGAGCCGTGCTGCCCGTACCCGTAACGTCGCTGTAACCCGACGCCCAGCAGCCACACGGCACTCCCATGATGGAAATGCCAGCCATGAACACGTCGGGGTACACGCCGAGCAGCGCCTCGGTCATAATTCCGCCGGAAGAACCGCCAACGGAATACACTCGGCTCGCGTCACCATTGTACTTGCCGAGAGTGTACTTCACCATCTGCACAACGGCCCCGGTGTCGCCTCCGCCCCCGTGCTTAAGAGATCGAGCCGAGCCCGCGTCCCAGCAATTCTCGCCCGTTGCCTCGGGGAAGATAATGATGAACCCAGAGCTATTCGCAATGGTCTCGAGGCTCGCCATCTCGCTGTTGGAACTCGAGGCCGTGCCCTGGCAATGGTGGGGAACCACAACGATAGCTGGCTTCGTTGCTGGCGTGTCCGGCACGTAAATGTACATGTTCACGTAACTCGGAAGGCCGGTCGTTCCTGCCCACCAGTCGCTCTGGTTCACCTTCTGCATCAATGCGGCATGCCCTTCCGTTGTTGCGAGCAAACCAAGGGAAACCAACGTTAACGCCACAATGGGATTACCATGCCGATTCATTTTCCGTTTGCCTTTCAAAGGTGGCCGTGTTGCGGCGCTTCGCCGTTCGTGCTGACTGCCGGCACGGACTCGGGCCAAACACCCACGCCCGATAGCCCTCCAAGCGGGGGCCTTGCACTGTGCCGGCTCGAATCATCCATTTTTGATAGCACGAGATGCAGGTACCGAAAGGTGTCGAACGAACGATCTCGATCTTCAAGCTGCGAAGAGCATCTCCGCGCTTGGCGTAGCCCCAGCCAAGGTTCTCCCGCGCCAGCTTGATGACGGCTCACGGAGTCATTGGGCTTAGCAACCTCGGACAAGCGGAGCAACACAATCCTCCGGGAGAAAATAATTACACGCACCGTCAAAGCTACACAAAATGGTGTAATCGCTCGGTAGTCTACAATACCACATGCCGTGACCAAACCAGAGGGGCACAAGTCCTACGCAGCAGGGAATCCCGTCATAGGCGTCTTCGCCTAGCCCTTGGCGAGGACCTGTCGTTGAGCCGCCGGTAGGTCCGCCTGCAGTGCCGCCGGTTGCGCTCGTGCCGCCGATTGCAGATATGCCACCGGTTGCGCTCGTGCCTCCGACCGCTGATCCGCCACTTGACTGGTCGCCACTGCCGGTAGTGCCACCCGAATTGCTCGTGCCGCCGGCGCCATCCGTGGCGCCGCAACAACAAAGCGAGCACACGCCCGTGAGGCAACTCGCGTACCGCATGAGTTTGTGTGCCGTGACCGACGGCACGGCAATCATTTTTGCTCGCTCGCCAGCGTGCAGGCGGGTAAGTTGGGGTTATGACCTACAGAGTGTTGCTTCTTACTGGATCTGCCCCACCCGAGCCTTGCGGCATCGGAGCATATACAGCGACCCTAGCTAACGCATTAGAGAAAGCAGGGCAGCCCACTGAAGTGATGTGTCATAGCTCATGGTCACTGAGTGGCACTTCGGCCGCGTTCCGGCGCCTTTTGGCACAGCGCGATTGTATTGTCCACGTGCAATATCCAACGATGGGCTACGGATACAGCCTCGGTCCGCAAGTCTGTGCCATCGCTCGTAAGTGTGTCGTCACGCTTCATGAGTTTAGTATTGCTCATCGGTTGCGGCAGCTATCACTCGTCCCGTTTACGCTGCGTTCAGCACGCGTGGTGATGACTTCGAACTTCGAGCGGGACGCGTTGGTTCGGTGGATGCCTTGGGTCCGGGAACGACTCATCGTAATCCCGATAGGAAGCAATATACCCGAACTTTCGGGCGCAACGGAGGAGCGGTGCAAAAGGATTGCTTATTTCGGTCTAATAATGCCTAGAAAGGGGCTCGAGACCTTCATCGAGTTTGCTCGAATCGTCAGAACGATGATGCCGGACTGCGAACTGATGGCGATCGGAATGATTGCACCCCGCCAAGAGGAGTACGCCAAAAGGGTGATTGACGGGTCGCGAGACTCCGGAATCAAATGGGTGATTGACCGCAATTCCGAAGAAGTGGCTGAAATGTTGTCGCAGACGAGCGTCTGCTACTTGCCCTTTCCCGATGGGGCATCGGAACGGCGCGGGTCGTTGAAGGCCGCATGTTTGGCGGGTGTGCCTTGTATCACGACACGAAGCCTGCGTACTCCGCGGGAGCTAATGGACGTGGTTACCTTTGCGAATTCGCCACAAGAGGCGGCAACAATGGCGAAGAATCTCACCGAGCAGAGAGAAGAGTGGAGCCGCCTGTCGCGCAAGGCCCGCGCCTACGCGCAACAGTTCGACTGGCAAACAATCGCGCAATCTCACTTGCGGATGTACGCTGAATTGCGCGAGAACCGATCGAACGCGTTCAGCTTAGGCGCCCAAATGAGCGACGGCAACGTGAAGCGAGTCGCACAGTAAAAGCGCTGCTCGATCCGCGGGACGTCGTGAGGCGGTCATTTCCCTTGGGCGCCATTTGCCACGGCTTCTCTCCTAAGTCCTGGCCGATAAAGCAGAAAAGACAATGTACCGCGAATTATTCCAGTCGCTTGCGAAGCAGCCCGGCAAACCAGGAATAGCGGCGAGAGAATAGCGGCTTCTGGATCCCGCCTGATGTTTCGAAAAACAAATGGCGCCGTTGTTGCGAGAAGAACCGCTATCGCTCCGCCCGTGAAGCAGTATTTGCCCCCGGAAAGGGCATCAAAAAACAACGAAAGAACGAGCAATGGCGGGAGCATCGCCTGGAACTTCATCATTTGTGGTGTATGCGAATCGCTAATGGCCTTCCTCGGATTCTTCCGATACGCGAGTACGCGCCAGTACGCGAACTTGTACTTCTTTGCGATGTAAGCTCGTAGACTGTCTGGATGCGTATGAAATACAACCGCAAGCGGATTGAATACCATCTTTAGGCCAGCATTGGAGAGACGGTATGAAAGCTCTACGTCTTCCGCACACGCCACCCTAAATTGCGTGTCGTATCCGCCAGATTCAACGAATACGCTACGCCGATATCCGGCCGAATAGGTATCGATGAAGTCGATGTTGTCTTTGTTTCGGAACAGCTTTCGGTATTTGTCTTCATATTCCAGTTGCACAAACCGGGCGACTATCGGTTCCTGTCGCGTCTTGTAGGCGCCCTTTACGCCGACAATTTTGTCGTCGCTGTCAAACGGCAATGCCATTTGTGTGACCCACGTAGCTTCAGGAACGCAATCGTCGTCCGTAAAGAGAATGACTTCCCCTTGTGCTCTCTTTGCTCCCACATTTCGCGCGACTGCAGGTCCTTGATTTTGTTGCATTACTAGGATCACGTTTGGAAATTCGTTTTCTACTAACTGGTTCGTGCCATCTGTCGACCCATCATCCACGACAATAATCTCGATCCTTCCTCTGAAGTCTTGCGCTGCTAGCGCATTCAAGCAGTGCGGTAGCCGCTTGCTGCCGTTGAACGTCGGAATAACTACCGATACACTGTTTGTCACTTTTCCCTCATATAGCTATTCAGTCGCTGTTCGCCCAAACGATCCTTTCCAAAGATACTTGGACAGTGACTTGAACCCGTGTAGGTTCCGCTGAAGTTCAGCGGGATTTTTTAAGCTCTGCACAACCTTGTAAGCGATGTACTTCGGGCTCAAATAGAACTTCTTTCTGGCCTCGTCGCAAAACTCAACTAGCTCCTTTTGAGTGATGTTCGGTAGGTTCACCACGCTATTGTGAAGGCCCTCTGGCGTCAGCCATTCGGAATAATTTTCCGTAGAGAGGTATCCTTTTTCCTTTGCTTCCCGATAGGCCTCAGTTCCCGGGTAAACCATAATTGGAAAAAACTGTGCGGTGTCGGGCTGAAGTCGCTTTGCAAAATCAAGGGTGGCTACCATCGAGGCCTTAGTCTCATTCAGGTTCCCAACCATGAAACAACCGTGCACCATTATTCCTGCCTCTTTGCAGTTCCGAACGAATTGCTCCGCCTCGGCATGATACGTATTGTTCTTTCGCTTCATCAGGTTTTTCTGCATTTTATCGATGACAGACTGATCCCCGCTTTCGAAGCCTACGCAGAACAGTCTTGCGCCCGCCCGTTTGAGGGTTCTAAAGAATTCCACGTCAGCCCCGACATCCGCCCTGCAGTTACTGTCAAACGGTAGCTTGTTGCCGCGCCGTACAAGTTCTTCAGCAAGCTCAATCGTTCGCTTCTTGTTCACGATAAACGTGTCGTCTTCGAGCATTACCGTCTTTACCTGGGGCAACTCTCTGGCGACAAAATCGAACTCATCGGCAACGTTACTAACGCTCCTGAAGCGAACGTTGTGTCCGCTAAACGTTTGCGGGTATACACAAAACGAGCATTTGTAGGGGCATCCCCGGCTGGTATCGAACACTACCAATGGGTGCAGCGAGTGCCCGTAGAAGTAGTCCTCGACTTTCAGAAACCGCTTGTACACCTCGGAGACGAACGGAAGTTCATCGAGATTGACTATCGCAGCTCGCTCCTTGTTGCGTATGACTTCCCCATGTGAGTTGCGCCAGACCAGACCGAGTACGTCCTCGTAACCCCCACCGGCACCAATCGCCAACAACCAATCGCGAACCGTGTACTCGTATTCGCGTATAGCTATGGCATCAACCGAATTGCTGGCTGCAAGAGTCTGTTCTGGAAGTGCCGAAACGTGGCGACCGACCATTAGAATTCTGGTACGGGGAAATTTCGCCTTTATCTGCTCGGCAACTTTGAGGTCATTATTGATGCTAGGCGTTGACGTATCGCAAACTACGGCACCTATGGAGTTTTGTTCGATCCGGTCAAGGACGTACTTGATGTCACGCTTTGCCGCCGGGGCATCAAGGAGGTCGACGTTGTGGCCCTCTCGAATCGCAACGCCAGCAGCGTGAGCCAGCCACTTGGGATAGTACAGCGTATCACTCTTCGTAACCGCCGGACTGCGCTGCTCCCGCGAGAATCTAGGATGAAATGGGGGATTCAGAAAAAGTACATTAGCTGACATATCTGCAAACTCCGTTCACATCCCGCTGCTACGTTGTCTAGCCTATTTCGTTTCCGCTTGCCAAACAGGAGCGCGCAAGAAAGCTCGCAACTTCGGCGACGTTATCCGGTGACCTAACATTAGTTCATTCAAGCGTTTCTTATCTCATATCTGCGTAAGAAGCTACCTCAAGCGAATATTTGGTACCATATACCTGCGCAAGAAGCCGTACCGCCAGTGCTAGTGGCAAGCAACTTTTGCCCCATCCTGCACCTACTTAACCTCAACCCGACCCTTCGGTGCGTAGGCCAAGGTTCAGGGCCAGTCTGGGGCATCCGCCACCCGTTAACTGCTTCACCTCCGCGGACGGCACGGGCGCTCTGAAGCAAGCGGTGCGCTCATACCTGCGAAACACCCTACGCGTGCTCGATTCCACGCCAGGGGTCTAGGCATCGCAAAGCCTATCGTTCTTCTGCGGACACATGCGTCAGTTGACGTAGAGAAGGCGTCTGTGGCGCTATCGAATGAAACAGAGCATGAGTGCCAAAGGCAATTGCTGCGACAACGCTGCGGCTGAGTGCTTCTTTGCCACACTCAAGAAGGAACTGATTGGTGGCGACGTTTATCGCACTAGAGCTGACACTTGGGCGGCCATCTTCGAGTACATCGAGGTGTTCCACAACCGCCGACGAGTGCATTCTCTGCTCGATTACATTACGCCAGACGAGTTTGAATCTTGCACTTTCGAGCAGCTTATGGCTTAGGTCTTAACAACCAGGGACAAGCGGAGCAAGAACGCAAGTGTGTTCTTCGCCAACCGCAAGCGCGATGACCTGCGACGCGTCCGAATTGCTGCAATGAAGGGGTTCGCCTGTTGTTCCGCCGCTTGCGTTTGCGCCTCCGACCGCAGATCCGCCGCTTGACTGGTCGCCACTGCCGGCAGTGCCCCCCGAATCGCTCGTGCCGCCGGCGCCATCCGTGGCGCCGCCGCTTGGTACATCTGTGCTTATCGCGATTGCACCGCCGGTATCTTGCGTCATACCGCCAACGCCGGTGGTTCCTCCAATGTCTTGCGCGCCGCCGGTCGCTTGAATGACACCGCCCGTGCCAGACGTGCTGCCGCCCGTGCCTGGCGTAGCTCCACCTGCGGCAGCGCTAGTGTCGATCGAGTAGGTTGTGCCGCCCGTTGCCAAGGTACTCATGCCGCCGATTGAAGCCCCGCCGGTAGCGACCGAACCGAGCGAAGTTGTGCCGCCCGTTACGGCGTTACCAACCGTCGTCGTCGCGGCCACAGCAGTCGCACCGCCGATTGAAGCCCCACCAATGGCGACCGAACCCAGCGAAGTTGTGCCGCCCGTTACTGCGCTAGCAACCGTCGTTATCGCGCTAGTCGCACCACCGGTTGCGCCGCTGCCCCCGGAGGTCGCGCCGCTCGAGGTGGTTGCTGTACCGCCGACATTGCCATCCGTAACATCTAGTGCATCGGTTCTGCCACGCTTGCCCGCACAAGCACCGAAATGGCCTGCATGTCTGTCTCCAATCACAAGGAATCGAGATACCGCCGAACACGAACCGCACCGCAGAGCGCGCGGGTACGTCAGCCTCTACTCACCTAGCGGACACCGAGCGCGAATCAACGATCGCCATGCGGCACGAAGTAGCGCCTGGGCCCGATGGCGCACCCTCACTCGCCGCTAGCCCCGAACGGGGACCTTGCACCAGAGCCGAGTTTCAACCTGGATGCAGGCGCGCCGCTCGACGGTTCCGTGCCGCCACGACCCAATCCAGAAAGCCTCACTGAGCCCGTGGTTGCCAACCTGGACCCAACGGATGACGGAATCGTGGCGCCACCCGAGATCCTCGAAGATTGCGAAAACCGCCTGACCACCGCCCACGTCCTCTATCGACATGCCAAACTACCGGTGCATAGGAGCAAAGGCATGGTCTGCGGCACGCAGCAGGCGATCATTTACCTGCGCGGCCCCACCGGTCTGCGCATTACGCCGACGCCGGTGGTCTCGTGTGGGCTGGCACTGGCGCTGGCGCACTTCGCACCTACGATGAAAACGTGTTCTCGGTGGTCGTAACTCGCTTCTTCGATGAACTGCATCGCAATCACATTCACGTGGACATGGCGCGCTATCGCACAGACGGAAGTCGTTGAATCGAGGCTGGCTACGGGCCTTAGGCGAGCACGCCGCGTCAAGGAGCTGCTACTTGGCTGAGGGTGTAGCTGCTCGTGGTCGCGCGCTTCAGCGCATCGTAAATGTCCGAGTAGCGGATACTCAAGGCGTCTCGATTGACCAACTCCTGACCGGCGTCCCAATAGATTGGGGCGATGCCCCGATCATGGGCTGCCTTGGTAACATACTCGGTCCAATATCGGCGGTAAGGCTCGGCGGTGCTCGACTGGTACCCCGCCCCGTACTCACCCATGATCGCGGGCACGCCCTTGTCGATGAAGCTTGTCTTGATCTTGTCGAGCTCGGTCGTCACCGCATCTTCCACGGAGCAAAACACAAATCCGGAAATAGACTGGCACATAAACCATAAGGGTCACAACACAGACCGGTGGAGTCACCT
>Ga0265340_10002381_pt1 | contig 10697 bp, 7 predicted proteins | sample 4CB225metaG_FD_202082 | JGI IMG/M metagenome (GOLD analysis project Ga0265340, IMG submission 202082) | Rhizosphere microbial communities from Carex aquatilis grown in University of Washington, Seatle, WA, United States - 4-CB2-25 metaG | ecosystem: Host-associated > Plants > Roots > Rhizosphere...
CGACATCGTGATCCTGGTGGTCGCGGCCGACGACGGCGTCATGCCGCAGACGATCGAGGCGATCCATCACGCCAAGGCGGCGAAGGTTCCGATGATCGTGGCGATCAACAAGATCGACAAGCCCGATGCCCGGCCGGACCGCGTGCGCACCGAATTGCTGCAGCACGAGGTGCAGGTCGAATCGCTCGGCGGCGACGTCGTCGACGTCGAGGTTTCCGCCAAGAACAAGACCAATCTCGACAAGCTGCTGGAAATGATCGCGCTGCAGGCCGAACTGCTCGACCTGAAGACCAATGCGTCGCGCCCCGCCGAAGGCACCGTGATCGAAGCCAAGCTCGATCGCGGCCGCGGCCCGGTCGCGACCGTGCTGGTGCAGCGCGGCACCTTGAGGGTCGGCGACATCATCGTCGCCGGCGCCGAGATGGGCCGCGTGCGCGCGCTGATCAACGATCAGGGCGTCACCATCGACGAGGCCGGACCTTCGGTGCCGGTCGAGGTACTCGGCTTCAACGGCCCGCCGGAAGCCGGCGACCGTCTGGCCGTGGTCGAGAGCGAGGCCCGCGCCCGCGAAGTCACCAGCTACCGCGCCCATCAGAAGCGCGAGAACGCCGCCGCCAGCATTTCCGGCATGCGCGGTTCGCTCGAGCAGATGATGTCGCAGCTCAAGACTTCGGGCCGCAAGGACTTCCCGCTGATCGTCAAGGCCGACGTGCAGGGCTCGCTGGAAGCGATCCTCGGCTCGCTCGACAAACTCGGAACCGACGAGGTCACCGCCCGGATCCTGCATGCCGGCGTAGGCGGCATCTCGGAATCCGACGTGACGCTGGCGGAAGGCTTCAACGCCGCCATCATCGGCTTCAACGTCCGCGCCCACAAGGAAGCCGCCGCCGCGGCCAAGCGCAACGGCATCGAAATCCGCTACTACAACATCATCTATGACCTCGTGGATGACGTGAAGAAGGCGATGAGCGGCCTGCTCGCGCAGACGCTGCGCGAAACCATGCTCGGCAACGCCCTGATCCTGGAAGTGTTCAACATCTCCAAGGTCGGCAAGGTCGCGGGCTGCCGCGTCACCGACGGCACCGTGGAACGTGGCGCCAATGTCCGCCTGATTCGCGACAACGTCGTCGTGCACGAGGGCAAGCTGTCGACGCTGAAGCGGTTCAAGGACGAAGTGAAGGAAGTGCAGTCCGGCCAGGAATGCGGCATGGCGTTCGAGAATTACGGCGACATGCGTGCCGGCGACGTCATCGAGTGTTATCGCGTGGAGACGATCCAGCGCAGCCTGTAAGTTTGAACCTTAGGGCTTCGTCAGAAGGAATACGGTAGTTCGACGTCATGCCCGGCTTTATGCCGGGCGTCCACGTCTTGAAAAATTCAGCAACGGGAAAGACGTGGATGGCCGGGACATCCAGCATGAAGACGCACTTCGCGCTTCTGCCCGGCCACGACGAACCATTTTCGAGAGATACCAATGCCCAGCCACCACAAGAAGGACTCCGCCCCCGGCGGCTCGCAGCGTCAGTTGCGCGTCGGCGAAACCGTGCGTCACGCGATCGCGGACATTCTGTCACAAGGCAGCGTGCATGATCCGGAACTCGAGGGCCACATCATCACGGTGCCGGAGGTGCGGATGTCGCCGGACCTGAAGCTTGCGACCATCTACGTCATGCCGCTCGGCGGCCGCGATACGGACGTCGTGATCGCGGCACTGGAGCGCAACAAGAAGTTCCTGCGCGGCGAGGTCGCGCACCGCGTTAACTTAAAATTTGCGCCTGATATTCGCTTTCGCGTCGACGAACGATTCGACGAAGCGGAACGAATAGAGAAATTACTGAGAACACCTGCGGTGCAAAGAGACCTCGAACCAGATTCGGACAAATCCTGATGATCGTGACCACCGCCAACAGCGCGTTCGAGCCGCCAAACCCCGATTCCCCCGAGGTCGAAAAAAATAGTTTTGTCGAGGCGCGCCGCCCCAACAACGATCCGCGCGATCAGGGCCAGCGCGGCGGCAAGCAGGCGCGCCAGAATCAGCCCCGGCGCGACAAGCGCGACGTCCACGGCTGGGTGGTGCTCGACAAGCCGATCGGCATGACCTCGACGCAGGCGGTGGCGGTGGTGAAGCGGCTATTCCAGGCCAAGCGCGCCGGCCACGCCGGCACCCTCGATCCGCTGGCCTCCGGCGGATTGCCGATTGCGCTCGGCGAGGCCACCAAGACGGTTCCCTTCGTGATGGACGGCCGCAAGCGCTACCGCTTTACGGTCGCCTGGGGCGAGGAACGGGATACCGACGACACCGAAGGCCGGGCGGTCAAAACCAGCGAACTAAGGCCGTCGGCCGAGGCGATCACGGAGCTTTTGCCCCGCTTTACCGGCCAGATCGAGCAGATCCCGCCGCAATATTCCGCCATCAAGGTCCAGGGCGAGCGGGCCTATGACCTGGCGCGCGACGGGGAGACCGTCGACCTGAAGCCGAGGCCGGTCGAGATTCACGAATTAACCCTCGTAGAACAACCGGATAGCAGCCATTCGGTGTTCGAGGCCGAGTGCGGCAAGGGCACCTATGTGCGGGCGCTGGCGCGCGATATCGGCCGGCTGCTCGGCTGTTACGGCCACATCTGCGCGCTGCGGCGGACCCTGGTCGGCCCATTCGGCGAGAAGGACATGATTCCGCTGGAACAACTGGAGGCTTTGTGCGATAGAGCCGCGTCTGGCGAGGGCAGCCTCGCCGACGCGCTATTGCCCGTTGAGACCGCGCTGGACGACATCCCGGCACTGGCCGTCACACGGGCTGATGCGGCAAGGCTCCATCGGGGCCAGGCCGTTTTGTTGCGCGGACGGGATGCGCCCAATTGTAGCGGCACAGTCTATGTCACGGTGGCAGGCCGACTTCTGGCCCTCGCCGAAATTGGCAATGGCGAACTCATCCCCAAGCGCGTGTTCAACCTGAACGGACTGACTGCCAGTCCGGCTCGCAACAATGAAAGTGTTTGACGATGTCGATTACCGCCGAACGCAAAGCGGAAGTTATCAAGACGAATGCCAACAAGGCCGGCGACACCGGCTCGCCCGAGGTCCAGGTCGCGATCCTGTCGGAACGCATCAGCAACCTGACCGGGCACTTCAAGACCCACGTGAAGGACAACCATTCGCGGCGGGGCCTCCTGAAGCTCGTGTCGACGCGCCGTTCGCTTCTCGATTACATCAAGAAGAAGGACGAGGCGCGTTACAAGGCGCTGCTCGAAAAGCACAACATTCGTCGTTGAGTTGGAAGTACGCGCGCATGTCGCGCGCGTTGTTGCGCTTGGTTTTCGAAAGGCGGTTTTTTCGCCTTTCGGGCACGCCATGCGTATCCGGGATGCGAGCCGTCGACGGCTCGCATCTGGGCATGATCTTCGAAACGTTTTTCGAAACGGGATCAGGCCCAAACAAAGGTCGTCCAGCAGCACTCCGGCGACTGGACGATGACGGGCAAGGTGCCCGTCGCGCGGGTTGAAGGCTGATAGCCTGGCCCGCAACACACTGGAAGGATGAAGGCCATCCAGCGCATCAAGACCATGGCAGGATCGCAGGACGCTGACTTCGCATTGCAGTCAGCGTCCCGCAATCTTGCGCATGGTTTTTTTGTGCTGGCCTTTCATGCCTTTCGTGAAACCATGAAAGAAGACCGCAATGTTCAATATTCATTCAGTCGAGATCGACTGGGGTGGGCGTCCCCTCAAGCTTGAAACCGGAAAGATCGCCCGTCAGGCCGACGGCGCCGTGCTCGCGACCTATGGCGAGACCGTCGTACTTGCCACCGTCGTTGCCGCCAAGACGCCCCGCGAAGGCGTCGACTTCCTGCCGCTGACCGTCGACTACATCGAAAAGACCTATGCGGCGGGCCGCATTCCCGGCGGCTACTTCAAGCGCGAGGGCCGGCCCACCGAAAAGGAAACGCTGGTCTCCCGCCTGATCGATCGTCCGATCCGCCCGCTGTTCGTCGACGGCTGGCGCAACGAGACCCAGGTCATCGTCACCGTGCTGTCGCATGACATGGAGAACGATCCCGACATTCTGGCATTGGTCGCAGCCTCCGCGGCGCTGACGATTTCCGGCGCCCCGTTCAAGGGTCCGATCGGTGCCGCCCGCGTCGGCTTCATCAACGACGAATACGTGCTCAACCCGACGCTCGACGAAATGGTCGAAACCCAGCTCGACCTCGTCGTCGCCGGCACCGCCGACGCCGTGCTGATGGTGGAATCGGAAGCCAAGGAACTCAACGAAGACATCATGCTTGGCGCGGTCATGTTCGGACACCGGCATTTCCAGCCGGTGGTCAACGCGATCATCGATCTCGCCGAGAAGGCAGCCAAGGAGCCGCGCGACGTCAAGATCGTCGACGAGAGCGTGCTGGAGAAGGAAATCCTCGGGCTGATCGAAACCGATCTGCGCGCCGCTTACGCCATCCCGGTCAAGCAGGACCGCTATGCGGCGGTCGGCAAGGCCAAGGAAAAGGTGATGGCGCACTACTTCCCGGAAGGCCAGGAACCGAAATACGACAAGCTGCGCATCGCCGGCGTGTTCAAGGAACTGGAAGCCAAGATCGTCCGCTGGAACATTCTCGACACCGGCAAGCGCATCGACGGCCGCGATTCCAAGACGGTCCGCAGCATCATCGCCGAAGTCGGCGTGCTGCCCCGCGCCCACGGCTCGGCGCTGTTCACCCGCGGCGAAACCCAGGCGTTGGTGGTGACCACGCTCGGCACCGGCGAGGACGAGCAGTACATCGACTCGCTGTCAGGGACCTACAAGGAGCAGTTCCTGCTGCACTACAACTTTCCTCCCTACTCGGTCGGTGAAACCGGACGCATGGGCGGCACCAAGCGGCGTGAAATCGGCCATGGCAAGCTGGCCTGGCGCGCGATCCACCCCGTGTTGCCGCCGCATCACGAGTTCCCCTACACGGTGCGCGTGGTCTCGGAGATCACCGAGTCGAACGGATCGTCGTCGATGGCTTCGGTCTGCGGCGCTTCGCTGGCGCTGATGGATGCCGGCGTCCCCCTGAAGCGGCCGACGGCGGGTATCGCCATGGGCCTCATCCTGGAAGGCACGCGCTTTGCGGTGCTGTCCGACATCCTCGGTGACGAGGATCATCTCGGCGACATGGACTTCAAGGTCGCCGGCACCGATGTCGGCATCACCTCGCTGCAGATGGACATCAAGATCGCCGGCATTACCGAGGAGATCATGAAGGTCGCGCTCGGCCAGGCCAAGGACGGACGAATCCACATCCTCGGCGAAATGGCGAAGGCGCTCACCAATGCCCGAGCCGAGCTCGGCGAATACGCTCCGCGCATCGAGACCTTCAAGATCCCGACCGACAAGATCCGCGAAGTGATCGGCACCGGCGGCAAGGTGATCCGCGAGATCGTGGAAAAGACCGGCGCCAAGGTCAACATCGACGACGACGGCACCGTGAAGGTCGCATCCGCCGACGGCGAATCGATCAAGGCCGCGATCAAGTGGATCAAGTCGATCGCCTCCGACCCGGAGCTCGGCCAGATCTACGACGGCACCGTGGTCAAGGTGATGGAGTTCGGCGCGTTCGTGAACTTCTTCGGCGCCAAGGACGGCCTCGTCCACATCAGCCAGCTCGCGGGCGCCCGCGTGCAGAAGACCTCCGACGTCGTCAAGGAAGGCGACAAGGTCAAGGTCAAGCTGCTCGGCTTCGACGATCGCGGCAAGACGCGACTGTCGATGAAGGCGGTCGATCAGGTGACCGGCGAGGATCTCGAGGCCAAGCAGAAGACCGAGGCTCCGGCGCACGAAGCCGCCGGCGAGTAGTACATTCTTCAAAATTCATTGTTGCAAAAGGGCGGCTCTCCGAGCCGCCCTTTTTGTTGCTCGCTCCGACCGCGGCAAAGGCCGAAACGCCCGGCGTTTGAGCTCCGCAGCGACAAACAAGAATCTGGTGCCCACTACGAGGAGCGGGTCGTGCGGGACGCACGCTCGTTGGGTCGCGATGGCGACGCTCTGGAGAATCCGTCCACGCTCTCCTTGACCACCTCGCCCAGCGCCGCGAAATCCGCCTTGCGCGGCGAGGTACGGCGAAAGGCAACGCCAATGCTGCGGCCCGGTTGCGGATTTTCCAGGCGCAGGAATTTGACGCGGTCGTCGCGCCGCTCGACGTCGGCCGCGATCTGCGGAATCAGCGTCACGCCATAGCCGCCCGCGACCATCTGCATCACCGTGGTGAGGCTGGAGGCGCCGAACGCCGTGCCGCCGGCGGCACCGGCTCGCCCGCGCGCGGCGGTCGCGCAGAAGGCCAGCGCCTGATCGCGCAGGCAATGGCCGTCTTCGAGCAGGATCAGCCGGCTTTGATCGATCTCCGAAGCTGCAATGCACGCACTCTCCGGACGCGGATCATCCGCAGGGACTGCGAGCAGGAACAAATCCTCGAACAAGACGGTGGTGTCGATGTCGGGCTCGCCCAGCGGCAATGCCAGCATCGCGGCGTCGAGCGCGCCGCTCTTGATGTCTTCGACGAGTTGTCGGGTCTGGGTCTCCCGCAGTTCTAGCCGCAAGTCCGGGAACCGGCTCTGCAGGGTCGGCAGAATCCGCGGCAACAGATAGGGCGCCAGCGAGGGGATCACCCCGAGCTTCAGCCGCCCCGTCAACAGGCCGCTGCGATGGCGGGCTAAATCGACCAGGTCGCGCGACGCGCTGAGAATGTCTTCGCCGCGGCGGGCAATCTCGCGGCCGACATCGGTCAGCATCACATCGCCCGGCCGTCGCTCCACCACCGCAACCCCGAGCGTCCGCTCGAGGTCGCGAATCTGCATCGACAGAGCGGGCTGGGTCACGGCGCAGGCCTCGGCAGCGCGGCCAAAATGGCCATGCTTGGCGAGCGCGGAGAGATAGCGGAGCTGTCGGAGCGTGATCATGCCGATAAGATAAACTGATCGAGAGCTCAAGACAATTCGACTGGACCTGATGCTTGATATCTTCCAAGGTGGGGCTCCAGCGAATTTGGCGAGAGGCACCGGCCTGCGGAACCTGGCTGACGTGGTTGCACGTCAGCGCGTCTGGGGGTCTCCTCCTGATCAAATGCGCCCTGCCACTACCTGCCGGAAGGAAAGAGCGCCGCGGTTGGTTGCCTCTGGCTCTCGCCGGCAGCGGCCCGCAAGGGAAAGTCAGAGTCATTCCACGCGCAACAATTCGAAAAAAATTACAGAAGACGATCGGAGAAAAACATGGACGCAAAGACTGACGAGAACGCCGGCAAGTGCCCGGTCGTGCACGCGACTGCTGGCAGGGCCAACCGCGACTGGTGGCCGAACCAGCTGAACCTTCAGGTTCTTCATCAGCACTCCACCCTGTCCAATCCGATGGGCGAGGCCTTCGACTATGCCGAGGAGTTCAAGAAGCTCGACATCGAGGCGCTGAAGAAGGACCTCCACGCGCTGATGACGGACTCGCAGGAGTGGTGGCCGGCCGACTTTGGCCACTACGGGCCGCTGTTCATCCGGATGGCGTGGCACAGCGCAGGCACATACCGCATCGGCGACGGCCGCGGCGGCGCCGGAGCCGGCCAGCAGCGTTTCGCACCTCTCAACAGCTGGCCGGACAACGTGAACCTCGACAAGGCGCGCAGGTTGCTGTGGCCCATCAAGCAGAAGTACGGCAACAAGATCTCGTGGGCCGATCTGATGATCCTCACGGGCAACGTCGCCCTCGAGTCGATGGGATTCAAGACGTTCGGCTTCGGCGGCGGCCGCGCGGACGTCTGGGAGCCCGAAGAGGACATCTACTGGGGCTCCGAAGGCAAGTGGCTGGCGGACGAGCGCTACAGCGGCGATCGTGATCTGGCAAATCCACTCGCCGCCGTGCAGATGGGTCTGATCTACGTGAATCCGGAAGGACCGAACGGCAAGCCGGATCCCCTCGCAGCGGCCAAGGATATTCGCGACACGTTCGGCCGGATGGCGATGAACGACGAAGAGACCGTCGCGCTGATTGCAGGCGGCCACACCTTCGGCAAGACACACGGTGCTGGCGATGCAGCACTGGTGGGCCCGGAGCCGGAAGCCGCCGGCATCGAGCAGCAGGGCCTCGGCTGGAAGAGCGCCTATGGCACGGGCAAAGGCGGTGACGCGATCAGCAGCGGCCTGGAAGTCGTCTGGACCACGACGCCAACGAAGTGGGGCAACAACTTCTTCTGGAACCTGTTCGGCTACGAATGGGAACTGACCAAGAGCCCGGCCGGCGCGCATCAGTGGAAACCGAAGCATGACGCAGGCGCCGGCACGGTGCCGGATGCGCACGACCCGTCAAAGCGCCATGCGCCATCCATGCTGACCACTGACCTCGCCTTGCGGTTCGACCCTGCTTACGAAAAGATCTCGAGGCGCTTCCACGAGAATCCGGATCAGTTCGCGGATGCGTTCGCCAGGGCCTGGTACAAGCTCACGCACCGCGACATGGGTCCGATCGTGCGCTATCTCGGCCCGCTCGTTCCGAAGGAGGAGTTGCCGTGGCAAGACCCCATCCCCGCCGTCAATCATGAACTGATCGGCGAGCAGGACATTGCCGCTCTGAAGGCGAAAATCCTCGCATCCGGGCTGTCCGTGCCCCAGCTGGTCACGACGGCCTGGGCGTCGGCGTCGACGTTCCGCGGCTCCGACAAGCGCGGCGGCGCGAACGGGGCGCGTATTCGCCTTGCGCCGCAGAAGGATTGGGACGTCAACAATCCGCCCGAACTGGCGAAGGTCCTGGGGAAGCTCGAAGCGATCCAAAAGGAGTTCAACGCTTCGCAGTCCGGCGGCAAGAAGAAGGTCTCGCTCGCTGACCTGATCGTTCTCGGCGGCGCCGTCGCGATCGAGAAAGCAGCGAAGGACGCCGGGCAGGAGGTGAAGGTCCCTTTCACGCCGGGCTGCATGGACGCGTCGCAGGAGCAGACCGACGCCGAATCCTTTGCTCCGCTCGAACTGACCGCGGACGGTTTCCGTAACTATCTCCGGGGCAAGCAGCGCGTGTCCCCCGAGGAGCAGCTGGTGGATCGGGCGCAATTGCTGACGCTGACGGCACCCGAGATGACGGTGCTGGTCGGCGGCCTGCGCGTGCTCGGTGCCAATGCCGGCAACTCGAAGCACGGTGTCTTCACCAAGCGGCCCGGAACGCTGACGAACGACTTCTTCGTCAACCTGCTCGACATGAGCACGCAGTGGCAGCCCCCGGCTGGAACCGATGGCGTGTACGAAGGGCGTGACCGCAAGACGAACGAGGTCAAGTGGACCGGCACCCGCGTCGACCTGATCTTCGGTTCGCACTCGCAACTGCGTGCGCTGGCAGAAGTCTATGCCAGCGCCGACTCGAAGGAAAAGTTTGTAAAGGACTTCGTGGCGGCTTGGACCAAGGTGATGAACGCCGATCGCTTCGACCTGGCCTGATCTCGATCTTTTCGAAGCGAACCGGAAGAAACGGCCCGCTTTCGATTGAAGTCGAAGAAACCCCCGCGATAATATCGCGGGGGTTTTTCTTTTTCCCGTCGTTACGGTTCGCGCGTCAAGCGCGCGCCACCGAATGGTAAGGATCCGTCCGATGACGACGCCGACCATCCGTCCCGCCCGGCACGACGAATATGATGAGGTCGCCCGGGTCTGGATGAACAGCTGGGCTTCCACCGGGCTTGAAGACGCCAGCAATTTCCTGCTGGCGAAATTGCGCGCCCGCGTTCCGCTTGAGATCGAGAAGGGCTGGAGCCTGTACGTCGCCGACGATGACGGCAGGATCGCCGCGATGCTGGCACTGCATCTCCCCGACCTCTATCTCGACCAGCTGTTCGTGGCGCCACAATATCAGGGCCGCGATCTCGGCCGCCGGCTGCTCGCCTTTGCCCGGCAGCAGATGCCGGACGAAATACTTCTGCGCTGCGTGCGCGAGAATGAAAAGGCCTGGCGCTGGTACGAACGCGAGGGTTTTGTGTTCGAAAAGGAAGCGGTAGAACCCATGACCGGGTTTGTCATGAAACATTATCGGTGGAACAGGGGGGAATCGGTCTGATGGAATTCCGCGTACAAATTTCTTCGGTTGCGGACGACGCGGGCACGCTCTAGTTTTAAAATTGCAGTCTATTCCGCCTTAAGTTCTCCTGCTTCACTCGTCCCGGGGTATTTCATGGTGCGGTCGTTAGCCGTGGCTGTCGCGCTTTTTTGCCTCGTATCCTTCGCCTGGGCGCAGAGCCAGCCCGTCCCACCGACCTCACCTGCGGCGGCGGCAGCCAAACCTGCCGCAAAGAAGCCGGCCGCCAAATCGAACGGCGCCGCCAAGCAGGCCGCCGCGCCGGTCGACAGCGGACGTTGCCAGCTCGGCGTCATTCCGGCACTCGGTGACCAGTTCGTGGTTCAGAAAGTCGGCCTCACCATGTTCGGCAATGACCGCAAGGAAGTGCCGATCGGCGACTGGGGACTCAACGAACTCGTGTTCGCAAGGGTCCGCGTAGCGGCGGGTGGTGGAATCTCCGTGCGGAGGTTCGCTTACCCCAAGGACGTTTTCGAACGCCATGTGGAGCCGGGAGGCTTGCTGTTTCGCAACGCAAGAACCGAGCTAAACGACAGCGTTCGGCGGGTCGCAGCTGGCGCCAACTGCGAGCGCTATGTTCTGGTGACAAGGTCGACCAACCAATTTGCGACCACCAACCAGACCGTGAACGG
>Ga0265340_10002382_pt1 | contig 10696 bp, 11 predicted proteins | sample 4CB225metaG_FD_202082 | JGI IMG/M metagenome (GOLD analysis project Ga0265340, IMG submission 202082) | Rhizosphere microbial communities from Carex aquatilis grown in University of Washington, Seatle, WA, United States - 4-CB2-25 metaG | ecosystem: Host-associated > Plants > Roots >...
ATATGGCTTCGCTCGACGAACTGCGGGCCAAGATCGGCAAGGGTTATTCGGACGAGGAATTCCTGTTGCGCGCCGTCATGCCCGCCGACCAAGTGGACGCTATGAAAGCCGTCGGTCCGGCGCGGCGCGACTACGACTCCAGCAAGCAGCCCGTGATGAACCTTTTGGCCGAACTGGCCATGCGCAAGGACCTTGCTTCGGTAAAAGTCTCAAAACCCGGCTTTCGTCTCGAGCTCAACGGAGGCCGCTGATGCATCCGCACCGGATCCGCGCTGCAGTCTTTGACATCGACGGCACATTGGCCATGATGGACAAGCGAAAGGGTACCTATACCGCCCTGCCCGGCGCCGTCGAGGCGCTGGCAGCTTGCCGCGCCTCAGGCAAACCTGTCGTCGCCTATACCAACGGCACCTTCTTTCCGCCTGCCCGCTATCATCCGCTGTTGGTCGACGCCGGGCTTACGCTCGATCCCGGGCATATTCTGACGCCCAGCGCGGTTGCAGCCCATACCCTGAAGAGCGCGGGTTACCGCCGCGTTATGGTGGTGGGCGCGGAGGGAACCCGCGTGCCGCTCCGCGAAGCCGGGCTCGAGGTTGTGGAACCAGTCGCAGGAGCTGGTCCGGTCGACGCCATCATGCTCGGTTGGTCGAAGGATTTCGGCGCACGCGATCTTGAGGCCGTCTGCAACGCGGTCTGGGACCATGCCGCACCGGTCTATGCCGCCTCTGTCGCGCCCTTTTTTGCCACGTCCGAAGGTCGCATGATCGGGGTGTCGGGTGCCGTTGCCGCGATGGTGGAACACACGACCGGCGCTAGGGCCACCGTTCTTGGAAAACCCGCCCTCTACGGAATGGAAATGATTGCCGAATTAACCGGCATGGAGCCGCAGGAAATGGTGGTTGTGGGCGACGACCCTAAGCTGGAAATTCGTATGGCGCGTGCCGCTGGCGCGCTTGCCGTCGGCGTAACCACCGGACTAGTCGACAGGGCAGGATTCGAAGCTGCCCCGGAGGCTCACCGCGCGCAACTGGTCGTTGATTCGCTGGAAGACTTTGATCGCTATCCCTGGTTTGGTTGAGCGGAGCAATCATGGTTCGAGAAAGTGAACTGCTCTGGCAGGCTTCAGCAGAACGGCTCAAGCGCACCAATATCACCCGGTACATGGATTGGCTCGCAACGCGCGGGCGCAGGTTCGAGGGATATCAGGATCTCTGGGATTGGTCGGTCGGCGATCTTCCGGGCTTCTGGAATTCGATCTGGGACTATTTCGATATCATTTCCGAAGGCGAGCGGAATGAAGTGCTCACCGCCGACCCTATGCCTCGCGCGCGCTGGTTTCCAGGAACGCGCCTGAACTATGCTGAGCATGTACTACGCCACGAGGAGTCCGGCGATCCCGACCGCCCTATGCTGGACCATTCCTCCGAGCTGCGCGAAATGGCGCAAATGTCCTGGCGGGAAGTGGCCGGTGCGGTACGCCGGCTGGCGACCAGGATGCGCGCAATGGGCGTGGGCAAGGGCGACCGGGTCGTCGCCTACATGCCCAATATTCCCGAGACAGCGATTGCCATGCTGGCCACCACTGCCATCGGCGCAACATGGTCGTCCGCGGCGCCGGAATTTGGCGCACAAACCGTCATCGACCGTTTCGGCCAGATCGCGCCGAAGCTGGTATTCGCAGCGAATGGATACCGCTATGGCGGCAAAGACTACGACCGCATAGGTGAGCTCGAGGCGATCCTTCCGCATCTGTCCGAAGCGCATTATCTGGTGATGCTGGACTATCATCCGGGCGCCCGAAAGGCACCCACATTTGCCGGCGAAACCCTGACATGGGATGACATGCTGGCCGGGCCGGTAGTTACGCGCGAGGAATTCCGCTATGAACGGGTCAGTTCCGGCCATCCGCTCTGGATCCTGTTTTCATCTGGCACAACGGGACTTCCCAAGCCGATAGTCCAAGGCCATCACGGGATTGTACTGGAGCACTACAAATCCGCCGCCTTCCATTTCGAAATCGGCAACGGTGGGACGCTTTTTTTCTATTCAACGACTGGCTGGATGGTCTGGAACACGCTGATGTGGGGGCCGCTGATGAACGGCCGCGCTGTGCTTTATGATGGCCATCCCGGCCATCCGGACGCACGTTTGCTGTGGCGGATCGCCAGTCAGACCCGCACGACCGTGCTCGGCGTCAGCCCGACGTATATCCAGATCGTGCGCCAGCAAGGTATTGACCCTGGAAAGGAATTCGATCTGCTCAGCCTGGAATCGGTGATGCTGGTCGGCTCTCCTTCCACGCCGGAAGTCTTTGCCTGGGTGCACGACGCTGTGAAGCCGGACGTGTGGGTCTCGTCGCAATCGGGCGGTACCGAATTCTGCTCAGGAATCCTGGCAGGTTCTCCGCTGCTGCCTACACGCGCCGGCGAAATCCAGGCACCGGCTCTCGGAACAGAGGCAAGGGCTTTCGATGCAGCCGGAGACATCATCCTGGACGAGGTGGGCGAACTGGTGATCCTCAAGCCAATGCCATCAATGCCATTGTTCTTCTGGGGCGATGACGATTTTGCCCGCTACACGGAAAGCTATTTTGAAGAATTTCCTGGCTCCTGGCGCCATGGCGATCGGGTCAAGTTCAACACGCATGGCGGCATCTTTGTGCTAGGTCGATCCGATGCAACGCTGAACCGCTTCGGCGTACGGATCGGCTCGGCCGAAATTTACCGCACGATGGAGACGTTCCCGGAGATCGCCGACAGCTTGGCAATCTGCATCGAGGAGGCGGCCGGAGCATATTACATGCCGCTGTTCGTGAAAATGGCCGAGCACTATGTGCTCGACGATAAGCTGAAGGCGCAGATCGCCAAGCGGCTTCGCATCGACCGCAGCCCGCGGCATGTACCTGACGAGATTATCGCAGCACCAGACATTCCCGCCACGTTGACCGGAAAGAAAATGGAGATTCCAGTGCGCAAGCTGTTGATGGGCGAACCCGCTACCAAGGTGGCCAGCAAGGACGCGATGCGCAATCCCGCCGCGTTGGAGTGGTTTGCCGATTTCGCGGCGGCGCGGCGCGGTGGGACCTGAGCGATGATAGCTGCCGATATCTTCAACGTCACCGGCAAGGTCGCATTCGTTACCGGCGCAGGTTCCGGTCTTGGCCGTACGATGGCACAGGCCATTGGCGACAATGGTGGAAAGGTCGCTTGTTTCGACATCGATGTTGACGGTCTGGCGGAAACAAAAGCGCTGCTCGAGGAGGCTGGCGCCGAAGCGCTGACCTTTGCCGGGAGCGTCACCGACGCAACCGCAATGGAGGCGGCCGTGGCCGCGACAGTAACCAAATTCGGTCGCCTGGACATCGCCATCGCGAATGCCGGCATTTCGGACCCGCAGCCCGCGCTGCTGCATGAAACGCGGGACGAGAGCTGGTACAGAGTGGTTGATATCAATCTCAACGGAGTATTCATCACCGACCGGGCGGCACTCAAGCAGATGATGAGCCAGGGCTCGGGCAAGGTGATCAATATCGCCTCAATGTGGGGGCTAGCCGGTACTTCCGGCGTCTTCCCGCGCCCGGCCTATAGTGCCACCAAGGGTGCTGTAGTGAATCTCACTCGCGAGCTGGGTTTGCAGTATGCGCCGCATGGAATCCAGGTAAACGCCATCTGCCCAGGATTTTTCCGCACCAAGGGACGTCCGCGCGACGCGGAAACGGCGCGACGGTTCGAGGAATTCACACCGATGGGCCGCATTGCGGAGCCACATGAAATCCGAGGCAGCGTACTTTACCTGGCTTCAGCGGCTTCCGATTTCGTCACTGGCACAGCGCTGGTGGTCGATGGTGGTTGCCTGGCGAAATAAGCTTATCGCCCCGTCGCCACCGCAAAAACCGCGCCTTCGATGGCGGGAGATGTTGTTATCTGGCAAATTAGACGGCTTTCGGGTCGGGGGGCGTTGCCGAGGAACTCAATCGTGTCGGTCTCGTCTGGCAGCGGGTCGGGCAGTGCACCTTCCGGAGCCTCCACGACATAACAATGGCAGGTCGCGCACATGGCCGAGCCGCCGCATTCTGCGATGATGCCGTTCACGCCGGCATCGCGGGCCGCATGCATGAGCGGATCTCCTTCTCGCGCCACGATCTCACGCCTCGTTCCATCCGGCTCAATGAAGACAACATTGACCATGGATTATGTCCCTTCGTTCAGATGAACTGTTTGCCGCCGTCGATCACGAGCGTCTGACCGGTAATGAAGCTTGAGAGCGCAGAGGCAAGATAAAGGGCACCCCCAGTTATATCGTCAACTTCTGCGTTGCGATTCAGCGCCGCGCGGTCCGCGCCGTAGCTGCGCGCATCGGCCATGTGGCCGAAGCTGGCCTCGGTCAGCGTGAAACCAGGCGCAATGACATTGGCACGGATGTTGTCACCGCCGAGTTCCCTGGCCATCACCCGAGTCATTGCGATCACCGCGCCTTTGGAGGCGACGTAATGCATCCATTGAGGCGAGCCGCTGAACACCGTGGCCGAGGCGATGTTGATGATCGAACCGCCGCCGACCTGACGCATCAGAGGCGCAACGGCGCGGGTCATTTGCCAGACGCCCTTGATGTTGACCGCCATTACCTTGTCCCATACGGCTTCGTCGATCTCCTCGAAAGGCCGACGCTCCAGTCCAGCGTAGACCGCAGCGTTGTTGATCAGCGCATCAACACCACCCATCGTGGCTCGCGCGGCCTCGCAGAGCGCCTGACAGCTCTCCAACCGGGTCACGTCCACCACACCGGCGTGCGCCTTGCCACCCAGCTCACGGACCAGCGCGACGGTTTCGCCAGCGCCGGTCGCATTGATGTCGGCGGCCATCACCATGGCGCCAGCCTCCGCAAAGGACTCCGCAAAGGCGCGGCCAAGCCCACCCGCCGCGCCGGTGACGATCACGCGTTTTCCGGCAAGACCAAGATCCTTCACCGCTTCACCTCCTTCGCGGCTTCACTTCCTTGAATTGCGGGCCGTGGCCCAGATAGTTCTCAATCATGAGCTCCGCCTCTACCGCAGCGGTGTTGGCTTCCGCGAGCGCCCGGCCGGGGACGGTCAACATGAGCGGGTTCGAGCGCTCCTGCAGCATCAGGATCACTTCCGAAAGCGGGACATCGTACCAGCCAGCGATGGTACGCATGCCGTGCGGCGTGGTGCGCCAGCCCTTGTCGGCGTCTTTGACAACGGCATCATTGATGTTCTTTGCTTTCGTTACCGTGTCGTGACCGTCGATGACCTCGAGCACGGCTTCGATGTCTACGCCTTGCGGGCGATGACGTTCGAGGATTTCGCGTGCTATCTCGACGCCGTGGATCTCATGGTCACGTACGAGGTCAAGTCGAGTCGGCTTGCGGCCGATCGCGAGCAGCAGCAATTCCTCGGGGATGCGCTTCCAGCCGACATCATGCAGCAGGATTGCCGGCAAGACGACGGATTCGTCGGCTTGGGGAATTTCCACCAGCAACGCCCGCGCCAAAGCATAGGCAACGACGGTATGCTCGTCGTTGTTGCGTACGTCCAGAAAGCCCTTCGCTTCCTCCCAGAGCGGCAGGTCACGAGGCAGAAATACGGATTTATCAGTCACTGCGATACCTCGTAGCTCAGACAACGCATCTTATACGCGAGGTATGATTCAATACCATAACGTCCTTTCTCGCGCCCGAGATCGCTCTCCTTCATGCTGCCGAAGGGCAGGTGGCGGGACGAATGCTGGATATCATCGAGCCAAACCGAGGCTGGTTCGATGCCATCGCAAGGCATCGCCCCCCGGGCAGGACCATCTCTTGCACCATTGCTTTCTGGATGCGTACCCTGTCAATCATCCGTGTGTGTGCTTCCCGCTTTCGAAGGCGCGAGGCGGCAGCGATGGCCGCGTCGGCATCTGCGTCGCCGCTGGTTGGAACCGCGTCGAAGGCCGATCGGTGCGCCGATTGATCAAGTGGCGTGCATCGGACTGAAGAAAATTGTCGCGGCGGAAACCTTGCTCGATGATTGTTATCATGTCGATAGAGTACCAGCCGATATCGTGAAGCAGGATCGCCAGTGAGCAGATATCACGACCGGCCTGCGGGTAAAGATCCAGCAATTTCTGGCACCAGGCAAAGGAGAGCGGTATATGCACGTCATTCTTACGCGCGCGCATGTAGGGTTCAGCAGTGCGCCCGACGGGGTCGTATCGCGTCAGATCTCTCGTCGTCATCGACGGAAGTCCATGTCTAGATAGATCGGAGGCGCCGGAGCGCCCCCATCAGGCTTTCTCTCATTCGAGGATTGTCACTGTTCCGGTGTTGCCGTCCACCCTCAGCCGCATGCCGCTGGTGATCTTCGAACTTGCGTTGCCGGTGCCGGTCACAGCCGGCAGACCGTATTCACGGCAGACGATTGCCGCATGGCTCATTATGCCGCCGATATCGGTCACAACCGCGCCGATCTTGCCAAACACCGGCGCCCAGGACGGCGCGGTGACCGGAGCGACCAGTATCTCGCCTTTCTCCAATTCACCCAATTGATCGGGACTCCGCAGTACGCGCGCAACACCCTCGCAGATACCTGGCGCTGCGGCCATGCCTTGCAATGCACTCCCCCCTTCCTCAGCGCCGACCCAACGCTTCAAGTTCTCGCTGGTGACGCCGAAAAGCATAATGGTGAAAGGTTCGGTGATGACAGCGGGAGGATTGTTGAGTGCCGGCAGCGGCGGTTGGGCGGCCAGCGCGGAGACGATGCCGCGGCGGCGCTCAATTTCGACCGGCCAATAGTGCGGCCCCTGTTTGGCAGAGCCGATACCCCAGCTGGCGGCGTAATCCCAAAGCACATCGCGCACTTCGTTCCGGCTGAGGAAGAACATATCATCCTCGTCCTTCCAGAACCCCAGGTTCACCAGCATGCGCGACAACTCGCGCATCTTGCGCCAGAAGATGCCAAGAGACCAATGTTCAATGTAGAAGTTATGGTCTTCGACATAGGGGAACACGGTGCGCGACAGGCCCAGCTTGCTGTCGAATAGAGCTTGCGCCTCCTCGTCCATCATTTCCCGGTATTCTGCGGCAATGCGGTCGCGCTCGGCCAGCAGTTTTTTTGTCGGTCGTTCGATGGTTTGGCCGTCCTCGATGCGATCGATATAATCGCGCAGATAGCCCATCGGAATGTCAAGATGGTCAATCCAGTACTTGTCAGTTGAATAGAAGCCATTACCCGAAGTGAAATTGAACCAGGGGTCCTTGGCTTTCTCCCATGCAGCGAGCCACTTGGCACCATCGGCCGACTTGCCGACCGCCCCGAGCGCTTCGTCGGTCGAACCAGCCTTCAGGGTGCTGGCCACGCCCAGCTCTACCGCCAAACGGGCGAGCTTTTTCAATTCGTCATCGGGACGGAACAGTATTGAATCCACACCCTGTACCATTTTTGCGATGGCCTGATCCGGAATCGTCGGGAACTGCTCCTTCATGAAGCCAAAGAAGTCGAGATAAGCGGCATAGCCCAGGTTCAGGAACTCAAAATGGTATTGCCAGGTTCGATAGCAGAGCTGAATGGCCTTGTCGTAGGTCTCGAAAAGCGCCGTTGTGTTGTCGAGGCCGACGCCGGCCTTTATCCATTCTATCGGAACGACCTCCGGCAACGGCTCAAAGCTCAGCGCATTGAGTTCGCCAATCGTAGCGTGAACCTTCTTCTTCCAATTATCGAGAAGGTCGTTCCAGTTCGTGTAGTAGTGGCCTGCGCGCTCCAGGAATTTCGGGATGCGCGCTTCAATATCAGCAGGATCGACAGCGACCGGCGAGAAATAGACGTAGCCATTGAGGATACGATAATCGATGCCGTTTGCCGGAGGAACCAGCAAATGACGGGTGTTGTACTGGCCCAGGCATTTGATGGCGAAATCAACCATGATGCAATCGAAGGGCCGGAACGGCGTCGGCCAATGCTGGCTGTTACAGAACCAGAATTTTTTCTCCTCGACCTCGCGCAAATTGTCCTGAAACTGGACGTAATAGGGATAGATGCTCCGCCAGTCTTCGGCACCTTTTGGAGCTTGCACGGAATAGGGACTCGGAAACATTGGCTGCACTGCGTTCATTCGTCAATTCCTCCCCGACTGATAGCGCTTTTCTGTTTTAATTCCGCGAGCCGAGCGGATTATTAAGTGTTGTGACGATGCCCATAAGTCCGTCGGTAAGAGGCTTTTTGGGTTGAGCCTTCTTCCTTCGGGACCAAACCGTTTCCGGTCGGCTTTGCAGCGCAAGCAGGTTCTCCCCGTCCGGCAAATCGGCGTCGATTGCCCATTCCACGTCCTGCGGGCATTTGCTCTGCCTCTCCAGCCGCTTGGCAAGACGGGCAACATCGAGGACTTCAGCATCGCTGAGGCATTGCTTCGTGCGACGCTCCGCGTCAACCTCACGTTCCACGGTCCCACCAACTTCGGCATCGCCAACGAGTTCGACATGTTTGTCGGAGATCTTGCGGGCGACGATCTCTTCCAAGACCTTTTCGACCGTGAAGTTGTCAGGCGTGACCACGCCGGACACCACCATTTCTCCGAGGCCCCAGGAGGCGTCGATGACGATTCGGGTACGGTCGCCGGTATTCGGGTCAAGTGTCATTGCTACCCCGGCGACACGTGCATTAACCATTTTCTGCACACCAACACTCATCAGCACGTCGATATGCGGGATGGCATTTTTCTCGCGATAGGCAACTGCACGCGTAGTGAAAAGCGAAGCCCAGCAGTCACGCACCTTTTCGACCACGTCATCTGCGCCTCGGACCCACAGATAGGTGTCCTGCTGTCCGGCGAAACTTGCGTCCGGCAGGTCTTCGGCCGTAGCCGACGAACGCACGGCGACGGCGATATTGTCGCCTAGCGCCGTGTATGCGTTGCGAACGGCCGTTTCCGCGTCCTTTGGTATGCGATGCGAGCGGATGCGGATCCGGATTGCCTGGGCCGCCCGATCAATCGAGTCGAGATCACTGGCGTCCAGGCCGACAAGATGCCGCTCGATCTCGTCGCGCAGGCCATGGTGATCGAGCATGGCAGCGAACGCGTCGGTCGTCACTGCAAAACCGAGCGGCACTGCGACGCCGGCGCGAGTCATGATTCCGAGCGAGGCGCATTTGCCGCCAACGCGGGCGTGATCATTTTCGGTTATATCGGAGAAGTCGAGCGTATAAGGCGTGCGTTCCACTTTCATGCTTGTCTGTCCCATTCAACCATGACCGATTTCGGCACCCGAAAAGTTATGTTGCGATGATATTCGGCCGCGAACCCTTTTTGCAGGCGCAATGAGGGGAAACGTTGGGCGAGCTGCCGCATCAGTATCTGCGCCTCGATCTTGGCAAGTTGGAAACCTAGGCAATAATGGATGCCGTAGCCAAAGGAGAGATGCGTCCGGGCATTGTCGCGCTCGATATCAAGGTGCTCGCCGTCATGATATTGGGCCTCATCCCGGTTGGCAGAACCAGTGAGCATCAATATCTCAGCGCCTTCCGGCAACTCCACCCCGCCTATGGTCTTGGCGTGGCGCGCCTTGCGCCGCCAGCCGACGACAGACGGCATGTATCGCAGCATTTCCTCTACCGCATTTGGTATCTTGGCCGGATCATTCTTGATCGCTTCCCACGCATGGGAGTTTTCCATCAACGCCAGGACATAGTTGCCCATGAAAGTTGAGGTGGTCTCGTGCCCAGCGAACAGGGTGGAATAGAGGACGCCAGCAATTTCCTCGTCCGTGATTTCGGCCCCTTCGGCCTGCAGGCGCAAAAGGTCGGAAGGGAAATCATCGCCCGGAGTTGACCGACGCATGTCCAACAGGTCATGTATGTATTTCCAGTACGCCACCATGTCATGAGCCACCGGTATCTGCTCCTCGTTGGAGAGGTCAGACCATGTCATCTTGCCCCGGCTGGCGCCGTATTGCTTGATCTTTGGTACGTCCTTTTCCGGGATACCCATCAGCGTGAACAAAACAAAAGCGGGCACCGGATAGGCGACGACCTGCCAGAAATCCACCGGCTTGCCGGTTTTGCCTGCCTCGTCCAGAGCATCCAGATGGCGGCTGACGATTTCCTCGACCTGCGGTTCGATCGACTTAAAACGCCGGGGCCCGAAACAGCCTTGGGCAATCTTGCGAATGCGGGTGTGATCGGGTGGCACGCGGGCAGTGAGGCCCGAATAGGCAGTGAATCCGCCGTCCTCAAGGATCTTCCGTCCTTCTTCGCACATAGGCCGCATGGGCTTCTGGGCGTTCTCCGACGAGAAGGTCTTCCAGTCGTTGAATATCTCCTTGATGTCGTCGTAGTGCGAGACAACCCAGTAGCCTGTCGCCTCATGGAAGAAAATCGGTTGTTCCTTCCGAAACAGTAGCCAGTTGGGCTGAGGCCGGTTCAGGTCGAAAGGATCGAAGCGTTCTGCCTCGCCGATCAGATTCATGGCCTTCATTAGATGCTCCTCCCGATCTCGCACACTTGGCAGAAATGTCAGTGCGTTGTTTCTACCGGGATTTTGCTTTCGCCTGCGCCTGTCGAGGGCTCCTCAGCCTTCTAACGGGCTTGCCGCCGAAACCACTGCGCCGACTTCCGTGCCAAAACCACTCGTCCGGTGATGCGGCAAAGAAGTCTTCTCCCTTAAGGGGTATTAACAGGCGACTGGCCGGTCTGCACAATTGCTTTCCG
>Ga0265340_10002383_pt1 | contig 10694 bp, 10 predicted proteins | sample 4CB225metaG_FD_202082 | JGI IMG/M metagenome (GOLD analysis project Ga0265340, IMG submission 202082) | Rhizosphere microbial communities from Carex aquatilis grown in University of Washington, Seatle, WA, United States - 4-CB2-25 metaG | ecosystem: Host-associated > Plants > Roots >...
TTTCCACGCATGCTTAACGAAATTCCAACACAGTCTGGCCAGAGTTGTACCGTCAGGTCCGGTTCGCGGACCCGGCTTTCCCGAGTCCTCCAGGCCTGTCCCGTCCGACCGACCCATGCGCATCGCCTCTTTTGCCCTGCTGTTGCTCTCGCTGCTGGCCGCTTCGCCGGCGCGCGCCGATCTGCATATCACCCGGGATCACGGCGGCTATGTCGAGGAATACAAGGACAAGTACAAGCGCATCCGGGATCATCACGAGCGGGTGATCATCGACGGCATCTGCAATTCGGCCTGTACACTGGTGTTCGGCATCGTGCCGATGAACAAGATCTGCGTGACGCCGCGCGCCAGCCTGGGCTTCCACCAAGCTTATTACGACAAGGCCTTCACCTTCGGCATCAAGGTCACCAGCGCCGAAGGCACTTCGGACCTGATGTCGTATTATCCGGATACGGTGAAGGAGTGGATCCGCCGCAATGGCGGACTGACCACCGAGATGAAGAAGATCAAGAACGGCGCGGACCTCTGGAAGATCGTCGATCCCTGTCCGGACGAGTGGTAAGGCGTCCTTTTTAGAACGTCACCACGCCGCGAATGGACTCGCCGCGCTTCATCAGCTCGAACCCGTGGTTGATCTCGGCCAGCGGCATCACATGGGTGATCATCGGATCGATCTGGATCTTGCCCTGCATGTACCAGTCGACGATGTTGGGCACGTCGGTGCGGCCCCGCGCGCCGCCGAACGCGGAGCCTTTCCATACCCGGCCGGTCACCAGTTGAAACGGCCGCGTGGAAATTTCGGCGCCCGCCGGTGCCACGCCGATGACGATCGACTGGCCCCAGCCGCGGTGGCAGGCTTCCAGCGCCTGCCGCATCACCGTGACGTTGCCGGTGCAGTCGAAAGTGTAGTCGGCGCCGCCAATCTGGTCGGCACCCTTTTTTGTCATATCGACGAGGTGAGGGACGAGATCCTTGCCCAATTCCTTCGGGTTGACGAAATGGGTCATCCCGAAGCGCTCGCCCCAGGCCTTGCGGTCGTTGTTGATGTCGACCCCGATGATCATGTCGGCGCCGGCGAGCCGCAGGCCCTGCAGCACGTTGAGGCCGATGCCGCCGAGACCGAACACGATCGCCTTGGCGCCTTGCTCTACCTTCGCGGTGTTGATAACGGCCCCGATGCCGGTGGTGACGCCGCAGCCGATGTAGCAGACCTTGTCGAACGGTGCGTCCTCGCGGATTTTGGCCACCGCGATCTCCGGCAGAACCGTGTAGTTCGCGAATGTCGAGGTCCCCATGTAGTGATGGATAGGTTTGCCGCCGATCGAGAAACGCGAGCTCCCGTCGGGCATCAGGCCCTGGCCTTGGGTGGCGCGGATCGCCGTGCAGAGATTGGTCTTGCGCGACAGACAGGACGGGCATTGCCGGCATTCCGGCGTGTACAGCGGAATGACGTGATCGCCTTTCTTCACGCTGGTGACGCCGCGCCCGATATCGACCACGACGCCGGCCCCCTCATGGCCGAGAATCGCCGGAAACAGGCCTTCCGGATCGGCGCCGGACAAAGTGAATTCGTCGGTGTGGCAGATGCCGGTCGCCTTGATCTCGACCAGCACCTCGCCCTCGCGCGGACCCTCGAGCTGCACCGTGGTGATCTCGAGCGGCTTGCCTGCGGCAACGGCTACGGCGGCGCGAACGTCCATGGGTGGTTCCTCGGGGTCGATTCGGGGGAATTCGGTGGGAGCATGTCATAGCGCGCGTGTGGACCCGCGCAAACTGGCGTTGCCGCCGAGCATACGATCGGGCACTGAGTGCCGCAAATGAAACATGATCTCGGTAAAATGGCCGCGCGCGCGGCGCCGGCGATTTTCGTCGTGCTCTGGAGTACCGGCTTCGTCGCCACCAAATACGTCGTGAACAACGCCGAGCCGCTGACCTATCTCACCATCCGCATGGCGCTGGTGGTCGGCCTGATGGCGGTGATCGCCGCGATCGCGCGGCCGAAATGGCCGGACCGGATCGGCGTCGCCCACAGCGTGGTCGCCGGCATTCTGGTCCACGGGTTCTATCTGGGCGGCACCGCGGTCGCGATCGCGCATTCGATTCCCGCCGGGCTCTCGGCGCTGATTCCGGGGCTGCAGCCGATCCTGACCTCGACGCTGGCGAACCGCTGGCTCGGCGAACGCGTCACGCCGCTGCAATGGACCGGGCTGTTGCTCGGTCTCGGGGGCGTGGTGCTGATCCTGCACAATCGCCCGATGAGCGGCGAGGCGGGCTGGGGCTGGCTGGCCTCGGGCGTCTCGCTGGTCAGCATCACCCTGGGCACGCTGTATCAGCGGCGCTATTGCGGCCAGATCGACTGGCGCGCCGGCAATCTCGTTCAATATGTCGCGGTTGGCATCTTCTTCGCTGTCGCGGCGTGGCTGTTCGAGAACCATGTGGTGCACTGGACCCAGGAGTTCGTGCTGGCGCTGCTGTGGCTGGTGGTGGTGCTCTCGATCGGATCGATCGGGCTGTTGTACTGGCTGATCCGGCGCTCGGCGGCGACCTCGGTCGCCAGCCTGTTCTATCTGGTGCCGGCGGTGACCGCCGCCATGGCGTATGTGCTGTTCGGCGAGCGGCTCGATCTCGTCGCGATCATGGGCATGATCGCCTGCGCCGCCGCGGTATTTCTGGTCAACCGGCGCGCGTGAGGGCGGCAAGATTCGTTTCGATGCCCCCAAAACAAAAGCCTCCAGGCTTTCGCCTGAAGGCCTTTGCATTTGAAGGAAATGCCTCGATCAGCGCTTCGACTTCTTGGCCTTCTTCTTCTTTTTCGGGGCCTTCTTGGAAGATTTCTTGCCGGCCTTCTTCACGGCCTTTTTGGCAGATTTTTTCGCTGCGGATTTTTTCGCGGCCTTCTTGGCTTTTTTGGCCTTCTTCGGCGCAGCCTTCGCGGCCTTCTTGGCGGCCTTCTTTTTCTTTTTGACCGCGGGTTTTGCGGCTGGCGGCGGCGCTTCGGCCACGGTGGTCGTGTCGGTCACCGGCTCTACTACGGGTGTATCGTCGTCCATGTCGTCCCCCAAGGTTAGTCGAAGTCTCAACGATAGCGAGATTCTAAGAGCTGTCAAAGCGATGCGGCCCGCTCAACTCCCGCGGGTCTTCGCATAGGCCTGGAGCGCGCGCTCGCGCGCCGTCCGATGGTCGACGATCGGCTCCGGATAGCTGCTGCCGAGTTCGACCTGCGCGGCCTTCAGTTCAAGCGGCGTCGCGCTCCAGGGCTGGTGGATCAGACCGGCCGGCAACCGCGCGAGTTCCGGCACCCAGCGCCTGATGTAGGCGCCATCGGGATCGAACTTCTCGCCCTGCAGGATCGGATTGAACACCCGGAAGTACGGCGCGGCATCGGCGCCGGACCCCGCGACCCATTGCCAGTTGGCCGGGTTGCTGCCCGGGTCCGCGTCGACCAGCGTGTCCCAGAACCATCGTTCGCCCTCGCGCCAGTCGATCAGCAGGTGTTTGACCAGGAACGATGCGGCCACCATCCGAACCCGGTTGTGCATGACCCCGGTTCGCCAGAGTTCGCGCATCCCCGCATCGACGATCGGATAGCCGGTCCGGCCGCGTTGCCACGCCCGCAGCGCCGCGTCGTCGTGCCGCCACGGAAAGGCGTCGAAGGAGGCTTGCAGATTGCGCTCAGCGAGATTCGGTACGTCGAACAACAGATGGCGGCAGAATTCGCGCCAACCGAGCTCGCTCAGGAACTTGTCGATATCGCCTGACAGGGCAGGGCGGTCGGCGGCGGCAAAGCGCGCGGCGTGCCAGACCTGCCGAGGGCTGACCTCGCCAAAGCGCAGGTGCGGGGACAGCCGGGACGTGCCGTCGCGATCGGGACGGTCGCGTTCGCGGGCGTAGCCCGCCACGCCGGTTGCAAGAAAATCTCCGAGCCGTTGCTGCCCGGATAGCTCGCCAGGCGTCCAGCTTTGGCGCAGGCCATCGGCCCAGTCCGGATGCGCGGGCTCGAGGCGCCAGCTTTCGAGGTTGTTGCCCGCGACGTCCGGCGCCGGACGCAGAGTCTTCGGTGCTGGCAGCGGCTCGGGCGGATCGCCCAGGGCCAGCACCCGCCGCCAGAAAGGGGTGAACACGCGCAATCCCCGGCCGTCTCTGTTGCGGATATTGGCGGGGGCGGTCAGGAGATCACCGGGGAAGCTTTGCGAGCCGACGCCGATCGCTTCCAGCGCAGCCGCGACCCGATCGGCCACCGCCTTTTGCGGCGCGTGGGCGATCTCGTTCCAGAACACCGTGCCGGCCTTGGTCTCGCGCGCCAGGGCGGCGATGATCTCGGCCGCCGGTCCCTTGCGCAGCACGAGCGAGGAGCCGACCGAGGCGAGACGGGCCTGCAAGGCCCGCAGCGACTGCGCCAGCCACCAGCGCGCCGCACCGCCAAGCGCGCGCTCGCTGGCTTCGTCGAGCACGTAAACACAGATCTTCGGCCTTTGCATGTTGGACGCGGCATGCAGGGCCGGATGATCGGAAAGGCGTAAGTCGTCGCGAAACCAGACGATGCAGGGGGAGGCGGATGCGCCGGCCATCAGGGGATCAACTCGGAAGGCGCGCGTTAAGTCCGCGCGCGGGCATTGCAACTTTATCGGACCAGATACGTACTACCAAAGGATACGCGCAAAGGCGGTGGAGGTTTCTCGTGAACCGGTATGTTGTGCTCTATCTGGCGACGCTGATTATTCTGATCCCGATCGATTTTCTGTTTCTGGGGCTCGTCGCCAAGGGCTTTTTCGCCGCGCAGGTCGGCGACATGCTGGGCGAGGTCAGGCCCGCACCCGCGATTCTCTTTTATCTGCTGTATGTGGCGGGGATCCTGATTTTCGTCAGCGGGCCGGCGACCGCGACCTGGCAAACAACGCTGCCGTACGGCGCGCTGTTCGGCCTGTTCTGCTACGCGACCTTCGAACTCACGTCGCTGTCGCTGCTCAGGCACTGGACCTGGACCGTCGTCGTGGTCGACGTATCCTGGGGCCTGTTCGTCACGGCGGTGTCGTCCACGCTCGGGCTGATAATCACGAACTGGCTTGCGCCGAAGATCTGACCCGTCATTCCGGGACGGTGCGTAAGCACCAGACCTCAGATGCGCAGTTGCGCATCGGGGAATCTCGAGATTCCGGGGTCAATGCTCCGCATCGCCCCGGAATGACCGTCTCCGTTGCTTCGCCTCGCTCGCAAATGGCGCGCCTAGAATTTACTTCGGCTGTGGCACGATCCGCAGATACGGCTTCGGCGCCTTCCAGCCCTGCGGATAGATCGTCTTGGCCTCGTCATCGCTGACCGAGCCGGCGATGATGACGTCCTCCCCCTGTTTCCAGTCGGCCGGCGTCGCGACACGATGCTTGGCCGTCAGCTGCAGGGAATCGATCACGCGGAGTATTTCCTGGAAGTTCCGGCCCGTGGTCATCGGATAGACCAGCACCAGCTTGATCTTCTTGTCCGGCCCGATGACGAAGACGTTGCGGACGGTCTGGTTGTCGGCGGCAGTGCGCTTGGTGGCGTCGCCAGAAGTCGCGGCCGGCAGCATGTCGTACAGCTTCGAGACGTTGAAATCGGTGTCGCCGATCAGCGGATAATTAGGTGCCGACCCCTGCGTCTCCTTGATGTCCTCGGCCCATTTCGCGTGGTTGGTGACGGGATCGACGCTTAGTCCAATCAGCTTGACGCCACGCTTGTCGAACTCCGGCTTCAACCTGGCCAGTGCGCCGAGCTCGGTGGTGCAGACCGGTGTGAAATCCTTCGGGTGCGAGAACAACAGCGCCCAGCTGTTGCCGATCCAGTCATGGAACTTGATTTTGCCTTCGGTGGTTTCCGCCTCGAAATCCGGGGCTACAACGCCAATCTGGAGAGCCATTTTGCGTCCTCATGTCCTTCAAGCTGCAGGGTAACTCTTCTCGCCAACTATAGGGGATGGATACGTTTAAGTGAATGGCGGCGAGGAAAAGGCGAAATCCTTCTCTCGGACCGGGAACTCCTAGCATCTTCTTTTGCCCTGCGCCTGTGCGGCAAAAAAACCACAGCGAGGGCAAATGCCCTGGCTGCCCTGATGTTGCCTTTTATGGCTTCCAACACGCCGGTCCCGGTTCCGATACCGAACTTTCACGGGTGTCACAGCGACAAATCAGCAACCATTTAAAAAACCCGCGAAGCGAGTTTCGAATCGTTAACCACTCGTTTACGCCCGCGTGAAAATGCTGTCCTGCACAAAAAACTGAAAAGTAGAACCAACTCATGTCCGCCGCTGCTCTCAAGTTGCCCGAACCGATCGCCGCACTCGAACCTTCCAGTATTTCCTGCCGCGATTCCGCCGCACAAGCTCTCACTGTGGTCCGCGATGGCGTGATCACCGGCGAAGGTCCCACCACCAGGGGCCGTGTGCATTTTTCCCGCGCGCTGGATGCCTTTGACGCCGCCTGGTGCGCGCGCATCCTGACCGCGACCGCCGTCGACGATCAGCCCGTCAGCCGGGCCGAGGCCGAAGCGCTGTTCGAAATCAACGACGCCGGAGCCGAACGCAGCGACGAGGGACGTTTTGACGATCTGCTGGCCAAGGCGGTGGTGCACCACGCGGCCTCTGCATCGGGCCTGCCGGTGCCGCCGCGCACGGTTGCGCTGTCGCCGGAGACAGCGATCGAAAGCTGGGCGCCGACCCGCGCGGCGGGCGTCAGTACCGACGTGCTGGAATGGGTCGCGAGCCAGATGCGGGGCAAGCAGCGCACCAACCGCACCCTGATGGCGCTGGTCGCCACCATCGTCGGCGCGGCAACGGTGCCGCTGGCGACTCAACTGCCGAACATGTTCGATATCGGGATGTAGATTTCAGCCGAGGCTGAGATCAGGACGGCGGGGCTATTTCCCCGCCGTTTTTTGTTTGCCGCTTTCGGCGTCGAGTCCGACGGTGCGGCCGGGGAATCCTGCCGCATCGAAATAGCGCTGCGACAGCACGCGCTGATACTTCAGGACGGTCTGCAGGCCGTTTGCGGCGGGCTTGGAGACGATCTTTCCGTCCGCCGCCTTTGGGATGATTCCGTTGGGCAGCGCTTCAGAGATCACCCGGCCGACCAGTCCGCCGTTGGCCGCCGCGCGCAAGCCCATCAGTTGCGCGATCGTCATGCCGACGTCGGCATTGCTGACCGGCAGCGGATCGACATAGCCGGCTTTGAAATCGGGGCCGATCGCGGCCATGAAATTCATGGTGTCGCCGCGGCCAAAACTGCCATGCATGCCCTGACCTTGCCGCAGCACGGTGTCGGCGACCTCGACGGAGCAATTGGTCGGCTCATTGCATCCCTCTACATAGGAACGGAAGTTGACCACGATCGACGGATTCGGTGTTACGGCGTTGCCCTTGAGGTTGAGTTGGGACATCTCCAAGGTGCCAGGGAAGCGCCCAAGCTTGTCGTCGACGAACAGCCCGCTGACATAGTCCTGTTCGAGCAGCGCCTTGACGGTGCGCTCGGCCAATTTCTTGTCCCTGTTGGGAAGGTAGATCAGGTCCGATCCGCCATTGGTGGCGACTATCAGGTCGGGCTTTGCGGGATCCTTTCCAAGCACGCCGTTGCCGGCCTTCGGATGCGCATCGTCGCCGACGCGCGCATTCTTGTCGTTGGGGTCGAACAGCGGCAGGTCAAGCGCCTTCGCCAGATCGATCGCGAGGAAGCCCATCGGCAGGAAATCCTTCGGCGTGTCCGCGTAGGTCGCCTTCGCCGACGGGCTGGTCTTGCTCTCCTTCGAGATCGTCGAGAAACCGTGGTCGGCCGCGATCACGATGTTGGTCGTGGCGGCAAGACCGAGATCGTCGAGCGCCTTGCGCAATTGCGCCAGATTGTCGTCGGCGTTCTTGATGCCGGCCAGCGACGTCGGTCCGTTGATCCCCGGCGTCACGGTATTGAGGCTGTCGCCGGTGTTGTGCTGGCTGCCGTCGGGATCGCGCGACCAGAACACCAGCACGAACGGCTTGCCGCGCGCCTTGAACATCGGCAGCACGATCTTGCTGGCGACATCAGCGAAATAGGCCTGCTGGGCGATATTGGCGACCGTCGTGCCCGGCGTCTTGGCGTCGCCGGCCTTGCCGTTGTCGCCGCGCGACGGCGCTGCCAGCGGCAGATTGGCTTTTTCCAGCGCGGCTTTCATTTCATCCGACAACGGAACGCCGGTCTTGGCGCCGGTGGAATCGTCGATCACGATCGAATGCAGGCCGGGACGGTCGGCGCGGTCGGTGTGGTCGAAAATCAGGGTCGGTCCGACCTTGCCGATGGCGGCGGTGCTGAAGCCCTTGATGCGCGCCATCTTCAGGATGGTTTCTTCATTCAAATAGTCGCCGCCGAAATGCTCATCGACATCGCCCAGCACGGCATCGTTTTCGAGGAAGGGGACGACGGTGTCGCCGGCGGGAACCGACGGGAATCCGGAATAGATGGTGTTGCTGAACGTCCCGGTATCGCCGAGATAATGCCCGGTCGCCAGCGCCGATCCGTTGGCCATGGTGAAGGTCGGGAACATCGAGTGCGAATTCTTGAAATTGACGCCCTTGGCGCGGACGTCGGCCATGGCCGGCGCCGTCTGTGGCGTGACGATCTGACCGCGCAAGCCGTCCGGCACGAACAGGATCAGGTTGCGGGGGGTGTTGTTCTGCGCGAACGCCGTGCTGCCGGCCGACAACAGCGTCAGGCCAGCGGTCACAAGAAGGATTGAGCGGCGCATTAAAGTTTCCCCCATCAGAAGCAAATTACGGCCAGGCCGTTGCCACTGTTTAGTTTTGCTGTACGACAGAATTGTTACATTGGCCTCGTCCGGCATGCCGGCTGACCTCTCTTCGAAGCCGCCTTCTATCCACAGGATCGATATCCTGACCGACCAACTGCTGAAGCCGGGGATACGGCGCTGCGGACGGACGGGTGCGTTTGAGTGTGCGTCGGGCGGTTGACTTCATAAGAACAAAAGAAGAACATCCATGTCGCGCCCACGATGGAACGACATATGCTGCCCTCATCACAATCGGACCTCGAGGCGGGCGACGGGCTGGAGGCGTCGGTGGATGAGGCCATCGCGGCCTGCGGCGGCGACGCGCGGGCCACGATCCGCGCATTGATCGTGGCCAACGAATATCTGGAAACCGAGGTCGGCGAGCTCATGAAGGCCGTGTCTCACGCCTATGCAAAGGGCCGATTCCAGACTTACTCCGGTTAACGCGCCGATTCGCAGCTTTGATATAGGTCGTTGCCTCCGTTTGGTTTTCCTGTAACCACGGAATTGTGACATCCGCCGCCGCATGCCAGATTGCGGCCCCGGCCTCGGGAGGGCCGGATCCCGCCCCAGAAGGTTTCAAGCAAGCAAGAACATGTTCAAACGAATTCTGATCGCAAATCGCGGCGAGATCGCCTGCCGCGTCATCAAAACTGCCCGCCGGATGGGGATCCAGACCGTCGCCGTCTATTCCGAGGCCGACCGCGACGCGCTGCATGTCGAGATGGCCGATGACGCCGTCCTGATCGGGCCGCCGGCCGCCGCCGAAAGCTATCTGGTGATGGAAAAGATCATCGAGGCCTGCCGCAAGACCGGCGCGGAGGCCGTGCATCCCGGCTATGGGTTCCTGTCCGAGCGTGAGGCGTTTCCGCGCGCGCTCCAGGAAGAAGGCATCGTCTTCATTGGACCCAACCCCGGCGCGATCGCCGCGATGGGCGACAAGATCGAGTCCAAGAAGGCGGCGGCGAAGGCCGATGTCTCGACCGTGCCGGGCTATCTTGGCGTGATCGAGGACGAAAAGCACGCGGTGAAGATTGCGGACGCGATCGGCTATCCCGTCATGATCAAGGCTTCCGCCGGCGGCGGCGGCAAGGGCATGCGGATCGCGAATTCGACCAGCGAAGTCGCCGAAGGGTTCGGTCTTGCCAAGGCCGAAGCCAAGGCATCGTTCGGCGATGACCGGGTGTTCATCGAGAAATTCATCGTCGATCCCCGTCACATCGAAATCCAGGTGCTCGGCGACAAGCACGGCAACGTCATCTATCTCGGTGAACGCGAATGCTCGATCCAGCGCCGCAATCAAAAGGTGATCGAGGAAGCGCCGTCGCCGCTATTGGACGAGACTACCCGCCGCCAGATGGGCGAGCAGGCGGTGGCGCTGGCAAAAGCCGTGAACTACGACTCCGCCGGCACCGTCGAATTCGTCGCCGGCCAGGACAAGAGCTTCTACTTCCTGGAGATGAACACGCGGCTGCAGGTCGAGCACCCCGTGACCGAACTGGTCACCGGCATCGATCTGGTCGAACAGATGATCCGGGTGGCCGCGGGCGAAAAGCTGTCGCTGAAGCAAAAGGATGTCCGCTTGACCGGATGGGCGGTGGAATCGCGGGTCTATGCCGAAGACCCGTTCCGCAACTTCCTGCCCTCGATCGGGCGGCTGGTGAAATACCGTCCGCCGCTCGAGAGCCGCGTCGACGGGATCACCGTCCGTAACGACACCGGCGTGCAGGAAGGCGGCGAGATCTCGATCTATTACGATCCGATGATTGCCAAGCTCGTGACGCATGCGCCGTCGCGCGCTGCCGCCATCGAGGCGCAGGCGACCGCGCTCGATTCATTTTACATCGATGGCATCCGCCACAATATTCCGTTCCTGTCCGCCTTGATGCTTCATCCGCGCTGGCGCGAGGGCA
>Ga0265340_10002385_pt1 | contig 10690 bp, 7 predicted proteins | sample 4CB225metaG_FD_202082 | JGI IMG/M metagenome (GOLD analysis project Ga0265340, IMG submission 202082) | Rhizosphere microbial communities from Carex aquatilis grown in University of Washington, Seatle, WA, United States - 4-CB2-25 metaG | ecosystem: Host-associated > Plants > Roots > Rhizosphere...
AAATCCGCATCAATCACGCACAACCCAACCCCACCAAGCGTCATTGCCATCCCGACCTCGCACTGTTCGCCAAACTGCCTCTTCATAGAATCTCCCCATTCCAAGATCGCCGACACTACGCTTCCCCGTTTGCAATAGGAAGCTCGCTTTGCATTAGGAAGCACCCATCGCCTCTCACCCACCCCCCAATTGGGCAGCCTCAATATTGCCGGAGCGCATCGCGCACTACTTGCACACGGGCGAAAGGCGTCGCTATGACTGTGCTTTTCAGTGAATGCGCCCATCTCCGTTGTGTACACCTGCAACCGGGTCCATCACGTCGTCCGAATGGAGCTCACTGAACGCACCTGCAGCCTTGGCTATCGTCTACTGACGTTCTCAGGCGCGGATTATCCTGAGGCGCAGTGTCGCAGCTTCGCTTGCGGAAATGGAAGGATTAATACGATTCAATCACTCGTGAGCTGGTCGGGAATTCTACCGACTTCATCGTGTGAGCCAACTCTCCCAGCTTGCAAGTCCCGCAGCCCTTCGTCAATGGATGCGACCACGCGAGATTGATACGTCAATCGGTCAAAGTCGTCAGTTGAAAGCGACACAGCAGCGGGTTTACCGTTCTACGTAATCACCATCGGTCGTTCCCGACAGCGCAGGTCTCGAACTACCTCGGATAGATGGGCCTTGAAGTGCCGAAGAACGTCTTTCTCGCATCCCGCACCACAAAAAGATTCGACGACTGGAAATTATTCTGATGCCCTATCCACAAATGGCGGTTCTCGCCAATCCCGTCGTGTGACTTGCCGCAGAGCAATGAGGTTTCGCTCGTCGAGCTCCAGGTCGGGCCTGCCCGGAGTACACAATAGTGAAACGGAAGGACATGGTGCACCTGGACGAGCCCGAGGGTGCGCACGTTTGGTTTGCAGCAGACGCAATGAGGCTGGCGAGCAAGATGCCGTTTGACCACTTCTGGCCAATGCCTACTCCGCTCAATTTCAAACGACGCTGCAACCCGCGCACCGTAGCCGATGTGGTTTGGCGGCTTTGGCCCCGGTTTGGTCGACCGCTCGACACGAACAGACTCATCTGATGACCTCACTTTCTGTACGCGCTCCCGTCGGAGAGAGAGGGAGCAAAATTGCGAGATCTCGCGAATGGGCATTTTCTCGGGAGTTATTCACATCCTTATTGGCCGATTCATGGGCTACCGATGGCCTTTTGCGTTTCGTTTGCTTCGCGCAATGCAATGGGCGCGTCCACCTAGTGTCGTCTCATTCAGTTACTCCTTCGACCAAGCCGATACCAAGTGTGACTTCGCTTGCCTGTACTTTCGCCCAAGCGTTCGACTCATGTCATTCTGGTTGGCGAGTCTTTCGACCCGACGCCCCCTATTCGGCATCTTGCTTCGCGATATATCGGACTTCACACCCTCGACGTGTAATTTGATATTCAACTTATCAAATCACACGACGCCATCGTCCGAATTGAATAAAATCATTTAGAATGGACCATGGCGACGTCAATTTTACTTCAATTGATTCGAATTCGAACCATCGGGTCGTGAAATCTGCATGCGACAATGTAGATTTCGCGAGCAGCCTCTGGTTTCTGCTTGCGACTATGTCGATCTCACGACGAGCCTCTGGTTTCTGCTTGCGACTATGTCGATCTCACGACGAGCCTCTGGATTCTGCTTGCGACTATGTCGAATTCACGACGAGCCTCTGGAATCTACTTGCGACTATGTCGATCTCACGACGAGCCTCTGGATTCTGCTTCCGACTATGTCGATCTCACGACGAGCCTCTGGATTCTGCTTCCGACTATGTCGATCTCACGACGAGCCTCTGGATTCTGCTTCCGACTATGTCGAATTCACCGAGAGCTCTTGGAATCTGCTTGTGACAATGCAGAATTCATGACGGCTGCCTGGAATGTCCTTGCGCCAATGCGAATGCGAAGTTGGGCACCGCAAATGGCCGACCGACCACGTTGGCGTCTCGTGGGATGCCTGTAATCTGCCTGAGCAAACGCGGTCATCGGGATCTCAGGCATCAGAGTAGGGAGCGTGTGCCGAAATTTGCAAATGGGACCGGTCAAATTTCTTGAGATAGCGCGCAGCCATCTCCGTTGTGTACACCTACAACCGGGTCCATCACATCACCCGAATGGAGCTTACTGAACGCACCTGCAGCCATAGTTGGTCCTGCTACTATGCGCACAACGTGCCGCCCTCTGACATTGCGCTGGCAGTCGTGCAGATTGCGGCGATGCCAGCTGCTCTGCGCACGCTCGAGTGGCGCTGGCGCGCAACCATTCAGGCGGTGCAGATTCATTAGGTAATTCCTCGCGGCAACTCGTTCCGCAAGGTGGTCTGCTAATGCCGCGTAGCTGAGTTGGCCGAGAGCGGTGTTGATGAACCGGGTGGTGGCCTGTTGGCATGTGCCTCCTCCAGCCTCTTCAGGTCGACCGGTTCGCCTTCGAACTCCATGCTCATCGCCACTTTCAGCGGGATCCGAACCCACCTGCGGCGCGCCTTCTCCTCCGGTGGCAGGACTCGCCACTGATTGATTGCTTCGCGCAGGGTCACACCTACCAGTATTATCCTGAAGCAATGGGTCGGCAACTGGTGGCACGCCCGTCAAACGCAGCGCGACGTCTAGACCGGTCGCGCCGGGGCGAAGGTGCCGGTGTAACCATCTGCCTTCTTGGTGAGGCCCGCGCATAGCAATGCGGAGATACCGAAGGCGCGCCGCTCATCGTGTGTAATTTCGGAAAGCTGAGGATAGCTGAGGAGTGATCGAACCGAATCGATTGTCACTGGTTTTTCCCAGAGGGGCCAGGTGAAGTCCCCGTCCAGCCGACGTCCGGTGCAACCTGTCATTTTCACCTTGGTTCCACGGCTTGCAAGTGGGAAGTGACGAAGCGCGCGAAAACCTAGCCACTCGTGCACAGGAAGATACCCGCGACGAAACCCCGTGTAGATAGCGCCGGGCGTGTCCGACGCGGGATCCCAATCGAGAGATCGGGGAGCTTCGTAATCAGGCTCGCCGCTACTGAGGGCACGACGGATGCTCTCAATACTCAGGTAGTTTCGGATGATTTCGACCTGTTCTAGAAATTGCGCATTGCGCGCGGTCAAGTCAAAGAAGTTGCGCTCAACTGTGAGTTCGATGTTGACCTCGGGATCGACAGCAACGCCGGCCGCTCGATGGTCCTCATCCGTAGCTGGTTTTTTGTTGAGTTCCGTCACCTCATCACAGAATAGAGCTGCGCCATAAGCCAACGCCGTTTCATCGTGCTCCTCACGGCGCGACCGGGACCAGGCGCGAACGACGGAAAGAGGTGCTCTCAATCCTCCTACAGCCTTGGGGCCCTGCTTCTCTTGCTTCACATAACGAAACCCGAGGAGCGGTGAATCCGCCCATCGTGTCCGATCTTCGAAGACAAGCTGAGCGATTGACTCCGGAGAATCAGGGCCGTGCACGACAGGACGCCAAGCGTCGAGCAGCCTCCACGCTAGTTGAGGTGTCTCGTGTTCCGTATCGCGGGCGTCCCCAAGCACTTGAAGCAGACCCAGAGCCGCTAGAAACCCGAGGGGAGTGGTCCCATCGATTCCTGGGATCAGGAGGCCGTCCGGAACATTATTCGTCATTGGGTTCCTCCCTCGGGGCTTCTCGTTCGCTTTCACGGTGATCAGCGAGGCGCAGGATTGTTTCGAGCCATGCTAGTCCCCAATAGCCATAGCGACGGACAAGCATCCAAAACCGCTCTGGAATCGCCGAATCGAACCGTTCGAGCCCATGGGCGCTGGAGCTCATGAGTCTCGTTCCTTCAAAGTCGATGGAAACGTCCCGGGGATTCGGATCGAGCACCAGAGGCGCAAAGGGCCGACCCCACCCATGATGCGACGCAACAAGATGAAGCACCAGATCCCAATCGTGGGCACGCTCTCGTACCGCGGCGCTCTCCTGAACCAGAGCTACCGAAAGGAGCTCATGCCGCATCCCACGCGGGTAGCCGGAGCGCTCCCGGGCCCGATCCCGGGCGATCCGATCCGTCGCAACCACCGCTGACTTGGCGAGCAATTCAGCAGCTGTAGCCTCTTGAACGGGATCGCCACCGTGCAAGAGCAGTTGAAACCTTGTGTCAGCCTTGCCTAAGTCATGAACCCAACCCGATAGTGCGAGATCACTTGTCAGCTCCTGCGGAAGACTCAACGCGTCTGCAAAACGCTCTGCTTCGTCGCGAACGCCATTCAGATGGCGCGAAAGAGAAACGTCTGATCCTAGAAAACTCCCCTCGTCCCCTTCTGTGGCTGATTCGGTGGTTTCGTCGGCAATTGGGGCGTGACGGAGCTCCGGCAGACCCAACAGCTCGCGCAGTGCCCGTTGTGTCACAGGACTCTTTTTCACTTGGACCCGCCAAGTCCGGTGGGTGCCTTGCGGTACCGAGTTAGCGAGTTCGACCCTCTCCGTCCTTGTCCCATTGGCGAGGTGAGCCAATGCAACTTTGGCCCAAGGAGGCAAGCTATGCTCCTGTTGAGCTAGAACACGCCATTCGAGGAATGCCTCCCGTTCGGCTGCTCCACCGCGTTCCTCGACATCTTCATCCTTCACTCTTGGACCACCCTGCACTCCAACAGGCGTACTAGCTACCCAACTCTGGACCACGTCCGGATGCCAACGAAGAACGGCCCGGCCTTTCTGCAGAAGCTGCGCCTCGTCACCTCGATCGGCGACAGGCAACGTGCTTTCTGGATCCCAACAGGCAAACTGCTGGTCGATCCCACCATAGGCACTCGGCACCACGATCGTGAGCCCGGGCCTGATCTCATTGGGCCCTGATATCAACGACACGCCGCCCCCGCTCCAAGCCAAAGCGGGAGCCATGCCGATGTCTTCGGCTGCTTCTTGCTCCGCGGTTCCTTCAACGTCTGAGAGCCACGATGCGACCTTGCTGGGATCAGCGTTAGCATTCGTCCTCCGTGTGTGGACGCGACTGAGCCATTGCCTGGCAGCCCAAAGGGGGACACTCAGTGCCTCAAGGGGACTCGGTCGCACCCAGTCGAGCATCTCTCGTATCTTCGGTAGCGCCTCGGCATTCAAGTCCGCGACGCTGATGTCAGCGCGCCAGACCAGCTGCACTTCAGCGGCGCCACGACCAATTCCATGCAGAAAGGGTCCCACTTCTGGGTCGGCATGAGGCGCGGGCGATGTCTGCACCCAGCGATCCAAGTGACTCGACGTGAGAATGGGGGCAACAGCGCGAGGGGCAATGAGAGCCGATTTCTGCGGAACGTCGAGCCCGGCGAGGAGCCCGTTCGTGGCGTCGATGCCAAAGTCTACTGTCGCACCATCATGCTCACTCGACAACGAGCCAACACTGGTCAGAAAACGCCAGGTTTCGCGCAGAGCAATGCCATAAATAGGGTCGGGTTCGGCCTTCTCGTCCACACTGCTCGAACCCGCCAGAATCACAGCCTCGGTCGAGCCCAGCTCTCCCAAGCGATCCAGACGTCCAAAGCGTTGCCTGAGTGCATCAAGGCTCGCACACTCAGTGACGAGTGCATCGAAATCGAAATCTGCACCCGCTTCGATGGCTTGTGTGGATACCACGAGCAGTCGAGGTGACTCTTCACTTCGCTTGCGCCCCGCCATCACCTGTTCGAGCACGGCCGATTGCTTATCGAGGCGATCGAGGGGGCGCATGCGTCCCGTCAGCAGACTCACACTCCAGTCTTTGCCCATTGCTTCTTGAGCAAGTACCGCAACTCGCCTCGCCGTCTCCACTCGATTGACGATAACCGCCGTTGCTCGAACTGTTCCCTTGCCCAGCCGCTCCGCTTCTCGAACGGCCGCCTTGGCGATGACCTCACTCGCCTTCACCGAATCGCGGGGCGTGTTCTCTTGGCGTAGAATGGCCAGCTTCTTACCCACGAGTCGAGCGTTGAGAAAGCGATTCTTGCGATCCGTTTCCGTCAGACCAAAGGTGTCCTCGGTGGCACTGGCTACCGTTGCCGACATGCGAACGAACTTCAGCGGCCGTGCCAGCGCTGCAGCTTGGCTCTTCGTGTAGAATTGGGTAATCGCGGTCAGCGTTTCCTCGAACGGCCGCGCGAGGTGGACCTCATCGAGCAGAAAGAGCGTGTCACAGCCGAGCAACCCAGCGTGCACAGAACGCATACGCTCGGACACGCCGTAACCGCGGAATAGCAAGCGTGACCCAACTTGGTCAACCGTCGACGTCAAAATCACCGGCTGGCTCGGTGACTTCGCCCATTCCGACTCACGCGGCATGCCACCCCGCAAGATAGCCGGAAGAATCGGGAGGGCCCCCGCATTGCCCGACAACTCGCGCAGCGCTTTGGCAACAACAGCAAGAATACCGTCCTTCGCTTCATCGAGTTTCTTGGCAATAGTCGCAGCCCGCTCAAAGGCTTGGTCGACCACAACGCGACGATCGACCACGAGCACGATGCGCCTCGATTGCTTGCGCTCGTTCGCTGGCCTGGCAGCATCGAGCGCCAGAGCGAAGATAGCAATATCGAGAGTCGCCGTTTTCCCCGCGCCCGTCGGCAAATCGAGCGTTGACGGCCAACTGTCGGTTGCGACTCGTTCGAGAAGGCACGTTTGCCAGTCGAATGGCGCGTAGCCCCAGAGGGATTGGAAGAACGCTGCAAAGGAGGTTGGGGTCATTGGACTTCCTTGGACTAGGCCTCGACGCCCAGGTCATAGTCGATACTGGTCGCGTAGATTTCAAGCATTCTGCGCCAGGAGACCTTCTCCGACGAACGAATGTCGTGTATGCGCGCCAGCAGCTCGTCGAAGTAGTCCTGGCCGCCGCCGTGCTCCAAACGTTCATCGTGCACCTGGACCATCCTCACTCCCTCCCCCCACAATCCCCAACTTCAAAATACCTCCCCGCGCCGCTCACCATCGGACCTCCAATACTGTCATCAAAGCACGTCTCATTCTGCGCGCGCACTCGACTGAGACCATCGTTGCGCGAATTGCCCGAGGTCGCCCTCCTCCCAGGTGCGGTCGTCTTGGGTTGAGGCGGCCACGTAGCGATGGTACGCTGTGCGTTCGCACCCCAACGTTTCCGTGGCGCGCAAAACAAAATCAAGGCCGTAGTGTCTGCTGCCTCAATCTCCCAGCGGCGACCGCAGTTCAGGCTCGCCAGTGGCACAGCGAGACCCCAGTAGGAAACGGTGTTGCCAGGCTGGTTCACCTCGAAGGAGGCACTCTTCGCCCCCAACGTGTGGTCAGAACGCGGGCTCGGTGCTAGAAATCCATCATGCTGGCTCGCGATATCACCCGCTCCCAGGTGCACATCGACGCTTCGCTGCCTCGGCCTGTGGTGATCGGGACGGACATCAAGGTGAGTCAGATCGCGCGAGAGGTTCTTCACACGAGAATGACGCCGGAAGAAGTCGTGAGCGCGCATCCCCATTTGACGCTGGCTGACGTTCATGCCGCGCTTACTTATTACTACGATCATCAGGAAGCGATTCAGCAAGATTGGTCCGCTTCCGAAGCCATGATCGCAGAGCTGGAGAGTCACCTCTCTAGTTAGAAGATGCAGTAGACGGGATAGGGCAGAATTGTGGCGCTTGGGCTCTACGCTGACGAGTGTGTCGATGTTCGGATAGTATCCGCATTGCGGGCACGGGGTGTCGATATCGTGAATGCACTTGAGCTCGGATTGCTTGGCGTGAACGACGCCGTACACGCCCAACGTGCTGCAACACTCGGTCGAATCGTTGTAACCGCAGACACGGACTTTCTCGCAATGCTGCCAGCAGACGGGTTGCTCTTCATCAAACCGTCTACGACGCTCGGCGCGGCGATCAGCAAGCTCGAGACTATCGCAACATCTCGAGATCTCGAGGAAATGTTCGGAAGAATTGAATGGATTTGAGGCCGTCGCCAGCAGGCAGTTCATTCACTCCCTCCCCCGACAAACCCCGACTCCAAAATACCTTCCCGCGCCGATAACCACCGGTCCCGCGACGGCTTCTTCGAAGCACATCTCAACATGCACGCACACTCGACTGAACCCATTTCCCTTCGCGCTCTTGCGCGGAAAGGGCATGTAATCGCGAGCAGCCGGTGCCGCATCAAACAACGAGCGTCGAATAATCTCCACCCACCGGGGCGCGGGCAAACCGATGCGTTCGCAAGCCCGCGTCACGATCTCCTCGGCGTAGCTCGCCGCCGCCGCGGTTTCCTTCGGATCTCTCGAATACAGGTTTCCCGGGTTCTGGTCGAGTGCAACGGGTGTCACTGAGCCCCAGCGGCGGGCGGGGTGCGTCCACCAGGTGGGGTCAAGTGTGCGACGAGGGTCAGCATCAACAACTCGTTCGAGTTCGAATACGCCGGCGCGACCGAGCGTGAGGCGCAGGCCGCTTTGCTCGAAACGGCCGATGGCACGCAGTATGGCGCGGCGTTCTTCGCTCTCAATCAGCTTGGGGAGCAGAATGGCAACACCAAGAACGTTGCCTGAAGCGTAGGGCGAGCCGATGTCAGCCAAGGGCACATAAGCAACGTGGGGGCGTTCGAGGGGTTTTCCGCTCGCATCGTGGCCACTCAAAACGGCGGGTGGATTATCCCCCGCGTGGTGCAAGAGTGCGCCCCGCAGAGCGCGAGTGATGTCTTCCGTTTTGGAGAGTTTAACACCAAGACGGTGCCCATTCTCACCCGCCACTTCGCGCAGGACGATCCACTCGCCAAAAACCGAAGCGCTGGGGACAAAACGGGCAGCTACTCCTTCCAGCTCATAGGCTTGATGAACCGCTGGAAGTACTCGAGGCTCGACCCCGCGATGCTTCTCGAACGCAGTCTCGAGCCGCTCGAGCTGCCCTGTGTTCACAGTTCGCATTGAAACACCTGATCCACTTGTTGGTTGCCACTTCCTGAGCGAGGCGTCCTTTTTCGTTGGCACTTCAAGAAATCGGCAGGCGACAAGTGTCGATGAGTGGCCGAGGCGAACGAGCCTTCGGCTCAGCTCAAACAAGCTTGTCTTCACTTCATCATTCGGCTTTGCGTCGGGCCACAGGTAACGAACCAACGGCTGATGAGGCACGTACGAGGGCATCATTCGCGGCTGGCGTCCCCGGCGGTCCGGCAGCATCTCTTGCGCCTGGAAGGGGTTACCTTTACCGTCATCCTCTGTAGCCTTTGCCATCTGTTCCGCAAGCTTCTTTTCCGCAGCGGTGACGGCCTTCTGCGCAGACTTCAACGCTTTTGAATCCCCGCTGTATTCGGCTTCAGCAAAAGCTTGGTGTGCGAGTTGCAGCTTTTCTTCAGCCACTCCCCACCCTCCAACGACCCCCGAGTAATTTCCCGGAACGTACGCAGCGATCACACTTCGCTTTTCCGCCTCACTCGCTTCAATCTCTGGAGAGCCCTGTTGTTCAAGCCACTGCAGGGCCGTGCGCGCAGCATTCGTTAGCTCTTCATGCTCATGCGCCGTAGCCACGAGCGCCGAAAACAAGCGCGCTGGATGCGGGGGCCATTCGGGCGCGCTTCGATCATTGAAGCACGTGGCCACATAGCGGCCCGTGAGGAGTTCAACCTCCAGGGAGATCACTCGCCTTGCTCCTCCACCACAGTCAACTGGCGGCTCTTGCGAATAAGTCCAACGAGCTTCGGCGCGGGAACCAACGTCAGGGGCTCTGTCGGCCATGACATTCCCTCTGCCGTGGCGGCACTTTTGGCTTGGTCGAGCAGCGCTTTCGCCGTTTCGCGATCGAGGGCAAATGATTGGCCGTCTCCACCATCACCTGGAATGAGCTCCAAAGTCAGCGGACCGAGTGCCCTTAGTGCACAGCGGGAGCGCAGGTCGTAACCGTTCTCTCGCTGGTAGGCGACAGCGGCCAGGGCCAACGCAGCAAGGAGCGTGCGCGCAGCATCTTCGGCTGTCTGCCGTTCGCGCCCTTCCAGTCGCTTGCCATCGGTTGTGGTCGCAAAACGAAGCCGTCGGAGCGCGGGAAAAGAGAGCACTGTGAGTTGCTCGGCATAATCGACCGTTACACCCCCCGTCTCCGCATCCTGAGAAGGCTTGACGTTGCCATGGTTGATGACGGCAGGGGACCCAGCTTTTTCGCCACCGCGCTTGAGGAGCATCGGTTGCTTCTTTTCGAGCTTAGCTTCCGCCGGGTCTGCCGTCCAATCCTGGGAACCGCCTTCACCGGGTAGCTTGGCTTCATAGATCTCCGTCTTCTCGATACCGGTCGGATCGATGCGGCTCGACGTGCGCGTCCCGAGCTCCACACCAATGCCGACGACTTCACTGACGATGGCGCGTTGAAACTTGGAGCCCAAGCCACCTTTCGGCCCCGTCGAGTCCCACAAGCCGAAGACGAGCGACGACGGGCAAAGCGTGAAGAGCGGTGTCGCGTTCGCCTGAGAGGCTTCAGTGAAGCGGCGCCCCGCGTCCGTATAACGGAAAGGTTTGCCGTCAATCAGACTGTCTCGTAGCAGCGCATCCGCAAGGCGATGGGGCGCTTCGAGAGTAGTGATGTAACCGTCGCCACCAAGCGTTGAGAGGTCGAGCGCCGGGTCATCGTGTTTTGCGTTGGTGAAATCCACTCGCGCAAACGGGAAACGCAACTCGCCACGGTCATAACCATCGAGCAGCGCGACTTCCATGCGATTGGCTTGAGAGGCCACTGAATCGAGGACAACGCAGA
>Ga0265340_10002386_pt1 | contig 10688 bp, 10 predicted proteins | sample 4CB225metaG_FD_202082 | JGI IMG/M metagenome (GOLD analysis project Ga0265340, IMG submission 202082) | Rhizosphere microbial communities from Carex aquatilis grown in University of Washington, Seatle, WA, United States - 4-CB2-25 metaG | ecosystem: Host-associated > Plants > Roots >...
GCAGATCTATACGATCGATTTTTTGGGCGTCGGTTTTCTGCGCGAACTGGGCGGTCTCGTCACCGCGATCATCATCGCCGGCCGTTCGGGTTCGGCGTTCACCGCGCAGATCGGCACCATGCGCGTGAACGAAGAAATCGACGCGATGCAAACAATCGGCCTCAACATCGCGGAAGTTCTCGTGCTTCCACGCGTCATCGGCCTTGTGATAGCGCTGCCAATTCTCACACTTTTCGCCGATGTCGTCGGCATCATCGGCGGATTGGTGATGACCTATTTCGATCTTGGCATCACGATTCCCGCCTTCATGCGCGAGCTCAAAGGCGCGATCAACGTCAACACACTTATGGTCGGCATCATAAAGGCGCCGATTTTTGCGTTCACCATTGCGTTGGTTGGTTGCTTCGAAGGCATGCGTGTGGAACGCAACGCAGCGTCCGTGGGGAAGCTGACAACGCGCTCGGTCGTGGAATCCATTTTCCTCATCATTGCGATCGATGCGGCGTTCTCGATTCTTTTTTCGGTGTTGGGCATATGAGCGCCGCCGGAAAAAAAGACGACGTTGCGATCCGCATCCGCGGGTTGGTCAACGGCTTCGGTGGCGGCATCATCCACGATCATATCGACTTGGATGTGAAGCGCGGCGAAGTGCTGGGCGTTGTCGGCGGCTCGGGCACGGGAAAATCTGTGCTGCTGCGCTCAATCGTCGGTCTCAACCATCCGCTCTCTGGCAGCATCAAGGTCTTCGGACAAGAGACTGTCGGTATGCAGCCGGAAGAGATGCGCGGGCTTCAAGTGCGCTGGGGTGTGCTGTTCCAAGAAGGCGCACTATTTTCATCGCAAACCGTGGCGCAGAACATCCAGGTGCCGATGCGCCGCTGGACACACATGTCGCAATCGCTGATGGACGAGTTGGCGGCAATGAAGCTATCGCTAGTAGGCCTGCCAGAAGATGCCGCACGCAAGTTTCCGTCGGAGCTTTCGGGGGGCATGAAAAAACGCGCCGGTCTCGCGCGCGCACTCGCGCTCGATCCGGAACTTGTCTTTCTCGACGAGCCGACAGCGGGACTCGATCCGATTTCGGCGGCGCAGTTCGATCAATTGGTGCGCGATCTGCAGAAGAGCCTTGGTCTCACCGTGTTCATGGTGACGCATGACATCGACACGCTGCGCGCGACGACCGACCGTATCGCGGTGCTGGTGAACAAGAAGATCAAGGTGGGAACGGTGAAGACGCTGGTGAACGACACCGATCCTTGGATTCACGAATATTTTTCTGGGCCGCGCGGACACGCGGCTTTGAGTTCTTAGGCCTTAGGGGGCGCTATGGAGACGAAAGCAAATTATGTTGCGGTAGGCGCGTTTGTGATGGCGTCAGTCCTCGGACTGGTCATCGCGTTGCTGTGGCTGGCGGGCGCGCAATACAGCGAGGAGTTCGCGTATTACCGGACTTACTTTACCGGTGCGGTGACGGGATTGGGAGACGGCACCGCCGTTCGCTACAACGGCATCGGTGTCGGCCATGTCAGCAAGCTGACCTTCGATCCCAACGATCCCAAGCGTGTGATTGTCGATCTACAAATCGATCCCACCTTGAAAATCCATACCGACTCTGTTGCGTCGATCGCCAGCGAGGGACTGACCGGTGGCACCTATGTAGAGATCGACGGCGGATCGAAAGATACACCCGTGCTGCAGAGCACGATGTTCGGCGCTTATCCGGTTATACCGTCGAAGGTCTCGACCTTGCAGGCATTGGAGAACTCGTTGCCGCAGATTATGGGCAAGATCAACAAGATCGCCGATCGCGTGAACGCGGTTCTCAGCGATCAGAACATCAAGAACTTCAGTGGCATCCTCGCCAGCGTGAACGTCACAACCCAGACGCTGGCGGCGCGCTCCGGCGACATCGACAAGACGATCCGCAATCTGGCCACCGGCACTGATGCGTTGAAGGTCGATCTAGTCAACGCGAATGGCACGCTGAGCAAGATCAATCGTCTTGCCGACGATGCCGATACCGCGGTGAACGGAGCTCAGCTCGACCAGATGTCGGTCCAGATCCGTGATCTCGCCGCCAGCATGTCGCGTCTTACCAATTCGCTTCAGCGCGAACCAACCGGTCTTATCTTTGGCGACCGCCGCAAAGGATACACGCCCCAATGAGCAGCAAGATGACTCTCAACCCTACTCGCCGCTGTTTTCTCGCCGCCGGTCCTGCCGCGCTCGCGCTCAGCGCTTGCGGCAGCATCATCGGTCCCGGCGAGCCGCCACAGATTTACGTGCTCGCGCCCACCTTCACGCCGATCGAAGGCGGTCAGGTCAGCTGGCAGCTTTCCGTCGCGCGGCCCGACGCGCCGGCGATCTACGACAATCAGCGCATCGCGATTATGCGCGGCGGCATCATGGATTATTACGCCAACGCGCAGTGGACGGACGAGACCGAATTGTTGCTTCAGCGTCTTGTTGTCGAAGCCTTCGAAAAGAGCGGCCGTATTCCCGCCGTGGGAACGGAGCGTGCCGGACTTCATTCCGATTACCTGCTTCAAATCGAAGTGCGGAATTTCTATGCCAACTACACAACCGACAGTGGGCCGCCCACAGCAGTCGTGGAGCTAGTCTCGCGCCTGATGACGCCACAACGCACCGTCGTGGCATCGCTGGATTCCCGGCACGAAGCAGCGGCGTCCGCCAATTCGATCCCCGCCGCGGTTCAGGCCTTCAACACCGCCGCGCAGGCGGCGATCACCGAGATCGTCGCCTGGTCGTTCACCGAAGCTGGCACACTGGCAAGGGGACAGTCCGGCCCGGCGCCGGCGCATCATCATCGCCGCCATCATCGCGGTTGATCCGGCGTCGCGCGGGTGAAAACCGTCGCGCTCTGGTCTAGCATCCCGCCGTCCGCTGCTTCGCGGGCCGGGCGGATGTAACGAAATCCATGTCTCAGACGAAGACATCTGACGGTGTGCGGGCGACATCCGAAGCCGAATGGGCCGGGCTGATGCGCGCGGGCTTGTCGGGCGACGGCGTGGCTTATCGCAAATTGTTAGAAGCGATCACCCCGCGGTTGCGAAAATTCGCGTCAGGCGGGCTCGCGCGGGCGGGTATCGGCAACGCCGACGCAGAAGATGTTGTGCAGGAGATTTTGTTGGCGATCCATTTGAAGCGCCAGACTTGGATGCAGGATCAGCCGTTCCTCCCCTGGCTGAACGCCATCACGCGCCACAAGCTGATCGATGTGATGCGCCGGCGTGGACGGCGCGGCGAGGTGCCCATCGAAGGCCTGATCGAGATCTTGCCCGACGACACCGCGCAGCCGGAGACGTCGCAAACCGAACTTACCAAACTCGTGTCGCGGCTGGACGGAAAGCAGCAAGCAATCGTCTCGGCCATTTCGCTCGATGGCAAAAGCATCCGCGACACGGCAACCAAACTTGGTATGACAGAAGTGGCGGTGCGTGTCGGGTTTCATCGCGGCTTGAAGAAGCTTGCGGCGCTGTATCGTGAAGGAAATCCGGCATGAAGACCGACGACCTCATCGGCGCGCTTTCGGCTGATGCCACTCCTCAAGATACCTCACCACGCAACGCGTTCGCTCTGGCGCTTGCAGGCGGTGCACTGACCGCTGGCGCGGTTTTCTTCGCCACGCTCGGACCACGGCACGACTTCATGTCGGCGATCCACACGATGCGTTTCGATTTCAAGTTCGTGGTGACGCTTGTACTGGCCGTCACGGCTCTGCTTGCCGCGACGGATATGACGCGACCGGAAATCCATCGCAGCCGCCAGCGCAAATTCCTCCTCGCCGCGCCGGTGCTGATGATCTTGGCCGTCATGTTCGAGCTTTACATGGTCCCGTCCGATCAATGGATGACCAAGCTCGTGGGCCACAATATGCGCTTCTGCACCACCATGATCCCTGTGTTCGCGCTTGGTCCTTTGACATTGATGTTGTGGGCGTTCCGTCGAGGCGCGCCGGAGAACCCCACGCGCGCCGGCGCTCTGGCCGGATTGATCGCGGGCGGCTTGGGCGCGGCATTTTACGCGGCGCATTGCTTCGACGATTCCCCGCTCTTCGTGGCGACCTGGTACACGCTCGCCATCGCGTTCGTGACAGGTCTCGGTGCGTTGCTAGGATCGAAACTGTTGCGCTGGTAATCGCGCGATAGCTCTGGCTAGATCGTTTCTCGCTATTTCGGGGAAACGTCATGACTATCAACAACCGCATTGCGAAAATGCTCGGCGTCGAATTTCCCATCGTGCAGGCACCGATGGGTTACATCGCACGCGCCCAGCTTGCATCTGCCGTGTCGAATGCGGGCGGATTTGGTGTCATCGAAACCTCATCGGGGCGTCTCGATGAGGTGCGCGCAGAAGTGAAAAAAATGCGCGACCTCACATCGAAGCCATTCGGTCTCAATGTTGCGCTCGCCTTCGTGCGCGATCCGGACATTGTGAAATTCGTGCTCGATCAGGGAGTGAAGTTTGTCACGACGTCAGCAGGCGATCCGATGAAGATTGTGGGGCCGCTGAAGGAGGCTGGCCTTAACGTGTTTCATGTTGTCCCGTCTCTGAAGTCGGCGCTGCGGGCGATCGACGCGGGCGTGGACGGTTTGGTAGTCGAAGGCGGCGAGGGCGGTGGGTTCAAGAATCCACGCGAGGTGGCAAGCATGGTTCTGTTGCCGCTTATCTGCTCGAAGGTCGACAAGCCAGTGATCGCCGCCGGGGGGATTAGCGATGGCCGCACAATGGCGGCCGCCTTCGCGCTTGGTGCCGAGGGCGTCCAGATGGGTACGCGCATGGTGTCAGCGCAGGAGTCGCCCGTGCATCAGAACTGGAAGAACGCGATACTCGAGGCGGAAGAAACCAGTACGGTGTTTCTCAATCGCTTCGGTCCCGGCCCGGCGCTGCGCGCGCTACGCACAGAAAAGACCTCGAAATACGAGAAAGAGCCCCCAGCCAACATCATGGCCGAGTTCGGTAACGCGATGGCTCTTTATTTTGGCGGCGACATGGAATCGTCCATCGCGCTCTCGGGCCAGGTGGCGGGCCGCATCGACGCGGTAAAGCCGGTGGCGCAGATTATTGCTGAAACCATGTCGGAGTTTCATGAAACGATCCGCGCGCTTTCCCGCAAATACGCATGATTTACGCCGTTTCCGGCCCTGCGAAACAAAAGGCAAGTTGCGGCGTTTTCTTGATGCGTCCGGAAAGCGGGCGCGCTCAAGAGCCAAGCCATGATCAAGAACCATCACAATGGCCATTCCGCGGAAGTCCTGGTGCGCAAGTTGGCGCGCTACGCGTCCTTGAATCCGTCGGAAATAGAGTTGTTGCGCGCCATTCCTGCCGTACAGGAATCATTGGCAGCCGGTTCGGAGCTATTGGCCGAAGGCGAGTTGATGGACAATTCGCGCGTGATGCTTTCCGGTTGGGCCTGTCGCACCCGCGTTTTGCCGGACGGCCGCCGGCAGATTTTCGAGTTCATCCTCCCCGGCGATCTCTATGGTTTGTGCCATCGCCCGCGGGCGATTGCGCTCACCAACACGATAACATTGACCAACGCGGTGATCGGCGACGCATCATCGCTTGCCGACGCGATTATTCACAAAGCGCCGAAATATCCCAACCTCGTGGATGCTTGTTATATTTCTGCCAGCTACAGCGAAGCGTGGTTGCTCAACCAGTTGATGCGCGCCGGCCGGCAGAGCGCTTATGAGCGTGTCGCTCATCTGGTGATGGAGTTGCATCACCGTCTTTCGACCGTCGGCCTCGCGAACGGCAAATCGTTCTCCATGCCGTTGACGCAGGAAATATTGGCCGATTCGCTCGGCCTGTCCATCGTGCATCTCAATCGCACGCTGCAACAGCTTCGCCGTGAAGGGTTGATCGCTTTCAAAAGTGGCGTGATGCATCTGCTGAAGCCCGAAGAACTGAAAGAGATTGGTGATTTCCGCCTGCCCGCCGTCACCGCGCAGCGCAACGGCACCGAACATGCGGCGTAACGTGTCTTCTCATTTGACCCGCCATGCCTATGATCGCGCGCATGAGCGATCAGAAGAATTCCACCCAGCATCCCGCCACCATCGCCGCGCAGGGCTTGGGCTGGATCGACGAGGAAACGAAGGCAGTTTCGCCACCGGTTCACCTGTCATCGACCTATATTCGCGATCCCGATAATCAGTACCGCTCCGGACGCGAGTACATTCGCGCCGACAATCCGTCGTTCGATCAGCCGGAAGCTGTATTGACCGCACTCGAAAAGGGCGCGGATGCGATGTTGTTCTCGTCCGGCATGGCGGCGGCCACGGCGTGCTTCCTCGCGTTGCAGCCGGGCGATCATGTCGTCGTTCCAGAAGTGATGTATTGGGGCTTGCGCAGTTGGGCTCTGGGTTTCGCCCGCGAATGGGGCCTCGATGTCGAGGCCATCGACATGGACGACCTCGCTGCTGTGAAACGCGCGATGAAACCCGGCAAGACAAAGCTCGTATGGGTGGAGACGCCCGGTAATCCGATGTGGAATATCACCGATCTCGCCAGTGTTGCGGAGATTGCGCATGATGCCGGTGCGCGTCTCGCTGCGGATTCGACAGTCTCCACACCAGTGCTGACGCGGCCGATCGAGTATGGCGCAGACATCGTGATGCATTCGGCCACGAAATATCTCAACGGCCATTCGGATATCGTCATGGGCGCGCTGATTACGGGAGCCGAAGACGATTATTGGGGGCGCCTCAAAACAACGCGGATCAAACTTGGCAGTGTGCCGGGATCGTTCGAGGCGTGGCTTCTGTTGCGCGGCATGCGAACTCTGTTTCCCCGCGTGAAGGCGGCATGTGCGAATGCGCTGGCACTTGCCGAACATTTCGGCAGGCATCCGCGAGTGGCAGACGTTCTCTATCCGGGGCTCAAAAACCATCCGAGCCATGGCATCGCTGCGCGCCAAATGTCGGGAGGTTTCGGTGGCATGTTGTCTATCCGCTTGAAAGGTGGCGCGTCGGCTGCTACTGCGACGGCCGCGCGCGTGAAGATCTGGAAACGAGCGACATCCCTCGGCGGCACTGAAAGCCTTATCGAACATCGCTCGTCCGTCGAAGGCGTCGGTTCGCCATGCCCGCCTGATCTGCTGCGCCTGTCGGCCGGCATTGAAGACGCGTCCGATCTCATCGCCGATCTCGAACAAGCGCTCGACGGCAACGCTTGAAAAGAAACCGGCCCGCTTGCGCGAGCCGGTTGTCCATATTCACAAAATCAACGATTAGGCTTTTTGCGTGTCCACGATGTAGCGATCCACGATTTTGTCGAGAATGGCGAGCGGCACTGCACCGCAAACCAGAATGGCCTTGTGGAATTGGCGGATATCGAATTTGGCACCCAACGCTTGTTTCGCCTTCTCACGCAGCTTCAGAATGTGAAGCTTGCCGACCATGTAGGCACAAGCCTGTCCGGGCCATACGCAATAGCGCTCAACTTCGGTGATTGCCGATGCGTCGAGATCGCCAAGTGTATCGGTATAGTACTTCACCGCCTGCTCACGGCTCCATTTCATGGCATGCATCCCGCTATCGACGACGAGGCGCACGCCACGGAACATGGCGTCGTGCATGTAGCCGATACGGCCCCAGGGATCGTTCGCATACAGGCCCATTTCGTCGGCCATCTGCTCGGAGTAGAGCGCCCAGCCTTCAACATAAGCGGTGAAGCCGGAGACCTTGCGGATGAGCGGAAGGTCGGTCTCTTGCTGGATCGAAAGCTGCAGGTGATGGCCTGGAATGCCTTCATGATAGCTGAGGGTCGATAGCGTCCAGCTTGGTACTTCGGCTGTGTCGCGCAGGTTGATGTAGTACATGCCGGGGCGCTTGCCATCGAGCGAACCGGGATTGTAATAGCCGCCCGGCGCTCCCGCTTCGGTTTCTTTCGGGACACGCTTGATGACAAGATCGGCCTTGGGCAGCACACCGTAATATTTGGGCAGCTTGGCGCGGATCGTCTGTATCTTCGTGTTCAAGTCGGCCAACAGTTTTTCTTTGCCTTCGTCTGTGTTGGCGTAGCGGAACTTCGGATCCTCATACATTTGACGCAGTCGTTCGCCGACCGTGCCTTTGGTCAGCCCGAGTTTTTTCATATCAGCATCGATGCGTGCCGTGTAATCGGCAACAACCTGCAGGCCGGTGGCATGGATCTCTTCCGGCGTCATGCTGGTCGTCGTCGCACCTGCGACGCTATCGGCGTAGTACTGATCGCCCTTCGGCAAACGCCACACGCCCGCGTCGTGTACGGCCTTTGCGCGCATGTCTTTCACAAGAGCGATCTGGCGGTCGAGCGCCGGATAAACTTTATCGCTGACGAGCTTTGTGGCGCGTGCTTCCCAATCGCCGGGAATGTTTTTGGCTTTGGCTTTCGTGACCAACGCCTCGACCATGACGGACTTGCCGGCATCCACACCGCGAAGTGACGTCATCTGCGCCAATGCCTTGTCGAGCGCGAAGTCCGGCGGCGTTACGCCAAGCGCGACGTCGTGCCGGACCACATCGGAGTCGCGATCCAGCGCAAGCGCAACGCCGTCGAGGCGCTGCAGGTAGTATTCCGCGTCGTCCTTGGTTTCGACCGGCTGTTGGCTCGCCAGAAAATCGGGAAATTGCTGATAGGTGCCTGTGAGCTGGCTCACAATGTAGGGTGCGCCAGCGCCGGTACCGCCATATTCGTAGCGCTGATTGTCGGTGTTTTCTTGGTCAAGTCCGTATTGGATGATTTCGTAGTTGATCGCGTCCATGCCGGTAAGCGGCTTCGGATCGAAAGCATTCAGGCGTCGAAGTTGATCGGCTGTCAGGGCCTTCTGCTGAGCGTATCCCGCAAGCGAGTTGTCGTCGGTCTCGCCACGCTGCTTCGCACGAGGTCCGGTATCGACGCCCAAGAACGTGGTTCCAATCGGCGAGAGATTAAGGTTCTCGTCCATGAACGTGTCGAACAGTTTGTTCAGGTCAGACGCCGTTACGCTCGCGCCCGCGGCGCGCAGAAGCGGCGAGGACAGAGCGGTCACGGCAGCGGCGGCGACGCCAGATTTCAGGACATTGCGGCGGTGAAGCATGAGTACTCCCTTGGATCGATGGACCATGACCTAAGCCTGCCTTTGGGCGCGGACAAGCGCGTGCGCCGCCGCTTGGCGGCTATCGCGGTAAACTCCCCGTGCATTTCGGGCCGCTGCGCTCGCAAAGACACATTCCGGGCAAGCATGGCCCGGATGCGGTCAGTGCGGCTCGTAGCGTTTCGCAGTTGCGAGAAAGTCTGACAGACCGACGATATCGTTGTAGTGCGCAAAGCTCACGCGCTCCTTTGGCTCGGCAGGTTTGCCGAGAAGCCGGGCATACGTCTGTTCCAGCGCAGCAGCGGAAACGAGAACTGCGCTGATGGGATAGAGCGCGATCTTGTAACCCATCTGTTGTAACGCCATGGGCGATAGCATCGGCGTTTTCCCGTCTTCCACAAGATTGGCGACGAGAGGCATTCCTGAAAATGTCTTAGCCGCGCGCAGCAATTCGTCTTCCGATCGCAGTGCCTCGATGAAAAGGATATCGGCACCGGCTTTCAGAAACGCTTCGCTCCGGCGCAGCGCTTCGTCGAGATCATGCGTAGCGCGCGCATCCGTGCGCGCCATAATCTTGAAGGTCTTTGTGTGTCGCGCATCCACTGCAGCGCGGATTTTTGCGGCGGCCTCAGCAAGGGGGATCACGTCCTTGCCTTCCATGTGTCCGCAACGCTTCGGCGAGACCTGATCTTCAAGCTGAATGCATTGCGCGCCTTCGCGCTCATAGGCGCACACGAGGTTGGCGACGTTCAGCGGGCCGCCATGACCATTGTCGCCGTCGGCGATCAGCGGCACCGGCGAAGTGATGCCAGCGATCGTTCTCACTCGCTCTACCATCTGCTCCGCATTGACGATTCCGATGTCCGGAACGCCGAAACTCGCACCTGAGACGCCGAAACCGGTCATGTAGATCGCGCGCGCGCCAGCGCGCACCGCGATGCGCGCGGAGAGCGCATCATGCACCCCGGGTAAAACCAAAATTCCGGGCTCACGAAGAAGAGATTCGAATGTCGTGGTCATGGGAACCTACCGGCGATCGATAAGCCCCATCGGGTCGCCCTTGGCTTCTTTGGGTGCGGCCACCTCAACGATGCGATCCGGCACGTCATCATATTCCAAACGCAGCGCCTTCGTTGTGACGGCGTGCAGGTCGTATGTCGCAGTGATGTAAGTGAACTCCAAGATCTCTTCGTCGGACAGGTGCTTCTTCAACACGTCGAAGATTCCGTCCGCCACGCGTCCGCCCAACAGCACCATCGCGTCGGTATATGCGAGTAGGGCGCGTTCAACCGGCGTGTAGCAGTCGGCCACCTGCCAATGCGGAATGGCAGCGATCCTTTCCTCGGGCAAGCCGACACCACGGCAGGCCTTGCAATGTTGCGAATAGACGAACTGGCTGCCGCGCGCCCAACCAACGCGCGTTTGACCAAGCTCACGCAGTTTCGGATCGAGTTTGCGTTTGGGATTCCGGTAAAGCGCGAAGCCCGCCACCGCGTGATCGAAGACGTCCGGAGACCTGGCAAACACGGTCCACCAATTGCCTGGGGTGCCGGTTGCAGTGCCCGGCTCCTTTACAGGGTCGCGCTCGCCGAACAGCAATTTATAT
>Ga0265340_10002387_pt1 | contig 10684 bp, 7 predicted proteins | sample 4CB225metaG_FD_202082 | JGI IMG/M metagenome (GOLD analysis project Ga0265340, IMG submission 202082) | Rhizosphere microbial communities from Carex aquatilis grown in University of Washington, Seatle, WA, United States - 4-CB2-25 metaG | ecosystem: Host-associated > Plants > Roots > Rhizosphere...
CGCCTACATCACCGGGCATCGGGAATTCTGGAGCCTGGATTTCGAAGTCGGGAAAGGCGTTCTCATTCCACGTCCGGATACCGAGATATTGGTCGAGCAGGCGCTGAAAGAGTTCCCAGCGCGCGATGTCCAGCTCCGGGCAGTCGATCTGGGTGCTGGCAGCGGAGCTATCGTGATCGCTTTCCTCCATGAGCGCCCGGAGGCGAAAGGCTTGGCCATCGAAAACTCGCCCAATGCGATGATCTGGGTACGGAGGAATATCGAAAAACATGGTCTGCACGAGCGCTGTGTTGCGCAGGGCGACGACTGGCTGGTGCTAGAGCACGACAAATTCGACGTGATCTTCTCCAACCCGCCTTACGTTCAGACAGCCGACATTGCGGAACTGGAATCTGACGTGCGGCTGTTTGAGCCGCATGCAGCGCTCGACGGCGGTCGCGACGGTTTGGACGCCTATCGTGCGCTGGCACCCGTCGTCGCGCGCAGCCTTTCGCCGATGGGCCGCGCCTTTTTCGAAATCGGACAGGGGCAAGTGGAACAGGTTCCGTCCATCCTGCATGCGTCGGGTCTCGACGTGCTGCGCATAGTTCCTGACCTGGCGGGCATCCCGCGGTGCGTTGTCGCTATACTGTGCCGAAATTAACACTCCAGAGCCTTGGAAAAGCCGGTTCGAGGCGTTACGTTCGTTTTGAATAGGGGAGTCGGGAACCCCCGCCGGAAACCGCGCATTTTAACAGGTACCGGGCAGGCCGCTGGGGCGGCCAGTCGCGATAGACGCGCCGGTTCTCGCAAAAGCGGAAAGTAGCCAAGCGGTTTCATGCGGCAACCAGCCCCATTTGGGCATGGCAAAAACGAACAGGCGAGGCGCCGCATGCGCGCTCGCGCGAAAAAACGCAATGACTCATAGGACAGAGGGGCAACAGTGAAGCGCTCACGTGGACGCGGTCGCAGGCCGCAGCACAGCAATCACAATGGCGGCGGCGGTGGTGGCAATCAGAACCACAACAACCCGAACCGCAGTTACGATTCGAACGGTCCGGAAGTGAAGATTCGCGGCAACGCGGCGACCGTCTATGAAAAGTATCTGCAGCTCGCGCGCGATGCCAACACGTCTGGCGACCGCGTGATGGCCGAGAACTATCTGCAGCACGCCGAACACTACTATCGCATTCTCGCCGCGCAGCAGGTCCAGCAGGCGCAATATCAGGCACAGCAACAGCAACAATACGTGCAGAATGGAAACGCCAACGGCAATCAGCAGCTTCGTGGCCCCAACGGGCAGGGCGATCAGCCCTATGCGCAGCAGCCGCAGCCGATCAGCGGTCCCGCTTTCTCCCTCAATGAGCCAGAAGGCGAAAATGAGGACGAGGGCGAAGAGGAAACCGCTGAGTAGATTGCGGACGCTCTGATTTTCAGCTTGGCGGAGACTGCCCTCCGCCCGGCTTTGTTTTGTCTCGACCGCTCGACGCCTATTTCTGCCGCCAGCACAAATCCTTGCGCGTCTCACCGGCAATTCAAGCGGGCCTGACAAGCGAACTGCTGAGCATGGAAAGTCTCTGTGCTATTATGGACGCGGGGAGAACCCGCCTAAGAAACGCGGGCCTTATTGGAAAACTACGAATGCCTAACTGGTCCCGTCGCCAGTGGATTACCGGCTTAATCCTTCTTACTTTGGCTTTCTTCGTCGCCCTCGACATCTCTGGGTTCGTCCCAGATTGCAATGAGCCGAGTCGCTTACCGTTTTGTATTTCATGGGACCACGGCCACAACCCCATAGGGCCACAGCGCCACGGACCTTACATCAAATGGAGAAATTCAAACGGAGACACTACCCGCTCTTGAAGAGTACGGATCGGGAACCCAGATTTGGATCAAGGAACCGTGCCTGCTAGGGGCGGTATTCTATTTTCGTAAGACTCAGGCGTTTCGCCCATGAGGGGAAAGCCGGAGGGCTTGAGAGGCAAGAATGGACATTCAGAAATTCACCGAGCGCGCGCAGGGCTTCATTCAATCCGCGCAGTCGCTCGCGCTTCGCAGCAATAACCAGCAATTCCTGCCGCAGCATCTGTTGAAGGTGTTGCTGGACGACGAGGAAGGATTGGCCGCGCGGCTCATCGGGGCGGCAGGCGGCAAGCCCGATCAGGTGCGCTCGCTGAACGACATCGCGCTCGCCACGGTGCCGCGTGTCGAAGGCGGTAACGGGCAGGTCTACCTGGCACCGGAAACCGCGCGTCTGCTCGATAACGCACAACAGATCGCCACCAAGGCCGGGGACAGCTTCGTCACCGCCGAATATCTCCTGCTCGCGCTCACCATGGCGACGGGCACCGACGTTTCGCGCATCCTGAAAGATGCCGGTGTCACGGCGCAAAATCTGAACAAGGCGATTACCGATCTGCGCCAGGGCCGCACGGCGGACAGCGCGACGGCGGAGAACGCCTATGACGCGCTCAAGAAATACGCACGCGATCTCACCGAAGTCGCGCGCTCCGGAAAGCTCGATCCGGTCATCGGCCGCGACGAGGAAATTCGCCGCACGATTCAGGTTCTCGCGCGGCGCACAAAGAACAATCCGGTTCTGATAGGCGAGCCAGGCGTCGGCAAGACCGCAATTGCGGAAGGCCTCGCGCTGCGCATCGTCAACGGCGACGTACCGGAGAGCCTGCGCGACAAGCGGCTGATGGCGCTCGACATGGGCGCACTGATCGCCGGCGCGAAATTCCGCGGCGAATTCGAGGAACGGCTGAAGGCGGTACTCACCGAAGTCACCGGCGCGAGCGGCAAGATCATCCTTTTCATTGACGAACTTCATACGCTGGTCGGCGCCGGCGCGGCTGAAGGCTCGATGGATGCATCGAACCTCTTGAAGCCCGCACTGGCGCGCGGCGAGCTTCATTGCGTCGGCGCGACCACGCTCAACGAATACCGCAAATATATCGAGAAAGACGCTGCGCTGGCGCGCCGCTTTCAGCCAGTTTTCGTCAGCGAGCCGACGGTGGAGGACACCGTTTCCATCTTGCGCGGTTTGAAGGAGAAATACGAAGTCCATCACGGCGTGCGCATCACCGATGCGGCGATCGTGGCGGCGGCAACACTCTCCAATCGCTACATTACCGACCGGTTTCTCCCGGATAAAGCCATCGATCTGATGGACGAGGCGGCGTCGCGGTTGCGCATGCAGGTCGATTCCAAGCCGGAAGCGCTCGACGAGCTCGACCGCCGCATCGTGCAGCTCAAGATCGAGCGCGAGGCACTGAAGAAGGAGACCGACAAGGCGTCCAAGGATCGTCTGGTCACGCTGGAGCACGACCTCGCTGAGCTTGAGGAGAAATCCGCTGCGCTGACTGCCAAATGGAAGGAAGAGAAAAAGTCCGTCTCCGATGTGCAGGGTCTGAAAGAAAAGCTCGACACGGCACGGCAGGAAGTCGAAATCGCCCAGCGCAACGGCAATTTCGCCCGCGCCGGCGAGCTCACCTATGGCGTGATCCCCCAGCTCGAAAAGCAGATCGCGGATATCGACTCCAAGAATCAGGCGGCGCTCGTCAACGAGGCGGTAACGCCGGAGAACATCGCGCAGGTCGTCTCGCGTTGGACCGGCATCCCCGTGGACAAGATGCTGGAAGGTGAGCGCGAAAAGCTGCTGCACATGGAGGACTCGCTGGAGAAGCGCGTCGTCGGCCAGGACGAAGCCGTCAAGGCGATCTCCAATGCCGTGCGCCGTGCACGTGCGGGACTGCAGGATCCAAACCGTCCTATTGGCTCGTTCCTGTTCCTGGGACCCACGGGCGTCGGCAAGACCGAACTCACCAAGGCGCTTGCCGCGTTCCTGTTCGACGACGATACCGCGCTGGTGCGCATCGACATGAGTGAATTCATGGAGAAGCATTCCGTCGCGCGCCTGATCGGCGCGCCGCCGGGCTATGTCGGCTATGAAGAAGGTGGCGTGCTCACCGAAGCGGTGCGGCGTCGTCCCTACCAGGTGATCCTGTTCGACGAAGTCGAGAAGGCACACAGCGATGTGTTCAACGTGCTGCTGCAGGTTCTCGATGATGGCCGTCTTACAGACGGGCAGGGCCGCACGGTCTATTTCAAGAACACGGTCATTATTCTTACCAGCAATCTCGGCACCGAGTTCATGGTCGGCGATGACAACAAAGCCGCGCGGTCAAACGTGATGCAGGCCGTTCGCGGACACTTTCGGCCGGAATTTTTGAACCGCTTGGATGAGATCATCATCTTCCATCGGCTTACGCGCGCGAACATGGACAAGATCGTGGATATACAGATCGAGCGCCTTCAGGCTCTGCTTGCGGATCGCAAGATCACGGTCCAACTGGATGCCAAGGCGAAAGAATGGCTGGCGTCAGCCGGATACGATCCGGTCTATGGCGCGCGGCCGCTCAAGCGCGTCATCCAGCGGCGCTTGCAGGACCCGCTCGCGCAATTGCTGCTCGAAGGCAAGATCGGCGACGGCGCGGATGTGAAGGTGAGCGCCAACAAGGCCGGCCTCACCGTCAATGGCCAGTCCTTCGAAGTGAGCGAGGATGTCTTCGCTCCTGGACCGCCGAGCCACGCGATTCATTAAAGGCTCGTGATTTGTCTGACTGAATCCAAACCGGTATAGGTTCCGCCGGTTTGGACTCAGAGTTCAGCGTGGCCAGGAAAAACCTTCATCTCGTTCTGAACGCGCGCGAACGATTTTCGCCGGTTGGTGCGGGCGCTTCGTCGCTTAATGTTTTGCAACAGGCCACGCGCAGCCGGTATCGCGACGCTATCACCGTGTTGGGTTCTCCGGTCGAACAGCCATTCGACGGCGTAAAGTTTCAGCCACTTTATGCAAAGTGGAATCCACTTCGCCCTTTCCGTGATAGATATGAGCGCTTGACAGACACATATGTTTCTTATGCGCATGACAATCCGCCCGATTTGATCGAGGTCTTCAATCGGCCAGTCATGGCGCTGGAGATTGGGCGACGTATCCCGGGCGTGCCGCTCATGGCGCGCTTGGGCAACGATGCGCGTAAACAAGTTGGCATGCAGACGCCCGCGCGCCGGCGCGCACTGCTCGACCGCTGCGCAGAAATTCATTGCTCAAGTCATTTCATCCGCAACTGTTTTCTCGACGGGCTTAGCTCGGAGGGAAACGAGCGCGTAAGAGTCGTTTATCTGGGTTTTGAGCGTCCGCCAGCACAACCCCAGCATAAGCGTCCGACGATTGTGTACATAGGGCGCTTGTTGCCTGAGAAAGGCGTGCTGCCGCTAGTGCAGGCGCTGGCGCAAGTGCTGCCGCGTCATCCGGAATGGTCGGCAAAACTCATCGGCGCGCGGGCGTTTAAACCGAGCGAGTCGCTGTCGCCCTATGAGCGTGCTGTTGCCAGAAGTGCGGAAGGCATAAATCAGATCGAGCTCGCTGGTTTTATTCCACATGACGAGGCGATGGGCGAGCTCAGAGCTGCCAGCATCGCCGTCATGCCGTCGCTTTGGGAAGAACCCTTCGGCCGTGCCGCCGCGGAGGCTTTGGCAAACGGCTGCGCCTTGATCTCAAGCGGCCGCGGCGGCTTGAGAGAGATTGCTGAAGGACGCGGCATTGTGATCGAAGATGTGAACGCTGAAACGCTCTCTATCGCGCTCGAACGGCTCATTGCGGATGACGCCGAGCGCGCGCGTCTTCAACATTTGGCCTGGAACGATTTCCCGTTCGACATCCGCGAGCGCGTGGAAGAGTGGGATAGCCGGCGCGATGCCATGCTCGCGTACAACCGTTAGCTTTCGATTTCTTCGGTCACTACGAGAAAGTTCACGAGCTCTGCAGAACCGAAGGCTGTCGAAATCGCGGTGTCCGTGGCGTCACGGCCGCGCGCCATCAAAATCCGTCCGATGCGTGGCTTATTATGGCGCGCATCTAGCGTATGCCACCCGCCGCTAAGATAGACATCGAACCACGCGCTGAAATCCATCGGATTGGGGTCGAACGGAACACCGATGTCGCCCAGATAGCCGGTGCAGTAGCGTGCCGGAATGTTCATGCAACGGCAGAGGGTGATTGCAAGATGGGCGTAATCGCGGCAAACGCCACGGCCTTCATCGTGCGCTTCCCAAGCCGTCTTCGTGGATCGAGCATACTTGTATCCAAATTCGATGCGGCTATGCGCGTAGTCCATAATGGCTTTGACACGCGGCCAACCCGGCTCAATGGCGCCGAACAGAGCCCACGCGAGATCGGATAAGCGATCGGTTTCGCAATAGCGGCTGCCCAACAGAAAAATCAGAACGTCATGCGGAAGTTCGCCAACCGGGTGTTGTCGGCCGTAAATCGGAAAAACATCCGGTTCGCCACTGTCGGCAATCAGGAAGTCGTTTGAGAAAGCTATCCGACCGGGCGGAGCAACGAGCTGAGTGCAAAAATTGCCGAAGCTGTCGAAGTAGTTGCTATAGGAAACGTAAGGTTCAACGGCGAAGGTTTCGGGCGTTTGTAAATCGGGCAACCGCTCCGGGCGCAAATGGAGCATAAGCAACATTGGCGTTTCTGCGGAGCATTCGTAGGCGATGTTGTATCCGGCCCTGATCAACATCGCTCTATGACGCCTTCGCTTAACGCAAACCGACAATCCGCTTGCTGGAATATTTCGGAGGATCTTCGGCATTGACGTCTACCTCGACGTCCAGACCCAAATAATCGCCAGCAAATCCCTGCCATGTACCCGACAGCGGAACGGCCTGTGCAGAATCCCGAGCGATCGCCACGCGGATCAAATCGCGATTTCCAACCAGTCCGTTTGTGGGATCGAATTCGACCCAGCCACCGCTGGGCATGTAAACGCGAACCCAAGCGTGCGTGTTCCCGCCACCGCGACGTTGCGATACTGGATTATCATGCTTGGGACTATAGAGATAGCCGGAGACAAAGCGCGCCGCCAATCCGAGCGTGCGCACCGCCTCGATCATCAGCACAGCGAAATCCCTGCACGTGCCGTGTCCGAGTTCGAGCGTTTGCAATGGCGTCTGCGGCGGACCTGATGGGCGCCCCATATAGGTCAATTCGTCGTGGATCGCGCGAGTCATTGAGGCGAGGACGTTTGCGGCGTCCACGCGCTCGGTCTGAGTGAGAAAGCGCTTGGCCCAGTGTTCGAGCTTGCGATCGGGATCGGAGAACATCCGTTCGATCGATGGCCGAAGATCGGGAATGTCTTCTTGCTGATACACAAACGGAAAGGCGTTCGCCGAGCTGCTGGCCACCATCGGGTCGTCCAGCGTTTCGTCTGGAAGATGCTCGAGGCGGATATAACTTTCGAAGAGAAGTTCCGTCGTCCGTCCGGCGAAGCGCGCCACGCCGATTGTGTTGCCAAACACGTCATGGAAGAACCGCAGATCGACCGGCCGCGGTGCAATCTTCAGCCGCGTTTCCAGCAAGCGCTGGTCATAGCTTTCACGCGGCCGGAACATCATCCGATGCTCGCCCAGCGCGACCGGCTGCCGATAGCGGTAACGCGTTAAATGGCGGACGGTAAGAATGGTCATGCGCGGACGCCCCGAAATCCCTGCACACGGATTCGCTCACGCCAGTGGGCCATAAACGACCGGCTACCGACGCGCGACTGAACGTCGCGCAGAGATCAGTCTTTCGCCGCGCGGAGGTCGGCGGCCTGTTCGGCGACCTTGCTTTCTTTTGGCATCGAGGCGAGTTCCTGATCGATATGCGCGCGCGCATCCCCGAACGCCACCAAATCGTGACCGAAGAGATGACGGCCGGTCGCGATCTTCACAGTCGCAGGATTGACCTGCACATTGTTGACGCGGATTTCATAATGCAGATGCGGGCCCGTCGCCATGCCGGTCGCGCCGCTGAGCGCCACGACCTGGCCCTGATGCACATGGCCGCCGACATGCGTGCCGGCGGCGAAGCGCGAAAGATGACCGTAAGCCGTCGCGTAGCCATTCTGGTGATCGATCAGCATGAAATTGCCGTAGCCGTTCGACCAACCTTCCTGCTTGATGATGCCGGAGCCCGCCGCCATCACCGGCGTTCCTGTCGGCACGGCGAAGTCGATGCCCTTGTGCATTCGGGTGTAACCGAGGATCGGATGGAAGCGCATGCCGAAGCCCGACGAGATGCGCGCGCCATCGACCGGCGTCTTCATCAGCATTGATTTGGCGCTTTGGCCTTTTGAATCGAAATAATCGGGACCATCCGGACCGTTCGGATCGTAGCGATAGAGAGCGATCGTGCGGCCGCCGATTTTCATCGCGGCATATTCAATATCGCCTTGTTTCGCCGCCTGACCATCGGGCGTGTAGTAGTAAGAGTAGAGAACCTCGAACGAGTTTCCCGGACGCAGATCGCGCTGGAAATCTACCTCATACGAGAACATGTGGATCATCTGCACGACGACTTCAGCCGGAATACCGGCTTGCATCGCGGCGAGGTAGAGCGAGGAATCGATCGTTGCACCAGCGTGGTGATACTTCACCTGCAACTGCTGCACTTCGTCACGCGCTGCGAAGGTGTCGTCGGTTCCCCGCGTGATCGTGACTTGATGCTCGGCGCTTGGCGAGAAGCTGATCGAGAGCAGCTTGCCCGCAGGTGTTGGCGCGGCGGCTTCGACATCGTCGGCCACGTTGGAATCTGAATCGTCCGCGCCGGCCGGTGGCGTGTATGTGATTTGCGCAACATGCGCGACGGGTTTCGCAGGCACCGGCTTGGCAAGCTGTGCCGGCGTCTGGAGAGTGAGATCGAACGACTGACCGGCGCGCAGCGAGCGCACGTTGTAGACTTTCGCGAGCGCGACCACAGCCGCATTCGCATCGCTGCCGGAAACGCCGGCATCGGTAAGAGCAGCGACAAGTGTATCGCCCGACTCCATCTTCACGGTCTGCGTCTGAACGCCGTTGTTGTCCTGATCGGCATCAGCGCGTTCGCTTGCCAATGAGTAGTCCAACTGTGCGCTGGCGTTCGCAGCGACCGGAGAAACATCCGAAGACGACATTGAAATGGGGCCAAACGATGCGTAGCTGGCATCGGCGTTGCTCGGCGCGCGAGCAAGACGAAGGAAAAGCTCATAAGGCATCAGCGTGTGGTTGCGCGATGCTTGATGTGTGGAATTGGGCGGGATCGTCCCAGCGGCGAGCCAAGCGATAGACCCAGCGACCAAAGCTGTCACAGAAGTGGATACCAACGCCCACCGCGCGTCGGCGGTGGAGAAGATTTCTGCTGCGGCCCGTGTCGAGTTGCGCAAGTTATTCGCAAGTTGCGCGATGGGCTGGGCGTGGCGAGGTTCCACGTCGGCTCCTTTAGTTTATCGGCGCGAGGATTTCTGCCCCAAGCCCCTCTTCTGGCCCCACCGAAGCGGAGCAACTGCATGTAGCCTAACCCCTATTAGGCTCGTCAACCCTTACTGGCGCGTTAACTGCTTTCTGTTCATTTTCAGAACATGCGACGAATCGAATCATCCGCATCGCAAGGGATGGGCCAAAAGCAGCAGCGCGCCGCGGATTTCTCCGCGACGCGCCGAGGATCGTCTCGGTTGAAGGGGGTTACAACCGGACGAGAAGCGCTTCTGCGATGCGGCCATGCAGCGCACCGACACCGCGGGCGATGTGCAAGAACAAGAAAAATACGAGCAATCCACTAAGCGCAAACGTGATTAGGCCCGGCGCTGTATGAACGAAGTGGTTCATCCATGCGAGGTCGTCATTGCCGTCACCGAAGTGAAAGACGGTCTCCACGCGGTTCGTGACGAGCGCGTAGAGCGAACCGCCCACAACCGACACCGGCACGACAGTTCCGACGATTACCATCACAAAGTAGATGATGCCGAGCGGCAGCATCAGCAAAAGATAGAACATCGAGGACCATGTGCGGACGTCAGACAGCACGTCCTTGATCCGCGCCCAGATCGTTTCATCGCCGGCCGTTGTCGGCGGCAAGCGGCGCGGCATGCGCACGCCGAGCAACGCTTCCACGATACGGCCTTCGATATGCGCCAGCACGCGGATCGAGCCGATGAAGAGCAGGGCGAAAGGAATACCGAAGATCAGAATGGCGAAGCCGATCGATAGCGAAATGCCGACTGTCGTCCAGACAAAATAGAAAATGCCCGTCGCAAGCGACAACAGCATGTAGACCAGTGCGCCATAGGTGCGCGGATCCGACAAAACATTGAAAAAACCATAAGGCCGCTCGTCGTGTGGCAATTCGGTTTTGGGGAAGGGCCCTGAGAGTGTTGCTTCCATGGATTTATACTCCTCCGCGATTTCCGCTGGCGTTCCGTATGTCTCGACGACGGACGCCAGCACATCCGCTTCGCTGCGTTCTGGGTTCTGCGCGATTTCGTTGCGCAGGTGCTCTTCACAATCGTTGAGCGCATCGACGATCAGGCCCGGCGGACATTTCTCCGCCCGCAGCGCTTGCGTCAGCGCGTTCAGGTAATCCCTGACCGTTTCAGGCTGAGGGTTGATAGGCATGCTGAGTTCCGCCCGCCTTCAATGCGTCATCGACGAACTCGCGCATGTCGTGCCACGCGCCCTGCCAGTCGTTCAGCGCTTTCACGCCTTCGCCGGTGATGTTGTAATAGCGGCGCGGCGGCCCGAACGCGGACGCCTCCACGCGGCTGTCCAGCAAGCCGGACGAGTTGAGCGACCGCAGGACCGGGTAGATCGCGCCCTGCTTGAAGATTAGTCCGCCTTC
>Ga0265340_10002391_pt1 | contig 10676 bp, 8 predicted proteins | sample 4CB225metaG_FD_202082 | JGI IMG/M metagenome (GOLD analysis project Ga0265340, IMG submission 202082) | Rhizosphere microbial communities from Carex aquatilis grown in University of Washington, Seatle, WA, United States - 4-CB2-25 metaG | ecosystem: Host-associated > Plants > Roots > Rhizosphere...
CGAAGTTTCCATTCCCGCAGAACCGCCGCGATACCAAGTGCATCTACCCGACCAACGCCGACTACGGTGATGTGAAGACGGCCTATGACCAATGGAAGAAGGACCTCGTTACGAGTGATGGAGTCGGATCCAATTGCACCTCATGCCTACGCGTGAAGCGGCCGGCGGAGCACAATCTGCAAGCGGACTCAACGGTATCCGAGGGTATTGGGTATGGGATGATCATCGCCGTTTATATGGATGATCAGACGCTGTTCGATGGCTTGTGGCGCTACGAACAGGCGCACACGGCCATGGTCGGCTATCTCGGCACGACCGGAAGCAGTCTGATGAACTGGTATATCTACGCCAATGGAAATACGGCGGACGGTTCGAATGGCGACCCCGACGGCCACGGCGCAGCCACGGACGCTGACGAAGACATGGCCTGGGGGCTCATCATGGCCGACAAGCAGTGGGGTGGAAAAGGCAGTCTCGGTGACACGTACTCGAACTATGCCAAGAAGCTGCTCAGTGACATCTGGACCTATGAGACCTTCAACTACAATACACCGAAGAACGGCAGTGGCTGGGGAGACGCCAATTGTCTGAACATTTCCTACTTTGCACCCTCGCATTATCGAGCATTCGCCACCTTTGAATCGCGATGGGCGAGCAATGTCGTGCCCAGCATCTATTCCATCATTTCCGCCAGCCTCAATTCGAGCAACGGCAATCAGGATAACGGTCTAGTTCCCGCATTCTCCACGAGCACGGGGGGCAATGACCAGTGTGGAACCGGGGGTGCTTCGAACCAGAAGCATTGGTACCAATACGATGCGTGCCGTACACCATTCCGTATTGGCGTCGATGCATGCCTCAATGACTCGTCGGACGCCAAGGCCTACGTGGCAAAGACGACCAGCTTCTTTGCCCCAAAGGGCGTTGCCGGGATCGTGGATGGCTACGAACTCAATGGCACCGAAAAACCGGAGTTTCCGGGTGGCACGTACAATGGCCTCTCCGCTGCATTCATTGGTCCGGCTGGAGTTGGCGCCATGACGCTGCAGAGCGGCAAGGACTACCAGAGCTTCGTTGATGACGTCTACGACCACCTGCGTGACGTCAAAATGTGGACTGGCGGTCAATACTACGACGAGTCATGGACCGTGATGTCCCTGCTCATGATGACCGGGAACTATTTCGATTATACCAACGCCAAGTACAATTGACGCGGCTCCGCAGCGTCGGAATGGTTCCTGCGACTGCATTGTGCTTGACGACTCTTGCTAGGCACGCCGAGCGCGCGCACAGCGCCCACGGTAGCCACAGCACACCAGTCTCGTCACTCACTAACCCCGTCGGTCCAACCCGCAAGCACACGGGTGTCCTTGCCGTCCCCTTGTTTCACCAATGCATTGCTTTGCGTACGAAGTCCGTGAGCTTTGCCGCCATTTGCCGGTGCGTCTTCTGGCTAGGATGACTTTCACAACCGTAACCGTCGATTGGATCCTGTTCATCGAGTTCCAGGTACACGACACGAGTGTCCCCAGATGCGTTGAGCGTTTTCACTGCAGCGCCAATGGCGGTTGCGGCCGCTGCGCGACCCCCTGTGCCGGATCGACCAAGCATCGAGTTCATAAGGCACACGAAGAGTGCTTGCGGGTGGCGGGCACGTAGTTCTCTTAGGAAACCTAGATATGAGCGCCTAAATGCGAGGCCAGGATCCCCCTGATAGAAGTCGTTGGTGCTCAGATCGACGACTACCACTTCCGGCTGCACCGATTCAAATGCGCCATTGCTGCTGGGATCGTCGGGAAGTGATCGCCAGAAAAGTGATGGCATCTGGTCGCTGGTTGAGCCCAAATAGTCGCGGTACATACCCTTTCCAGCGTAGGCTAAGATGACTGGCTCGGCCGAAAGGGCGTGAGCGGTAAGCATTGCATATGAACGAGTCACATCCTCCGTGCTGGGGCTGAAATTGCAGGACGCATCCCGTCCAAGGACACCGTAACCGCAGGCGATTGAGTCCCCGATGTATTCAATGTGGTGCACGAAACCAGTGGTGCCCGCGACGAGTTGCCCATCATGCACTTTGACTCCAAGGTACTGCATGACGCCCACCATCGCCTCCGTCCTTTTTGTAACGGTGACGGAGTGCACCCCGCGCTTGAGGTTTGAAGCAAGCGGATACAGATGCGTTCCAGATATCAGCGCAAAATTCTTGGCAGGCAGCGAATCGATAGAAACCACGACATAGTTCGAGCCCATGTCATTGAGCACCATATCGAGTGCCGTTCCCTCGAACGTTACTCGAACAGCGCTGCCTGGCCAGGCGCAGCGGGGACCGGACGGATCGCGCAAATCAAATCGACCTATTAGGCGAACCCGCTGGTCGGGATTGCCTGCGCGATAGCTCAAACCCAATTCGTAATTGGGATGCGCCGCCCGTGCCCTCAGTGCGAACACACAAAAGGATAGCAACAATGCCCCAGCCACGACCGAAGTCAATTTCATCGGCTTGAGTTTCGGACGAAGCTGTTCGACGACCTTTGCTCCCACTCGAATCATTGGTTGTTCCACGAAATGAAACAGCAGTACGGGTAAACACACCGTTGCCACGACGAATATGAAGATTCGCCATGGTAGTGGCAGCCCGCTCAATTTGACGAACGCGAACCAAATGAGCGGAAAATGGGATAGATAAATGCCGTACGAGTAGCGAGCAATGTACTTGCAAAGCCGCCGAATCCAGTTTTCCGGCATTTCCGCAAGGTACGGGTACGAAAGACCGAGTGCTAGACATCCGCACCATGCGGCCCAGTGTGAACCGCTTCGCAGGTAGAGGCATGTAGCCGCCAACAAGGCTAACGGCCAAAGTGCAGTGCCCCAGCGACCAGGCTTGCTGGCAAGCTTGAACGACACGACGCCCGCTAGGAAGCACGGCACGTACCCCGGCATTTCAAAAACTGGATGTCGCTGCCACATCAATCCGAATATGAAGGTCACTGCCCAAAGGGCTAGGATGGCAGAAGCCGGTCTGTCCTTGCAAACCCACCGGTAAATAGCTGGCAAAAGCAAGTACATCTGGACTTCAAATGGCAGACTCCAAAGTGGCGCTTCGAGCGATTCGCTGCCAACGACATTTTGAATAAGCAGAAGGTTGGCTATGATATCGCGCGGGCGCATCGGCACCGGCCAGAAAACGCCAGATTGCAGGTGGCCGACGGGCAATCGGAATACCACGATGACCATGACCGTGAGTATGGAAAGCGGTAGCAATCGAAAGCACCGACGTATCATGAACGCCAAGAAAAGACTCTCCCCGTGCGATCGCTGCTCTAGTCGTTCCAATGAACGCATCAGCACGAAGCTCGTATGTACGAAGAACATCAGGACGCCTAAGTGTCCCAGATGAACCCAGTATTTGTATCCGGGGACGGCGAGCTGCGGTAAGCCGTGAGCGAACAGCAATAAGTGAAAGACGAACACGTACGAAACGGCAACCGCACGCAGCAAATCGAGGTTTGCGCTATCGGCAGATACAGAACTTTGCTTAGCTATAACGGCCGTTGATTGTAATCTGCCCTGCCCAACAAGTTCGATGAGTCGGAATCTGAGGGCCCGAACCGCCGTAGTAAGCACAATGCGTCGTAGATACCATCGAATACAACTCGGCTCATCATGATTCACACTTGTAACGCCTCAGCCCTGCCCACCTCATGGCAATGCGCCCCACTCACAACTTGCGATGCGGTGTTGAGTTAACCCGACCGTCCGGTCCTTTTTCAAAGGCTCCGCGGGAGGCAAATCAGTGCGCGCAGGCAGCCCGAGACCGTACTTGGGCTCCGATGTCGAAATCGTTCATGTTGTTTACCCAACTTGCAGCAGCCGCGTTGCGTGAATACTCAGCCGAAAGCGAGAAGTCTCGTTTGCTACGCGCTGCAGACAGTTGTCTCTGTCCCCGTGAGAGGTTCCCGCGAGCGAGTAAGCGGCGCATGGTAGCCTCGCGCGATGCTCAGACCAGGCACGCGTCGACCCCGCCGCACGAGGTTGTGGGTTACGGGCTGCTGCGTACCTCCGTTGGCGCTTGTTGCCTGTGCGCGAACCGGGCTCGATGACTCGTGGGTCGCAACAGCGGGAACCAGTGTGGTGGGCGCGGGCGGGGTGTTCACGGCCGACTAGAATCGCGACTCCCCTTGGTTTGGCACGCGCAACTGACGACAGCCATTGTGTGAGTGTCGTCACGACAAAATCAGGATCGGCAAGCGAGACATCACAGCTTCTTGGATTGAGTTTCGAACCTTGGTCGAACTGGCCGAAGAACGGCACGCTCGGGCCTATGCTGGAAGTCCCTTTGGGTAAGCCTTCGGGCATCTTTACGCTCGGTCCATCGAGTGATCGTCGAATTGCACTTGCTTGGCAGGACCAACTACTCAATGTCATGTTCGGCTGGGATTTGGACGTAGCTACGTTCCGTGGCAGTTATGAATTGCTGAGCGATATGCACAAGCCTTCGGCCATCAGCCAGTCGGGGACTGGTCACCTCGTGTCAGCCTTGGGAGCCTCGTACCAAGCCACCCAGATCTGGAACGGTGGCAACCTAATGCGTCTCGACTGCACCGCGTCGGAATAGGCGCACGGCCAACGTGGTCCTTCGATGACGCAGCGGAATGGTCGAAGGACCACCATTCCTCGGCGTCATACGACACGCGTGAAAGCTTGCCCCAATCGTTGCAATCGGCCCATGGTCAGCTGTCTGAACTTGACGTGGCAACTGCGGTTTGCGGTATATGTTCCATCACAGGCAACGCTTCCTCAACCCCATTCCAGCCTGCTAGAGTATCTACCATCGTTATGGACCTAACAGAGTTCCCCTGCGCATCCTTCACACGGCACCCTTGGGAGCTAGTTCGGGCCAGGTTCTTTCGGCGGCTACTTCAACGTGCTAACCTTTTAGCCACTCGAATTGACATTCTTGATGTCGGCGCAGGCGATGGCTACTTTGCTCGCTCCCTTTTGGACGTGCTGCCACCGGGCAGTCGCGTCGTCTGTCATGACGCTTACTATACCGATGAAGATCTAGAACGGTTCTCGTCATCTGCGCCACCGGGTTTGACGTTTTCAAGAACGCCGCAAGCCGGCCGCTTTGATCTCATCTTATTGCTCGACGTGCTCGAGCACGTTCCTGACGATCAGGCCTTTCTAACGGAGCTAGTTGACAGAAATCTCGCAGCCAGTGGCAGCCTTCTCATCAGCGTTCCTGCTTGGGGAGCGCTGTTTAGTAAGCACGATGAGGCGCTCAAGCACTATCGCCGCTATAGCCCCGCTGAATGTCGTTCCGTTCTTGCAAAAGCGGCGCTTGTGCCGCAACGTCAGGGCGGCCTCTTTCATTCATTGTTCATTGCGCGTTTACTTGCGGTCGCAGTTGAACGGGTGAAGAAGCGACTTGGACGACTCCCGTCAGCTCCACCAAATTTGGGCGATTGGCGCGGCGGACAAGTCTTAACGTCGGCAGTAGAGGGAGCACTGGCCATTGATGCCGCTTTTGCCCAGTTCAATTTCGCGTTGCCGGCACTCACGTTCTGGGCGCTGTGCAATGTCTCTTCAAGGGCCGAAATATGAAAGCAATTCGGCTTGTCGTTCCTTGCTACAATGAAGCAACGCGTCTGAACGGGCCCGCGTTTCTAAGTCTCGTTGATACCGATGCGTCGATTCATTTGTTGTTCGTGAATGATAGCTCCACGGACGACACGCTCAGTTGTCTTCATTCCCTTGCTGCCCAACGTCCAGGACGGATCGGGGTTTGCAGTCTGTCGGAAAACCGAGGGAAGGCCGAGGCGGTTCGAGTCGGACTACTAAAAGCACTTCAAGAACCGGGTCGTTTCGTCGGCTACGCTGACGCGGATCTTGCAACGCCACCCGAAGAGTTGTATCGACTCATCGAGACAATGGCTGCAAGCGACGCAGACGTATTGATTGCTGCACGCGTTGGCATCCTTGGGGCAAACATCGAACGTACCATGGTGCGCCACTACTTAGGTCGCGCATTTGCCTCCATGGCATCATTGGTCCTCAAAGTGCAAGTCTACGACACTCAGTGCGGAGCAAAGCTGCTGCGACCCTCGATGGCACTCGAGGCGGCATTGGCCACGCCTTTCATTTCGCGCTGGGCGTTCGATGTTGAGCTACTAGGACGTTTGCTTACCGGCGCAGTGGGTGTTCCACCCCTAGCTTTGGAACGGATCGTCGAAATACCACTGCGGACTTGGAAAGACGTTCCCGGTTCGAAACTGCAAGCCAGTGCCATGTTGTTGGCAGCTGGCGACCTCGCTCGGATCGCATTCGATCTCGCGCGCCGACGGCGAGCCGCCAAATTAACTTAGATCATTATTGGTGGCGATGAAAGGTATCAAGTTGGACTCATTTCCAGCAAATTTCCGTTGGGGCACCACAACTGCTGCCTTTCAGATCGAGGGAGCAATCGCCGAAGACGGTCGCGGCGAGAGCGTGTGGGACATGTTCACTCGACGCGCGGATGCAATTGCCGATCATTCGAACGCGGCCGTGGCTTGCGATCACTACCACCGGTTTCAAGAAGACATCGATTGGAGCGCAAAGCTCGGTGCCAACGCGTATCGTTTGAGTATTGCTTGGCCTCGTGTGCTGCCCGAAGGAACGGGGCGGGTAGAGACGCGCGGCCTCGACTTCTATGATCGACTGGTGGACGGGCTGCTCGCGCATGGGGTCGATCCGCTCGTGTGTCTCTTCCATTGGGACTTTCCGCTTGCCTTGTTCCATCGCGGCGGGTGGCTCAATCGCGACTCTGCGCGCTGGTTTGCCGACTATGTGGACATCGTCGTGCGGCGCTTGTCTGATCGCGTCACCCAATGGATTACGTTCAATGAGCCCCAAGTGTTCATTAACGAAGGCCACTATACTGGCCGTCACGCGCCAGGGCTCCGATTGCCGTGGCGCGAGACCCTCCTGGCGGCGCACCATGTCCTGCTCGCTCATGGCCATGCTGTCGATACAATTCGAGCCAGTGCCGCCCAAACCCCCAGCATCGGATACGCGCCCGCTGGACCCATACCGCTGCCTGCTCGCAATACGGCAGAGAACGTTGCATTGGCTTACGACGAGGTGTGTGCGGTCACGCATGACACTCTGTGGAACATGGCGTGGTGGTTGGATCCGGTAGTGTTCGGTCGCTACCCCGCTGAAGCCACGGCCGTGTTTGGTGATGCAGCGCCCAAGCCATTGCCCGGTGACCTCGAGGTCATCTCACGCCCGCTCGATTTCTTGGGGCTCAATCTCTACTGGGGTCCGCGTGTCGATGAAACTCACCGCGGCGGCCAAGCCATTTGGCAATACCCTGCGGACCATCCACGCTCGGCATTTGGGTGGGCCATTACGCCAGAGATACTCTACTGGGGGCCACGCTTCATGGCAAAACGCTATGGGTTGCCTCTCATCATCTCTGAAAACGGCATGTCGTGCCAGGACTGCGTGGCGGTTGATGGCGGCGTGCACGACAGCGCGCGCGTGGACTTCTTGACGCGACACTTGGTAATGTTGCGCGCCGCCATAGCGGCTGGCGTTGACGTTCGTGGCTACTACCACTGGTCGCTGCTTGACAACTTCGAATGGGCCGAGGGCTACAAGCAGCGTTTTGGGCTGCTTCACACCGACTTCGCCACTGGTCGGCGTACACCCAAGGATTCGTTCTTTCACTACTGCGACCTCATCGCATCGGGCGGCGCAACGCTCCCCTCCGAGGGTCCTGGCTTGATAGAGCCCGACGGCTGGGAACGTTTAGTGAAGCATTCTTGATGTCTTGGCGACACTGAATCGTTGTCGGCGTCTGTTGTCCGCGCTGCCATGGGCCTCGTGTTTGACGCAAGCATCGAGGCAATGTTCTCGCGAAGAAACTTCAGCAGTCGTTCGCGATGTCATGTTAGGATTCTCGCCATGTTTCAGATGTGGTCTTGCGCGCGTACGATTGGTTGGTTCGCCTCTGCCGTAACTGGACTGCTACTGTTCGGCTGTGGCTCAAATTCGGGCGCTAGTAACGGCAATGCAAGCGGAAGCGGTCAAGTCACCGACGAGTGGAGTAGCTACTGTGTAGCGACGTTCACCCGCGACGTTGCCATTGCTGATAAGGGAGGCGACGTTGCCTTCACCGCCCGCACCGGAGAAAAGTACCTGTTGACGGACTACAGCACCCTCGGCGGCCAGGCGCAGGCAAAAATAGCCTATCTGACCGCAGCGGGGCCCGATATTTATGATGTGCCCATGACGGGCACCGTACCCTTTACCAGCAACTGCACCATCGACGAGACCGTTGCATATTACGCGGTTTTCGCGGACGTGACCGTCTACGATACCGAAGCACTGAAAAATGAGATCTGCTCGCTGTCTGCTGGTACAGCGGTTCCTATCGATACGACAACAAATGTCGGTTTCTCATGGACCTCCTTTAGCTTGAGCGGACCGCAGACTTACGACGTCATACTGAACGCCCTGGGCTCGCAGTGTGGGGGTGCGACTGACGGCTACGTGAGCGTTCCTGAGACGACGGTGTTGGGTGTAAATACCTGGCTCGTGCCGATCGCGACGATACTGAAGCCCTCGTAACGCTACTGCCGCTTGCTGCTTGTTGTTGCCACTGCTGCTGCGGCCGCGCACGCGAGCCTGGCCCTTCAGTCTTCCGGCTAGTCCCTTCCATCTTCAGTCTTCAGGCTCGAACTGAACCTAGATTTCGCCCTGAACCTTGGCCGTGGTGTGATTGACGTCGCCTCGGTGATCTTATGGGTCGTTGACGACATCGCGTACACACTAATCGTCTGACACTCGTGCGAAAATGAAGCGACCGTCCAGCGCCTGCTAGGTACTGACGCTTCCGCCAAGATGGCCTTCCTTCTGGTAGCGCGTGAAGAGCTGGCCCCATGGCGTTCCGGCTTGCCACTCATCGGCGATGCGCTTGAATCGCACCGGCCATTGGACGTAGTCGTGATTGAACTCGGACACGAAGATCGGGAATTTGACGAGCGGGGTTCGCATGATGAGCGGTTGAAGGAACTTGGTTGGCCCAAACCACGCCAGCCAGGCAAGAAAACCGTGGAAGTTGCTGCCGACCTTGAAGCCCCAGTTCTCTTGGGCCGCATCCGTATCCCCCACGATCTCGATATCGCGAGGGTCGCCCACACCGAGGCCCCGCTCGTGTGCAAGCCGGATGTACGCGAGGCTAAGCGGATCCATGCCCATTATCTTGGCCGCGACCGCATCAATGGCGACTTGGTCCGCCGAAGCCAAGATGACGTTTTTGACCTCCGGGCGCATGGTGCGGGGACCGGGGCCATTGCCCGCCGTGGTGCCGTCCATCACCGCGAAGAGGCCAGTGTGGATCTCCTTCTGAATAGTGAGCAAGTCCACGAGTGTCTCGTGGATCCAGGTGTGGGTATAGTGCCGGTGGGTGTTCAGCAGGCCACCAAACGCGTTTTTCATGGCGCCCGTGGTCGTCGTGTACAGGTGGCACTTGGTGGTCGGCAAATGGACGATGTTCTTGCCCTCGAAGAAGTCGGGAATGTGTAGCCCCTCGGGGAAGATCTTGTGCAGGGCGAGCAGCTCACCCTTCGGGCGAAACGGAATCCACTTCATGTCCTCGGGCTTGAAGTTGTATTTGACGGGAATTTGGTAGTGCTTGAAGATTGGCAGGTAGCCGTTGAGATCCTCACCCTTGAACACGTCGATGACGACTGTCTTGTTTTGAACGCACACCAGATCGGTGTAACCCGCATTCCGAAGCGCGAGTACGGTGCCCTCGAGCTGCCACGGCGTCGTGTTGGCGCTCGGCATCGGGAAGTGCCACGAGATGTTGTCTTTGAGGATTGTTGGAGTGTTTGGCGCCAGAGCCTGCGGCCCCCCGCCGAGTTCAAAGAGCCGCTGATAGTCGGTCAATGCTGTCTTGGGGCGTGTGCGCAGGATCGCAACTTTGGATTTCTGTGTCATGGGATAAGCTCCGTTCGCGCGAACTTTCTACCACGTCACGGGTCCGAGCTAAAGGTTCCCAATGCGCAATGATGCACCCGAAACTTGCCAACCGAACTTGAGTGCCTCCGAATATATCTGGAGTGAATGACAAGGGCTGTCCTAGAGCTTGCATCCGACGGCATTGCCTTACCCAGACAAGCCCGTACACGAGCCTGGCCCTTCTGGCTTCTGGCTCGAACCTCAGCTCTCGCCAAGTCAAACGTCACTCGTTCTGCCTTCGAGCTATCTCTTCGCCCCTGGCGCAATCACTAGATCCACCAACGTGTACGCACGCTCGACCATGAGTTCTTCGAGCGTCACGAAGACGTTCCAAGCTTCGTCGGAACACACGGTTCGCAGTTGTTGGCGATGTCTCCGAATCAGCGCTCCCAGGTGGACCAACTTGGGGTTCTCCGCAAGTAGCCGATCAACCGGATCGATGGGAAACTCGGATTGGGCGGGTCGTCTTGGTTGCCCATGAAAGGCACTCATTTTCAGTCACCCTCTTGTTTGCCTTTCTAGACCTCTGAACGACGAATTTCAACCTATAAGTTGGTTTTATTTTGCATGGTAGTCTGGCCGACTGCCCTGCGGTGCCAAAGAAACCAACAAACGATCTCGTTCGGGTAGTTGGGCGCAGGATTGCAGAGTTGCGTCAGGAGCGA
>Ga0265340_10002393_pt1 | contig 10667 bp, 9 predicted proteins | sample 4CB225metaG_FD_202082 | JGI IMG/M metagenome (GOLD analysis project Ga0265340, IMG submission 202082) | Rhizosphere microbial communities from Carex aquatilis grown in University of Washington, Seatle, WA, United States - 4-CB2-25 metaG | ecosystem: Host-associated > Plants > Roots > Rhizosphere...
CGGGCAGGTCCGTGACATCGGCCGAGGCCGCCGGAGCGGTCGCTGGGGCGCCCGGTGCGACCGGGTCGGTCGAGGTGCCGGTCGAGGTGCCGGTGGTGTCGCAGGGACCGAATTGCGATCTGTCGACCGGCGGGGGCGGGGGTGGTGGCGGCGGGGGAGGTGGCGGGGGCGGCGGGGCCGCGGGGGACCAGGTGCGATGCGAGAGGTCGGGCAGCGCGACGAGCGCCACCTCCTCCACCTCGGTGAGCGCGTGCAGGCCCTTGAGCTGGACCGGATTCCGGGACAGGAACGTGAGCTGGGCCGCACTGTCGACCAGGTCGTACACGCTCGCCTGCCCCAGTGCCGGGTCGACGAACAGGGCGACCGGGTCGAAGGAGCCGAGGTCGTCGTCGCCCTCCCGGAGGGTCCCGGTGGCCACCGGGCCGGCCGTTTCCTGGACCGGCGTCTGCGGACCGGCCATGTCGAGGGGGATCGCGACCTCACCGCCGGCGAGTGCGTCCGCGGTGGCCGCGTCCAGGCGCAGCGTGAACGAGCGGCCCGCGTCGGGTGCGGCCGCGGTCGCGGCCTGCGGCACGTCGATCCAGGCCGGCCGCACGCCGCCCTGGCCGCCGGCCCTCACGCTGCCCAGGACGCCGTCAGGCCCGCCGGCCTGATCGGCGCCCTGGGCCGGGGCACCCGCGGGTGGTGGGTTGAACGCGAGGTTCGGCCACCGCTCGAGCACGGCGCCGTCACCGGCCGTGACCTGCCGGACGACCAGGTCCATCCGCAGCAGGGCGGCCGAGGCGATCTCGCCCCCCGGCACCGGGCCGGCGGCCGGGTCGAGCGGTAGCCCGGTGGCCGGGTCGAACGGCACGTCCGCGTCCACCGTCACCGTCGCCGTGGCGCGGGCATAGGACCGGACCCGCACGTATCGCGGCGGTTGCGGTGCGGCGAGGTCGAGCCGGGCCAGGTCGCCGGGCTGGAGCGTGATCGCCGGCCCGGCCGCGAGCGTGAAACGGCCCGGCGTCCCGGCGCCGGCGGGGGAGTAGGCGCCGGTGACCGAGACCGGCTGGACGACCAGCCGGGTGCCCAGGGCGATTCCGGCCGACCAGGCGCCGGGCCAGGCCGCCTCCAGCACGGCGTCCGTGACCGTGCCGTCGTCGGCGACGACGCGCAGCCCGGGCACGGCCCACCGGGCCGCGACCGCCTTCGGGCCGGCGACGCGCACGACGTGGCAGCGGCGGCCGCCGTTGTCGAAGAAGGCCCGCACCGCGCCGGGGAGGTAGGCGTAAACGGGCAGTCCCGCGTCGGTGGCCAGAGCGAGGTCGCCGCCGAACACCGCCGCGTACCCGTTGACATCCTCGATGACGACGGGCGTGTCGAGCGGCCCTCTCTCCGCGAGGCCCACGAACGCCGCCACGTCGAGCCTGATCCTCGCCTCGGTCGCGGGCAACGCGGGATCGCAGTCGACGCCGGGAAGGCGCCCCTGGAACGTGGGTGTGGAGGTCGGCATGGCTCCTACTCGACGCTCAGGTCCTCGATGGACAGGACGAGTTCCTCGATCGCGACCTCACTGCCGGTCTTCGCGTTGAACGAAGGCGCGGTGTAGCGGATCGGTCTGGCGTTGAGCAGGGTCCAGGTCATCACCGGCCCGTTGTGGGCCTCGTCCTGGAGTGATACGTGGACGGTACGCAGCAGCGTCTGATCGCCGGTGCGGATCCCGTTGACCCACTGGTACAGGTCGAGGGCCCCGATCAGGCCCCGCTTGAACGTGACGTCACCGACCTTGTACACGCCGTTGACCTTGACCGGATGGTTGACCGGGGAGTTGCCGGCCCGGTACTCGGCCGAGGTGACCTCGATGTTCAGGCCGCTGATCTCCTGGAAGCCACCGCGCACCGTGTTGGTGTCGCCGGTGGCGAAGTCGACCAGGAAGTTGAAACTGCCATAGGGGTTGTCGCGTTGGGTTGCCATTACCGCTCCTCATCGGTGGCCGGACCAGTGCGGCCGGCGGGGGGACGTTCTGGGCGGCCGGTCAGGCCGTCGGTGCCGCCGTGAACTGGCTGATCCGGAAGATGACGAACTCGGCCGGCTTCGCCACCGCCACCCCGATCACGCAGATCAGGCGCCCGTTGTCCAGGTCGTCGGCGGTCATCGTGGTGGCGTCGCAGTGCACGAAGAACGCCTCCTCCGGCTTCGAGCCGAGCAGGGCGCCGCTCTTCCACTGGCTGAGCAGGAAGCCTTCGACCGTGTGCCGGACCGAGTCCCACAGTGCGGGGCCGTTGACCTCGAAGACCACCCACTGGGTGCCGGTGTCGATGGATTTCTCCAGGTAGTTGAAGTACCGGCGCACGCTGAGGTACTTCCATTCCGGATCGTCGGAGATGGTCCTCGCGCCCCAGACGAGGAAGCCGCGGCCCGGGAAGAAACGCAGGCAGTCCACGCCCTGCGGGTTCAGCAGCTCCTGCTGCGCCTTGTTGAGCCGGATCTCCAGGTCGAGCGCGGAACGCACGACCTCGTTGGCCGGGGCCTTGAACACCCCGCGCGCGTTGTCGCTGCGGGCCCAGATACCGGCCAGGTACGCGGCCGGTGGCACCAGGATGCGGCTGCCGTCGATGGGGTGGCTCACCGTGATCCACGGGTAGTACAGGGCGGCATGCGTCGAGGAGCGCTGGTTGCGGTAGCCGAGCGCGTCGTCGGGCAGGAAGTTCGGCGGCGTGTCGAGCGCGGCGGTCCGGTAGATCATCTTCTCGCAGTGCGTGATCACCGCACCGTTGATCGCCTGTCCCGCGTCGATCGCCCCCGGATCCCCCGCCCAGCCCGTCGAGGCGCCCGGCGCCACGACGATCGAGATGTCGTCGACGGCCTCGAGCGCGAGCAGGCCGTGGAACGGCAGCGCGACCGGGTCGTCCTGGTAGTCGGCGAACGTCTCGCTGCCCTCGTACTGCGCCACCGTGGGCGCGGCGCCGTCGACGCCACCCGTGAGCGGGATGACGCGCTGCCGGCTGGAGAGGCTGGCGGTGGCGTTCGGCGAGGTCAGGAGGATGCCGGAGCCGAGCAGAGCCAGCGCGAGCGCGCCGGGCAGCGCGTCGGCCGAGCCGGCGAACTCCGCCAGGTCCGAGACACCCTCGAGCGCGATCGGCACGGTGAGGGCGTCGCGCCTGATCACCGGGTTGACCGTGAGCACGTTGCTGATGCCGGTGGCCGAGCGCGGGTCGAATCCGAACTCGCCGATCGCCTGCGGTGGCCCGTAGCTGGGCAGGCCCTGGGTGTCGGTGGAGGGGCGCTGCACCTCGACGAGCACGGTGAGCGGGTGCGCCGTCGCCGCGTGGGCCAGGTCGAGCGTGGTCGGGCCGACCAGGCCGAGTATGCCGGTGGCGGGGTCGCGCCTGACCACGTAGACGGCGCCGTCACTGGCCGACTGCGAGATCGACCACGCCCAGACGGTGTCGAATTCGCGGACCCGGGTCAGGCTGCCCTTCACCAGGGCGCTCGCGCCGGCCCGGAGGGTGAGGATCACTCGCAGGTCGCCGGCCGCGCCGGGGAACCGGGCCCGCACGTCGATCTGGGGCGTGTCGGGCGAGGCCGTGCCGTCCCGCTCGATCGCGGCGAAGCCGTGGTGTTCCGGTACCGGCACGCCGTCCGCGTGCCGGTACGTCCGGGCCACGTACAGGCTGCTGCCGCCCTCGTCGAAGAATCCCTTGACGCCGAGCGCGAGATAGTTCGGCACCTGGGCGCCGTTCGCGAACAGCAGGTCCGAGGCGTCGCCGTAGATCCGGACGAAATCGGCGTAGGACGTCAGCAGTTCGGGCCTTCCGCTCGTCGGGCCGAACCGGGTCGGGCCGACGAGCGCGGCCGTGCTCGTACTCACTCCCTGGATCGTCCTCGGCCCAGGGATCTCTTCCACGTAAACGCCGGGTGCTAGATATTGCGGCATCGTCGAATCGCCTCCGCGATTGGTTCAACAGTGGTGGTCGGTCATGCGGGGGTGACGCCGGCCTTCAGCACCAGCGCGGTGCCGAAGGCGAGGGTCACGTCGAGCTCGGCCGCCGGGTCGCTGTCGCCCTGGCTGGCCAGTGCGGGCGCCTGCCCGCGGATCGAGCCGAGCTCGGGCGGGTCACCAGGAGCCGAGCCGGCCACCGGGCGCAGGGCGCCCGGCTGGTACCTGACGCGCAAGGCCAGCGGCCAGGTGACACCGTCGAGCCCGGGCGCCGTGACCCCCGACAGCGGGGGCAGCGCCTCGGGATACGGCAGGTAGAACAGGAAACGGCCGCGACCGTCGCACACGGTCTCGTAGACCCCGCCGCCTGCGGTCACGGTCACGACGGCCCAGGCCGCCTCGCTCCCGTCCGTCGTGACCCGCAGGTCGCCGCGCACCGTCGCCAGGCCGGACGGCGCCGGCCGGGCCGGTCCCGAGTACAGCGGGACGTCGGCGGGTGCGGTCGCGGGCACGTTCACGGCGAGCACGACGGGCAGGTACCGGCGGGCCCGGTCGGTCACCCTGGCGACGAGGCTCTCCGGCGTGGCCACGGGTGGCCAGTCGAGCGGCGCGCCGCCGCTCGATCGGGTGCGCTGCGAGGGGCCGAGACCGGGCAGGACGCCGAAGCCGAGCAGGCCCGACACCGGCGACCGGGCCGCGGTGAACAGGGTCTGGGGGTCACCCTCCCGGTAGGCCACCGCGGCCAGGTCGTCGGCCACCGCCGCGCCGCTGCTCGCGTCGAAGCACCGCAGCGCGAGCGCCCCACGCAAGCCGCTGCGTTCCAGCTCGACCGGGCCCGGCTCGGTCCTGGGCGCGGTCATCGGCCGGCCGCCGTTTCCATCGCGAGCTCGCGGACCTGGACCGGGCCGGCCTGCGGCACCGTCAGGGCGGACTCGACGCGGACGACGCGGGCGATGTAGGGCACCGACAGTTGAAGGCTGCTCGGGAGCACCTGCCAGAGGTGGAAGACGTCGTCGTTGCTCATCTCGGTCGGCACGAGCTCGACGGTCTCCTCGGGCCGGAACACCCCGGCCGCCGCCGCGTTCAGGAAGCCGGAGGACAGCACCGGGTTGTCGGCGACCGCTCGCATTGCCCAGCCGAGCAGGTCGTGCTCCGTGGAGGCGTCCTGGGCCCAGGCGGTGAGCAGGAACGAGATCCGGACCGGGAGCGGGCGCCGGTGGTCGGGCGTGGCCGGCGGGAGGGTCCGCTGAACCGAGTCGACGCAGACCTGGTAAACGAAAACCGAGATCCCGGCGGCCATCGGGGTGGAGAAGTCCTTGCCCTGGTAGACCTCGAAGCGCGGCTCGATACCGCCGAGCAGCGCCGGCTGCCAGGACTGCTGGAGCAGCCGGGCGATGGCTTCCGCCACTGCCCCGATCGACTGGTAGTTCGCCACTGTCCGTTCCTCCGCTCGCTGGTGAACCGAGGATTGCGCCCGGCCCGCCGCGGCGGCGTCACCGAGTCGTCACGGGAGAGGAAGTTCTTCAGAGGGAGGCGAGTTTTCGGAAGTCCCAGCTTGAGATCTTCGTCGGCCGGACCCGCATCCAGGCGTGTTTGCCGTCGTGGAAGACCGCAGTGGTATTGAAGTACTTGCTGAAGAACTGCGGCTCCAGCTCTGCGAGTTCCTGATGCGGTTCGCCCGTGCGGGGCTGCTCGCCGACAAACTCGACGGTGCCGAGGATCTCGACACCGCGCAGTTCGCCGTAGTCGTGACCGTCGTCCACGACGATCGCCACGCGCTGATCGCGTTGCAGGTCGGCCCAGCGTTGCGCTCGCACGATGGACTGCATCCACAGGTAGCTGCCGTCCCACAGAAACCACAAGGCGGTGTTGTGCGGCCCGTCCCGGCCGATGGTCGCCAGCCGGCAGGTGCGGGCCGACTTCAGAAAGCCGTCGCGTTCCTCGGGTGTCATGGCAACCTTGTTGCCTCGCCTCTGCGGCTTCAGCGCCTCGGTCACAGGGGTTCCTTCCGCCACAGCTACAACGCCGCTCCGACTAAAGATCGTCTGCTCCGGGTTCCGCGTCGCCATGAGTATTACCTATGGGGCGCAGATCCAGGATCACCGCAGCCGTTATCCCGTCCACGGATTCGGCATCAGCCCGTGACTGACCCCGGCGATCCCCGCGCCGGCCGCCGCCACCTGCGCCGCCACCGCTGAAGCGGTCAGGCCCGGCGGAACACTGTGCACAAGGTGGCACAGCCGCTCCGGGGGCACGTCGCGCAGCCGGTCCGGCCGGGCCTGCCGGCGGTGATCGGCCCAGGATCCCTCGAACGTCACGACCACGTCGGCCGCCCGGCACCATTCAAGAGCAGGGACCACACCGGGATTCACGATCACCCGCGTCGCCCCGGCGGTGCGGAGCCGGTCGAGCAGGCGAACGGCGTCCCGGGGGTCCTGCGGATGCGAGGTGACCTGGTCGAGGAAGACGCCGGTGATCCCGTACCACCGGCGCCAGCGTTCCAGTTCGGCGACCAGCGCGGCGGGGTCCCGCCGGCCGTAGGCCGAGTCCAGGTAGCCGACCACGGGGGTGCCGGCCGCCAGCAGCGCCCCGAGTGCGTCCTGATACGCCACTTCGGGCTGATCGCCGGGGCCGTTGGCCGGGTTGGCGACGGCGAAGCCCGCCCCCAGGTCCGACCCGGTCAGCGCCTGCCAGGTGGCGGGGGCGAGGACCGGATGGACGTACATCGGGACGGCGTGGCCCAGGACCCGCGGTGCCCGGGGCGGGAACCGGCGCCAGAGGCGGGGGAGCGTACGGGCGATCACCGGTGGTCCGTGAGCAGACCGGCGCCGTCGAGGGCGTCCCGCACCGCCGTGTCCAGATCGTCGCCCGCCACCCAGCCGAGCACGTCGGCGGCCCGGTGCACGTCGGGCACGGCGTCCAGGACCGTGGCCGAACGGGCCGATCCGGGCCGCACGCCCTCGATCAGGGCCGGGCTCCCGCCCGCGAGCCGCAGCACGGCCTGGACCACGTCCCGCACCGGGCAGGAGCGCCCGGTACCGATGTTGATCACCCGGTGCCGGGGCGGCCCCGGCAGCAGGGCGGCGGCCGCGACGGCCCGGCCGACGTCCCCGGCCGACACGATGTCGCGCCGTCCCTCCAGCGACCCGACCCGCACCTCGGTGCCCGGCTCGGGCCGCAACTGGCCGATCACGGCACCGACCAGGCTGGCCGCGGGCTGCCCCGCGCCGACCGGGTTCGCCACCCGCAGCACGCAGCCGTCCACCAGCCCCTGCCGGCTGGCCTCGAGCACCAGGGTGGTCGCCCGGAGCTTGGCCTGACCGTAGCCGGACAGCGGCCGGGCCGGCTGGTACTCCGTCCAGGGGGCGCCCGCCGGGTCACCGGCCCCGTACTCGGCCAGCGATCCGAGATGCACGAAGCGGATGCCGGGCACCGCGGCCGCGGCGGCCGCCAGCAGCCGCCGCACGACCTCGGTGTTGCCCCGCTCGAGCTCCTCGGGCGAGCCGCCGATCCGGCCGGCGGCGTTCACGACGGCGTCCGGGCGGACCCGTTCCAGCAGCCCGAACAGGGCCGCGTGGTCGGCGGTGGCCAGGTCGAGCTGGTCGCGCGGGGGAGCCGGGACGGGGGTGGCCCCGGCCGCCGTCAGCGCCCGGACGGCCTGGGCGCCGAGGAAGCCCCCGGCGCCCAGCACGAGCACCCGAGGCATCAAGCGATCTTCCGTTCGTGCCGGTGCCCCGGGTGCGTCGGCGCCCAGGAGGCGGCCACGGCCGAGATCGCCGCAGGGGGACATTCCCCGGCCTGGTGACGCCGGGAGTGCGGCAGCAGGATCGGGGCCAGGGTGTCGAACTCGTCGTTGGCCCGGTCGTAGTCGTCGGGACGCCCGATGTCGAGCCAGAACCCGCCGAACGGGAAGCTGGCCGGAGGGGTCTTCCGGTCCAGCAGGTCCAGCACCAGGTCGTCGAAGCCGAAGTGCCGGCCCGAGTCGTAGTGGCGCAACGCCGCCGTGGACACCCCGTAGACGCCCATGCTGACCCGGTAGTGGTGGGTGGGCTTCTCCCGGAACGCCACCACCTGCTGGGATTCGATTTCCAGGACGCCGAAGTCGATGTTCACCTCGCGCTGGTAGGTGGCGATGGTGAGCGGGTGGTTGCTGCTGCGGTGGCGGGTCAGCAGCTCGGCGTAGTTCATGTCGGTGAGGATGTCCCCGTTCATCACCAGGACGTCCGGCGGCAGTTCTTCCAGCAGCCGCAGCACCGGGCCCATGGTGCCCAGCGGCTGGTCCTCGTCCAGGTACTGCACCCGCAGCCCCCAGCGTGAGCCGTCGCCGATGAACGAGCGGATCAGATGGCCCAGGTGCCCGATCGCCAGGGTCACATCGGTGAACCCCTGATCGCTCAACTGGGTCAGCACGATCTCGAGGATCGAATAACGGTCCCCGATCGGCATCAACGGCTTGGGCAGGCTGGTGGTGTAGGGCCGGAGCCGCACGCCCCGGCCGCCGGCGAGAATTACTGCATGCATGGAAGTCCCTCCCAGATCACGGATACTGCGACGACGGTCGAACGGGACATCAGATGACGTAGCCGGTGGTTCGGTAGCGGGCCAGGTTGCCCGGGTCGCGGAACCAGTCGATGGTCTGCGCCAGGCCCTTCTCCAGATCGGTCTGGGCCGACCACCCGGTGGCCTCGGTCAGCCGGGACGGGTCGGCGACCAGCCGCTGCACCTCGGATCCCTCCGGCCGGACCCGGCGCGGGTCCAGCCGCACCTCGACGTCGACCTCCATGATCCGGGCCACCATCCGGACCAGGTCACCCACCGAGATCTCGCCCCCCGTACCGGCGTTGAAGACCTTGCCGAGCACCGCGTCCGCGGGAGCCGTGCCGACCGTCACGAACGCGCTGGCGGTGTCCTTGACGAACTGGAAGTCGCGGGTCGGGGTGACCGCCCCCAGGTCGATCACCCGCCGGCCGGCGGCCATCTGGGCCACCACGGTCGGGATCACCGCCCGGTTGGACTGCCGGGGCCCGTAGGTGTTGAACGGCCGCAGGGTCACCACCGGCGTCTCGAAACTGAGGTGGTAGCTCTCGGCCAGCTTGTCGGCGGCCAGCTTGCTCGCCGCGTACGGCGACTGCGCCTGCAACGGGTGGTCCTCGGTGATCGGCACGGTGCGGGCCGTGCCGTAGGTCTCGCTGGTCGAGGTGTGCACCACTCGCCCGGTGCCGTGCCGGCGGGCGGCGTCCAGCACGTTCATCGTGCCCAGCACGTTGGTCTCCACGTAGGAGCGCGGCGCCGTGTACGAGTACGGGATCGCGATCAGGGCGGCCAGGTGGTAGACGGTGTCCACGCCCTCCAGGAACGGTTCCACGCACCCCGGGTCGCGCACGTCCCCGAGCACGACCTCGACCCCGGCCATCACGTCCGCCGGCAGGGTGTCCAGCCAGCCGTAACTGCCGAACGAGTTGTACAGGGCCATCGCCCGGACCCGATGCCCGCGTTCCACGAGGGCCTCGACCAGGTGCGAGCCGATGAAGCCGTCGGCGCCGGTGACGGCGACCAGGTCTGCCGGGGCGGTGGATGTGGTACTCACGCAGGGTTTCTCCTTCGGATGGGACGATCTTCTGGGCGATGGTGCGCCGGGGCGCTGACGGCCCGGGGATTGCGGTGGGGTGGTGGGACGTTCGGCCGCCGAGCTCACATGTGCCGGACGGGATCGGCGATGGTGCGACGCAACGCCGGGGCCAGACCGAGCACCAGCACCAGCGGGGCGGCGAGCATGGCCAGCGGAGTGTGCAGACCGGCGTTCGCGGCCAGGCCGATCGCAACGGCCAGCAGCAGGCAGGGCACGACCGTGCGCACCCCCGACAGCGACGACAGGGTCAGGGCCAGGTAGAAACCGCACCCGAGCAGCCAGCTCGCGAACAGGGCGACCGCGAGCCGGTGGCCGGGCAGGGCCCCGCTGGTCAGCCGGATCCCGACCACCAGGGCCACGGTCAGCGTGGTGAGCTGGATCAGGTACCGCACGGTGCTGGCCGTGGCCAGCCGCCGCACGGAGTGCTGGAAGTTCGCCACCGAGATGGTCTCGTTCAGCAGGTCGAACGATCGCCGCCGCAGCCACACCACGTTCCACTCGGCGCAGCCCATCGACCAGATCACCGGCAGCAGGGCCAGCCCGCTGGCGGCCGTCCGGGCCCCGCTGAGGGCCGGCAACGACACCAGTGCGCCGCCGGCCAGGCCGTAGCCGAGGTGGAACATCACCTCGACCAGGTCGTGCCGGGTGAGCACCCGCAGGCCGACCCGCAGATCCCGGGGACGAGCCGTGGCGCAGGTGGCGACCGCGACGACGGCGACCAGCGCGACGCTGGTCGCCGCGCCGGTGACCAGCAGCCAGGCCGGTGAGCCGGCCACCCAGTGCGACCACGCGGCCGTGGCCACCCCGGGCAGCAGGGCCCCGAGCACGACCAGTTCGTGGCTCAGGACCAGGATGACGGCGGCGGAGGTGACGTAGATGATCTCCGCGGCGGCGACCACCGCGATCCGGGTCGAGACCCCGCAGGACCGGGCAATGACGGCGAAAGCGACGGCGGCCAGCACGGACAGGCCCAGCCCGAGCAACAGCAGGGCAGTGGCGGCCCGGGGGTGGCGCCGTCCTTCCAGGGCGAAACCGACGAAGGCCATCGCCTGGCTGGCCGGCCAGCCGACCAGCATGGCCAGCACGAGGGCGACCAGGTCGGCGCGGGTGGTCAGGCCC
>Ga0265340_10002394_pt1 | contig 10666 bp, 7 predicted proteins | sample 4CB225metaG_FD_202082 | JGI IMG/M metagenome (GOLD analysis project Ga0265340, IMG submission 202082) | Rhizosphere microbial communities from Carex aquatilis grown in University of Washington, Seatle, WA, United States - 4-CB2-25 metaG | ecosystem: Host-associated > Plants > Roots > Rhizosphere...
CCGTCGCTTTGTCCAGGCCGTCATCGTAATGTCGCTGTTCGTGGCCGTCCTGCAACTCACCTCGCTCCCCTTCGATATCTACGAGCACCACATCAGTTTGCAGTACGGCCTTTCGGTGCAGCACTGGAGCTCGTGGTTTGGCGACTGGAGCAAGGGCCTGCTGCTCGGTTTCGTCTTCGCTATCGTCCTCGGCTGGATTCTCTACGGCGTATTGCGCCGCAGTCCGCAACGCTGGTGGTTCTATTTCTGGCTGGCCCTGATTCCCATCGTCGTCTTCGTGCTGTTCGTCACGCCGGTCTGGATTGAGCCTCTGTTCAACCAGTTCGAGCCGCTCAGCGACCACCACCCTGACCTCGTCGCCCAGATCGAGCGCGTCGTCCAGCGCGCCGGCATGGACATTCCGCCCGAGCGTATGTTCGAGATGAAGGCGAGCGCGAAGGGCACCACGCTCAACGCGTATGTCACCGGCTTTGGCGCCACCAAGCGCGTGGTCGTGTGGGACACCACCATGCAGCACATGACGACGCCGGAGACGCTCTACGTCTTCGGTCACGAGATGGGCCACTACGTCCTCGGCCACATTCCGAAGGAAATTGCGATCGATCTGCTGCTGTTGCTGTTGCTGTTCTACGTCGGCCAACGATTGGCGAACTGGATGGTGACGCATTACGGTGCGCGCTGGGGAATCCGTGATCTCGCCGACTGGGCGTCCCTGCCGCTTCTGACGCTCTTACTGTCGCTCTTGGTCTTCTTCGCCACGCCCGTGTTTAACGGCGTCTCCCGCCACTTCGAACATCAGGCGGACCAATACGGCCTGGAAGTCGTGCATGGGCTCATCCCGGATGCGCCGCTCACGGCCGCGCATTCGTTTCAAAAGCTGGGAGAGGTGTCGCTCGATTACCCCTACGTAAACAAATTCTGGGAGTTCTGGGCGTGGAACCATCCCACTATTCGCGACCGCATGATCTTTGTTCAGGCCTATGACCCCTGGGCCGAAGGCAAGCAGCCGGAGTTCGTGAAGAGCGCGCCCTAAGCACGGGCCATGACGAATAAGCGCAACGTCAACGACCGTTGCCCCATCTTCACTAGCCACTGGAGGTCATCTCATAAATCGATTTGGGTTTGTATCAGGGCACGATTTTTAGTCGTGCCGACATGAGCACCCAGAGGATCGGGGCTTTAGCCCTGCAAATCAGGGCGCTCAGGGGCTAAAGCCCGAGCATTCACGACCTGTACGGCACGGCTGAAGTGTTCGCGTGAGAACTCTGCCGTCCCTACGGGACTCGACATTTATTCCCACTTTACCCAGCGCTGAAGCGCTGGGCTAAACTCTTTCGCGCCTCCGGCGCTGGTTTGGTCGCTGGCGATCGGCGTCTTATTCCACCAACACTCTGCGCATGCAGTTCTCACGCAGACACTGAAGCCGCGCCCTGATACAAGGCGCTTATGAGATGAGTTCCAGTCACTAGCCACGACCGGGTTCACCCCTCACACCGCCCGGTGACGCCCCTCACTGCGCCGTTGTTCGCAAGGTCCATACTGGAACTGTCCGCGAGACTGCCCTTTTGCCCGCCGGAATGACGTAGACGGGCCACTCAAGCCTTCCTCCTCTCGGGCAGCGTCGCGTTGGAGGTAAAGAGCTATGCCGACCACCATCGAGCCGAAAACCGAACAAGAATCCAAGCCCCAACTGGTTCCCCCGTCCTCGAACGAGCCGGAACTCTTCGCCGCTGAGATCGCGATGGAGAAGAAGGGCGCGAACATCTTCCCCCTGATCCTGATCGCCGCTCTGGTCTTCGTCGTGGGCGGCACCATTTACTACTTCGTCAAAGGCGCGCGCGATGTCCTGACCGTCCCGGTCGCCACCACCACCATCAGTGACCTTCTGAAGGCGCAAGGCCCGGCCACCGTTCATTTCACTACCGGAACCGTCGTGCCCAGCGTCAACGAGAAGCCGCAGGATCCGCACTATAAGCTCCTGGCCAAAGCCGGCATCATCACCGCCGCGCCCAAGGCGAAGGGCTCGAACATCCTGATTGTCAGCATCACCGGCCCGGGCGAGACCGTGCTGAAAAATATCGATGGTGTAGAGAAAAATAAGAATGCGGATGGCGCTACCAGTTACACGGTGCCGCTGGCCGTCCGTCAGCTGGTCTCGATTGACAAAGTCGCCATGGTAAAGCCGCATCTGGCGCAGGTGACGTACAGCTGGAAGTGGGTGCCCAATCGGCTGGGCAGGGAATTTGACGCCTCCGGATCGCTGGTGAAGAGCTTCACCACCTGGGACCGCGCGACGCTGATCAAGTCCTACGGTGTGGACTTCTACAGCGCCGATCCCACGAAAGCCACCATCGTCCTGGTGGAAGGCGACAACGGCGCGTGGAAGCCGTTCGTGGAATAAAAGAAGCAATTAGCAATTAGCGATTAGCAATTAGCGAAACGAGGGGCACACTGCCTCTCGTTCGCCTTTTCCGGGTAAGAATAGTCACGACGACGTGCGCATCGGCGCACAAGAACGAACGTCCAAGTAATTGCTAATTGCTAATTGCTAATTGCCAGCCACCCCAGCCCAATCGCCATCGTCGCTATCGTCACCGGCACGCCAATCTTCATATACTCCACGAAGCCGATGTGTGCCTCCGCTCGCGCCTTCTCCACCACAATGATATTAGCGACCGATCCCGTAATCGTGAGATTGCCCGCCAGCGTGCTGCTCATCGCCAGCATCAGCCAGGCGTGATGCGGATTGTGGAACTGCGGCACTACTCCCTTCAGCAACATCACCGCGGGAACGTTGCTGACGAGATTGGAAAGCAGAGTAACAACTCCGGCAAACACCACCTGATTCTGCAGATTCAGCCGCTCGGCAGCTCGCAGCAGTTGCGAGGTCACGCCCGCCTGCTCCGCTCCCCCAAGAATCAAGAAAAGCCCGAGAAACAAGATCAGCAGTGACCAGTCCACGTCTCCGTAAATGATCTTCGGCGACTGTCGCCGCTGGATGAGCAGCACCGCTCCTCCCGTGGCCGCGACCAGCGCCGGCGGAAAGCCCAGCAGGAATCCCACCAGCACGCCGATGCTGACGGCAACCGGCCAACCAGGATGCATCTCTGGCTCCCGCTCCTCAGGTGGTTTTTGAAGTTCCGACGGAACTACTTCACCATTTCCATTGCGCAGATGGATCCAATGCAGCAGCGCCCAATCCACGAAGAGTCCCAGGATCGCAACCGGCCCCAGGTGGGCCAGAAAGTCGCGGTACCCGATCCCCGAGATCGATCCGATCAGAATGTTCTGTGGATTGCCCGTGATCGTGGCCGTGCTGCCGATGTTCGAAGCCGTCGCCAGCGCCAGCAGATAAGGCACCGGCTTCAATCTCATCCGCTTGCATAGCCCAAGGATGAGCGGCGCCATCACCAGGCAGACGATGTCGTTCACCAGAAACGCAGAGAGTATTCCGCTGACGAAGATCACTCCAGGAAGCAGTTGCCCCGGGCTCAGGTGCTCGATCGCCAGCGCGGTGACCCACTGGAAGAAGCCTGCCAGATGCAGGCTCGCAACGATCAGCATCATCGAGAACAGCAGGACTAACGTCGTGAAATCGATGCTGGCAATCGCCTGCTTCGGCCCCAGCACGCCGAAAGCGAACATGGCCACCGCACCGATCACTGCCATCGCCGGCCGATCGATTTTCGTGCCCGGCAGCCGCCCGATCGCAAACACTAGGTAGCTCGCCAGGAAAATCACCCAGGCGGTCACGATGTGCCAGTGTGACAGTGTGTGATCGAGCGCTGACATCATCGTAGGATGTGCTTTCCGATTACAGCCGCATTAAACGCGCAGGTAGTGTCTCAGTTTGAAAACTGATCCAGCAATCCTGACGGGTGGAGCACACCTTCAGGCGTGCAATTCGGATCTTTGCCTGGCGTCCGGCTTTAGCCGCTGAGGTAAAGCAGGCAATCACCTCCGGCGCTAAAGCGCGTACCCCATGTGGGATGGATCTGCACGCCTCAAAGGCATGCTCCACCCGGCTGGTAAGCGAGCCCATTTCAAACTGAGGCATTACCAATGCGCAGCTGGAATTGACAAATCCCGCTGGAAACGTCACCCTCGTCGCCAGCCAGTCTGTTGGAGGAGATTTTCCCGTGATACGTTGCTGCACCGTTGTCGGCGTTTTGTTATTCGTTGCCGCTCTGCTGCCCGCGCAGACTCCGCAGGCCCCATCTTCCGCCGGCGCCGGTAAAGCTGCGACTCCTTCCGTCATCGTCACCGACAACGATAACGGCAAAGATATCGACCTGCCTTCCAACCAGACCTTGATTGTGAAGTTGGGCAGCACTCCCTCTACGGGCTACAACTGGACGGTGTTGGGAGATCCTGCGCCCCTGAAATTGCAAAAGACCAGCTATCGCAAGAACTCGAAATCATCGACGGTGGTGGGCGCTCCCGGAGTACAGACATTTCAATTCAGCGCCGGCTCGGCTGGAATAGCCACCCTGAACCTGGCCTACCGACGGTCCTGGGAATACAGCCAGCCACCGGCCAAGACCTTCAGCCTTCGCGTCAACGTGCGATAGCCGAAGCGTTCGCAGTTTGCCGCAGCCGGCTCAATCGCTCGCACGCCTGTTCCAGATCGCGGTCTGTCTTGGCAAAACAGAAGCGCAATAGATTCGCTCCTCGTCCTCCCTGGAAGAAGGCCTCGCCGGGAACGCTGGCTACACCGGTGAGGTGCAGCAGATTCATGGCCCTCTTCACGCTGTTGTCACCGGGAACACTCGACGCCTCCGCCAGCACATAATACGAGCCCGCAGGAACGCTCGGCTCCAGTCCTGCGTCGCGCAAAGCCTCGCAGATCATCTCGCGCTTGCGCTGGTACTCCTCAACCAGATCGGTGTAGAAGCTCGCAGGCAGCTCTTCCAGTCCCGCCGCAACCCCGTGCTGAAACGCCGAGGGCGCGCAAACGTAAGCCAGATCGTGAAAATAGCTGATCGCGGGAATCCACCGCGCCGAGGCATATAAGAATCCCACTCGCCAACCGGTGATGCTGAATGTCTTGGAAAACCCCGAGATGGTGATCGTCCGCTCTTTCGCGCCAGGGATCGTCGCGGGGCTGATGTGTCGCGCGCCATCGTAGACAAAGTGCTCGTAGATCTCGTCGGTGAAAAGAAACAGATCATGCTTCACGGCAAGATCGACGATTGTTTGCAGTTCACCGCGCGAGAAAATCTTGCCCGACGGATTGGCCGGAGTGTTGATCAGGATGCCGCGCGTCCTGGGCGTAATCGTATCGGCGCAGCGTTCGCCCACAAATCCGTAGTGCGGAGGATCCAGCGAAACCAGGACCGGCTTGCAGTGCTGACCTACCAGCGTGGCGTAGTGGTAGCCATAGTAAGGCTCGAAGAGAATGACTTCATCGCCGGGGTTGAGCAGCGCACGGCAGGCGGCATCGAACCCGCCCGTGGCACCGGACGTGACCAGGATCTCGGAATCCGGGTCTGCCCCGATCCCGTTCTGCCTCGCCAGTTTCTGCGTGATCGCGTTCCGCAGGCGTGCGATTCCATCCAGCCGCGTGTATTGGTTGAAGCCCTGCTCGATTGCCGCCTCGGCCGCATGGCGCACCACCGCCGGAACTTCCGTGTCGCACACTCCCTGCGCCAGGTTGATGCCTCCCACCTTGTCGCACTCCACCGACATGGTGCGGATCGTCGACTGCACGATGCGGCTGGCAATGTCGCTCAGTCCCAGCATGAAGCCCACCCCTTTCCCGGCTACTCTCATCGCACGCCGTTGCCGATGTTGTCCAGTGTGCCATAGCGTGAGCGTTGCGTGAATCGGCGTGCGCATTTGTTTTCCGGGCAGAGCAAACCGAATCTTCAGGGCAACAAAAGTCGCCACCGCACGTCTCATGCCTATTAAGTTGTAGAGTGCGAGCGGCCGCCGAAGCAGTAAGGTGTTTCAAGAACTGTTGCAGGAGCGCCTAAGTCTCTGTGGCCCTGATACTTGGACCAATTTGCAACGAGTTCCGAAATGTGTTGCAGGTCACACGCGCGGGTGACTTTCGTCGTTGCCTGTGCGCGCAAGGGGATTAGAATAGAAATTGGAATTGAAAATGATTTTCAACTTCATATTCGGCCGTCATAAGAGAACGCAGCCGGTGAAGGCCAGTGCGCTGGCCGATCTGGGCGTCGGCGAAAGCGCCATCGTTTCCGAGCTGGAATTATCTCCTCCGGTCGCCGAGCACCTCATGAACCTGGGTTTCGTCCCTGGCCTGGTAGTCAAGGTACTGCGCAGCGGGCCGGGCGGCGATCCTCGCATCTATCGCATCGACGGCACCGAAGTCGCCATGCGCCGCGATCTCTCTCGCCATATCCATGTGGAGCTGATTGGCGCTCCCGCCTTCGGAGACTAGTCGATGGGAGCTTCCACCATCAGCTGCCACAGCGTGGCGCCACCCAGAGAGGAAGCTCTCGGCACAGCCTATCGCACCATCGCCGTCGTCGGCCCTCCCAACTCCGGCAAGACCACATTATTCAATCGCCTTACCAAGCTGCGCCAGAAGGTCGGCAACTTTCCCGGTGTCACCGTCGAACACCACACCGGGTATGTCCGCGACGCCAACGGCGAGGAGATTGCGCTCATCGATCTTCCCGGCGTCTACAGCCTGATCCCCAAGTCCGAAGATGAGAAGGTCGCCGTCGACGTGCTCACCGGCAACATGCCCGGTACGCCTCGTCCTGACGCCATCATCCTCGTTCTCAACTCCACCAACCTGCACACCCACCTGGTGCTGGCTGCGCGCGTCATCGCGTTGGGTCTTCCGACGCTGGTGCTGTTGAATATGGCCGACGAACTGCGCAAGCAGGACGGCCACGTCGACGTGCTTTCCCTGGCGCGTGAACTGGGCACGCCGGTCGCGCTGGTCAGCGCTGCCACCGGCGAAGGTCTGGCCGCGGTGCAGAATTTTCTTTCCTCGGCAGCCGCGACTCCCGAGCCTCTGGAATTGCCTGTGGTCGGCAGCACCCGCGGTTATCGCGAGTGGGCGGTCCGCGTCGGAACCAACGCCGGATATCGCCGTCCGGCAACGCCAGTCTGGACCGCTCGTCTCGACTCCATCTTCCTGCACCACATCTGGGGGGCGGTGATCTTCGCGCTGGTCGTGATGGGTGTCTTCCAGACAATTTTCGCGGTCGGCCAGCCGCTCTCGAACCTGCTGCAGAAATTTCTGGATACCACTGGCCTTGCGATTGGCGCTCACATGCCTCAGGGCATGCTTCAGTCGCTCATCATCAATGGTATTTGGAAGGGTACCGGCTCGGTGCTGGTCTTCCTGCCGCAGATTCTGCTTTTATTTCTGGTCATCGGAATTCTGGAAGATTCAGGCTATCTTTCGCGCGCGGCGGTCATCGCCGACCGCACTATGTCGCGTGTCGGCCTGAATGGCAAGAGCTTTATCCCACTACTTTCGGCTTACGCGTGCGCTGTTCCGGCGATCATGGCCACACGCACCATCGAGAGCAAGCGTGATCGCATTGCCACCATTCTGATCGCGCCCTTCATGACCTGCTCGGCGCGTCTGCCGGTATACACCATGGTCATCGCGGCCTTCCTCCCCAATCGTCCTTTGTTTGGGCCGTTGCTTGGAACCCGCGCTGTTGCCATGCTGGGCCTCTACGTTCTGGGATTCCTGATGGCGGTGATCACGGCGCGATTGCTGAAATCCACCATCCTCAAGAGCAAGGACGCTCCCTTCATTCTGGAGATGCCGCCCTATCGCTGGCCAACGCTATCTTCGTTAGGTCTGCGGCTCGTTGATCGGGGCAAAGCCTTCCTTTACCGCGCCGGCACCGTCATCATGCTGGTGTCACTGTTGCTGTGGGCGGCGACGAACTTCCCCATGCATCACGGCCAGCCGCCGCAAGTGCAGGACAGTGTGGTAGCCAAGGTCGGTCATGCCATTGAGCCGGCGATTCGTCCGCTGGGGTTTGATTGGAAGATTGGTGTCGGCCTGCTGACCTCAGTCGCTGCGCGCGAAGTCATCATCGCCACCCTGGGCACGCTGCACGGGGTCGATCCGCAATCGCACGCCACCGATTTGCAAGCGGCCTTGCATCAGGAACTCACTCCCGCTGCGGCGGTGGCACTGCTGGTTTTCTTCGCCTTCGCTATGCAGTGCATGTCGACGATCGCCGTGGTTCGTCGCGAGACCAACGGCTGGAAGTGGCCCGCGCTGCAGTTCTCTTATATGACCGTCGTTGCCTACCTTGCCGCCTTCGCCGCCTACCACATCACCGGACACTTCCTGCGCTAGCTTGTACCAGTTCCTTCACCAATCCAGGCAACACGTCTCCCGCTTTTCCCGCCACCACCGTGTCGAAGAAGGCGCGGTTGGCCGGCTCTTCCGGCCCAACGTAGATTGACCTGGCGTGGTTCATCCGCGCCATGCGCACGAAACTTGCCGCCGGCTCGACGACGCCGGAAGTCCCCACCGTGAGCAGCACCGTACAAATCCGCAATTGCTCGAAGATCCGGTCCATGGAGTAGGGAACTTCCCCGAACCAGCAGACATGCGGCCTCATCAGCGACTTGCATTCCGCGCACGTAGGGATTTCCGCAAACTGGGTGTAGAGGCGATCGTCGTCGAAGGGTTTGCTGCGGCAACCCTCGCGGGAGCAGCGGGTCTGCATCAGCCGGCCGTGCATGTGCACGATCCGTTGCGAGCCTGCCTGTTCGTGCAGGGAATCGACGTTTTGCGTGCACAGGAAGAAGCGCTCGCCCAGCGCCTGCTCCAGGGTGGCGAGTGCAAAGTGAGCTGGGTTTGCCGTCACCGTGGCGTGCCGCTTGCGCCGTTCCGAGTAGAACTGCCACACCATTGCAGGATTCGCGCGAAAGGCTGCCGGCGTTGCCACCTCCTGCACCCGATGGCCGCGCCACAATCCGTCCGCGCCGCGAAAGGTAGGCAAGCCGCTTTCGGCGCTGATACCGGCGCCGGTCAGCACGAAGAGCCGATCGCGGGAAGACAGTGGCTGAATCATAGGTTCTCTGGGGCAGGGCCGCCGCCTGGCGATCGCGGCAACCTCCCACTCTCTCGACACTTGCGACACTATATACTGAATGGTCGGGCGACGCTCTGTCGCTTCGCACTTGTCGGGTGGATCGCTTCGGCCGCTACGGAATCTATAACTGGTAGTGCTATCTGAGCAATGGCCCGTCTTCCTCCGGGAAGCCGAGGCCGCGGGAGCTATCGTCCTTGTCCACTGTAATGATGAACGTTGACAGCGAAAAGCAGGAGCGCGTATTGGACGCGTTCCGCCGCTGGGGTTATCTGCAAGCCAACCTCGATCCTCTCGGTCACTTCGCTCCGGCGGCGCATCCGGAGCTCGACATATCGGGAGAAGTCGCCGACTCGGCACGCCGCACGTACAGCGGCAGCATCGGCGTTGAGTTCATGCACATCGCCGATCCGGAGCGCCGTCAGTGGATCCAGGAGCGCATGGAGTCCGAGCAGGCGGCCAATCTGGACCGCTCCCGCATCCTCGACCAACTGGTCCGCGCCGACGTCTTCGAGCAGACGATCCACTCCCGCTACATTGGCACCAAACGCTACTCCCTGGAAGGCAATACCGCACTGATTCCGCTGCTCGACGAGATGCTGAACTCCGCATCCGGCTACGGTGCCGAGCAAGCCGTGCTGGCCATGAGCCATCGCGGGCGGCTCAACGTCATCATCAACATCGTGAGCCGGCCGGCTGCGGAGATCTTCGCCGGCTTCGAGGATGTCGATCCCCGCAGCGTGCTGGGCGGCGGCGACGTGAAGTATCACATCGGCGCCACCGGCGTTTACACCGGAGCCAGCGGACGCCAGGTACGCATTCACATGGTCTCCAACCCCAGCCATCTGGAAGCCGTCGATCCAGTGGCTTTGGGCCGTGCGCGCGCCAAGCAAACGCGCCTCGGCCGCGATGGCAAGAATCGTGTTCTGCCGGTGCTGATGCATGGCGACACCGCGTTTGCGGGACAGGGCATTACCGCGGAAACGCTCAATCTCGCCGACCTGCGCGGCTATTCCGTGGGCGGGACGGTCCACATTATCGTCAACAACCTGATCGGGTTCACCACCAATCCCGGTGATGCTTATTCCGGACGCTTTTCTTCCGATCTGGCCAAGCGCCTGCCGATCCCCATCTTCCATGTCAACGGCGAAGATGTCGATGCGGTCGTGCGTGCCGGTCGCATGGCCCTGGAGTATCGTTACGAATTTGCCAGCGATGTGCTGGTGGATCTCATTGGCTTCCGGCGCCACGGCCACTCCGAGGTTGACGATCCCACCATCACCCAGCCGATTCTTTATCGCAAGATCAAAGACCATCCCATGCTGTACGAGATCTACGCCAGGAACACGGGTCTCGATCTGAAGCCCCATGTGGAGAAGTTTCAGGCGGAACTTGACGCCGCGGAAAAGGCCGGCAAAAGCATGGTGAAGAAGCCGCTGATGCGGCAGTTGCCCAGCTATTGGGCGCCCTTCCACGGCGGACCTTATAACCCCGCCGACGAAGTGGACACCGGCCTTGGCGCCGAGAAGCTCCATCAGATCACCGATGCATTAGTGACATATCCCACGGATTTCAACATCCATCCTAAAGTGCAAAAGCTGCTCGAGCAGCGCCGCGAGATG
>Ga0265340_10002399_pt1 | contig 10660 bp, 7 predicted proteins | sample 4CB225metaG_FD_202082 | JGI IMG/M metagenome (GOLD analysis project Ga0265340, IMG submission 202082) | Rhizosphere microbial communities from Carex aquatilis grown in University of Washington, Seatle, WA, United States - 4-CB2-25 metaG | ecosystem: Host-associated > Plants > Roots > Rhizosphere...
CTTCGAGAAGGCCCTCCAGAAATTCACCGACGCGCGGAAATTGCTGGAAGGAAACGGACCAATCCCCCCTAAAACGCTGCAGCTTTTGGCCTGGATCATCGCCTATCAGGGACTCACCTATGAATCCGAATCGTCCGATCCCGGCCTGACCAAGCAAGCCAGTGAAGAAGACGAAAAAGAGGCTCTTGATCACTATGCGCAGGCTCGCGAAATATTGAAGCCCATTCAGCACGCAGAAAGGTCGCAGATTGCCACTTTTTACTGCTGGACTGGCGATGTTCAGCTTCGGCTGGAGCAAGAGGAAGCGGCGATCGCATCCTATAAGACGGCAATTACCATCTTGACGGAACTGGTGAAGGAATCTCCCACCCCAGATCATTATTACTCTCTTTCCTACTCACACAAGGCATTGGGCAATGCCCACGCTAAGAAAAAGGAGTTTGCTAAAGCTTCCTCACAATATGACGCTGCGGCCAAGGCGATCAACCGGGCGCTGGCGGCCCAGCCACACGAGACTAGGTTTCTCGAGCGGAAAGCGGAAATTCAAGCGGCAACGTTCGACTTACACTACAGCCAGGACGACCTCGCTGGAGCGTTAGATGCGTTGGATGAGGCGGTGACGACGATTTGGACTGCCTTGCAGCGCGATTATTCCAATGACGCTCTGAATGAGGACTTGTCACGCTACCGCAAGGTAGCAGCGCAAGTCGCGGACCACCTGAAGGCCAACGGGGGCGCCGCGAATTCGAAGCCGGGCGCCGTGACCCCACAGCAGTCAGAGGCTTTACTTCGCAAGATCGATGCCATGCTTGGAAGGAGCGATCCCACCAGTCTGCTCAGTCACAACCAGCAAACTGCCTGGATATTGGGACCGCTTGTACCGGGGGCGTGGCGCATGCTGGCCGGACCGGAATTGGAGAAAGCCAGCCAGCGCTTGTCAAATGCGGATAAGCGTTTCCCACGCAACCAAGTTCTTGGCATACGTGTGCTTCCAGTCTATTTCTACGACGACGCCGCCCTCTATGAGGCGGAAGTTGTGGAGAAAAATGGAGAGCGCGGAATCGTAACCTACATGCAGCGGGGCACGAAACCGCCGGTCTTCTTGGATGGCTATTCGGGTCCCATTAACAAGATGAACAAGGAATCTCCACCCAAGCTGGATACACCGGCCAGAGCGACCGCATATCTGCGCTTTTACGTAAGTTCCATTCAGGATGAAGATGGCCGGTTTGTTCTCGTCGACCAGATGGAAGACGTGCAGGCCTCCTCCTCCGCCGAGGCGACAAGCCGGGCCCTGACCGCGGAGAAAATCAAACCTCTGATCGTCGAGCCGACTCTGGGTGGAGGATGGCAAGGAATTGGCACAATCCGGATTGGGACCAACCTCTACCAGGCCGGTTTCAAGTTCTCCCGGGTCGGCTATGTTGACATTGCGAAGAATGAATTTCAGCTGGTTGCCACGAACTCTTCCGCGACTACGGAAGGATTCCTGGACGGCATTCGTGAACCCTACACCGTGGACATGGGAGCACAACGTCTTCGCGACCAACAGGGCGGTCTTGAGAAGCTGCCGGAGTTTTACTCCAAGCACAAACGCTGGAAGGATGCGGCAGAGGTGCAGCAAAAGCTGGTCGAGTCGACGCTCGCCGAGAAGATGGACGACAAGAAGCGGCGCGAGAAGCTGCGGGGAGAGTACTTAGCTCTCTCCTGGTATCAACTCATGGCACGTGAGTTCCAGGCTGCGTTGACCTCCAGCGAGGCCGGGCGCAAGCTGGATGAATCGTATCTACCCATCGAGACCAACCACGCCCATGCTCTGATGTTCCTCGGCCGGACCCAGGAGGCAGAAACTTTGTACCTGAAATATCGAGGGCAGAAAATCTCCCTCGGATCGGACAAGACCTGGGACCAGACCATCCTCGAAGACTTTGTTGCACTGGAAGCGGAAGGCCTTAAGTCTCCGGAGATGGCCCGCGTCCAAAAGCTATTGGCGCCGCACTGAGAACGCGCTAGCCACCTGCCGGTATCTCCAATGGCCGCTCCCGGTGAGTCAACACCCAGCTGCCGTTCTCTTCCAACGCTACGATTCCCGCATCGCGAAACAGAGTGAGCACCTTCGCCCAATCGCTACTTTCAATCGCCATTTTGATCAAGCCACTGGCATAAGAGAAGGAAGACGCCAGCCGCTTCTGCTCTCTCGCCTGTTGGGAGAACGCCATCTGTTCGTTGTAGTGGTGGATCAAACCCGCAGTGAGCAATGCAGACCCGAAAACGATTTCCAGAGTTCCACGCAGTATCTTGTGGTCAATCAAGATATTGAGGAAAGTCAGCCCCGCCACCATCAGAGCAAACACGGTTGCAGCCTCGAGGAACAGTTGCACGCGTTTCTCGCGAGACTCCTGACGCTTCTGGTCAGGATGTCCGCTGAAATACTCCTTCTGCGCGACTATCCAATGCCTTAGGACCGATGCAGCCCGGTCCTGCGGTGTACCGACCGTAGTACGGAACACGGTAGTGCGCCAATTTCGGAGCGCATTGCGGATCCAATCAAGTTCGGTCCGGTGTTTCCCAAGATAGTAATCGCCTACCGGTTCTTGAATGCCTAACAGGTTCCAGAACAACTGCACACGCATCGCCTCCGCCAGGGCCCTGTAATCCTGGTGCTTGTTCTGGTAGTCCCGTCCGCGCGGCCCTGCTCGCCTGTAGGCGAATATGGCCGCGAGGTATCCCAGAAAAGCCAGGGCAATAGTGAACGACGGCAAGGACCAGACTGGCTCCCACTCCAGCTCGTAGGCCATGTGAGCATAGATGGCGAACATTACCGATCCGATCGCTATATACCAATGGATCGCCTGGACAGTACGTTTGCTGGACTTCTGAAACCTGGTGGCCAGAGCATCCGCGCTGGCATACTGGATTAAGGTGATGCACTCGGAATGCGACAGATGCTCCCGCAGGTTGGGAGGCAAAAGACCATCATGGCTGGCGCAAATCATAGCCCGCAGTTTCTTATCTGCCGAAGCCAGCTCGCGGTTGAATTCCGCAATCCTTTTCAGCAGGTTTCCGTAATAGGTCTCAGCCGCCGCCCGATTCTTGAATGCGGAAGGATGAAGGGTGCGTTCGTGAAACAGCCTGCCATCGAGAGTGGTCTCATCACCCTGCCGGCGGGTCCAGATGTGGTAGACGAGGCCGCCTTCCTCCTGCTCCAGTAAATTGCGCTCCGGGCGGGAGCGACTCATGGGGCCGTCGCTCGCGTACCTTACCGTGTGCCTAATACCCTCCAATTGATACTTCACCACCGCGGCGGTGCCGCAACCATCCTCTGCGGAACTCTCCGAGCCGTCCCACAGGGCAATCAGGATTTGGCAATGCCGCACAACATACTGTCCTACAGCCTGATATTGCCGGTCGCGATTCTCGGGTTGCCGAATGTTGAGATCTGTATTTCCTTCGACGTATGGCAACTCAAAACACAGAGAGGCTTGCTGCAACAAGCGATGGAACTCGCCGGTGGAGTCGGGAAAATCGATCTCATACTCCGCTCGCGGCATGGGAAGCGGAACGACCAGATGAATCCCAACATCAAGGGCAGCTTGCGCTCCAATGCGATCGGCCCCTTCGGCCAGTGGAGACAGCAGCACCAATGGGGTTTCGGCTCCGGACTGTTTGCGAATGCGGTTGAGAACCTTGACGACAGCCTTGTACAGCTCCGGTGCATCGGTACTATTGATAACCCGATGGCCGCTGACAGCGATCACGACGGGAATCCGTCCGGTGTCCAGGGCAGCCTGGCCGGGCAGCGGACTACTGGGAAGGGGCGTTTTGAGGTGATCGGTTTGATGAACCATGAGCTAGAGGACTTGAGTATCCCGCGCCCGCGGAAGGCAGTCAACTCACCGTGAGTCCAGGAGGTTTTTCGGGTAGCTGAATCGCGATGGATTGCTGGCGTAACGTTCAAAATGATATCCACGATATTACAAAGCGGAATCCACGAGGCTCGGAACCCATAGAGCTGTCGCCAAAAAAAGGAGCAGGTAGCACGCAAGATTCGGCGGGAGTATTCGGCTACACCGAGTGGACGATGACCCTGGATTCCGCCAAAGAATGAGTCCGCGAGCTGTGCGGCGAACTCTTTGAAGATTAAGGAGCGAGAAGGGCATGACTTTGTCCCGCCGTAATTTCCTGAGGATGACGGGTGTCCTGGCCGGCGGCACGGTACTACCAGTAATTGCTGCCCCAGCGGACGCTTTCGGGCAAACGGCCATGACGCCGCAAGCTGAAGGTGTCGCCGATTACACCATCAGGATTGGTGCGAGCCCAATCGAAATCGCGCCCAAGCGCATCCTCTCCACCACGACCTATAACGGTCAATTCCCTGGGCCGTTGCTGCGGTTCAAGGAGGGTCGGCAGGTCACCGTCGATGTCTACAACGACAGCGATACGCCGGAGCAACTGCATTGGCATGGACAGATGGTTCCGGTCGATGTGGACGGAGCAGCGGAAGAGGGCACACCTTTCGTTCCCGCACACGGTAAACGCCGGATTGTATTCACCCCGAAGCCGGCAGGCCTTCGTTTCTACCACACGCACAATCGGGCGGGAGCAAACCTTTACGCCGGCCAGTACAGCGGTGAGGTCGGGCCGGTGTACATCGAGCCCAAGAATGAACCCGGAAGCTTTGACCGTGAGGTCTTTCTCACCCTGAAAGAATTCGAGCCGACCTTCAGCCGGGGCGGAGACATGGCGATGAACTTCCTGTCGCCCGCAACTAAAGTGAAGGCCCTTGAACAGCAGGGCGAATCGGCGATGACGGCTTCGCTGGCCAAAGGCACTCCCAAAGGATATGAGGTCGGCTATGGCTCATTTACGATCAATGGCCGCATGCTGGGGCACGGAGAGCCGGTCCGCGTGAAACGGGGCGAACGGGTCCTGTTCCATGTATTAAACGGAAGCGCCACCGAGATTCGCAGTCTAGCGTTGCCTGGGCACACCTTCCGCGTGGTCGCGTTGGACGGCAATCCCGTGCCCAATCCGGCGACTGTCCCTGTGCTTTGGCTGGGAACGGCCGAACGTATCTCGGCCATCGTCGAAATGAACCATCCGGGAATCTGGATCATGGGCGATCTTGCGGACGACGACCGTCGCCATGGCATGGGCATCGTGGTGGAGTATGCGGGACATGCGGGCAAGCCGCAGTGGATCGCCCCGGCTCCTTTCCGCTGGGATTATTCCCGCTTTGCCAAACCCGGTCTCATCGCTCCTCCACCTGACGATACGATCGAGATGATCTTCAGGAAGGAAAATGCCGCCGAGGAGGGGTTCAATCGCTGGACGATCAATGGCGTCGCCTACCCCATGGCCAACGCAATGGCCCCGGCTTCATTTCACTTGCGACCGGGCAGGCGATACCGAATCCATATGCGCAATGCCAGTGATGACATCCACCCTATTCATCTGCACCGCCATAGCTTCGAGCTGACCAGTTTGGCGGGAAAACCCACGGCCGGAATCCTGAAAGACGTTGTCATGCTGGGCGGATACCAAGAGACCGCGGTGGATTTCGTTGCCGATAATCCGGGGCTGACCCTGTTTCACTGCCACCAGCAATTGCATATGGATTTTGGTTTCATGACCTTGTTCGACTATCTGTAGAGATTGTCGGCGCAGTCCCGGTTATCGCCGGGGCCTTCACCGGAACCCGATCTCGGGGGAGACTCACAGTTCCGAATCAGCCCCTCGTCGGCCCAATTCTACGATGGGTTTTGTGGAACCGGATGATTGTTGCTCGTCATGCATCCCGGCGCTGGCGGGCACACCACGCCGCCGGGGTCTCACTTGGAGAGACGAAATAGGTTGTTTCCCAGGGGGAACGGAAGCATAATCGCTCACGGCTGGGACAAAATGGAAGCCCGGTCTACCCCTCCGCGCGCCCGGCATGAGGCTCGACTTCTGCGCTCGCGGCGGAAGTTTTTCGGCGAACCGATCGCGTCATTGAGACCAGAAAGGAGCAAAACATGGAAAACGCTGCATCCGGCACTGCACCCAAGAGAGAGGAGCCTTCCGTTCAAGTCGCGGCGGCGCAGCCGGCCGTCATCATTAAGTCAGGGGAGTCTTCCCGAATGTGGGAGATGATAAGCCTGCTGGTCCCGGCGCTGCTGGCGGCTTACTTGACTTTTTTGTCGGGGCGCAGCGAGAACAAGATCAAGGAAAGTATCGAGAACCAGACTCTGCAGCTTTCCGCCCAGTTGCAGTTGAATGAAGAACTCTACAAGCGCCGGATAGACACCTACGACCAGCTCTATAAGGAGTTGAAGTCGCTCGACTTAGAACTGCAGGATCGAGTGACAGCAAATAGTGCCGGCACATCAGATCTCCTGACCAAATTCTCCCAGGCCCGTGGGATGAACGAACTGCATATGAGCGATGATGTGTCAAAACTGATGCTTGAGGCGTGGAAGGCCGGAGTACGAGGTGACCCGGCAGCTTTCGCAACCAAGGTCAGTGCTGTGGAGAAGCAAATGAAGAAGGAATTGGACAGTAAGATGCAGGAGTCGGCCAAGGCCGGCGGGATGTAGTCCCAGGATGCAGGGCACTTCTAAAAGGAAGGCGAGGAGGTTGGGCCATGAAAGGGAAGTCTTGCTTAGTGTTGGTCTGCGTGTGTGTGGCGATGGGCTTTGCACGAGATGAGTCATCCACCAATGGCGCCGGCACTACTGCTGTGCCAGTTGTGTCGATGCAGCCTCAACCCAGTCCGCAGCGCGACGGACTTCATGCAGCGAAGGGCGACAACGAGCTGTTCGCCGCGTTCGCTTTTCCCGTAACGCCTCCAGATTCTTGCTCGGATTCGATTGCCAATTGCAACGATCCCGTGAAATACCTGGGCGCCGACGGCAATTGTGCCTGCTTCACCTGCGACTATGGTAAGACAACCCAACACAACGTCTGCACTAACAACAAGAACGACAAGGACACGCTATTCAAAAGAGCAAGACATTAGAACAGCCCCCATTATTCGCAAAGGCGATGAGAGTGGCTCTTTGGCGGCGTGTACGATGCCTTTGAGGTGATGTCGAATGTCGAAGGTCAATGCGCTGCTCAGCGTGAAGTGAGAGCGTTTGCTGCTTCCGCAAGCACCCAGCGCCAACAGCGGACTGGGCTCCGCAGAAACATCTGCACACTCAAGCGACGACCTCATCCAGCCAGTATTCACGATGTAAGCCGCCCAGAAACGTCCATCACTCTGATTTCGCGGTTCAGAGGGCCGTAAGGATGGGGCGGAAGTTACGCGCAACATTCGAAAGCAGGAGCCGAGTCGCGTTGGGCTGGGATGCAACAGTGTTACATCGGCCCCAAGAGCGTCAGATCAGGTTTTTGCGGAGCACAGCCGGAGCTTCGGGTCGGACGACATCATTGCATACATAAGGGACAGGTGATGTTACGGGGAACGAAACGGCGAGTTGAAAGGACAGCTGAAGAGTCCCAAACCTGTCCAGCCTTTCACGGAATGGACTCCCAGCAGAGGCCGGCTATTCATGCCCGGGGCAAGCATCATCGTCCGAACTCGAGCATGGACGGCTTATCCCATAACAACATCTACTCTCATCTTCTTCAGTCCGACGTGGTAACGGTTCGGTTTTCTCTCTTAGCAGAATCCGCGAAATCAACCCCCGAATGTGGAGTTGAGAAACACTCACGTTTGGTCGCTCACTGGGAAATCGGACTGAATGTCCTGCCACTTGCTGTTCCACGGTACTCGCCTCTTTTCGCTCGTAAAGTTCACGCGCATAGGAATCACCCCGGCGTTCGACGTACCTCAAGCTGCTGTCGGAAGCAAATCTTTGAGACCTACGAGAATCGATGTTGGAAGCCGCAGCGTCCGTTTCGTCGGCTCCCCGGCAGTTGTAACGTGGACCGCAATTCCATTACCGTCTGGAAAGGGATCGGAAACAATCTCAAAGCGTTCGCCGTACAGGCGAATGTGGTGGGAAGAACTGTAACCGAGGTCTTTGATCCTGTCGCAATCATCAGTAACCGATTTATCGGTCGAAACTCGGACCTTGGGGTTGGACACTTCAACTCCTTTGGATTTACCACAACTAAGAGGAGAAAACTCCAGAACGGCTGACGTAGTTCAGGGGTCTGAATGAGACGTGGAAAATCTATCTCAATTTCACGTTACGCTCTTTGACGGGCATTGTCCAACCTTCTGCTTTCCGGGTATTGCGCTGGAATTCGCCCTCCTGCCCCCGGCAGCGTTCGCTTGGTCACAGCTGGCGCACTTTGGTTCTGAGCGCGCTGCAACCAGCAGTTAGGGTGTGGTTCGCTAAGATGTTCCATCGGTGCCGGGAAGTGTCGAATCGAGTTTTCGCCAGGGACAGCCGATTCACTGCAAAATAATTCAAACTCGCTGCAACGCAATTCAACCCTTACAGCAAATGATTTCCAACAATTACATGCGCTGAAGCGGCCCCGGCTCTTTCCCGCCGTGTAGAATCGCTGTCGAATGCCCTCTTCGGCTGCTCACAGCTCCGGCGAAACAGGCCGCGGTTTCTGGGCCCGGCTGCTGCGCATCCTGCGGCCCTCCCACCAGCACACGCCCTTCAGCGCCACGCTGTTAATGATCTCCGCGGTCATGCTCTCGCGCGTGATCGGCTATCTGCGCGAGATGTATATTGCCTGGGCTTTCGGCGCCGGTCCTATGACCGACGCTTATGTCGGCGCCTTCAACCTTCCTGACTGGCTGAACTACATCCTGGCCGGGGGCACGGCGTCAATCACGTTTATCTCGATTTACGCCCGCCACACCTCCAAAGGACGCGACCAGAAGGCCCAGGACGCCTTCGACTCCACCATTACCATCATGACCGCGGTCGTGCTGGCCGGAACGGTAGTTCTGGAAATCTTTACTCCGCAATTCGAGAGGCTGATTTTTCCCCGCTTCACGCCTGAGCAACTTGCGCTCTGCGTTCACCTCACGCGCATTCTGCTGCCCGGCCAGATTTTCTTCTATGCCGGCGGCATCGTCTCCGCCGTGCTGCTCTCCCGCAAGCTGTTTCTTTATCCAGCTCTCAGTTCCCTGTTCTACGGATCGTTCATCATTTTTGGCGGGCTGATCGGCGCACATGCCATCGGCATTTCTGCGCTCGCCTACGGCGCGCTGGCCGGCGCCTTTGTCGGGCCGTTCCTCATCAATGCCCTCGGCGCCGCCCAGGACGGCTTGCGCTACCGCCCGAACTTCGACTGGCGAAATCCCGAGTTTCGCGAGTGGCTGCGGCTCTCCATCCCGCTGATGTTGGGCGTTTCCCTGGTCTCCGCCGATGACTGGATCCTGCGCTACTTCGCCTCCGGCGGCTCCGGCGACATCACCCGGCTCAATTACGCCAAGCGGATCTTCGCGGTCCCCATCGCGGTGCTGGGCCAGGCCACCGGACAAGCCTCGCTGCCGTTCTTCGCCCGGCTCTGGGGCGAAGGCAAGCGCCAGGAATTCGCCCACAGCGTGAACCGGTCCGTCTACAGCATCTCGTCAGCTTCGTTCCTGTTTACCGCGCTGATGATGCCGGCGGCCTTGCCGCTCATCGATCTCGTCTATCGCCGCGGCCACTTCAATTTCCAGGATTCCCGCGCAACCGCCGTCTACTTTTTCTGGTTTGCGCTGTCGCTGGCGTTGTGGTCGGCACAGGCGCTGTACGCTCGCGCTTTTTACGCCGCGGGCGACACCATCACCCCCATGGTCGCCAGCACCATCGTCACCGTAGCTTCGCTGCCGGTGTACAAGACGCTCTTTATGCGCTTCGACGTTCAGGGCCTCGCCATGGCCTCGGACCTCGGCATCCTGATGCACACCGTCGTGCTCGCCTGGCTGCTGGACCGCAAGAAGCTGGTGCTGCTCAGCGGCATGTCATGGCTGGAACTGATGAAGGCGCTGGGCACGGCCATCTTCGCGGGCCTGGCGAGTTATGGTGTGGCGCGAATGATTATGGTGAACGGCAGCCGCGAGGCCGACCTGCTCTCGCTGGCCCTGATCGGCGCGACCTGGCTGGCTGCGGTAGCTTTGGGACTGTGGCTCACGAAGTCCGATCTGCCTGGCGAATTGCGCCGTAAGAAGGCTCCTGCAACCCCGAATCTCACCGCGCCGGAACAGGTCGTCGAGCGCACTACCGGCGGCGTGGAACCCTGACATCGTGCGTCTTAGCTGATGGCTGATGGCTGACAGCTGAAGGCTATTTCACCACCCGCATCTGCGACCAGTCGTACGTGAAGTGCTTGCCGCAATCCAGACACACAACATAATGGCCTGACTCGACCGCCGAGACACTCTCCCATTCGCTGTGCGAGTCATATCGGCGGGAGGAGGTTGCGGAAAACGGCTGGGAAACGTGGCGATGCCGGCAGTTCAGCGACAGCAATTGAAGTACTCTATCCCACATTGTGGTATGCCTTGGAGAAAGGTTGCGGGCGGCGGCTGGGCCGCCCACAATGTGAGACTTTCTCCCCAGAGCGGAGGAATGTCAAGGAGATTTGCTCTACAACATCGGATTTCTCAGGACCGCTTATACCCGCGCGGCAGCCGCGCCGGTACTGCTCTCAGCAGCCGGACTCGTTCCGGCTTCCTTGGCTTCGCCGTTGGTCTTCTGGCCGGGCTTGCGAATATCGATGCCAC
>Ga0265340_10002400_pt1 | contig 10657 bp, 7 predicted proteins | sample 4CB225metaG_FD_202082 | JGI IMG/M metagenome (GOLD analysis project Ga0265340, IMG submission 202082) | Rhizosphere microbial communities from Carex aquatilis grown in University of Washington, Seatle, WA, United States - 4-CB2-25 metaG | ecosystem: Host-associated > Plants > Roots > Rhizosphere...
CTGATCGTTACCGGTGCCAGCACACTGGAGAAACTCGACGACTGCCTCCGCGCGTGTGACGGCATCATTCACCTGATCGGTAAGGCCACCGGAGCCGCACCCGAGGAGCCAGCGGTCGCTGCATTGCTCACGAAGCATCCCGACTTCGTTCAGAAGCTGCCGCTGCTCGCGCCGCTGCTGAGCCAGCCGCAAACTGGGTTCTCATACACGCAGTGGGAAGCGTATCTGGCGCTTTATCACCAGCGACCGCTGTTCGTTTATCTCCCCACGGACTTTGAATCCGACACCCTTACGGTGCCCCGCAACGCCCGGTTCGAACTCAACGACACGCAGTTTCAGTCGCAAAAGGACCATCTCCAGCGCATCTGCGCGCTCGGTCACGATCGCGGGTGGTTTCTCAATGAAGAGCGACTGAGCTCGGCTGTGCTGCGCGATCTGGTCAATATCCTGCCTGTGCTGGAAACGACCGCTAACGTCGCGCCCACGAAACTCCGCCACACTGCGGAGAAACTCATCGGGCGTGACACTGAACTCGCGCGCCTGGATGCCGCATGGAACGACCCGCACAAGCACGTGGTCATCGTCCGCGCCTTTGGCGGCATGGGCAAGACTTCGCTGGTTGCCACGTGGATGGCAGAACTCGCCATGAAGAACTGGCAGCAATGCTGAGCGCGTGTTCGATTGGTCCTTCTACAGCCAGGGAACCAGTGACCAGCGCGTCGCTTCAGCTGACGATTTCATTGTCGCAGCCCTAGCGGCCTTTGGCGATCCGGACCCTACGCAGGGCACCATTTCGGATCGCGGCGCGCGCCTGGCCCATCTTGTGGGAAGGACGCGCTGCCTGCTCGTGCTCGATGGCCTTGAGCCACTGCAATACCCGCCGGGTCCAATATTCGGGGGCAAATTCAAAGACGCCGGCATGGAAGCTTTGCTCAAAGGCTTGGTTGCCCAGAATGCCGGACTTTGCGTTGTGACTACCCGGGAGAAAGTCACCGACATCCAGCAGCACTATGGCCGAAGTGCCGACGACATCGCGCTCACCGCGCTTACGGATCTCACAGGCGCGGCTCTGCTGCATCACCATGGCGCCAATCGCGCCGGTGCCCACGCAATCCAACCCGACGACAAGGAACTCCAAGCCGTCAGCCATGAAGTGCGCGACCATGGTCTCACGCTGCAATTGCTCGGCCGTTACCTGCAACTTGCAGAAAACGGCGATATCCGAAAGCGCGACTCGGTGCGCCTCAGGGACGCCGAGCGCGAATACAAAAATGACGATACGCGTGATTACGGCCACGCATTTAAGGCCATGGAGGCCTACGAAAAGTGGTTTCAACGCGAGGGCGACAATGGCCGGCGCCAACTCGCCATCTTGAAACTGCTAGGACTCTTTGACCGGCCCGCCTCCAAGAGTTGCCTTGATGCTTTGCGACAACGCCCGGTCATCGCTGGGCTCACTGAGCCGTTCTTTGCAGTGGACGAGGCAGCAGCACTGTTTATGAAGGCCGAACAGATTCAGGCTGAGAACCAGCCCCAGTTTCCAATTCTGCTTTCACCAGGGGGATTCCGTTATTGCGACTTGCTCCTGGCAGACGTGGAGCGTGAGGCAGCCAAGTCCGAAGCCCCAACAACGGCGGACACACTTCTCGCCCATTGCAGGACGGTGTTCGCGCGTGGGTTGAAGATGTTCGAATGGCGCAACAAGGACGCTCCCCTCCACATTGTTGCCTTCGACTACCTCACCCTCGGTCGCGTTGCACTCTATACGGGGATCCTCGAATCTCGCGAGCAAGAACGGCAATCGGGCAAAAAGCGCTCGTCATCGCCCCGACCCGGAGCATATCTACACAGTCTCACGACCGCGGCCGCGAACCTTGACCTTGCTGTGTCCCACCTGCATTACGGTGGGCAACAAGACCATCTCCCCCTAGGCCTCCTCTCCCGCGCCTGGCTGCGCAGTCTCACCGGTCCGCTCACTGGCCCCGACAGCGCGCAGAGCGACCTCGACGAAGCATGGGAAATCGCGGAGCGCGGGCCCATGCGGTTGTTCATGGCAGACATTTACCTGTACCGAGCCAGGCTCTTCATTCGCGAACCCGAGTATCCGTGGGACAAAAGCCAAGATGGCACAGCGCGCGGGCCCGCGGATGATCTGGCCGCAGCTGAGGAGCTAATCAACCGGTGCGGCTATCACCGTCGGGATGAAGAATTGGCGGATGCCAAGGGTGCGTTGATGCGTCACGTCCCACCCCGACCACCCGCTCGTTGATGCTTTGCGATCCGTTCGCGCACCGCAGGGACCAGCGGTCGGCGTACGGTCACGACCTTGTCCACAGTACGACCACCCATCCTCCGAATGACTGCGCAACCACTCGACATCCGCCAGGTCCTTGGCTCTCCCTGCCGCCAGCTTGTTAAGATTACTCACGCTCAATCCTAAACAGTTCCCCGGGCCATTCGGAGCGAAGCGGGTCGATGATGACACGGCCCGAAGCCTCCCGTTGAGCCCGACACAACGCCGACATCTGCGCGAAGCGCTCCACCGGGCTGAGCGCTTCGTAGAGGTTCGGTTTGGCGGCACCATTGCGCACGACTTCGCCGGGCGCTGCGCCACGGAACCTGGCTCGATCGTTCCTAAACACTACCGCTCAATTCACAGGAAAATCAAATGGTTCAATGCTTGCGCGCTGAATGGTCAGTCCGCTAGTGGAGCTTTCCCCCGCTGGTTGCAGCGGTGGGTGGGGCGGCGCCAATCAGTTCGAGTTCGGCAACTCGAGTGAAGCGCGCTCCGTGGTTGGCCTCGATGGCGAATCGGTAACACGCATGGGGCGCGGGATTGCGAACCGCGAAGACCTGGGTCTGTTGTCGCCAGTTGAAGTGCTGATTCGTACGCTGATCGATCGTTTGCCAATGAACACAATCATCGGAAGCTTGCAGTAGCCAGTCACGGGGATCTGCCTCCGGATTGTCTTTGGCCGAAGTCACCGTGTACAGGCTTGCGATGTGTTTTTTCGTATTCGCAAACCGGTATTGAATGGTGAATTTGTGCCCTGGCGCACCCCAATAGGTGTCAGAGTCATCGTCGAATAACATCGCGGCATCGGGGCCGATGGGGCCGATGGGGCCTTCGGTGATCGTACCGCCCACGGCTAGATCCGCTCGAAAAACTGGAGGTTGAGAGTCCAACGCTGAGGTAATGGACGATGGCACATCATCAACACCGCTAGCCCATTTGGAAGGCGCTGGCCCCATTTTGAGTTCGAGTAGACCTCCGGCCATAATGTCCGCGTGTGACAGATAGCTCTTCGAATAGGGCGCACCATTGAGCATCGCGCTTTGGATATACACGTTCCTGGAACTGTTCTCAGGCGCGCTCACCGTAAATTGCTTGCTGTTCTCCAAGTGAAGCGTGGCTTGTCTGAACAGCGGGGAACCAATGGCATACTCGGCATGACCAGGCGATGCAGGGTAAAAGCCGAGTGCGCTAAACAAGTACCAGGCAGACAGCTGTCCATTGTCCTCATCACCTAGGTACCCTCGCCCAGTACCTACACCCGAGTCGTAGAGACGAGCCAACACCTGCCGGACCCGGCGCGCCGTTGAGGCGGGCCGATTCGCGTAATCGTAGAGGTAGATCATGGAGTGAAGCGGTTCGTTCGAGTGAGCGTACTGCCCCATGCCCGTTGCACGAGCCTCTCGCATTTCGTGGATTACGTTACTGTAGCTACCCACTTTGAATTCCGCTGAGGCAGAGAATACTGAATCGAGTCTCTCGGCCAAGCGCTCACGGCCGCCAAAGAGGTTTGCCATACCCTGAACATCAGTCGTGACCGCGGCGGAATAGTGCCAGGCATTGCCCTCGGTGTACTCATTGCCCCATTCGCGCGGGTCGAACTGGGAATCCGGTGTGCGCCAATGCCCGTCCTGTCGTTTGCCACGAAAGAACCCGACTGCTGGCGAATAGGACGCCACGTAGCGCCGTGAGCGATTCAAGAAGTACTCGTAATGGACTTCGTCACCCAGAGCCTTTGCGATTTGCGCGATACCAAAGTCGTTGATTGTGTCTTCCAGTGTCCAAGCGGTCGACTCAGGAACGCTTTCGACCGGGACGTAGCTCTTGAAGATCGAGCGGTCGTTACCTTTGCGACCCACTCGACCATCATCCGAATAAGTTAGCGCGTTTTTCAGCATCGACGCGAATGCGGCTCTGATGTCAAACCCCGTCACCCCCCGCAGGTAGGAGTCAGCAAAGACCATGTCCGAACTCGAGCCAACCATGCAATCGATATAGCCGGGGCCCGACCAGCGCGGAGCCCAGCCACCGTCTTTGTAGGCAGTCACGAAACCTTCGAGCATCTCCGCTGCCTTACTTGGAACCAGCAGGCTCAGCAGCGGCCACTCAGCGCGATACGTGTCCCAGAACCCATTGTTGACGTAGATTTTGCCATCTGCCACATGATTCGAATACGGACTGAAGTACTTCGGATGGCCGTTGACACTTTCCCACATTGAGTTTGGATAGAGCAGTGAACGGTACAGGTTCGAGTAAAAGGTCACCTTCTGCTCTACGGTTGCCCCTTGCAGCTCAATCTTTCCGAGCAGCTGCTCCCATTCGGCAGCAGCGGCAAGTCTGACCTGAGCAAAGGATTGCGTACCGACTTCTTGCTCGAGGTTGCTGCGCGCCTGCGCGACACTGATGAACGAGGTCGCCATCGCCATTTCGACGGTTTCCTTGGCTGCCACGTCAAACTTGACCCACCCGGTTGCGATTGGCCCCGCTAAGACCTCTGAGGCACTTAGGGGTTTATCGATACGTGCAAAGAAGTACAGGCGCGGGCCTTTGTGATCGACGTAGCCTTGGACCGTCTGCGCTTTGGCATCAATGGAGACCGTCCCTGCCACGTCATTGATCGAATTGAAGACCATGTAAGCATCGCCCGCTTTTGCAAACGTCAGCCGCCATTTGCTCGCGTGGTTCGTGGGCGACACCTCGACCGTGAGCCCCTCGGCAGGCAACTCCACGCGGTAGTAGTGGGCCCGCGCCGTCTCCTTATCGTGGCGCAATGGGGTCGCGCGCTCCACAGCAGCAATGCGCAACTTGCCAAACATGGGCATCACCTGGACAGAACCATGATCGCCAATCCAGGGCGACGGTTCGTGACTCACACTGAATCCAGTGAGCTGCCTAGTACGATACGTATAAAGCCAAGTTTCGGAATTGACTTCCGTGACCGGGGTCCAGAAGTTAAACCCAAACGGCACAGCAACCGCCGGAAAGGTGTTGCCGTGTGAGAACTCGGGGGTCGAGTCGCTGCCGCGTAGCGTGTTGACATACTCGACGAGTGGTCGTTCTTCAGCGTGGGCGCCTTTTGCGCCGAGAACTGCAAGCATAAAGCCGCATCCCATCATCATACCCGCGCTGGCAACGCGACGTTTCAGGCTGAACATCTCAGCCGCTCGTTTAGCTGCAACGCGCGGCGTTCGCAACCCTCGGAATTCTTGGGTACGCAGGGCCCCGACCCGGCGCACGGCGATTGGTCACGTCAATCGCGAACCTTCCGACCAAGATCGTGTAGCTGGGCGCAGCTTTCTATCGCGTACGCCCAGCATCATGAGACTCACTCACCTCAGGCAAAGTTCAGGCGACGAACCTTGACGACCTTGTCGAGCTTCGTCAGTTGGGCAATCAGCGTGTCGGGCACCGTTGCATCGAGATCGATCAGGTTGTAGCCGAGTTTGCCGTTCGACTCATTCTTGAACGACACGATGTTCAAACCAGCGCCACCGATCACACGCGTGATCTCGGCAATCATGTTGGGCACGTCTTGGTTGATGATGCAGAGACGAACCTTCACGTTCTCAGCAGGGCGGCCGCCATTGACGGCTGGCAGATTCACTGAGTTCTTGATGGCGCCGTACTCGAGATAGTCTTTGACTTGCTCCACAGCCATGACCGCACAGGTCTCTTCGGCTTCTTCCGTGCTCGCCCCGAGATGTGGCAAGCAAATCACGCCGGGCAGATTGAGAATGGCGGGGTGCGGGAAGTCATTGACGTAGGCCTTCAGCTTGCCCTGCTTGAGAAGCTCGGCAATTGACTCATTGTCCACGACCGGACCCCGGGAGAAGTTCAACAGGACCGAACCGTTGAAATTGGCAAGGGCCTTTGTGTTGAGCAGTCCGCGCGTTTTGTCGTTGAGCGGAATGTGAATCGTGAGAAAGTCCGCAGCGCCGATCACTGCTGAGAGTTCCGCGGTGACCTTCACGCTGTTATCTAGCCGGTGCATGTTGACCGGACTTGGGAAGGGTTCGTAGGCAATCACCTTCATTCCAAGGCCCATGGCGGCATTTGCAGTCAAGACGCCAATTTTCCCGAGGCCGATGACGCCTAGGGTCTTGCCGCGCAACTCAGCGCCTGCGAACTGCGATTTGCCTTTTTCGACCTTCGCGTCCATTTCCTTGGCGTCGGTCATGTCGTGCAAGGTGTTGATCCAGGCAAGCGCCTTGTCGACATTGCGGAGCGCAAGCCCAAGGCCGATAAACACGAGCTCAGCCACCGCGTTGGCGTTGGCGCCCGGCGTATTGAAAACGCAAACGCCCTTGGCGCTTGCCTTGTCGATGGTGATATTGTTGACGCCAGCGCCGGCACGCGCCACCGCGAGCAAGCCGTCAAAGGTGTCCGTGTCAACTTGCGCTGAGCGCACCACGATTGCGTCAGGCTTTTCAACACCGTCGGACACCGAGTAGTCCCCGACGAACAGTTCTAGGCCCTTGGGAGAGATCTTGTTCAACGTCTTGATTTTGAAAGTCACGGTTCTGCTTCCCGCGTGAGGTGTTTCAGCCATGCGACGCAGCGGCAATGACCGCTCCGTTCGCGGCCCGGATCACCTCGCGCCAACGTGCGAGACATGGGTTCAAAGGATCCGGGCGCGCCCATTCCGTCTGAGTATTGATGCCCTGTCAACCATTGCAGCGCAGCGTGCATAGGATTGCAGTATCCGGCCTTGTTTTGGGCCCGGTGTGACCTACGCGCCAAGTCTGCTGGGGCGGGATGGCCAACCTCTGCCCGGTACCAACTGGCTCAACCAAAGTCAGGTTTCGGTTACGCGGAGGACTACGAACTTCAGGTATCGACCTTCGGGGTGAGCCAACTTGACGGGGTGGTCCCACGCGTGGCCTGACTCGTGAACGATTTGCGCATTGCGTCCCACGCGACGCGCAGACTGTACGAGCATCTGTCGGAAGAGTTCCGGCGATACTTGGGCCGTGCAACTGCTCGCGGCATAGAATCCGCCATCGCGCACCAGCCGCAAGCCAAGCGCACTTAGCAAGGTATAGGCGCGCAGCGCGTCGTCCAATTGAGCGCGGCTATGCGCCATGCTCGGTGGGTCGCAAACGATGGTGTCATATTGTTCGTTTGCCGCAGCACTGGCCTTCAGAAAGTCGTAGCAATCGTTGACGACGAACTGGTGCCGTGCTGGCTCGAGTTGATTGAGGCGAAAGTTGTCTTGCGCTCGCTGCAGGGCGGGCGCCGCAATGTCAACGCTGGTCACCTGTCGAGCCGCGCAAAGCGCGGCAATCACCGAAAACCCACCGGTATAGGCGTAGAGATTGAGTACTCGGGCACCCCGTGAGAACTGGCCTAGCGTCTGTCTGTTCTCGCGTTGATCCAGATAGAGCCCAGTCTTGTGGCCTTGCATCAGATCTGCAAAGAAGTGAACCCCGTGCTCCATGATCCGCAGATCGTTCGGCGCAGGCTCGCCATGAACCCAATGTGGTGAGGTAGACCCGTCTTCGTCGGCAGTCATCCGTCGCACGAGAATGCCAACGGGCGAAAGCACCTGCTTCAGTGCCGCTACGACCAGAGGGAGCAGCGTCTGCACGGCTAGGCCGTAAGTAGCTACAACGGCATAAGGACCGTACACGTCAACCACGATGCCGGGCATCGCGTCACCCTCTCCGTTGATTAGTCGATAAGCATTGGTGTCGCTGGATAGCAGTGCTTGGCGGAGTTGCCAGGCACTTTTCACGCGCGCTACCACTTGAGCGGCATCGAGCGGTCCGCTCCGGGAATAGATGCGTAGCGCTAGCTGCGAGTCAGCGTCCCACAAGCCCCAGACAGAAGTGTCGCCGCAGATCGCCTGAATCCAAGTACCTGTTGCAGCACTAAAACCAGCAGGAATATGGTTGCGATAGATCCAAGGATGCCCCGCTGTCAGTTCGACTTGCAGGAACTTGGGCAATCGAATCAGCGGACCGTCAGAGGCACGCAAGCCGTCGGGCTCGGGGCGGTTAGGCCCGCGTCTACTCCGTGCCATTGAGTAGCCCACGCAGCTGCTCGAAATCGGAGTCATCGACTGCGCCACCAACGGTACAGCGCGCATGCCCTGTTTTGTCGAGCAGGAGCTGCACTGGAAGCTCGGCGTCGGACTTCACGTTCACTGCCTTGAGCCAGTCTGTTCGCTTGGCACCATCGGGCAACCAATAGGTGCTGCGAAGTCCCGTTGCAGGCTGCTTGTCAAGGAAGGTCATCAGCTGGCGCTCGTCATCATCGAGCGACACGAACACGACCTTGAAGGCAATTCCGGCCGCAGTCAGCTTCTTTTCCCATGCCTGCAAGCGTGGAATTTCCTCCTTACAGGGACCACACCAAGCAGCCCAGAAATTGATCCACGTGTAGTGCCCTGCAGTGCCCACCTGCTCTGGCAAATCGCGCTCTCCAGTTGCACTGCGTCGTAAAGGCTGGTCAGAAGGCAGTTCAGAGCCGGCTTTGCCCAGTCGCCCACCGCAGAGTTTGCGCGGCACTTTGGCGACCGCGAGTGTGCTCACGTCAGATGGCTTAGGCGCGGGCGATGGGGTCGCCGCCGAGGGCGCCCCGAGAATTGCCTGACTGCGCTCGTTGGTCACCGTCACTTTGGGCTTGGTGTCGTCGCAAGCTACGGCCACGACACAAGCGATTAGCACGGCTGCGTCAATTACAGTCGACAGTCGACCCATGATACGAATGCACTCCGGTTGATGGCATCCTCGTTGCATTTTGTATCGGGACGCGAGTTATTCCACTGACAATATTCTTTCGAGAGTTGAGCAAACTCGTTGCCCAGCCACAGCATGCCTACCGTCTTCTCGATCTCGGGATCTTTGGAAACGTCCTTGAGGTGGAACATCACCGAATTGGCACGCCGATGCGACAAGGCGCGGTTCTTGTCCACGGTGCCAGACTTCGAGGCCCGCGCGACCACGAAGAAGTAGCGCGCGCCTTTGCGTTCGAACCACATGTCCTCGAGAACCTTCTTGGCTCGATCGTCAAGATCGTCTTTGCCTTCATCGTACATGATGACGGCACCCCGTTGTCTGAGCGGCGTGAACAACTCATTGAAATCGTCATCGCTAATGGAGGCAAAAGCCTTGACATCTGCGGGTTGGCAGCCACGGCGCCCGCCCTCCCCAGAGACTAGACCGCACGAGTGCAAGACGCGCTCCAGCACCTCCTTGAAACGTGGAGTGCAATAGCCGACTTCCGCTTCGTCAGCGACGGCAACCGAAGGCTTGTTCGCTTCCGGCGATTGCAGCCGATCTTTGGCGTCCGAAACGGCCCCATTGACCCGCAACAAGAAACCCAGAGTCAGCAGCACACCCGTGCCAATGCCAACGACCATCGGGCCCACTCGCTTCGGTTGATCGGCAGTCATTGCAACACCTCGGGAGCTAACTGTTTGAGCGTGAAGCGTAAGCCCAAGTCAGTATCTTCATCGCAGAGCCTGCGCTTGCCCAAGAATACCTGGGGGGTGGAGACGGGCACGTTGTTCTCCGACGCGAAATGCAGATGTTTGTTGAGCGTGGCTTTGGCGTCCCGCGAATCCGCGCAGTTAACGATGGTCTGTCCCCAACGTTGGGCGATCAATGACTTTAGTGCGGCTTCACCTTGCTTGCCCGCAGCGGTCAGTGCCGGCTGCTCGGCAAACGCCCATTCGAGCATCTTGAGTTCTTGCCCCTTGGCACAGATGAGTGCGCGCGAAACCAGGCACGCGCCCGGGTGCATGCTCTGATCCGCTAGCATCCAATTGCAGGAGTTATCGAGAGGAAACAGGGAGAGCGTTATGTCCAAGCGGTCGAGCACCCCTTCACCCACCAAACGTTCATGAAGGGCTTTGCACGTAGGACACAGCGGGTCCTCGAACAACAACGCTGGTTGAACGGCGCGAGAACCGCGGAACCTAATCAAAGCACCCGTAGCTTCCTCCGCCTTCTTTAGCTCGCCACATTTGCCTAAATACGGTCGCTGATCAGGGGCTGCCGATGCGTACACGAGGGAGGGCAATAACGTTACGATGCCAAGTACAACCACCCACAAAGCCGCAAACAGGGGTTTGCCCACGGGGCGTATCGTACCGTCGGCGAACGGTCGCAGTTGACGCAACATGAGCAATCCGCCCGCGGCCAGCAGCGCGGACGCGATATAAGTACCGACGCAAGTCTTACAGAGCGTACCGAGCTTAGTGATGGAAATAGTGAACATTACCACCGAGACGATGAGCGGCGTCACGCTGACGGCGGAGAACATCTGGACACTGGAACGTGAAGCTTTGGAACCTGCTAGCAGCAGATAAAGCGCAAAGCTTCCAAAGAAAACAAAGGCCCCGATTGCAAACAAGGAGAT
>Ga0265340_10002401_pt1 | contig 10653 bp, 8 predicted proteins | sample 4CB225metaG_FD_202082 | JGI IMG/M metagenome (GOLD analysis project Ga0265340, IMG submission 202082) | Rhizosphere microbial communities from Carex aquatilis grown in University of Washington, Seatle, WA, United States - 4-CB2-25 metaG | ecosystem: Host-associated > Plants > Roots > Rhizosphere...
GCGTCGCTCACCGCCGTGCTCAGAATCGGCCAGTTCTCGTAGTGATCGATGCCGATTGCCACAATGTACTGGTGTCCGATCTTCGCCGCCGGCTCATCGGTGCTCTCCGGCTGGAAGCCGCGCTGAACTCCGCCGCTTTGTGCCTTGACTTGCTGCGCGCACGCCGCCATCGCCGTTGCCGCCGCCAGCAACGCAACGCCTGCCGTTCTGCTGAGAATCGACATGGGGAATTCCTTAATTCGAATTTTGGCCGGGGGGGGAAAGAACCGTCTCTGCTCTATTAACGGTTTGCCCCATTTTAGCGCTCGCGCCCGTCCTCATCCCAGACCTTGTTCTGAACTTCCGCGCCGCTCAGCTTGTTCCGTCTCCAGGCACTCCTCTCCGCTCCCCGGTTGCGCTCAAATCCGGATCGGCCTATCGTGGATACAGACTTACCTTCATTCGATTAACCGACTAACCGGCGCAGCGGATCTGCGATTGCAGATGCGCCGCATCTGCGGGACACGCGCGTCCGGCTACGGTCTCACGCCGGCGCTGGCGGCTTTCTCGCGTGCGATGCACAGTTGAGGGGTGATCCTATGGCGCAAGACAGCGCCCTATATCAAGCCATCGTGAATGGCAATGACAAGCAGGCGAGATCAGCCACTGCGGAAGCGCTCGCCGCCGGCGTCGCACCCATGGACCTGATCCAGCAGACCATGGTCCCGGCTATGGATGAGGTCGGCCGCCTCTTTGAGGCCCAGGATTATTTTGTTCCCGAGCTCTTGCTCGCTGCCCGCGCTATGAAAAGCGCTCTGGTACTCATCAAGCCGCTGCTCTCCGCCTCCGGCCAGAAAATGGCAGTCCGCGTCGTCATCGGCACGATCAAGGGCGACTTGCACGACATCGGCAAGAACATCGTCGCCTCCATGCTCGAGGGCGGCGGCTTCGAAGTCATCGATCTCGGCACCGACGTCTCGCCGCAGAGCTTTGTATCCGCGGTCGAAAAACGCCAGCCGCAAATCGTCTGCATGTCGGCGCTGCTCACCGTCACCATGCCCGCCATGAAAGTCACCATCGACGCGCTCAAGACCGCCGGCCTGCGCACGCAGGTCAAAGTGCTTATCGGCGGCGCTCCCGTCACAAGGCAATACGCCGAAGAGATCGGCGCGGACGCATATTGCGACAACGCGGGAGCCGCCGTCGGTCTCGTGAAGAATCTCCTCGCGAAAGAGGCAGCCTGACGGATCGCAGTTTCTATCTTGACCTTGCCGCGCACGGTTTGCGCATGCCCATTGGCGCGGATCTCGTTCTCCACGAGGAGCCTGATCCCGAGCAAGCCCGCAACGACGGCGCAGCGCTTGGCCGCGTCATCAAAAAAACAGCGCGCCGCTGGGCCACGCCTCTGGCCATTCCAATCATGGATCTGCGCCTGGAGAAAACCGACCTCCTTGCCTGCGCGGGCGTGCCGGCCTCGGAGGCGGAGAAATACCATTTCACGTCGCCGCTTAATGAATCCACAATCGCGGCTCTCTGCGCCGGCAAATCCGCGCCCCTCTGCCGCGGAAGCATCGCCCGCGATCAGGCGCTCAGCTACATCGCCTCGCTCCCCGATCTCGTCCCCGTCGGAATGGCCATCGGCCCCTTCTCGCTGATCTCGCGCCTCATGCCCGATCCCATCACCGCCGCGGCCATGGCCGGCTCCGGCGTCGCGCCAGAGGACTCCGAAGAAGTTCGCCTGCTTTGGCAGTGCCTTCGCCTCGCTGAAGCAGCGGTTGAGCGCTCCGTGCGCAGCCAGATCGCACACGGAGCGCGAGCCATGATGATTTGCGAGCCCGCCGCCTGCACCGCCTTTTTCTCTCCACGCCAGCTCAAGGCCGGCTCCCGGCTCTTCGAGCAGCTGGTCATGGAACCGAATCTCCGCCTCAAGGCCGTGCTCGACGCCGCCGGCTGCGACCTAATCTTTCACGACTGCGGCGAGCTCATCGATCTCATGGTCGAAGCCTTTGCGAACCGCCTTCATCCCGTAATTCTCTCGCTCGGCGGCTCGCGCAAACTCTGGGAAGACGCGCGCCTCGTCCCCAATGACGTCGTCCTCTACGGCAACCTCCCCACCAAGTCTTTCTATTCTGACGGCGCCATGCCTGTTGACGAAGTTCTTCGCCGCACCGCCGAGCTGGTCGCCAACATGAAAGCCTGCGGCCATCCCCACATCCTCGGCTCCGAGTGCGACGTGCTCTTCGTCCCCGAGGCCCGCGAAGCGATCCTTGCAAAGGTCGATGCGATGATGGCCGTCGCTCAAGCACCCATAGCTCCGGTATCTTTGTAGCGCTGGTCTCCAGACCGGGGTCCCCAGCGACAGGTCTTCGTCGTTGGGGTGGGAGACCGGCCGTCGTGCGGGTCTCCAGACCCGCATCCTATCCAATGTTCGACCACGCCTTTTCGGAGTGCAAGGGCGCTGTGCCCCGTGCACTCTCCCCGCTCCGCCTGTTATTGTTTTCCTTTGCTTCCGCAGAAGCGCCGAAAGTTGACCCGAACCCCAACCATGCCTCAACCCGCAATCAAATTCGGCACCGACGGCTGGCGCGGCGTCATTGCCGACGACTTCACCTTTTCGAACGTCCGCATCGCCGCTGAGGCTATCGCCGCCTATATTCATTCCCGCAAAGGCTCCGCACAGGAGGATCCCGCAAAGGGTCTCTGCATCGGCTATGACACGCGCTTCGGCTCCAAGGCATTTGCCCAGGCATGCGCGGAAGTCGTCGCAGCCACGGGCATTCCCGTCATGCTCGCGACCGCGGTCACTCCCACGCCGGCCCTCAGCTGGGGCGTGCGCGAGCGCGGCGCAGCCGGCGGCATCATGATCACCTCCTCGCACAACCCCGCGGAGTGGAATGGCGTCAAGTACAAGGGCTGGTACGGTGGCTCGGGCCAGCCCGCCATGATCACGGCGATCGAGTCGTATCTCGGCAAACCCGCCCCGCGCGCCGTTCAGCCCGCGCCCATCACCGAAGTTGACTTCCTGCCCACCTACCTCAAATCCATAGAGGACTTCGCCGACCTCGACCTCATCTCGAAATCCGGCATGAAGTTCTGCATCGACTCCATGTACGGAGCGGGTGCCACCATCCTCGCCGACATCTTCTCGCCGCTAGGCGTGGCCCACGTGCAGATTCGCTCCAACCCCGACCCGCTCTTTCCCGGCATCAATCCCGAGCCCATTGAGCCGAACATCCGCGCCCTCGGCGAAGCCGTCGTCGCCAACGGCTGCCAGGCCGGCCTGTGCACCGACGGCGACGCCGACCGCATCGGCGCCATCGACGAGCACGGCGACTTCGTCGATCCGCACAAAATCTACTCCGCGCTCCTCAGTTGGGTTTTGCAATACAAAGGCTGGCCTGGCGCCGTTACTCGCGCCTTCAACACCACAAAGATGCTCGATCGCATCGCCCGGAAATACGGCCGCGAGCTCATCGAGCACGGCATCGGCTTCAAGTATGTCGTCGACCTGATGCTCGAGCGCCAAATCGTGATGGGCGGCGAGGAGTCGGGCGGCATCGGCTTCCAGCGCCACCTGCCCGAGCGCGATGGCCTGCTCAACTGCCTGCTGCTCGCCAACGTCATGGCCCAGGAAAAGAAGACTCTCGGCCAGCTTGTCGCCGACCTTCAGGCCGAGTACGGCGAGCACCAGTACGGCCGCATCGACCTTCATTTGCCCGAGGCCCAGAAGAACGCCGTCATTGCGCGCGCCCTCGCTCTCAAGCCCGGCGACCCCGTCTTCGCCGGCATGGCCATCTTCTGCCAGGAAGATCTTGACGGTGTGAAGTTCTTCCTCGACAACCCCGAAGCGACCACCAAGCCCAAAGCCGCCGAAACCTGGCTGCTGTTGCGCGCCAGCGGCACTGAGCCACTCCTGCGCATCTACGCCGAGTCGTGCTCGAAGGAATCCGTCGCCAAACTGCTCGACTCCGCGCGCGCCTTTGCGATGAACGAGTAAGAACCCCGCTGTAAACTTGTGGCCAATGAATAGCCATGCGGGGAAATTGATTGAGGAAGCGATCAAGGTCGACGATTGGATCGGCGCGCAGCGACTGATCGAGGCCGAACTTAAGACCAGCCCAAAAGACCACTGGCTCCTGAGTCGCCTTGCGTTGACATTCTATTGGGATGCAAGGGCGTTACATGAGTCTCCATATTGCCCGATGGCAATCTGGGGATACGCTGGAGCGCTCGACATGCTCGGCCGTCACAACTATTCCCTCTCCCTCTATCGCTACTTGTTGAGTTGGGGCGAAAATCAGTTGGCGTATGGGGAATGCGGCGAGGGCATCCTCAAGGCCCGTAGCCTTCTCGCAGACTGTCGCTACCGTATCGCCTGTATTTGGCAAGAGAAACGACAGTGGAAAAGAGCAGCTGCCGAATTCGAGAGACATCTTGAGGCACGGAAAAAAGGACACGGAAGCATCTATCCGATTCGAGACGTTAAAGCCCGCTACAAAGAAGTGCTCGGCAAAGCCTCACATTGAAAATTGAAGCGGCTGAATTCGCTTATGCAATTACTCCGACCTTCGCCCGCTTGCCCAACCGCACCATCATCCGCGCCGGCAGCGCTCCCACGGAAATCACCGCGCTGCTCGCCGCTTCGCCGTCCACCTTGACGGCCTTTTCTGCGATCTTCCGGTTCGCCTCAGCGCCGCTCGCCGCGAGGCCCATCGCCACCAGCAATTTCGGCAGCCGAATCTGATTCGGCTCCGATCCCGCCACGTCGGAATACGAAATCGCAACCTCTTCCAGGTCCTCGGCTGTCTCCTTTTGCTGAAACATCCGCGCCCAGTTCTCGCCGGCGCCTTCAGCGGCGGCGTCGCCGTGAAATCCCGCAGTAATCGTCCGCGCCAGTTTCTTCTTGGTCTCCATCGGGTGCAGCTTTCCCGCGGCCACGTCCGCCCTCATCGCGTCGATTTCGCTTTGCTTCAGATCCGTCAGCAGCACCCAATACTTCCACATCAGCTCATCACTGATGCTCATCAATTTCCCGTACATCTCGCTTGCCGGCTCGTTGATCCCGATCGCGTTATTGAGAGACTTGCTCATCTTCTGCACGCCGTCGAGGCCTTCCAGAATCGGCGTCATCAGCACGATCTGCGGCTTCTGCCCGTAGTGACGCTGTAGCTCGCGCCCGCACAAGAGATTGAACTTCTGATCCGTGCCGCCCAACTCCACGTCGCATTCGAGGCACACGGAGTCATAACCCTGCATCACCGGATAAAGCATCTCGTGCAAGCTGATCGGCTGTTCCTCCCGGAATCGCTTGTGGAACTCGTCGCGCTCGAGCATCTGGCTCACCGTAAAATGCGCCGTCAGCCGGATCGTCTCTTCGTACCCCAGCTTGCCCAGCCACTCGGAGTTGTAGCGCACCTCGGTCGCCTTTTCGTCGAGGATCCGGAACACCTGCTGCTTATACGTCTCGGCGTTTTTATCGATCTCTGCGCGCGTCAGCGGTTTCCGCGTCACGTTACGCCCCGTCGGGTCGCCGATCAGCGACGTGAAATCGCCCACCAGAAAAATCACCGTGTGCCCCAGCTGCTGAAAGTGCCGCAGCTTGCGCATCAACACGGTGTGGCCCAGGTGCAGGTCAGGCGCAGTTGGGTCGAACCCCGCCTTAACGCGCAACGGCCGGCCGGTCTTGCGGCTTTCTTCCAGGCGCTCTCTCAGGTCGACCACGCGGATAATCTCCGCCGCGCCCTTTTGGAGCAAATCCATTTGTTCATCTACAGGTAAGAATGCTTGCATGTCCCAACAAGTATAAAGTTTGTAGCCCGCCTGCACCTGTGCCGTTCGCGCCGCCGCATCCAAATCAACAATTCACATTCCCACAGCGATCTCCTTGCATCCCGCCACCATCGCCAGTCATCTCACCAACCACCAGGAGGATTTCCCCCATGCCCCCAGTCACTGGCCGTGCCATCCAGGTTCCCGCCGCCGGCGGAGCGTTTCAACTCGTCACAAAAGAATTTCCAGATCCCGGCCCCGGCCATGTGCGCATTCGCGTTCAGGCCTGCGGTGTTTGTCACAGCGACGCCGCCACAAAGTTCGGCGGCTTCATCGATATCGACTACCCTCGCGTACCCGGCCATGAAGTCGCCGGCGTTGTCGATGCTGTCGGAGCCGATGTGCCCCTCTTCAAGGCAGGGCAGCGCGTCGGCCTCGGCTGGCACGGCGGCCACTGCAACTACTGCCCGCCTTGCCGCCGCGGCGATTTCATCCTCTGCCAGAACGCTCTCATCTCCGGCATCAGCTTCGATGGCGGCTATGCCGACTACGTCATCGCCCCGGCCAACGCCCTCGCATTCATTCCTGAAAGCCTCGCCGACGCCGATGCTGCGCCACTTCTTTGCGCCGGCATAACCACTTACAACGCGCTCCGCAACAGCGGGGCCCGTTCCGGTGACACGGTCGCCATCCTCGGCATCGGCGGGCTCGGCCACCTCGGCGTGCAATACGCCGCCAAAAGCGGCTACCGAACTGTCGCCATCGCGCGAGGAGTCGACAAGGGCCCGCTCGCCAAGCAACTCGGCGCGCATGTCTACATCGACTCCACGACGCAGGACCCAGCCAAGGAACTCCAAAAACTCGGCGGCGCCGTGGTCATCCTCTCCACGCTCACCAACGCTGAGGCACTCGCCTCCGCGGTCGGCGGCCTTGCCCCAGGCGGCAAGCTGATCATTGTCGGTGTCCCCGACAAGCCATTTGAAGTCAACGCGGGGGTACTCGTCCTCGCCCGCCGTTCCATTGCCGGCTGGCCCTCCGGCACGGGCATGGATTCTGAAGATACGCTCAACTTCAGCGCGCTCACCGGCATCAAGCCAATGATCGAAACCTATCCGCTGGAAAAGGCCGAGGAAGCCTTCAACCGCATGATGAGCGGCAAGGCGCGTTTTCGTGTCGTGCTCACCACTGGCGCATAATCAAATTCCTGGGAATCTACCGGGCTGAACCATCTGTCGTGGCGAGCAGTTCGTTTTCCGCTTTCGCAGCCTTTGTGGCTTTGTCCATCGCCTTGCTCAGCTTCCGCGTCATCACCTGGAAGTGATAGCCCATCACCGCCAGCGTCATGGCCGTACCAAAACAGCGCCGGTATTTCGTCGCCGCTGAGGCAAGAAACTTCCAGTAGCTCCACTGGTGCCGCCCAAGCACTCCCTGCCGCACAATCGAATTCGCCAGCGCGCGCATGTTGTCGCGGGTCAGAAATGGGGGAGTCGCCAGCTTCTTCGCCCGCTCGCCCGCCGCCCGTTTCGCTGGCTTGGGATGCGCCCGGTTCAGATAGAGCTTCACCCGCTCGTAGTAGGCCTCGCAGTTGTAAAGCCTCTTCATTACGTCGCGATAGCCCTCGATCAGCTTGGCCGAATCCATGCGCGGCAAAAAGTTCAGCCGATCGCAAAACGTATTATTGCCGCCGCCCGCGTCTACAATCCTGTCTTCTCGCCGCAAGCGCCGGAATAGTTGCGTCCCCGGCATCGCCTGCAACAGCCCCACCATCGCAATCGGAATCCCGCTCTTCTGGATGAACTCCACCATGCGGTCGAAAATGTCTTCCTTATCCGTATCGAATCCCAGGATGAATCCGCCCATCACCTGTAGCCCGTAGCTCTGGATCGTGGCTACGCTTTCCAGCAAACTTCGCTTCGTGTTCTGCAACTTGTTGCTCGCAATCAGGCCCGACTCATCGGGCGTCTCCACGCCAAGAAACACCGATCTGAAGCCCGCGTCCTTCATCAACTGCATCAGCTCCACATCGTCGGCCAGGTTCAAGGACGCTTCGGTAATGAAGTCGAATCGCGCCCCGGTCTCCGCGCGCCATTCGGCCATCGCGCGCAGCAACTCCTTCGCCCGCGCCTTGTTGCCGATGAAATTGTCATCCACGACAAACACGGTCTCGCGCCAGCCCGCAGCCAGCAACTGGTCCAGTTCCGCCAGCACCTGCGCCACGGCCTTGGTCCGCGGCCGCCGCCCATAAATCTCGATAATGTCGCAGAACTCGCAGTTGAACGGGCAGCCGCGCGAGTACTGCACCGTCATCGTTGAATAGCGCCTCATCTTGATCAGGCTAAGGTCGGGCAGCGGGCTCTGGGCCATCTCCGGCCGTTCCGCCGCCTGATACACGGGCAGCGCGGTTCCCGCTTCCAGCTCCCGCGCCAGCTCTCCGATCAAGCTCTCCGCCTCGCCGATCACCACATGGTCGGCCTTCAGCTCCGCCGCCGGTACGCTGCTCGCAATGGGCCCGCCCACCACGGTGCGCAACCCGCGCGCGCGGCAACGCTCCACAATCTCCACCAGCGAATCGCGCTGGATGTGCATCCCGCTCAAGAACACCACGTCGGCCCACTTCAGGTCGCGATCCCGCAGCCGCTCTACATTCGTATCCACCAGCCGCTTCTTCCACGCAACCGGCAGCAGGGCCGCCACCGTCATCAGGCCCAGCGGAGGCTGCGCCGCCCGCTTGCCCAAAAACTTGAGCGCGTGTCTGAAGCTCCAAAATGTCTCAGGAAATACCGGGTAGACGAGCAGCACGTTCATAAGCCATCTCTCAGCAGGACGACCGGCTGCGCGAGCGCAATCTGCAGGATTCAGGCCGTGCTTCCCCCATGGAAGCAGTGCGGCCCCGCTCGGTGCGGCGAACTGGTCCTGCATCCATTCTCCCACCGAAAGGGTGAAAGACTGGTCAAATGTGAACAGTTTTGCGGCAAGCCGTGCACCCCCGCGCCGAACTCGCCGCCAACTCCGCCCATCCTCGCGGGTTTATCCTGAACATCATTGGAGGAAGCGATGAAGAGAACTCTCTTCGCAATGAGCCCGGTTGTCGCACTCGTCCTCCTCGCGCTGCCACCAGCCTCTCGCGCGCAAGCTGCGCCGCAGAATCCCGCCGACGATTTCCGCACCTCCGAACGTTGCGCCAATTGCCACAACAAGCTCAAGACCTCCAAAGGCGAAGACGTCTCCATCAACGTCGACTGGTCCGCGAGCATCATGGCCAACTCCGCGCGCGACCCTTATTGGCAGGGCAGCGTGCGTCGCGAAACCATCGACCATCCGGAATCGAGCGCCGCTATTCAATCCGAATGCGCCAGTTGCCACATGCCTTTGCAGTACCAGCAGGACAAGGCCCAGAATCGCGAAACTGCCGTTTTCTCGCGGCTGCCTCTCAGCGCCGACCATCCTGACGCCGCCGCAGCCGCCGATGGCGTCTCCTGCACCGTCTGCCATCAGATCCAGGCTGCCGGTCTGGGCACGCCCGCAACCTACAGCGGCAAATTCGCCGTCGCCCCGCCCGCAACCAATCCGCGTCCGCTCTTCGGCCCCTACGCGCCGGACTCCGACAACATCACCAAAGTCCACGTCATGGCCGCCGGCTATTCACTCCAGCAGTCCGACCATATTCGCGACGCCGGCCTTTGCGGCAGTTGCCACACTCTCTACACCACCACACGCGGCCCCGATGGCAAATTAATCGGCCAGCTTCCCGAGCAGATGCCTTACCTCGAGTGGCAGCACAGCGACTTTCGCGACAAGCAGACCTGCCAACAGTGCCACATGCCCGCGGTTGGCGAGCCGGTGGCCGTCGCATCGCTTCTCGGCAAGCCGCGCGAGGGCGTCCGCGAGCACACTTTCGTCGGCGCCAATTTTCTTCTCGAAGGCATGCTCACCACGCATCGCGACGATCTCGCCGTCACCGCGCAGCCCTCCGACATTGCCGCCGCCACAGCGCGCATTACGTCATTCCTGCAATCGCAGTCCGCGCGCGTCACAATTGGCCCCGCTCAGCTCGGCCCCGCGACCCTTGCCGGCAGCAATCTCTCCTTCCCCATCCGTGTTGAAAACCTAACCGGCCACAAGCTCCCAACTGCCTACCCCTCGCGCCGCGCCTGGCTGCACATCGTGGTCACCGCCGCCGATGGCCACATCGTCTTCGAGTCCGGCAAGCTCAACCCCGACGGCTCCATCGCCGGTAACGCCAACGACTCCGACCCCACACGCTTTTCCCCGCACTACACCCGCATCACCCAGCCCGGTCAGGTCCAGATCTTCGAGCCTATCCTCGGCGACAGCCAGGGCCGCGTCACCACCGGGCTTCTCTCCGCCACGCAATACCTCAAGGACAACCGCATCCTCCCCGCCGGCTTCGACAAATCCACGGCCTCGCCCGACATCGCTGTCCACGGCGAGGCTGCAGCCGATCCTGACTTCACCGCCGGCTCCTGCACCACGCACTACGACCTCTCCACCAACGGCGCAGCCGGTCCCTTCCGCATCGCCGCCGAACTCATCTATCAGCCCGTCGGCTTTCGCTGGGCCCACAATCTCGCCTCCTACCAGGCAGCCGAGCCGCAGCTCTTTGTTCAAGATTTCGACCAGGCAGCCCCTCACTCCGCCATCGTTCTCGCCCACGCTGAAGCCACTGTTAACGCGGCCCCCTGATCCTGGTCGGCCGCTGGCTAGTCTCTGCCAACCTTCCGCTATAATCAAATCCATGCAGCAGCCGGCCAACCATCGCCTTCTCACCGTCACCGCCCGCGCGGCTGCGGCGGCTCACGCCGCCTAAACTCCTGCTTCACCTCATCCCCAAAATCAGCGAACAGCAGACAGTGATCGGTAGACAGGGGTCTGCGCACGTTCATC
>Ga0265340_10002402_pt1 | contig 10652 bp, 7 predicted proteins | sample 4CB225metaG_FD_202082 | JGI IMG/M metagenome (GOLD analysis project Ga0265340, IMG submission 202082) | Rhizosphere microbial communities from Carex aquatilis grown in University of Washington, Seatle, WA, United States - 4-CB2-25 metaG | ecosystem: Host-associated > Plants > Roots > Rhizosphere...
CATCTGGCCAACGGCGAACTCGCCGTCCTGCGCTGTTCGGTGGGCCGCTACGGTGACGATCGCTGGCAGGACCTTTCGGACGCCGTCCTCACCACTCGCTGTCATGACGAACTGGCCCTGGCGATCGGGTTGCGCGGCGAGCCGGTGCAGAGCCGGGTGCAACGCTGGCCCGAGGCCATGCCGCAGTACACGGTCGGGCACGAGGTCCGGCTGGCCGCCCTCGACCAGGCTCTCGGCACGCAGCCCGGGCTGAGGGTCACGGGCGCGGCGCTGCGGGGCGTGGGTCTGGCCGGATGCCTTCAGCAGGCCACCGAATTAGCGGACGCCTTGCTCGCCGAGACGCCGATGGCCGTCACCGCAGGGAGAACGGGTTGAATACAGTCAGCAATTCTCACGTGAACCAGGCCGGTCACCCCGGAGCCGATAATCCAGCCACGGCCCGGCCCCGCTCCCGGGTCGACTTCGCCCAGCGACCGATGCTGGTGTTCTGGGAGACCACCCGGGCCTGCGGGCTGGCCTGCCGGCACTGCCGGGCCAGCGCCACGATCCAGGCCCTGCCCGGCGAGCTCAGCCACGACGAGGGGGTGGCGCTGATCGAGCAGGTCGCGGGCTTCGGCCGGCCGTTCCCGATTCTGGTCCTCACCGGGGGCGACTGCCTCCTGCGTCCGGATCTCTTCGAGTTGGTGGCGCAGGCCACCGGCCTGGGCATCCCGGTGGCACTGTCACCGTCCGTCACCCCGGCGCTGACCACCGAGATGATCGAGCGGATCGCCGCCAGCGGGGTCAAGGCCGTCTCGATCAGCCTTGATGGTTCACGCTCGGCTACTCACGACGGAGTGCGCGGGATCGAGGGGCATTTCGAGAAGACGGTCGAGGCCCTCCGGGCCCTGGTTGCCGCCGGACTGACGGTTCAGGTGAACACCACCGTGATGCGAGGCACGGTTGATGAACTGGCCGAGATCGCCGCCCTGGTGGCCGAGACCGGGGCTCACATCTGGGAGGTCTTCTTCCTGGTCCAGGTCGGACGGGGCACCGAAACCCTGGCCCTCACCGCGGACGAGCATGAGCAGGTGTGCCACATTCTCTGGGAGGCCTCGCACTACGGGTTCATCGTGCGCACGGTCGAGGCGCCGTTCTTCCGCCGGGTGGTGGCCGCGCGCCGAGCCGCTGGGAAAGTGCCGGTGGCCGGGACCGTGCCGGCTGGGACAGTGCCGGTCGGGACAGTGCCGGCTGCAACAGAGCCGGCTGCGACAGTGCCGGCTGCGACAGTGCCGGCTGCGACAGTGCCGGTGGCTGGGACGGTGCCCACGGGCGCTCTGTATCAGCGGCTTTCGGCGTCCCTGCCGGAGTTGCTGGGCGAGCCCCGGTCGACCCCCAGCGCGCACACCGCGGCGACCAGAGACGGCAAAGGCATCGTCTTCGTCGCGCATGACGGTGAGGTCTACCCGGCCGGGTTCCTGCCGCTGGGGCTCGGCAACGTGCGGGACACGCCGCTGGCCGAGATCTACCGGGACCATCCGACGCTCAAATCCGTGCGGGCCGCGGAGTTCAGTGGCCGCTGCGGCCGTTGCGAGCACCAGGACCTGTGTGGCGGCTCCCGAGCCCGGGCCTACGCCGCTACCGGTGATCCGCTGGCCGAGGACCCGGCGTGCGCTTACCAGCCCTGACGAGATCCGCGCCCAGGCGTGGGTGCAGAGATCGCTGAAGGTTGGTGTCGTGATCGCAGCACCAGACCTTCATGGATCTCTGCACCGCAGGGGCCGGCCCGGCCCTCGTGCTGCTGTGGGGCGAGGCCGTCGTCGAGGGGACCCGGCTCGAGTCGTTCGATCCGGTACGCAGTACGTCTCGATTGCGGTCCGTCCCGGTGAGCCGTTCGTGAGCCAGGCCTTGCATGTGGACGCCGGGACCACCGGCCGGGTCGCGGTCAGCGCCTGGGACCGTTCGTAGTGGGGGGTCAGGGCCGATCGCGCCCGGCCAGTTCCTGGTAGCGGTGCCACCGCTGGTCGACGTCGGCCTGCATCAGCGTGAGCAGTTCCTCGGCGTGCTCTGGATTTTTCCGGGTCAGGGCCGAGAAGCGGGTCTGGCTCAGGGCGAAGTCGCGGACGGCGATCGTCGGCGGCTTGGAGTCCAGGTTGAACGGCTGGGAACCGGCGGCCGGTTCGGGCCGGAACCGGTACAGCGGCCAGTACCCGCTGGCCACGGCGTCCTTCTGCTGAGTGATCGAGGTGGCCAGGTCGATACCGTGCTCGATGCAGGTGGAATAGGCGATCACCAGCGAGGTCCCGGGCCAGGCCTGAGCCTCGCGCAGGGCCCGGACGGTGTGCATCTCATTGGCGCCGAGAGCGATCTGAGCGACGTAGACGTTGCCGTACGCCTGGGCCAGGACGCCGAGGTCCTTCTTCGCCGTCGCCTTGCCGGCGGCGGCGAACTTGGCCAGGGCCCCCCGCGGCGTGGCCTTCGAGGCCTGCCCGCCCGTGTTCGAGTACACCTCGCTGTCCAGCACCAGGATGTTGACGTTGCGACCGGAGGCCAGGACGTGATCCAGGCCGCCGTAACCGATGTCGTAGGCCCATCCGTCCCCACCCACGATCCACAGGGTGCGTTCCACCAGCTCGTCGGCGAGGCTGCGCAACTGCCCCAGCGGGCTACCGAGGGACGGCGCGAGGTCCGCCAGCCGGGCCTTGAGCTCGGCGACCAGACGCCGCTGCTGGGCCAGTTCCGGCTCGGTCGTGGCCGGGGCCACGAGCAGCCGGGACGCCAGTTCCGGGCCGACCGCCTCGGCCTGCTCGGCCAGCAACGCCAAGGCCCGGGCATGCTGACCCTGGGCGGCCAGCCCGATCCCCAGACCGAACTCGGCGTTGTCCTCGAACAGCGAGTTGGCCCAGGCCGGCCCCCGCCCGTTGGCGTCCTTCGCCCACGGCGTCGTCGGCAGGTTGCCACCGTAGATCGAGGAGCAGCCGGTCGCATTCGCGATGATCATCCGGTCGCCGTACAACTGGCTGAGCAGTTTCAGGTACGGGGTCTCGCCGCAGCCCGAGCACGCGCCGGAGAACGCGAACAGCGGTTGCAGCAACTGGGAACCCTTGATCGTGTCGTGCCGGACGGCGCCGCGATCGACCTCCGGCAGCGCCTCGAGCAGCTCGAAGCGACGCTGCTCGACCTCGGCCCGGCCGTCCAGACCGGCCATCTCCAGGGCCCGGTGGGTCGGCTCGGTGCGGCTGAAGGCGGGGCAGGCGTCGACACACAGCGTGCATCCCGTGCAGTCCAGCGCCGAAACCGCCAGCCCCAGGCGGTGTCCGGGCAACTCGCGGGAGGCGAACTTCGTGGACGGGAAGTCCTCGGGTAGACCGGCGCCGGCGGCGGCGTCGAAAATCTTCATCCGGATCGCGCTGTGCGGGCACACGATCGTGCACTTGCCGCATCCGGTGCACAGGTCGGGCGTCCAGACCGGGCTCTCCAGGGCCAGGCCCGGCTTCTCCCAGCGCGCGGTGTCGGTCGGGAAGGTCCCGTCCACCGGCAGGGCGCTCACCGGCAGCAGGTCGCCGTCGCCGGCCAGCAGCCGGGCGGTGACCTCATGGACGAAGGCCGGAGCCTGGGCCGGAATCGCCACCGTGCGGTGCCGGTCGCCGACGACGGTGCCGGGGATCTCGACCGCGACCAGCCCGGCCAGGGCATTCTGGATGGCCTCGACGTTGCGGGCCACGACGGCGCTGCCCTTGCGGGCGTACGCGCTGCGGGCCGAGGCGATCAGGACCTGCTCGACTTCGTCCACCGGGAGCAGATCGATCAGCGCGAACATGCAGGTCTGCATCACCGTGTTGATCCGGCCGGCCAGCTGGCTCTCCCGGGCGATCCGGTAGGCATCGACGACGTACAGCCGCAGGTCGTTGTCCAGGATCTCCTGCTGCACCTCCACCGGCAGCTCGGCCCAGACCCGTTCGGCCGGATAGGGCGCGTTGAGCAGGACATTCGCTCCCCGGCGGGCCAGCGGCAGGACCGGGCGGCGGCGCAACAGCGAGAACTGGTTGACCGAGATCAGATCGGCGTTCGTGACCAGGTAGGTGGAACGGATCGGCTCCGGGGAGAACCGCAGGTGCGAGGCCGTCACGGAGCCGGACTTCTTGGAGTCGTAGACGAAGTAGCCCTGGCTGAACAGCTCGGTGCGCTGCCCGACCATTTTCACCGAGGCCTTGCTGGCCCCCACCGTGCCGTCCGACCCGAGCCCGTAGGCCACCACCTGCAACCCCGGCTGCGCCACCTCGAAACTCGGATCCGGGGTCACCGAGAGGTGCGTGACGTCGTCCACAATCCCGACCGTGACGTGACGGCGGGGGACCGGCCGGTCCAGCTCGTCGAACACGCCCTTGACCATCGCCGGGGTGAATTCCTTGCTGCCCAGCCCGTAGCGGGCGCCGGTGACCAGGATGTCGCCCCGGTCCTGTTCGGCCAGGGCCATCACCACGTCGGCGTACAGCGGTTCCCCGACCGAGCCCGGCTCCTTCGTCCGGTCCAGCACCGTCACCCGGCGGACCGTGGCCGGCAACGCCTCGACCAGGTGCCGCACCGGGAACGGCCGGAACAACCGGACGGTGAGCAGGCCGACCTTCTGGCCGCGGCGAACCAGTTCCTGCACGGTCTCGGCGACCGCGCCGCCGCCGGACCCCATCACGATCAGCACCTGCTCGGCGTCGTCCGCCCCGGCGTACTCGACCAGGCCGTAGTGCCGGCCGGTCCGCGCGCCGAGCGCGTCCATGGTCTCCTGCACGATCGCCGGCACCGCGTCATGCCACTGGTTCGCGGCCTCCCGGGCCTGGAAGAACACGTCCGGGTTCTGCGCGGTCCCGCGCACCACCGGCGAGTCCGGCGACAGGCCCCGGGCCCGATGCGCCAGCACGGCGTCCTGAGGGACCAGCGCCCGCAGGTCGTCCGGTGACAGCACCTGGATCTTGCCGATCTCGTGCGAGGTCCGGAACCCGTCGAAGAAATGCAGGAACGGCACCCGGCTGCGGAGCGCGGCCACGTGCGCGACCAGCGCGAAGTCGTGGGCCTCCTGGACGGTGCCGGCCGACAGCATGGCCCAGCCGGTGGTCCGGGCCGCCATCACGTCGCTGTGGTCACCGAAGATCGACAGCGCATGGGTGGCCAGGGCCCGGGCGGCGACGTGGATCACCGCCGGGGTCAGCTCGCCGGCGATCTTGAACATGTTGGGCAGCATCAGCAGCAGGCCCTGGCTGGAGGTGAACGTCGTGCTCAGCGCGCCCTTCAGGACGGCGCCGTGCAATGCCCCGGCCGCCCCGGCCTCGGACTGCATCTGGATCACTTCGGGCACCGCGCCCCAGAGATTCGCCCGCCCGGCCGCCGACCACTCGTCGGCCAGTTCGCCCATCGGGGAGGCCGGGGTGATCGGATAGATCGCGATCAGCTCGGAAAGGGCATGCGCCACCCGGGCCGCCGCCTCGTTTCCGTCGACACACACCCATTCCGGCGGCGAGCAGGCTCGCCCAGCGTCGGCGCGGACGGCGTCTTCAATGATCGTCATGTTTCAAACCTTCGATGTGAGGAACCTGGTGCGCGGTAGGAACCACGGGCTCGGTCGGAACCACGGGCTCGGCCGGACGAAGCACATGGTCAGCGCACCACCACGATGATGACATCGACAGGTGGCGGCATCGCTGCCGGGCGCGGATCTTCGTCGAACCTTTATGTCGGCACCGGGTGAACGTTTGGCCGGGGGCGGGAACCTGAAGGTGGTGGATGCGACAGGGTGCCGCAGCCGCCGGAGGAGGCGAACGGTCATGATGGGTTGGTATGGCGGCGGCGGCATGGGTGCCGGTGCGTGGATGTTCATGAGCGTGTTCTGGCTGGCCCTGCTCGGGGTGATCATCTGGGCCGTGGTGCGATTGCTGCCCGGCCGGGACGGTGGATCGGGGCCCGGCGGTTCCGCGGCCACGCTGGAGACTCCCGAGGACATCCTCGACCGGCGGTTCGCTCGCGGCGAGATCGATCTGGAGACTTATCAGACGCAGCGGGCGGCGCTGGCTTCCGCGCGAGGCAAGCGATGAACCGGGCCCGGGCCGTGGCCCGGTCCCGATGGGTGCCGATCGGGGTCCTGATGCTGGCGTCGTCCGCGTTGATCGGGTCCGTGATCGCGGTGTCCTCGGGGTCGGGGTCGGGGTCGGGGTCGACCAGACCAATCGGGTCAATCGGGTCGAGCGGGTCGAGCGGACGGGGGTGGACCGGTTCGTCGGCGGGAATGATGGGCGGTGGCCCGGTTCGTGGGTCCGGGATGATGGGGAGCCGCTGGGTTCCTGGGACCGGGATGATGGGGAGCCGCTGGGTTCCTGGGTCCGGGATGATGGGGAGCCGCTGGGTTCCTGGGACCGGGATGATGGGGGAGCGGCGATGATTCGGCCCGGGAATTTCATTGCCGAAGGGGACTCCTGATCATGCCGGCGTCGTCCGGACCCGAGACCGTCCGGTCGTTGCGGGCGCTGGTGATCGATGACGAGCCGAGCCTGGTCCGGGTGGTGACCGGATACCTGGAACGCGAGGACTTCACCGTGGCGGTGGCCGGCGACGGCGAGTCCGGGCTGGTGCTGGCCCGGCAGCAGGAACCGGACGTCGTCGTGCTGGACCTCGGGCTACCAGGGATGGACGGGGTGGAGACCTGCCGGCAGTTGCGAACCTTCTCCGACTGTTACGTGGTGATGCTCACTGCCCGGGCCGACGAGGTGGACATGCTGATCGGGCTGGCCGTGGGCGCCGACGACTACCTCACCAAGCCGTTCTCGCCGCGGGAGCTGACGGCGCGGATCCGGACCCTGCTGCGCCGTCCCCGGGGCCGGCCCGTGACCCCGGCCGCCGCGGCCGAGGGTGGGGCACCGGCACCCTCAGAACGGGCATTCGGGGCGCTGGTGATCGATCCGCAGGCCCGCGAGGTGCGTCTGGGCGACCGGCTGATCTCGCTGACCCGGACCGAATTCGACCTCCTCGACACGTTGAGCGAGCGACCCCGGATGGTCTTCAGCCGCCGCCGGCTCCTCGAGCGGGTCTGGGGGGAGAACTGGGTGGGGGACGAGCACATCGTCGACATCCACCTCGGCCATGTGCGCCGCAAATTGGACGACGACCCGGCGGTGGAGCGGTATGTCCGCACCGTCCGGGGCGTCGGCTACCGGATGGGCACAGGTTGAACGGGCACAGGTTGACCAGACCTGGGCCGGCCGGCCGGGGGGCCGGGCTGGCGCTGCGGTTGTTCCTGGCCAGCAGCCTGGTGATCGTGGCTGGGGCCGGCACCCTGCTGGTGGTGGCGCTGTTGTTCGCGCCCCCGCTGTTCCACAGTCTGCTCCGCCGGTCCGGGGTGATGCTGACCGCACCGGTCCAGCACCACCTCGACCAGGCGTTCGGTCAGGCGGTGATGGTCTCCCTGGCGATGGCCGTGATCGCGGCCACCGTGGCTGCCAGCGCGATTAGCTGGCTGGTCTCCCGACGACTGGCCGATCCGGTCGGGGAGGTCGCACGGGCCGCGCAACGGCTGGCCGACGGGCACTACGACACGGTGCTGCCGGATCCTCGGCTCGGACCCGAGTTCGGCACCCTGGTCCGGTCGGTCAATCAACTCTCCGGCCGGCTCGCGGACAGCGAATCGGTCCGGCGGCGGCTGACGGCCGACCTGGCTCACCAGTTACGCACCCCGCTGGCCTCGGTGCAGGCAACGGTCGAGGCCATCACGGACGGCGTGCTGGCCGCCGATGCCCAGGCGCTGGCGACCCTGGCCGATCAGAGCGCCCGGTTGGGCCGGCTGGTCGCCGACCTGGAAAAGGTCTCCCGGGCGCAGGAGCGCCAGGTGATGCTGCACCCTTCCCGGCAATCGCTGGTGTCCCTGACCGAGCGCTGCGTTACCGCGATCAGGGGTCGTTACCTGAGCGCCGACGTCGTCCTCACCGTGGTTGCCGACCCGGCCACGGCGCCGGTCCGGATGGACGACGACCGGATCGCCGAGGCGATCACCAACCTGCTGGACAACGCCCTGCGGCACACCCCGGCCGGTGGCCAGGTCGTCGTCACCGTGGCGCCGGCCGAGGTCGACGCCGACACCGGCCAGGCCGGAGCCCGGGTCGATGTCGTCGATTCCGGTGCGGGGTTCGACCCGGCCGACGCGGATCGCCTGTTCGAGCGGTTTTACCGCGCCGGCCCGCACACTCGTCCGGGTGCAGGTCCGGGTGCAGGTCCGGGGGCGGGCGCCGCCGCCGTCACGGGTCCGGGTCCGGGGCCCGGCTCGGGAATCGGGCTGACCATCGCCCAGGCCATTGTCGAAGCCCATCGGGGGCAATTGCGGGCCTACAGCCGGGGCCCTGGTCAGGGTGCCACTTTCACGATCATCCTGCCCGGTGATTCGAGCTGAAGGCTGGACCTCCAGTGAAGATCGTCACCAATGCCCGCGAAAGCCTCAAGACTTTGGCCGATCCGCAGGCTGGGCTGGTGATCATGTGCGGGTGGGGGGTCACATCCGCATTGCCATCGGCATGGTGAACAGGTAGAGGTTGACGGCGGCGGCGGCGACAACGAGGACGGCGATCGGCAGCAAGGTGGCGCGGCGGCGGGCGAGCGTGCGGTAGCGCCGCCAGACCAGGCGCTGGGCCGCATACAGCGAAGCGGCGGTGCCCAGCGCGATCAGGCCGAACTGCAGGACCTGAATCACCGGCGTGCTGACCAGGGCCGGGCTGCCGTGCGATCCGCCCGTCCCGAGCATGGCCGAGACGGTGTAGCCCACGGACTTGCCCTCGGCCAGCAGGTGAAACAGGTTGTGCGCGAGGTGCCCGGCGACATCGAGCGGGATCAGGGCATAACCGAACCGGGTGAAGTTCTGCTTCGTCGATTCGAGGTTGCCGGCGGCGGCCACCCGGCAGGCGAGCGCGAGCGCGGCCACCGGGGTGGTGACGGCGAAGGCGAAGGCAACCGTGAAAATAACGGCGTAGCTGCTGATCCCGGTGGCGGTCCGGACCCAGCTCAGGAAATTGGTCCAGATCGGCAGCATGGTGACGTTCTGCACCAGCACGATGCCCATGATGGCCATGGCCAGGAAGGACTCTTCAAGTTTAGGACTGCGGACGAACCACAGTTCCTTGGTCGGTTTGTGCAGGGTGATCTGGATGGCGTCGTTCGGGCAGGATTTGACGCAATTGGCGCACAGGCTGCAGTTGGAGCTGGAGTCCATCGTCCGGGGGAACGTGAACAGCGGGCAGGCCGGCACGGTGTCGGTGCCGTTGTAGCAGGCGGCGCGAGCGGTGCAGGTGGCGCAGATGCTGGGGTCGGCGCGCAGGGCGACCATCCCGGTGCGGGCGTAGTTGCCGCACAGCCCGCCGAGGAAGCACAGGTAACGGCAGAAGGTGCGGCGCTGGAAGAACGCGCCCGATCCGATCACGGCGGTGGTCAGCAGCAGCAGCAGGACGCCGGATCCCCAGGGAGAGGAGACGATGCCCCAGACGTGGTCGGCCCAGGTGATCAGCAGGAACTGGGCATCGATGATCCAGAGGCCGTAGCGCTTGAGGAACCGGGGTACCGGCCGCTCCACCCCGACCAGCCGGCGGACGACGTCCGAAATCAGCCCGAAAGGGCACACCGCACACCAGAACCGACCCAGGAACAGAAACAGGATGGGGATGCTCGGCCACCACAGCACCCACATCAGGGCGGTGCCCGGGTTGTCGTCGGCGGTCTGCGGTCCGGCCAGAAGCTGAAAGCCGACCAGCCCGAAGACCGCGGCTACCGGGACCTGGATCACTCCCGGGTACCAGCGACTGCGCATCACCGCCCGGATCGCGGGGATGTCCAGGAGATTGCGGCCCGTCATCGGCTCGGCGCTCTGGTCGGCGGCGACGGCGTCCGGGTCGAGCACGGCGGTGGAACCGGTTTTGCCCAGGCCGATCGTTGCGGCGGGTCTGCGACTCATGATGACTGTTTCCTTGTGATCAGGGTGGACTCTCGGGGCCGACCGGCGGATCCGCGAGCCGGCGTCGGGCGCTGCGGTCGGCGGCGCCGCAACACCGCCGCGACGATCAGCACCCCGACATTGAGGACGGCGAACCCGCTCAGCACCGCGAGGTGGCCCCAGGGCCGACGTCCACCGGTGGGGCTGGGCATGGTCAGGCCGGTCCCGGTCTGACCGCCGCCGGCCTTCATCCCCGGCATTCCCGGCATGTCGCCCATGCTGGGCGCGCTCGATGTGCTGGATGGGCTCGGCGGGCTGGGTGTGCTGGTGGCCGAGGTGTGCGGGCGGATCGCCGCCGGACTCGCATCGGCCGGCGCCGCGGACAGCAGCAGGGTGAGCATGGCCGCGAAACTCAGACCGATGGCTCGGGCAGTGCGATTCATTGATTCTCTCCAGTCTCGGCTCGGACGACCCTCGCTGAGACTGTCGGTACTGCGGCGCCCGGCTCGCGCAAATCAGTCCGGATAGGCGCTTTCTTCAGTGAACCTTCACGGCCCGGACCGGCTTCTTGATCAGATCTTCATACCGCGGCCCACAATTCGGTCCAGCCGCCGTCCGGCCCGATGTTCGGGTCCGCCCTCCGGGCCGCCATTCGGGCGGCCCTCGCGGCGCTTCAGGCCCGCTGATCCGAGACCATTAGCTCGACCACCCTGCCGATCCA
>Ga0265340_10002403_pt1 | contig 10648 bp, 8 predicted proteins | sample 4CB225metaG_FD_202082 | JGI IMG/M metagenome (GOLD analysis project Ga0265340, IMG submission 202082) | Rhizosphere microbial communities from Carex aquatilis grown in University of Washington, Seatle, WA, United States - 4-CB2-25 metaG | ecosystem: Host-associated > Plants > Roots > Rhizosphere...
TCCCCTCTCCCGTGATCCGATTGGGGAATCGACGGTACGTAATCCCGACCGCAGGACTGCTTCGCGTCGTCGGGATCGGTGAGCAAACCGCCAGCGACCCAGACTCATGACCCCGACGAAAGGCCCTCGACCGGCGGCCCGGCCGGAGAGCGAAAAGGGTCAGCGAACGTGAAGGGCGAACCGTTCAAGAAATGCGGATGCAAGGACGCCAACCGCAAGAGCATCAACCAAACGTGCCCGCGGTTGAGCGAGCGAAACCACGGCGCCTGGTATTACCGGTACTCCGAACCAACCGGACCCAACGCCGCTCGCCGTCAACCCCTGATCGGCCCTTTCCCCACCAAGACCGCTGCCGCCACCGATCGGATCGAACGGCTCAACCGCGTCGCCAAAGGCTTGCCCAGTTACACCAACCGCAAGATCAAGATCGGCGACGACTTCGACCGCTGGTGCGCAGCCAAGCGGAAGATCAGCCCACGAACCCGCCAAGCGAACACCGAGATCGGCGAGCTCTACCTCAAGCCCGGCCTCGGGCATCTACCCCTGGCCGACCTGCGGGTGCAGCACCTCGAAGACCTCTACACCGCGATCCGCCGAATCGGCCGGCCTCCGGTCGAGGACGCCGCCATCTCAGAGATCCTGCGCCGACTCCTGGCCGCCCGAGCCGACCGAATCCAATCACAGCGACGAATCTCCGGCGCCCGGCTACGGCGCATCCATGACGTCGTACGTGCCTACCTCACCCAACGCGCCCGCCAGGAAGTCATCCCCCGCAACCCCGCCACCCACATCGAACTCCCCCACGCCAAACGCCCCGAAGCACTGGTCTGGACCCCCGAGCGAGTAGAACGCTGGCTGAGGACCGGACGCCGTCCCAGCGCCGTCATGGTCTGGACACCAGAACAGACCGGCCTGTTCCTGGACTTCGCCGCCGAGGACCGCCACTACGCCCTCTGGCACCTGATCGCCTTCCGCGGCCTGCGCCGCGGCGAAGCCCTCGGCCTGGACCGCAGCGAAATCAACCACCGCAAGGCCACCCTCACCATCCGGATCAGCTCCAGCGACGGCGAGGGGATAGACCTGGACTTCGACGAGGACGACGGCGGCCAGGTCACCACCAAGAACAAGAAAAGCCGAACCATCGGCCTGGACCGCGTCACCCTCCAGGTGCTCATGCAGTACCGCGAACGCCAACTCCAGCAGCAGCACCAGCTCGGCACCCTGTACGAGGACAGCGGCCGAGTGTTCACCGACGAACTCGGCCGACCCCTGGTCCCCAAGTCGGTGTCCCAGAACTTCGACCGGCTCGTGGCCCGCTACGAAAAAATCCGCCGTTCCCCCGAACGAGTTCACGGCCGCGGGGTAGCCTCCACCCCCTCAGCACTGGCCTCGTCCTACTCAACCACCGAACAGGCCGTACAACTGGCCCTGACCGGCCCACCCCTGCCCCCGGTCCGGCTGCACGATCTCAGACACGGCGCCGCGTCCCTCACCTACCGGGCCACCAAAGATCTCAAACTCGTCTCCGAACTCCTCGGCCATTCCGGCATCCAGATCACCGCCGACACGTACACGACGCTCTTCGCCGAAGTCGACGCAGCAGCAGCCGAAGCGGTCGCCGCCCTCGTGCCCCGCACCTACCCATCCGGGCAGGTCAAGAGCGCTTCTGACGGGCCAAGCAAACCTGGTGTGCACGCCATGTGCACGCCAGCGGACATTTCGGACACCAAATTTGGACAATTGGAACCTGGTCCGGGTCTCTGAACTGCAAAAATGCTGGTGGGCCCGGCCGGACTCGAACCGACGACACCCGCGGTGTAAACGCGGCGCTCTACCAACTGAGCTACGGGCCCCTAGCGAACGACAGGGTACATATTCTCTCGTCAGAGCGCGGCGATGGCCTCCCGGTAACTGTCCAGCGATCTGGCCTCGCCGAGCCCGTTCACGACGCTCCAGCGCAGCACACCCTCGGTGTCGACCAGGAAGGTGCCCCGCACCGCCGAGCCCGTGGTCTGGTTGAAGACGTCGTACTCCTGCGCGACCGCACCGTGTGGCCAGAAGTCGGACAGTAGCGGGAAGGCGAACTTCTCGCTCTCCGACCAGGCCCGCAGGGCGTGCACCGGATCACAGGACACGGCCAGCACCTGAACGTTGTCGGCCTCGAAGACGGTGAGGTTGTCGCGGATCTCGCAGAGCTCACCGGTACAGATCCCGGAAAAGGCGAACGGATAGAAGACAACCGCGACATTCCGCTCAACGCGAAAATCGGACAGCCGGACCAACTGGCCGTGCTCGTCCCTGAGAGCGAAATCCGGTGCTTCCTGACCGACTTCGAGCGACATCAAACGTTCCTCTCCTCACCTGGACACCCGCTCACCCGCCGGCCACACGGACCGTCCGGACTACCGCAGGCAGACGTCAAAAATCGTGCGGGCACCCTGATTCGTCCTAGTGTGCCAGCCTTCGTCGGGCAACTCAGTAGCGGATCAGCGGCGACCACTTCGCGGGGTGGCCAGCCGGGTGCCGGTCCAGTCCTGACACACGCTGATCGTGCTCGTGGCATGCAAACCGGCAGTCGGTGCCGACTCTTCGATCTCGCTGTGCTCCACATGGGCCTCACGGCCCGCCTTGGGAGTCAGCAGCCAGATCACCCCGCCCTCGGCGAGATTGGTCAATACATCGACCAGCGAATCGACAAGATCACCGTCGCCGTCCCGCCACCAGTACAAAACCGCGTCGACGACGTCTTGCGTGTCCTCGTCGGCGAGTTCATTACCTGTCAGCGTCTCGATAGCAATCCGCAGCTCATCGTCCACGTCGTGGTCGTACCCGAACTCCTGTACGACCTGACCGGGCCTCAGCCCAAGCCTGCCTGCCATGGACTGCTCAGCCGCGGGCTCCGCGGTCGCGCCCACCTCACTGACCTCCTCCGCTGCCTTCGCGCTTCACGCGAGGCGGCCCCTGCGACCCCCGCGGGTCGCACCGAATTGATCCCGGACTCGTTCCGGGTACCGACCGATGATGGAACCATCACCTGGCCGGTCAGGCTAGTGGACTGCACTCCGATAGTGCTGCGCAACCGTCCCGGCAACCTTGTGCGCCGGTTTCTCGTCGGTCCGGCCGATCGTTCTGGTCGATCCGCCCGATCCGGGCATGTCGGTGATGCCATCGGCGTTACCGCCTGGTAGATGTGACTGCGGCGCGACTGGAGTCCAAGATGGAGTTTCCACCGCGCTGAGATCCAGCGCACTGTCCCACTTAGTCCCAATACCAGGAGGACCGGCGTGGTCGGACGCGAGGCTGCAGGGCCAATCCTGAACGGGTTGCCGAGTCAGCTACCCGATATCGACCCGGACGAGACCGCCGAGTGGATCGCTTCACTCGATCAGGCGATCGACGGGCTGGGCCGCACCCGGGCCCGATACTTAATGCTTTCACTGCTGCGGCGGGCCAGAGAGCGCGGTGTGGGCGTCCCCAGCCTGACCGCTACCGATTACGTGAACACCATCCCGCCGGAGGCCGAGCCCTGGTTCCCCGGTGATGAGGACGCCGAGCGGACCGCGCGGCGCTGGATGCGCTGGAACGCCGCGATCATGGTGCATCGGGCCCAGCGCCCGGACATCGGCGTCGGCGGGCACATCTCCTCGTACGCGTCGTCGGCCACGCTCTACGAAGTCGGCTTCAACCACTTCTTCCGCGGCAAGGACCACCCCGGCGGCGGCGATCAGATCTTCTTCCAGGGCCACGCCTCCCCCGGCGTGTACTCCCGGGCGTTCCTCGAGGGGCGGCTCAGCTCCGACCAGCTCGACGGCTTCCGGCAGGAGAAGTCGCATCCGGGTGGCGGGCTGTCGTCGTACCCGCACCCGCGGCTGATGCCGGACTTCTGGGAGTTCCCGACGGTATCCATGGGCCTGGGCCCGATGAACGCCATCTACCAGGCCCAGTTCAACAAGTACCTGCACGCCCGCGGGGTCAAGGACACCTCCCAGCAGCACGTCTGGGCGTTCCTCGGCGACGGCGAGATGGACGAGCCGGAGAGCCGCGGCCTGCTCCAGGTCGCCTCCGGCGACGAACTCGACAACCTGACCTTCGTGGTGAACTGCAACCTGCAGCGCCTGGACGGACCGGTCCGCGGAAACGGCAAGATCATCCAGGAACTGGAGGCGCATTTCCGCGGCGCCGGCTGGAATGTGATCAAGGTTGTCTGGGGCCGGGAGTGGGATCCGCTGCTGGCCGCCGACCGCGACAACACGCTGGTAAACCTGATGAACATCACCCCGGACGGCGACTACCAGACCTTCCGGGCCGAGGACGGCGCGTACATCCGGGAGAACTTCTTCGGGCGCGATCCGCGCACCCTGAAGATGGTCTCGAAGATGTCGGACACGGACATCTGGGCGCTCAAGCGCGGCGGGCACGACTTCCACAAGGTCTACGCGGCCTACCGGGCCGCGATGGAGCACACCGGTCAGCCGACGGTGATCCTGGCCAAGACGATCAAGGGTTACAGCCTGGGCCCACACTTCGCCGGCCGGAACGCCACCCACCAGATGAAGAAGCTGACCCTGGACGACCTCAAGGTCTTCCGGGATCGGTTGCGGATCCCGATCTCGAACACGACGCTCGAGGAGAACCCGTACCTGCCGCCGTACTACAACCCCGGCGAGAGCGACGAGACGATCCAGTACATCCGCGAGCGACGGCGCAAATTGGGCGGCTCGCTGCCCCAGCGCCGGGTGAACGCGGGGCCGCTCAAGCTGCCGGCCGACAGCGCCTACGACGGCGCCAAGCGGGGCTCGGGCAAGCAGCAGATCGCGACCACGATGGCGTTCGTGCGGATCCTGCGCGACCTGATGCGCGACAAGGATTTCGGTCACCGGGTAGTGCCGATCATCCCGGACGAGGCCCGGACCTTCGGGATGGACTCGTTCTTCCCGACCGCGAAGATCTACAACCCGCACGGGCAGAACTACACCTCGGTCGATCGCGAACTGATGCTCACCTACACCGAGTCGGCCAGCGGGCAGATCCTGCACGTCGGGATCAACGAGGCCGGCTCGGTGGCCGCCTTCACCGCGGCCGGGACGTCGTACTCCACCCACGGCGAGCCGATGGTGCCGATCTACATCTTCTACTCGATGTTCGGCTTCCAGCGCACCGGTGACGGCCTCTGGGCCGCCGCCGACCAGATGAGCCGCGGTTTCCTGATCGGGGCCACCGCAGGCCGGACCACGCTCACCGGGGAAGGGCTGCAGCACGCCGACGGCCACTCCCCGCTGCTGGCCTCGACCAACCCGGCGGCCGTGATCTACGACCCGGCGTACGCGTACGAGATCGGCCACATCATGCGCGACGGTCTGCGCCGGATGTACGGCGAGCACCCGGAGGACGTCTTCTACTACCTCACGGTCTACAACGAGCCGATGGTTCAGCCCAAGGAACCGGAGAACCTCGACGTCGAGGGGCTGCTGAAGGGCATCTACCGGCTCCGGGACGCCCCCGAGCACGCGGACGGCCCGCGCACCCAGCTACTGGCCTCCGGGGTGGCGATTCCGTGGGCACTGGAGGCCCAGCAGCTACTGGCCGACGACTGGGGCGTGCAGGCGGACGTCTGGAGCGTGACGAGCTGGACCGAGCTGCGCCGGGAGGCGATGGCGGCCGACGACGAGGCCTTCCGGCACCCGCAGCGGGAGCCCAGGACGCCGTTCATCACCTCGGCCCTGTCCGGTGCCCCGGGCCCGGTGGTCGCGGTGACGGACTACATGCGCGCCGTCCCGGACCAGATCCGGCAGTGGGTGCCGGAGGAGTTCATGTCCCTGGGGGCAGACGGCTTCGGCGTTTCCGACACCCGGCCGGCCACTCGCCGGTTCTTCGGGATCGACGGGCCGTCGATGGCGATCAGGGCGCTGGAACTGCTGGCCAAGCGGGGCCAGGTCGCGGCAGACATCCCGGAGCGGGCGATCGAGAAGTACCAGCTCGACGACGTCCGGGCCGGCACCACGGGCAATGCCGGGGGCGACTCCTAGCCCCGAACCTGGTCATGACCCCAAACCTCGTCGTGATCATGCACGTTGGCGCGGCACCGACCGTGTAAACGTGCATGATCACGAGGAGATCGGGCCTGATCACGAGGATCGGGCGGGTAGTTAGCGGCGGAGGAATCCGAGCAGGCGCGATCCCTTTTCCTCCCGGATGTCGACCGAGGGCGCGGCCTCGCTGCCACCCATCGAGAGGCCTGCTGCCGGGGTGGCAACGGCGGCAGGCCGACGGCTAGCGGCGTCCCGGTCGGCCCGGGCGATCCGGCCCTCCAGTTCCCGGCGCAAACGCTGCACACCCTTCTGGTCCGGATTGGCCGCCATGGCCTCGAGGTGACGTCGGGCCTCACCGTGACGGTCGGCCTCCACCGACGCCTCGATCAACTGACGACCGGCCTCGACCACGTGCTCACGCGGCCGCCAGTGCCCGACCCCGAGGTTGAGCGCGTCGACGGCATGCCCGGACTCACGCAGCATGACCAGCCCCTGAGCCAGCGCCAGGCCGGTCGGATCCCGGTCGGCCGCGGTCGCCAGCCGGCGCAGGGCAACCTCCCGGTCGTCGTCGATGGACAGCCGGGCCAACTGGATCAGGGGGTACCAGGCCCGGCCGTTACCGGCGATCTCCTCGGCCAGCGCCCACACGGCGTCGTCCGCCTCGCGTTGTGGATCACCTGCGTCGTGCCCCTCAACGGCACGCGACCTCACGATCTTGGCCAGCCGGTCAAAAGCCGTGACATCATTCGGGTCTTCGGTCAGACGGACTCGGAGTGATTCTTCCTCGGTGCGATCCTCGGTATACACAGCATCGCCCCCACCTCCGGTGTCATCGTCCGTAGAACGTCGCCTCAGTCGATCCAACGCTGCCATATCGCCCCTTTCGGCAACGGGTGGTACGCAGTCTTGATGCGACCCCGGAACGCTCCCGAGGCATTGGTGAATCGCACCGACAGTAACGCCTGAGCGAAGGCTGAGCGAGTGCGGGCTACCGCCGTACGGGTATTTCCGCAGGTGGAAGGCCCATCATCATGTCCTAGGCTGAGCCTCGTGCCAGCCGCCGAGGACCCCACTGTGGCCAATCTGCGTAACGCCCGCAGCGCCCTCGCGGCTCAGGCCGTGCGCCGGATGGAAGAGGGCTTGCCATGGTACCGGGCGATGAGTGCCCAGGATCGCTCCTGGGTGGGTCTGGTCGCTCATGCCGGGGTTTCCGCGTTCATCGCCTGGTACCGGGACCCCACCGGCTCCGTCCAGATCACCGCAGACGTGTTCGGAACCGCCCCCCGCGAGCTGACCCGCTCGGTCTCGCTCCGGCAGACCCTGCAGATGGTCCGCACCGTGGTGGACGCGGTGGAGGAGCAGACCGCGCAGATCGCCGCCCCGGGCGATGAGCACCACCTGCGGGAGGCGGTACTGCGCTATTCCCGGGACGTCGCCTTCGCCGCCGCCGAGGTGTATGCCCGCAACGCGGAGGCCCGGGGGGCCTGGGACGCCCGGTTGGAGGCGCTGGTGGTGGACGGCGTGCTGCGCGGCGCGGACGTGGACGACCTGCGTTCCCGGGCGGCGGCCCTGAGCTGGGGCGAGGAGATCAAGGTGACGGTGATGGCCGGGCTGACCCCGGACGGGCCGGTGGAGGAGGCCATGGCCAGCCTGCGGCGCAGCATCCGGGGATCCGGCGGAGACCTGCTGATCGGCGTCCAGGGTGAGCGACTGGTGGTCATCCTGGGCCACGACACCCACCCGGCCAAACTGGTCACCCGGGTGCTCAGTCATCTCGGCCCCGGCCCGGTCGTGGTCGGCCCGGTGGTGGACGGTCTGATCGCGGCCGGCGAATCGGCCCGGGCCGCCCTGACCGGCCTGACCGCGGCCCGGGCCTGGCCCGGTGCCCCCCGGCCGGTGGACGCCGACGACCTGCTGCCCGAACGATTGCTGCTCGGCGATCAGGCGGCCCGGCGGATGCTGATCGACATCGGATACCGGCCGCTGGCGGACGGGCCGGTGCACCTGCTGGAGACGGTCTGGGCCTACCTGGAGCTGGGTGGATCACTGGAAGGAGCGGCCCGGGCGCTGTTCGTCCACCCCAACACGGTGCGGTACCGGCTTCGCCGAGTGAGAGACATCACTATGTGGGACCCTACTGATCCTCGTGATGCGTTCAATCTCAGAATGGCCATAACCGCAGGTCGGCTGGCCGATGGGCAGGCCTAGCAGTTGTTCCCCAATGGTCAATTTAGAGGAATCCTACAAAGATTTGGCCAAAGCTTAGTGGCCCGCACGCCGTCCCTGAGCGGCCTTCTGGGAACAAGGTGATGGGGTGCTCGTCATCGTCGCGCCCGGACAGGGCTCACAGACCCCCGGTTTCCTCAAGCCTTGGCTGGAGGAAGCCGGCGTAGAAGACCGCCTGGCCTGGCTCTCGACCGTGGCCGGGCTCGACCTGATCGAGCACGGCACGGTGTCGAATGCCGAGACCATCCGGGACACCGCGGTCGCCCAGCCCCTGATCGTGGCGGCCGGACTGGTCTCGCTGCTCTCCCTGTTCCCGCACCCCTCGGACGCCTTCTCGCTGATCGGTGCCGGAGGTGGCCACTCGGTCGGCGAGTTCACCGCCGCCGCGGCCACCGGTGTGATCAGCGCCGAGCAGGCGATGGTGCTGGTCACCGAGCGGGGACGGGCGATGGCCCAGGCCGCGGCCGCGGCCGAGACCGGGATGAGCGCCGTCCTCGGCGGCGACCCGGACGAGGTGGCCCAGGCCCTGAGCACTCACCATCTCGTCGCCGCCAATGCCAACGGGGCCGGGCAGGTGGTAGCGGCCGGCCTGATGTCCGATCTGGCCGCGCTGGCCGCCGCCCCGCCGGCCAAGGCCCGGATCATCTCACTGAAGGTCGCCGGCGCCTTCCACACCGAGTACATGGCCTCCGCGGTCGACGTCCTGACCCGGCACGCCCGGGCGATCACCACCCACGACCCGCGGCTGCCCCTGGTGTCGAACGCCGACGGGACGGTGGTGCACCACGGCCAGGAAGTCCTGACCCGGCTGGTGGCCCAGGTCCGTAAACCGGTGCGCTGGGACCTGTGCATGGAGGCCTTCCGTGACCTCGGTGTCACCGGCCTGATCGAGATCCCGCCGGCCGGGGCGCTGGCCAATCTGGCCAAGCGGGCGCTGCCCGGGGTAGAGATCCTGGCCCTGAAGACCCCGGACGATCTGCCGGCCGCGCGCGAGCTGATTCGTGAGCACGGTGCTCCCGGCCCGCTCTCGGCCGCGCCGAGCTGGCGGCTGGTGGTCTCCCCGACCAAGGGCATGGTCCGCAAGATCGACCTGAATCCCGGCAGCGTGATCGCCTCCGGCGCTACCGTGGCGACCGTGGACGGGCGCCGGGAACAGCATCCGGTGCTGGCGGCCCACGGCGGCACCGTGGTCGAGTGGCTGGTCGAGGAGGGCGACCCGGTCGCTCCCGGGCAGCCGTTGCTGCGGATGCATCCGGTGGTGAACTCATGAGCCCCGCCGCCAGAATCACTCCTTCGAAGGGCGCCGAGCACGCCCGGCTCCTCTCGGTGGCCGGCCACCGTCCCGAGCGGGTCGTGACCAACGACGAGATCTGCGGGCCGATCGACTCCTCGGACGAATGGATCCAGTCCCGTTCGGGCATTATCAGCCGGCATTTCGCCGCCCCCGGCGAGACCGTCGTCGATCTGGCCGAACCGGCCGCCCAGCAGGCGATCGAACGCGCCGGACTGGCCCCGGCCGAGATCGACTTCGTGATCTTCGCGACGATGACGCATTTTTCCCAGACGCCGGCCGCGGCCGCGCTGCTGAGCAATCGGATCGGCACCGGACGGGCCGCGACGATGGACATCTCCACCGCCTGCGCCGGGTTCTGCCACAGCATCAGCCTGGCCTCCGACATGGTCCGGGGCGGTTCGGCCGGTAACGTGCTGGTGATCGGCGCCGAGACGATGAGCGGGCTGATCGATCCGACCGATCGGGGCACGGCTTTCATCTTCGGCGACGGTGCCGGCGCGGCCGTGATCGGGCCCAGCAGTTCCCCGGCGATCGGTCCCACGGTGTGGGGTTCGGACGCCGCGCAATGGCAGGCCATCCACCAGAACCACTCCTGGACCGAGTATCGTTCCGGCGATGTGCCCTGGCCCACGGTGCGGATGGCCGGGCCCAAGGTCTTCCGCTGGGCCGTCTGGGAGATGGCCCCGGTCGCCCAGAAAGCTCTGGACGCCGCCGGGATCACGGTCGAAGATCTGGCCGCGTTCATCCCGCACCAGGCCAACATGCGGATCATCGACGCCTTGATCAAGGAACTGCGGATACCCGAGCAGGTGGCGATCGCCCGGGACATCGCCCAGACCGGCAACACCTCAGCGGCGTCGATTCCACTGGCGATGGACCGGATGCTGAGCGAGGGTCAGGTAGCCTCCGGCGGGCTGGCCCTGCTGATCGGATTCGGGGCCGGCCTGTCCTACTCGGCCCAGGTCGTCGAACTGCCCTAGTCCCCCCAATCTTTCCCGTCAAACAACATCACCCACCCGATAAGAAGGAGCTCTTCCATGCCCACGTTCAGCCAGCAGGACATCCTTGACGGTCTCGCCGAGCTCGTCACCGAGGAAAC
>Ga0265340_10002407_pt1 | contig 10643 bp, 7 predicted proteins | sample 4CB225metaG_FD_202082 | JGI IMG/M metagenome (GOLD analysis project Ga0265340, IMG submission 202082) | Rhizosphere microbial communities from Carex aquatilis grown in University of Washington, Seatle, WA, United States - 4-CB2-25 metaG | ecosystem: Host-associated > Plants > Roots > Rhizosphere...
ATTCACCATCTCGGTGGCAGCGAGACTGGTTGCCGGTATCCGTATTCGATCCGTCGCCAACTACGGTAAACGCAGCTGCATAGTGCCCCGCGTGCACTGGTGCTTCGACGATTTTATACGACGCAGCTCCCTGGCTCGTATAACACGACCCATTGCCATCAGAAGAGTAGTCGCAGAAGCCGTTTTCGAAACCGGTACTCCATTGAGAGAAATCCGTACCAGCATCATTCGAACCAGAATCTGGGTGGCCCGTAGAGACCGACTGCTTGCAGATCCAGCTGGATAGGACCAGGTTCGAGCTGCAGGCGTTCAGAAGAATCACCGGCACCACGAAGCAGCCACGCGATAGCGTCTTTCGAGCTTTCTGCCAAAGCGACACCCCCGTAGTCTCAGGCTGGATGGCCACTTTGTCACCCCAAAACGGCCGTCCCGAGTTTTGGCTCGGTAAGTTTGGCTCACTTTCGACACGGTTGCGTGACGGAAACGGCTAGTTCCTAGCTGCTCCCCGGGACAGTCTGGCGGCATCGATTGCCGACTGCCGCCGAAGCGAATCGAGACAAGGTAACGATAGAGTACTCAACACCGTACGGTCGTACGTTCCCTCTGCTGGCGGCTCACAAACCTTGGTGAGTGAGCCGCACAGCGATATTCGCACGGCCTGGCCCCGCGCACCAACGTAACAAGTTCCTTGGGAATCGCGGGTTGCTCCAACGTCTTGCAGAGCTAGTGCCCACACAGAATCGAAAGAACGACACGCCACCGTCAGAGCAAGAACTTTAGCTCCTGGCTAGAACGCATCGTTCGCCGACACCTGAGCTACGGGAGCGTGAATTGTTTGAGGAACGTCCAGCCGATCGTTCCGTCGCCGTACTCATGCCCGCCATTGTTTATGCAAACGCCCACTTGGACATTGGCCTGGCATTGCTTGTAATACGCGCACTCCCATGTGGAACCGTTCACTGTCGGATACGCTGGCGTGTCCGTACAGCCGTCGATCGACGCCCACTTCTGCCAGCAGGCCTTCGCGCCGAGGAATGTGATGGGCATGCCGGTGACCACCGAAGAATATCCGCCACCATAGATGGCGGTTGAGTCCGCTGTGCCTCGGAACGAGAGCACCGGGATGGGACGTGATGGCTTGCAATCGTCAGCGTTTCCCGCGGGCGCCGACCCTGCAAGAAGGTCGAAAGACGCGGGCGCCACGGCAGCAAACACATCCGCTGCTTTGCACGCGATGTAGTGGGACATTCCGCCACCCATCGAGAAGCCGACCGCATAAACGCGCTTGGTGTCAATGCAGGCTTTGGTCTCGACTTGAGCGACGAGGGCCTTGGCAAAGGCCACATCGTCGACGTTGGCCACGCAGCAAGGCCCTACGTCCCACGCCGCGCCCATGTTCGGGCTGGCGTCTCCCTGCGGATAAGCCGTGATCACGCCCTCGGGATCGGTGACCGCTTTGAAAGGCGAACTGCTTTCTTCCCCCGTGTCCGAGCCCCCGATCGGATGGAAATCCACGATCAGAGGCACGGCCGTAGTGCCTTTGTATGCCGAGGGAACGTGCAGGATGTAGGTTCGGCTTGATGAGCCCACTGTCACCGTCTGAGTCGAATCGCCCGACTTCAACACGGTTGATGGACAAGTGGTGGATTGCGAACTGCCTCCCGCGCTTGTATTCTGTCCACCCGCGGCTGACGTACCGCCCACTGCTTTGGTGCCACCTGACGGGATCGAGCCGCCGGTTGCCTGCGTGCCTGAGCCGCCCGCCGCGTTCGTCCCGCCCGTTGGCTCGCTACCTCCAGAAGTGCTGGTTACGGCGTTTGTTCCGCCCGTGGGAGCTCCGCCTGCCGCTTTACCACCGGTGGTAGGGGCTGCTCCGCCCGTGCCCGCGCCGCCAGCGGCAGATGCGCCACCTGTCGGTCGCGAACCACCAACTGCACTCAAGCCACCCGCGTTTGGCGCGCCGCCAGTCGATGCTTTGCCGCCAGTGGCACTGCTGGTCGCGGCACCACCGGTCGCGATGCCACCGGTCGCAGCGCCGCCGGCACTTGATACGGAGCCACCCGACGCGCTAGCGCCCCCATTCACCACACCACCGGTGAGCGACCCGCCGGTCGACGAGCTACCACCAGAACTCGGGTTCCCTGCGCTGTTGTTCGTGCCACAGCCCCAAGCCGAAGCGAGCAGCACCCAAGCGCCAAACGCGTATTCCTTGTACCTCGTGTAAACAACAGACATTCGAGTCCTCCGTTGCGGCAATACTGTAGCCGAAAGTGAGCTACAGGTAGCGACGAATCTGTCGCGTCAAAATTGTCGTCCCCCCGACCTCGATTGCTCGCCGGCACGACCATAAACTTCACCATTCCATGGCTACGTAATAAACGGGTGCCAGATATGTGGCTCGTTCGTCGAACGCGCACCACAAGTTGCAGGCGCTCGGCGCGCGAATGGAGGCATCGCGGGTCGATGTCAGTAACGGTAACGATCGCGGTCAGTGTGGCGACATCCAAACAGAAATTCGCCGCGTAGGCGATGTCGTCGCTCGAAGCCTGTTTCTCTTGCTCACGCGTCCATTCTGCTTGACAGCATCCGCAAGCGCTATATGAACCTGTGGAACATAGTTACCTTGCCGAGGTGCAAACGCATGAGGATTATCTGTCTGGTTACGACGATAACGCTGGCGACAGTGACTCTGTTGGGCTGCCATGGAGGGGCTACGACAGTGCAGCACGACGCTTCAGCGCAGCACGACGCGTTCGAGATTCAGGGAAAATGGCTGTACTTGGGCCCCGGGGACGCCGTACATACGCTCACGATCAGCGACGTATCAATTGTGTATACTGCCGTCGATGGGACGTGGTCATCAAACTGGACCATCAAGGATTACGACAATGGACTTGACCATTTTCAACTTGTCTTCGAGTCTGGAACCGGGATGTATTCCCCGACCGGACAGAACATAAGCGCAACATACGACTTGAATGGTGCGGTTCTGACAATGCAGTTGGCGGACGGTCTAGGATCGTATTTGCCGGTAACGAGCCCCGGCAGCTGCACCGAAGGGGGCTCTACCCGCATACCGAACTGCGGACTATACATGAACGACAACTGAAAGTAGCCTGAAGGCGGTGCAAGCATCAAGCTCGCACCGCGTATCGGCTGGTCATTGGGCAATATAATCCTTGACCATTTCCGCCCAAATTGCGTCGCCGACGTGCTCTCCGCCCGACTGAGTCGGATGGAGGCCGTCAGAGGTGTCGCCATTCACCCAAACGGGTCTCAAATCCACCCAATGGCAACGAGGTGAGGTGGTGCCTGCGCACACCGTTTGCATCTTCGGCATCAAGATGTCGAGGTTCGCCTTCAATGTGGTGTTTGAGCCTGGCGGATTTCCCGGTTCCGGATAGCGCGTGTAGATGACGTCCTGTACTCCGGCGGTCGCCATCTTGCCGAGCAGAGTCGTGAAATCGCCCGGACACGTCGAGCACGATGACGACATACAGTCGATACCACCGCCATCCATGATAACGACCTTGACCGTGCCGCCCTGGGTGGCCGCGGGCCATTCCGTTGTCGCAACGTAATTCATCGTCTGCCCGCTGACAGCCACGTTACGGTATTTGGCGCCCGCAGCGAGCGAGCCCGCCGCTTGGGCGTCCGACTCTACCCGCGTCTCATTGTATTGGGGGGCTAATGCATAGAAGGATTCGCCCATGAAGACGACCTCGCTAGGCTTTACTTGCCCCTTCTGGCACGAACCAGAGGATGTGGTGCCGCCGGCTGGTTTACCGCCCGTCGCATTAGAGCCGCCAGTGGGAGTACCGCTTGCCGCTTTGCCACCAGTTGCCACCGATCCTCCCGTGCCGGCACCGCCTGTGGCGATTGCGCCACCGGTCGTTCGCGAACCACCTACTGCACTCGCGCCACCCGTGGTTGGCGGGCTGCCAGTCGATGCCTTACCACCGGTGATCGCGGCACCGCCAGTCGCGCTGGCGCCTCCATTCACATTCACGGCACCACCGGTGAACGACCCGCCATTCGACGAGCTGCCTCCAGTACTCGGGTTGACTACGCCGTTCGAGTCAGTGCAGCCCCAAGCCGCAGCGAGCAACACCCCAGTGCCAAACACGCGTCCCTTGTACTTTGTGCAACCAACAGACATTTGAGTCCTCCGTTGCGGCAATACTGGAGCCAACGGTGATCTGCAGGTAGCGACGAATCTGACACGTCAAAATTGTCGTCTCCCAAGTGTTGTCAGCAGGTCGGAGCCGTGCTCGTGTCTCTGGCGTCTGTATTCCAATTTAAGAGTATGGCACCAAGTATTCAACACTGCAGAGCATTTGAAAGTACCACCGTACATACTTGTGGGCCATTGGTTGCCCTCGATAAACTCGGGCAAATTCAGCGGGACGCAGTTGAATCAGAACTGCTTGAAAAATGCGGCAATGGCGTCGGGCGCGAAACTTGGAGGCTGGTGGGTACCGTCAAACTCGCACCAGGTTGAGGGATAACCTGAGTCGCAGCCGTCATAGGTCACGCAGGGGCTTGGACTGACCGCGGTGGTGGTGGTCCCGCAGTGGTTTTGTTGCAAAATCTTGTCCCGCGCGGAGCGACCGTCCGCAATTGGCACGACGTTATCCGACAAGCCATGCGAACCCCACATCGCAATGTGTGGGCCAGTGCCCTTGCAATTGAAGTCGGCGTAGAGCGAGCCTGACATCGGGGCAATCGCGCGGAACGTGTCACTCATCTCGCAGCCAATCGCAAACGACATCATGCCGCCGTAGCTGAACCCCACTGAGAAAATGCGGCTCGTGTCGACGCAAAACTTGCCCTCGACATCGGCTAGCATGACTTTGACAAAAGCGATGTCTTCGCCGTTGGTATTGGCCCACCCAGGACCATTACTACCAGCGTCTAGGCCCTGCGGAGTAACGTAGATGGCGTTTGGAATCCGCGATTGCGTGTTGAGTTGGTACTCGGTTAGAGCCATTTCCGCCGAACCACCCCAGGGGTGAAATTGGAAAATCACTGGATAGGGTTGAGCCGCGCTATATCCGTTCGGCAATTGCACGTAATAGGTTCGCGTCGTTGTGCCATCGGAAATACTGCACGTTGTCCCAGACTTGCTGCACGGCGAAGTGGTATTCGACGATCCGCAGCCTGGGGTTGCGGACGCGCCTCCCGCATTCGAACTTCCGCCCGTGCTTGCAGCGCCGCCCGGACTCGTTGCACCTCCCGTCGCCTTCGACCCAGCGGTGTTGGAAATGCCTCCGGTGGCTTTCGCGCCTCCAGTTGCGGCAGTGCCGCCGGTAGCTCCACCCGTGGTTGGCGAACCGCCAGTCGCGGGCTTGCCACCCGTAGCCACCGCGCCCCCGCTGGCCCTTGCCCCACCTGTTGACGCGGTGCTTCCCAAGGGCGACTGTCCGCCAGTGGGGTTAGCACCACCCGTCGTTGGTGCGCCACTTGTATTCGAAGCCCCACCGGTGTTGGCACCGCTGGCTTTGGTAGTCGTTCCACCTTGGGCTACTGAGCCACCCACGGTTGGGGCTCCACTACTCATTGCGCCACCTGTGAGTGCCCCACCGTTGGAAGTGCTTCCTCCAGAATTCGGAGCGACTGTGATGCCCGCGCCTGAACAACCCAATACTGTGGTGAACAGTACACCCGTGCTCAGCGTGCGACCTTTGTGGCTTAAGCAGACAGTTGACATCGTGAGGCCTCCGCAGTCGCAATGCTGCTGCCATAATGCCGGCAGGGGTAGTGACAAATTTGACGCGACAATGCTGGCGCTCCCCTTTACGAGGTGCGCCGGCACCCACGTTTTGTGGATCGCTTCGATACAAACGAGTCTAATGCAAGGCGGCAGAGGTAGCACCAACAGAAAATACCAATGGTGCGGCAGTACCGTGGCAGTAGCGTTTCTTTATGGGTGGCAATCGGTGAAGCCTCAGGACCGCACTATTTTCGTTCATAGAAAGTGATGCTCACCCCGCCCGATCCAGAGCCCGGGTCAGAGCTTACGAAGGTGTTGGCATTAAGAAACGCATAGGGTCCGTCAGCGCGTGTCTCGAATTGCGGAACGAGCGCACCCATCGGTCCACAGTTTCTGACCACGACGAACTCGCCGTCGTTCGGGGCGAGTACGTACTTGGCATCCAATCTAGTGCTGCCGCCCGCTGGCGTGAGCTGGTAGTCCCCGCCGCCGGAAACGATCTTGCCCGCCAACTTGCCGCTAGTCGTGCCCCCGGTAATGGGAATGACATTGCGCGTGCCATTGTCGCTCGTGCCCACGGAGAGGGTAGAGCCAAGCGTCACATTTTCAGTGAACACACTCGCGCCTTTCGTTCCAGTCACCGTCGAGCAATCCCACGGTTGATTGGGAACTCCTGCCGGTTTGCTAATCTGGACCTTTGGCTCGCCGACAGTGACGCTTGAGACGTCGTAGACATCGAACTCGATCGTACTAGCTGCGGCGCTGAGAACGCGTGTACCAACGAACTTTCCTGTATTGAGCCAAGCGAGCGACTTCGAGTTGTCGACCTCGAAATCTGGAACCATCCGAACTTCCGAGGCGCCGGCAGGTGCAACGCCGCAGGTGCGGAGGTAAATTATTGTGCCGTCGCTGGCTTTGAGCATGTTGATCTCTTCGACCTCGATGATCCCATTCGATAGCGTAAGTTCGAAATCGAAGCCGCCCGTGAGAAACGTGCCCGTGACGCGGTCACCTGTGAGAGTGCCGCCCTTTACATCAAGAACTCGGCGCTGGCCGTATTGCGTGGTGCCGACGTTCTGAGTGTCGCCTAGCCGCAATGTTGCACGAAAGACCAGCGTGCCCCGGGTAGGCTCGGGAATGCCGCCGGCCATGCCGCACGCCCATGACGGATCTGGGACAATCGTCACGTCTGTGCTGGTTGCTCCGGCAGTGCCGGACGACGTACCGCCGCCAGCGCTGCCGCCGCCCTTGCTCGTATTGTCAGTATCCCCCTGGGTTACACCGCCGGTGCCAGCTCCGCCTGATGTGGTGCCACCCGTTGAGATCGTGCCACCCACCGCCAATTGCCCGCCCGTGGCTTTGCTACCCGTTGTGGCTGCACCGCCGCTTGCTAGCGCGCCGCCGTCTGCGGGTGCCCCACCTGTGGCTCGAGAACCGCCCATGGCATTGACCCCACCTGTCGTGGGCGCGCCTCCGGTTGAAACTGAGCCACCTGTGGCTGAGCCGCCCGAACTCAACGCACCAGTTGAGGTGGCGCCCGCAGTCGACGACATTCCGCTAGCACTAGAGCCGCCCACGGCAGTGGCGCCCCCGCTCAGGGTACCACTAGTATTCGCCCCACCGGTCGAGGAGTTGCCGCCAACATTCGCAGTGCCTGTACTGTGCGTACCGGAACCGCCCGAGCATGCAGCGAGCAACACTCCAGCGCCAAGCGCGTATCCTTTGAAAATTGGGCGAGTAACAAACATTTGCGCCTCCGCTCGCCAACCCTGCAACCGCAAGGGCCTTGCAGGCAGCGACAAATGTGACGCGACAAAATTGTCACCCCAAGCTCTCCCTGAGCATTCCTCGCATTGTCGATATTTCCAGGTAGTATTGCTGGTCTCAGCATGACTACGCCAAGACATCTGGCTGCATTGGATTGCCAATGACAATCGACCTTTTGATTCAATCAATCGTGCGTCAGACAACGCTTCTGATCGCTCAACTCGCGACTTCGGGTGGAACGCGCGCCCCTCTCGCTCAGGTCGCCAATCAGGTGTTCCTGGACTTGGTTTCTGAACTGGAGCGTCAGGGCGTCAGTCGCAAAGTATGTGCGGACATGTTCGGTCTTGGTCTTCGGACTTACCAACGCAAGATACAGCGCTTGACCGAGTCCTCAACGGATCGTGGCCGTTCATTATGGGAGGCCGTGCTCGACTACATTTGCGAGCAAAAGATGGCCACGCGCAGCAATATCCAAATGCGGTTCTCGAGGGATGACGATGTTCAAGTTCGTGGGGTCTTGCACGACCTGTGCGACAGCGGCCTGGTCTTTAGTTCTGGCCAGGGGCCGGGTGCCGTGTATCGCGCCACGTCAGACGAGGAGCTGCGCGCCCTGCGCCAACTTCGCAATGGCGAAGGTCTGGATGAGTTGCTATGGGCGATTGTTTATCGCGAAGGGCCGATAACACTGGAGAATCTGGAAACGCTAACTCACCTAAATCATTCAAACCTTGAGCAAGCTCTTGCTCGACTGGTAGACTCGAATCGAGTGGAACGAGAGATCGACAATACAGGCGCCGTCTACCGCACCGGGTCACTATTTGTGCCGGTTGGTTCGCCTGTTGGGTGGGAGGCGGCTGTCTTCGACCACTTTCAGGCGATGGTCAAGACCATCTGTTGTCGCATGCGAGACGACATAGCCACCTCCAATCCCGGCGACATGGTTGGGGGGAGCACCTATACCCTCGATATCTGGCCCGGACACCCGCTAGAGAAAGAGACTTGCGCAACTCTATCGCGACTACGTGCATCTCTCGTTGATCTGCGACGTCGAGTCGAAGAGCACAACGCTGCTCAGGGTGTCCCAGTACAACACAACCAGGTCGTCCTTTACGTTGGCCAGTGCTTGATCCCCCAGGATAATGAGGATGCTAGCTAATTTGCATAGGTCTGCTCAAGTTCTTTGGCGGCTTCTCAGCGCTGTCTGTGTAGTAGTCACAGTTCCGTGTTGCAAGAGTGACCCGCACGAGCCCCAGACAGGTAGCGAGACTAATTTCTTGGACCATTGTGACAGCAGCTGCGGCGATGGTCTGACCTGCCTTTGCGGAGTCTGCACAAAGGCTTGCACGGGCGATAATGAATGCACGCCATTTGGAGCTAGCACTCAGTGCGTTTCGGTAGTGAGTCAACCCGACTCGGGAACAACTGGCAGCTGTCAACAAGGCGCTACGTGCGACATGGCCTGCATCAGAGCTAGTGATTGCAATAACCTTGGCGCCGGGTACCAATGCGAGACGGGTTTCTGTCGTAAAGGCGCGGTAATCTGTCCAGCCAACGCGCTGGCACCCGGAGACGAGACCCGTGAAATTCAAGTCGATGGTACTTCTCGCACCTTTCTAGTCCACGTTCCTCCTGCTTACACAGGGAACGCCGTTATGCCTCTGGTGCTCGACTTTCATCCGATGGGTTTGGGGTTAGACTGGGAGCAGGCGAACTCCGGATACAAAGCACTTTCCGATTCCGATCAAGGGGGCTTCATCGTCGTCTGGCCTCAAGGGCTCGAAGACTCCTGGAATATTGGGCCATGCTGCACTACTTCGAAGACAATCGACGACTTCGGCTTTGCCCGGGCCATCGTCAGATTGCTCTCGACTGAAGCGTGCATCGATCCGCGTCGGGTATACGCGGTAGGTTTCTCGATGGGTGGCGCCATGGCCTACTATTTGGCCTGTAAGGAAGCGGAAGTGTTCGCGGCCGTCGCTCCAAGCGGTATGGATCTGTTCGTGGATTCGGAGGTGGCTTGTCAGCCGTCACGCCCGATCAGCGAGATCTCCTTCCGCGGCACAGCTGACACAGTGGTGCCCTATGCCGGTGGAACCAGCAACCCGCCAGGATACCCACAATTCACTAGTGATCTACTGGGTGCGGTAGGAACGTTCCAGAAATGGGCAGCCCTAGATCAGTGCACCGGGGAGCCCTCTGGCGAGGACGCAAACGGTTGCTCGACGTACTCGACGTGCCAGGATGGCGCAGAGGTTACACTCTGCACCACGCAAGGGGGCGGGCAAGCCGTCGGAGATGCAAGCATTGGCTGGAACTCGTTGAAGCAACATTCAATGCCTTGAGCTGAAGACTCAGATGACTGCATACGCAAGTGGTCATTCCGTTCCCGAGCTGCCCCGACGCGTTCCAACCCAGCATTGAACCACGCCGCCACCGAGCAGTGCGCCGGGACTGCCACCTGTAACAGTCGCGGTTTCCGTTACCGTCGCAGTCCCAGTTGCGGTCGCTGTCACCGTTGCTGTTGATCCCAACCGCTGCTAACTCCCGCTCACGATCTTCAGCAGGACAATCCCGTGTTGAGGAATGCCGGTGGCTTGGTATGAATCAGTGAATGAGCCGAGATCTTTCTGGTTCCACAGATCGCGTACCGTGGCCGCGCCCGCAGGCAGGCCGATTTGGGTCCATTGCACAGTCATTGATGCAGTTGCGCCCGAACGATTGAAAAGCGCCACGGCGCGGACATTCGTGCCGGAAAGCTTCTTCGACCAGATCTCGAGATTCGTGCCCGCGGTACCCGCAAGGGTGCCTTGCGCGCCCAGAGAATCTTGACTGACCGCGACCACGTCTGGGTTGGTCAGAATGGCTTTCGTGGTCGCGCTCATCGAGCGGATGTCGTTGCCGGCAATGAGTGGGGCGGCCAAAATTGCCCACATTGCGAAGTGCGAGCGATCCTCGTCCGCCGACATTCCCCGGCCCACCTCCAACATGTCCGGATCGTTCCAGTGCCCCGGGCCAGCGTACTGTGCTAGCGGCTTGTCCGTATCGATAAGGCCCGTAAACGACGTCCAGGTGTTAGTGATATCGAATCCAATGCGCCACATGTTCGAGAGTTTCACCTCATCGATCGAGCAGGTGGGTGGTACACAGGAGCCAGAGCCGTAAA
>Ga0265340_10002408_pt1 | contig 10642 bp, 8 predicted proteins | sample 4CB225metaG_FD_202082 | JGI IMG/M metagenome (GOLD analysis project Ga0265340, IMG submission 202082) | Rhizosphere microbial communities from Carex aquatilis grown in University of Washington, Seatle, WA, United States - 4-CB2-25 metaG | ecosystem: Host-associated > Plants > Roots > Rhizosphere...
CGACTGTACGGAGTTCAGCGCTTCCGGATCGGCTGTTCTCTTCGATGTGGAAGCGGCGGCGCGCCGGTGCGCTGCTCACGTGATGTCGTGGCAATTCGACGAAAGCAAAGCACCTTCTTCGGGGGGCGGGCGGGCTTGACGATCTGCGACCATGATCATTCTCAGCTCGGCTAGTTACACCTCCTGAAGGGTCGTTTGCTCCCTGTCGTTGATGATACGGCAGGCTGTCGATTGAATGAGTTCAATCAGTAGACAGGAGAGGCACACATCTGAACGCGGGTCTCTCACGGCTCCAGGCCGCGCCCGCTCAACCGACCGTCCACTCTAGCCGACGCGCGCGAGGGCCGTATCAACGGAGTTGAGTCGGGTCTGTCGCACCCTCGCGCCAAACGAGCTGATCGCAGCATTTAAGCATGTTGGTATGCGATCTCTGCGCCCCTCAAAAACGCAGTGACATATGATATGTAGGAACGTGCCACCTCAAGATGGAAAGACAGCGGCGCAATTCGCCACAGCACAACTTCGGCCTTGCCCAGAAGTGTGCGGGCGCACATGCCGACCGGAAATGCTGTGATGTCGAGGTCGAGCGGACAACCGGCATTTAGGATATCCGTGACCCCAGAGCCGCTCAACCTCAGAGCCGCACTCCGATGGCTGACATCAACCAGACTGTGCGGGAGGATCACGACCGCTCCCGCAAGCATCGCCGCGAACGCGGACGGATCGCCGTCTGGGCCAATCAACAGCCATTCGTCTGGGCCAAGCCAAAGGGCATGACGTTCGCCGCTACTGGCCGCGCGGCATGGCGTGCCCGGCAGCGCGATGCCGAACACCGCGCGCAGCGCCTCGGCGGCCGCGGGTGATCCGCGGAAAGCCAGGCGCACAGCCGGTCCCGCGTCACGCACATCCAGCAGCTCTGGCCGAGACGAGGGTGCCAGACCCGCAAGCACAGGCGCGCGCCGCGCGCGATCATCCATCAAGCCGCGCTCCCTTTGGGTCGTAGAAGACGGGTGCCGTCACCACGACCTCGACCGCACCGCCCGGCATCGGAACATGGAGACGCTCTCCTTTCCGCTTGCGCCCTCCGGACACCAGCGCCAGTGCGATCGAACGGCCAAGCGCATCGCTCCAGTAAGAGGACGTGACGTGCCCGAGCGCCGCAGTCCCGGCTGTCGGGGAGGCCTCCATGGTGATTTGCGCACCCTCCTCAAGAACGATTTTCGGATCCACGGTTTGCAGCCCGACGAGCTGCTGGCGGTCCGGCTTGACCATGTCGGGCCGCGAAAGCGAACGCTTGCCTACGTAGTCTTGCTTCTGCCTTCCCACCGCCCAGGCTAAACCGAGATCACCGACTGTCACGGTGCCGTCGGTTTCCTGACCGACGATGATAAATCCTTTTTCGGCGCGGAGCACATGCATCGCTTCGGTGCCATAGGCACAACCATTGTGCTTACGCACCTCCCGCCAGATCCGCTCCCAGACCGAATAGCCGTAGTCCGCCGGCACATTGACCTCAAAGCCGAGCTCCCCGGTGAAGCTCACCCGGAAGATTCGCGCCGGCACTCCGGCGACCTTGCCTTCGGCAAGGCTCATGTGCGGGAAGTTGGCCTTGCCGAGATCGATCCCCTCGACAAGCGGGGCCAGCGCATCGCGCGACTTCGGCCCTTGCACCGCAATCACCGCCCAATGTTCCGTAGTGGAAGTGAGCCAGCACGCAAGATCGGGAAATTCCGTCTGCAGATAGTCTTCCATCACGTGGAGGACGCGAGCGGCACCGCCGGTCGTCGTCGTCACGTGGAACGTGTTGTCAGCCACGCGTCCAATCACGCCGTCGTCGATGACAAAACCGGCTTCATTCAGCAGGATGCCATAGCGGCACTGCCCGATCGCGAGGTTCCTGATATCGTTGACGTAGAGGCGTTCGAGGAATTCGGAGGCGTCCGGGCCGACAACCTCGATCTTCCCCAGCGTGGATGCATCCAAGACGCCAACAGCCGACCGGACGGTTCTGCATTCCCGGCCGACCGCGGCGTGCATGTCCTCTCCTGCCTTCGGAAAGTATCGTGCGCGCTTCCACAGCCCCACATCTTCGAATACGGCGCCGTTGTCCTGCGCCCAACCGTCAATCGGGGTCCGACGGATCGGATCGAAGAGGTCGCCGCGTGAGTGAGCGGCGAGCGTGCCAAACGTCACCGGTGTATACGGCATGCGGAACGTCGTCAGTCCGACGTCCGGCAACGGCCTGTTGAGTTCGCCCGACATGATGCCAAGCGCGTTCATGTTGCTCGTCTTTCCCTGATCGGTTGCCATCCCGGTCGTGGTGTAGCGCTTGACGTGCTCAATCGATCGGAAACCCTCGCGTACGGCGAGCTTGAGATCTTCGGACGTGACGTCGTTCTGAAAATCGACGAACGCCATCTTGCGCGACTGCCCGTCACGGTGCGGCAGCTCCCCGAGCGAGCCGCCGTTCAGTGTCTCGGCATTTTCGACCGCAACGGCCGCACGTGGCCGCGCATTTAGCCCTGCTGCGCGCGCAGCGTTCTCTCCGGCCGCAAAGCCGTTCTCGATCGCCTCTGAAAGCTCGTTATCCCCCGCGCATGCGCCCGCAGACCGTACGCGGGCGTGCGATCTCGCGGGCAGGAATGCCTGCTTCTCCGCATCCCATGCGAGCTTGCCGCGCGACTGCGAGAACAAGTGCACCGAGGGCGTCCAGCCACCGCACATCAACACATGATCGCAGGCGAGTTCGCCTGCGTCGCGCACCGGACCGTCGCCGGAGCGCGCACCGGCTCGCACCCTCGACACTCTGAGACGCCCGCTCGTGCCGATGATCATGGCGCCCGCGGTGACCGATATGCCGGCTTGGCGTGCAAGCGGAATGAGATGGCTGTCCGGATGACTGCGATGATCGAAGATACCGGCGATCTCGACACCGCGGCGGACGAGCGCGAGAGCCGTGCGGTAGATCGTGTCGTGCGAGCCGGCGAGTACGGCGCGGTGCCCGGGCTTCACGCCATAGCGCTCGAGATACGTATGCGCCGCGCCCGCCAGCATGATGCCGGGCCGGTCATTGTCGGGAAACACCAGGGGCCGCTCGATCGCACCGGTCGCGAGCACGGCTTGCCGGGCGAACACCTGCCACAGCCGCTCACGCGGCGAAGCAGGGTCCGGTTTCGCCAGGTGATCGGTCACGCGCTCGGCCAGCGCGATGACATTATCGTGGAAGTAGCCGAAGGCTTGCGTCCGCGGCAGGAGCATGACGCGATCGTGGTCCGACAGGAGGCCGATTGCCTCCGCGGTCCAATCAAGCGCGGATTTGCCACCCACGGTCGCGGTCGTTTCGGACAGAAGCGACCCGCCCAGTTCCGGCTGCTCATCGCACAGGATGACGCGGGCACCTGCTTGCGCGGCGGCAAGTGCCGCGCAGAGGCCAGCGGGGCCAGCGCCGACGACCAGCACGTCGCAATGCGCGTAGCGGCTCGCGTAGCGATCGGGGTCGGGCGAAGCCGGTGCGTGTCCAAGCCCCGCCGCACGGCGGATCAACGGCTCGTACAGGCTCGTCCAGGCCCAATTCGAGCCGAGCCAGCGCGGCCCCATGAAGGTCTTGTAGTAGAAGCCTGCCGGAAACAGGGGCGAGAGCGGGCCCGCAAACGCCCCGAAGTCGTGACGCAGCGATGGCCAGCGATTTTGGCTGTCAGCAACGAGATTGTCATAGAGCTCGATCTGCGTGGCGCGCAGATTCGGCGTAACCCGCCCGCCATCACGCTTGACGGTGACAAGCGCGTTCGGCTCCTCGGGACCCGCAGACAGGATGCCGCGCGGGCGATGATACTTGAATGATCGACCGACCAGATGCACGCCGTTGGCGAGCAGCGCCGATGCGAGCGTATCGCCCGCCAAGCCGACGTAGCGCGCACCGTCGAACGTGAAGGACAGCGGCGCTACGCGGTCGATCCTCCCGCCGGATTGGGTCCTGAAGGCCCCGCTCATCCGTCGGCCTCCGCGGCGAGCGCGCCGAGATCGGGCTTCGGCTCCCCCGCCTTGTACGTTTTGAGGATCTTGTCGGTGACCGTATGCCGAACGGCGTTGAAGAATCGTCCGCAGCCGTGGATGTGGCGCCAGCGCTCCGCGTGCAGGCCCTTCGGATTGGCACGCATGTAGAGATAGTCCGCCCAGTCTTTGTCGGAGACGGCGGACGGATCGGCGGGCCGCGCGATATGCGCCTCACCCGCGTAGCGAAACTCGATTTCCGGGCGCTCCATCTCGCAATAGGGGCAGCGGATCAGAAGCATGCCGATCCCCTAGTGCGCGACGGCCGCGGCCGCCGCCTCGTCGATGAGACCGCCCGTGGTGAACCGCTCGAGCGAGAATGGCGCGGCGATGGGATGCGGATCGTCCCTCGCCATGGTGGCGGCGAAGACGTGACCGGAGCCCGGCGTTGCCTTGAAGCCGCCGGTGCCCCAGCCGCAGTTCACGTAGAGGCCTTCGACCGGAGTCTTGCCGATAATCGGTGAGCGGTCGGGCGTCACATCGACGATGCCACCCCAGTTCCTGAGCATGCGCAGCCGTCGCACAACGGGAAACAGTTCGCAGACCGCGTCGAGCGTGTGCGTCGCGATGTGCAGACCGCCGGTCTGCGAATAGGAAATGTAGGCATCCGTTCCGGCACCGATGACCAGCTCGCCCTTGTCGGACTGCGACATGTAGGCGTGGACCGTGTTCGACATGACGACGCACGGCATGATCGGCTTGACCGGTTCCGACACCAGCGCCTGGAGGGGATAGCTCTCGAGCGGCATCCTGACGCCTGCCATCGCGAGAATGACCGACGTATGCCCGGCCGCCACGACGCCGACCTTGCGGGTCCGGATCGTGCCGCGCGTCGTCTCGAGCGCCTCGACGGCCCCGGCCAGATTCCGGCGGATTGCCGTGACCTCGCAGCTCTGGACGATGTCGACGCCGAGGGCCGAAGCGCCGCGCGCATAAGCCCAGGCGACCGCGTCGTGCCGGGCCGTGCCGCCGCGCCGCTGCAGCGCAGCGCCAAGGATCGGATAGCGGATATCGCCCGATATGTTCAGGATCGGGCAGAATTCCTTGGCTTGTTCAGGCGTCAGCCACTCATTGTCGATGCCGGCCAGGCGGTTCGCGTGGACGTGACGCTTGAACACCTGCATGTCGTGCACATTGTGCGCCAGCATCATGACGCCGCGCGGAGAATACATGACGTTGTAATTGAGCTCGCGCGACAGCGTCTCCCAGAGCTTCAGGGCGTGCTCGTAGATCGCTTCGGACTCCTTCCAAAGATAGTTCGAGCGAATGATCGTCGTGTTGCGTCCGGTGTTGCCGCCACCGAGCCAACCCTTTTCGAGCACCGCGATACGGCGCACGCCGTACTCCTTGGCAAGGTAGTAGGCGGTCGCGAGCCCGTGCCCGCCTGCGCCGACGATCACCACGTCGTAGGCCGCCTGCGGCTCTGCGGAGCGCCACTGCTCGCGCCATCCCCGATGACCGCCAAACGCCTCGCGAACCAGGGTGAGGAAGGAGAATTGTGTCATGTCCAATCAAATGCCCGGTGGGCCGATCAATCCGTTTCGAACGCCGTGTCGCTATCGCGGGGTCGGCTTGAGGTCAGTTGCCTCGGCCGGCGTCGGTTCGCCAATCACATGAAACGAGGCCGGCTGAATCTCAACTATTACTCTCGACGTGGCATCCGGCTTCCAGTCGCTGCCGCTCAACGCAATGGCTTCAATCGTCACGCCTGCATCGAGCCAAACGCGCACGATCCGGGTGTGGCCGAGATATTGCACATCCTCGACCGTTCCGCCGTAACGGTCCGCACGAAGTTCGCTGTCCGGCGGATAAAGACGGACGTGCTCGGGCCGGACAATGGCGACGCCCGATTTTCCAGGCGCCGGCGTGTCCTCGCCTTCGACCGGCCCGGCGATGCGGACATCACGGCCCGACTGAGTAATGCGAACCAGGTTCGATCGCCCCAGGAATTCGGCCACGAAACGTGAGCTCGGGCGCTCGTAGAGCTGCTCGGGCACGCCGATTTGCTCAATCCGGCCGCGATTCATGACCGCCACTCGATCCGACAGCATGAGCGCCTCGTCCTGCGCATGTGTGACCAGGATGGTCGAGATGGAGAGGCGACGCTGAACGCGCTTGAGCTCGGCGCGCAACGTCTCGCCGATCTTGCGATCCAGCGCCGAGAAAGGCTCGTCGAGCAGAAGCACGGTCGGCTGCGTTATCAGCGCACGCGCGAGCGCCACGCGCTGCTGCTGCCCGCCGGAGAGCTGCGACGGCAGATGCTCGGCGCGATCGCCAAGTTGCACGAGATCAAGCATTTCGGCGACGCGCTGGTCGATCTCACGACGCCGCACACCGCGCATTCTGAGGCCAAACGCAACATTGTCGCGCACAACCATGTGCGGAAACAGCGCGTAACTCTGGAAGACGAGACCGACATTGCGCAGATGCGCAGGCACGTCATTGACGACTGCGCCGCCGATCCGCATCGTCCCCTGTGACGGACGCAGGAAGCCCGCGATGATGCGCAGCAGGGTCGTCTTGCCGCAGCCGCTCGGGCCCAGCAACGTGACAAACTCTCCCGGCTTTACCTCGAACGAGACATCGGCGGCCGCGACCATCTGACCAAACCGCTTCGTCACGTTCTCGATGTCGACGGCGCTCATCGGACGATGCGAGTTCCGCTTGAGATCTGGCCGCCGGCCATCAGAAATCCCGTCAGGCCGACCGTGAGCATCAGCATCAAGCCGGAGATCGCCGCGATCGAGGGATCGAGCTGGAACGACAGGCTGTTGAAGATCTGGATCGGCACCGTGACGCGCCGGGTGGACAGAAAATAGGTAATGATGAACTCGTCGAACGACGTGATGAAAGAGAAGATGGCTGCGGCGACCAACCCTGGTCTGATCACCGGAAGCAGGACGTGAAAGGCGGCACGCCAAGGCGCCGCCCCGAGGCTCTGCGCGGCCTCCTCGAGCCGGCGATCAAAGACCTGCAGACTCGCGCCGATGGTGATGATGGCGAAGGGCAGTGCGATGGTGACGTGCGCGAGCACATAGGCGGTCACGGTGTCCTGCATGTGGCCCCAGAACACGACTTGGAACTGCGCGAGCCCGAGCACGACGTGCGGCAGGACCATCGGGGCGATCAGCAGCGTGAAGATGATGCGCCTGCCGCGTGCCGGTCCCCGATCGAGCGCGTAGGCCGCCGTGAGCCCGAGCAGCAGCGTCATTGGGGTCACGATCGCGGCGACAAGCAGGCTTCTGCCGAGCGCGTCGAGCCAATCATCGTCGGACAGAATGAAGGCGTACCAGCGCAGACCATAGCGTGCCGGCGGAAAGGCCAGATAGCTGTCCGCCGTGAATGACTCGACAAGCAGGATGACCTGCGGGAGCAGCAGGAATGCGAGCGTGAGAACGGCGACAGAACCCGTGACCCAGCCCCCGGCGTCCTCGCGGTTCTGCGCGCCCGTCACGTCGCCACCCCGTACCGCCGGGCAAACTGCCGCGACAGCCAGAGCAGCCCGGCGACGATCAGCAGCACCATGACGGCGAAGGCGGAAGCGCGCCCCATGTCGAATTGGGTTCGCACAAGATCGCCGATGATCATCGAGATCGTGACGACAAAGTTTCCGCCCATCACGACCGGCGTCAGATAGAGCCCGACACACAGGACGAATACGAGCGTGAAGCCGGCGAAGACGCCGGGCATACTGAGCGGCAACGTCACGTGCCAGAACACACGCGCGCGCGTCGCCCCGAGGCTCGCCGCGCTTTCCTCCACCGCCGGGTCGATCGCGGTCAGGCTGGCGAACACCGGCAGCACGACGAACGCCAAATAGACATGGACGACGCCGATCACGACGCCGAGATCGTTGTACATCAGCCGCAACGGCTCGGTCGTCAGACCGAGGCGGCGCCACGCGACGTTGATGAGCCCTTCCCGACCCAATACGAGAATCCATGCGACGTTGCGGACGATCACGCTGGTGAGCAGCGGTGAAACCACGAGGAAGAGCAAGAGCAGGCGCATCCTTCCGCCCGACCGGCGCATCGTCATCGCGACCGGATATCCGAACAGCAGGCAGCAGGTCGCGATGACGAAGGACAGATACAGAGTATGCAGCACCGCCCTGAGGGCGACGCCGTCGGCGAAGAAGGATTGATAATTGTCGATCGAAAAAGGCGACACGGTTACGCCGCCGGTCGTCTTCTCGAAGCTCGCCGCGACCAGCACGATCAGCGGGACGGCAAATGTAAATAGGTAGAGCGATGCCGACGGGACGAGCAGAAGCCAAGGGCGCCTCGAGTCGCCCTCGGGAGGTTCCAGCGTCCCGTCCTTCATAACGGCTTCACAGGTCCGTCCGCGACCGCGTCCAAGGGGACGCATCGTCACCCTGGATCAGGCTTGCTTCCAGGCGTCCCAGCGCCGGCGCCATTCCGCCACATTGTCGACGATGGTGTCAAAGTCCTCCTTCACGGCGCGCTTGAGGACTTCGGGATCCGTCACGATGATGCGTTCCTTGATGTGGTCCGAATATACCACGTCCTTGTTGGGAGAGCCCTGATAGCCTTTCTCGGCGAGCAGGCTCTGCGGCTCCTTGCTGCACACGTAGTTGATCCAGGCCTTGGCGAGATCCGGATCGCGAGCGCCGCGCAGAACGCTGAACGGATTGTACCGGACGAAAATGCCCTCCTTTGGCGCGACGAATTTTATCGGCACGCCCTCATCCTGCACGGCGGCCGCGCGGGAATTCCACACGGCGCCGAGAACGATCTCCTGTTGGCGCATGAGCTGTTCGGCCTGCGCGCCAGTGGTGTAGAGCGTCAGCAGGTTGGGCCTCAGTTCGGTCAGATGCTTGAACGTCTCATCCGAGACCGGTAGCGTCTTGCCGGTAAAGGTGAGGTTCACCATCTGCAACACCTGATCGAAGATCGGGTCGTTGATCGCGACCTTCCCCTTGTATTTCTGATCCCAAAGATCCTTCCACGATGTCGGAGCTTCTTTGACCTGCTGCGTATTGTAGGCGATGCCGTAGCTCCACAACAAAAGACCGGGTCCGTGCTCGGTGATGAACTGAGGGTACAGATTCTTGTATTCCGGGATGTCGCTCGCGTTCAGCGGTATGAGAAGGTTGTTGCGGCGCGCGAAAACGTAATCGGTGAGCTGCATCGCGATGACGTCGGCTTCCGGCCGGCCGGCGTCGACCGTCGCCTTGACCTTCTGCATGGGCGGCACACTGCCCGGCATGGTTATGGTTTCGACGCGCACCCCGTGCTGCTTCTCGAACGGCGGGATGATCTGTTCCTTGAACGCGCGGCCGAGGACACCGTCGAAGCTGTAGATGACGAAGGTCTTGCCCTGTGCCCAAGCCTGCGACGAGATCACGGTGGGAGCCGCGAGGGCTGAGGCCGTCAAGCCGAGAAAACGGCGCCGACCAATTGTCGTGTGCCTGCTGTTGCGCATCAGCTCTCTCCCAGCGCGGCCATCAGAACGGCATCCGCGCGGCTTTGATCCTCGGCTCGGCCCATCGAACGCGCTTGAATAAGCGCGACATTGCCATTGCAAAAAAAAGACATGCGGACGCATGCGACTTTTTTGATCAGTCGCAACGCCTTGAAGAGTCTCGGCAGTCTTCCGACCGCTCTCGACCGGTTCAGGCGTCCGCGAATGGCACCATTGTCCATGGCAGGTGGCGTGCCAGTACAATTTTGGAGCGTTTTGACCGATCTACAGTGCCGCCGCCGTCGGACCGCAGAAAAGCGTGTCTGCCTCCGCAGACGCCCTTGTTGCGCCAAGGAGCATTCGATGTTGAAGGCCCGGTTCGTCGACATGATCTACACGCATACGGAAGGCGAACCGACCGGCATCATCCATTCCGGTATTTCCTATCCGGCCGGCAGCTCCATCCTGGAGAAACGGCGTTACCTCGAGCAGAAATACGATTGGCTGCGCCGCGCCGTGATGCGCGAGCCGCGCGGCCATCGCGACATGTTCGGTGTATTCCTGACCTCGCCCTCCGAGCCGGGCTTCGATGCCGGCATGATCTGGATCGATGGCGAGAATTTCATGGACATGTGCGGCCACGGCACCATCGGGCTCAGCATGGCGATGGTGTCGCAGGGAATGGTTCCGTCTTCGGATATGTCCACCATCCGTTTCGAAACCACCGCGGGCCCGGTCACGTCGCATGTCAAATCGAACGGGAGCCGGGTCGAGTGGTGCAGCTTCGAAAATGTTCCGGCATTCGTATCCGAGCTCGATGTTCCCTTCGACCTCCCGGGCTACGGGCGACTGAGTGCCGACCTGGTGTTCGGCGGAAATTTTTTCGCGCTGATCCGATGGCCAGAAGACAAGCTCAAGATCGCGCCGGAGAATGCGACGGAGCTGTCGCGGGCAGGCTATCTCGCGCGAAAGATCCTGCTCGAGAAGGTGAAGCCGCACCATCCCTCAAAGCCGCACATCACGAATTTGAACTTCGTGACTCTGTGGCACGGACCGTCCCGGCCGGAAGCCTTGTATCGCTGCGTCCATGTGTTCAGCGACGGCAAGCTCGACCGATCGCCGGGCGGTACCGGCACCAGTGCGATGATGGCCATGCTCGAGCACCGCG
>Ga0265340_10002409_pt1 | contig 10642 bp, 9 predicted proteins | sample 4CB225metaG_FD_202082 | JGI IMG/M metagenome (GOLD analysis project Ga0265340, IMG submission 202082) | Rhizosphere microbial communities from Carex aquatilis grown in University of Washington, Seatle, WA, United States - 4-CB2-25 metaG | ecosystem: Host-associated > Plants > Roots > Rhizosphere...
ACTGCGTAGCGCGCTACTGGTGATAGAAATCGACGAACAACGCTGAAATTTGGCACGCGTATCCCTCTCAGAACTCCACGGCGTACCCAAGTGTCCAGGTACTGTCTCCAACTTGCATTTGGTTGCCATTACCGAATCCGTTGAGCTTCAATTGGTACCATTCGGCGAACAGGTACATGTGATTGATGCCGGAAACCGCGTCAAGCTTCCGTGCCCGTTCTGGCTGCGCAAAGTTCAGGTCGAACATAACACCCAGTGCCCAAGTGGGGCCCCAAGAGCGGCCATGGCCGATGGTTCCATCGACGCCTCGGCTGGTAATATTGCCCTTGGCAGCCCACCAGAGCGCTTGCCCAAGACCCAGTTTTGCCGTGAATACGATGGGGACGCGAAAATTTCGATTGAGCGCATCGACTCGTACGACTGCCTCAGCCCACTGAAGCCAGAGCTTCAGCGTACTATCCATCGGTGATGAGGAATTTTCCGTAGGTCCGCCGTCAGGTGCTCCGGCCTGGAATGTCGTTGGGTTACTCAACCGGGTGTAAGCCGTGCCAAAACCGGGTCCAAGACTCAGAATGTTACCCACCCGAAGAGCTTGCCAGTCACCCTCGATGCCAAACAACACCCGCTTGCCATTTCCCATCGTGTCCGCCAACGGTGTGGCAGCACCGTGGAACTCATCGTCCACTTGCGGATAATAGGGGCCAATTCTCAGCTCAAATGCCCAGCGCTGGGGTGACTCATAATTGACGTCGTCCTGTGGCCTGCCGTAGGGACCAAACTCGTCAACGCCTTGAGCCAATGCGTGCGGTACGCCCCACGAGAAGTAAGCCCCACATGCGAGCAAAACGAGCCAGATGATGCGCGGAGTACTTGGGTAACTAGCGTTCATGGTGCTCAGCAGCTCGGTCTATGCACTGTAACCACGAGGAAGACTCTCCCCCGACCTTCGGTTCGAAATGCGCACCCGACGTAGCGCGAGCAGGCACAACGACGCAAGCGGTATCAGCAGCCCGACTCCAGAGCTTCTTTGCCCAACGCTGCAAAACCCCCCGCCGCCTTTGCCGCCTGCTCTACTGTAAGTTGAGAAGAAGTCTTTGACGTACCAAGGGATGCCGGTTACCACAGTAGTGAGATCGCCACTGTTCTCCCTTGTATCGAATCCAGCAACCCCGCAGCCGTATTTATGTCCATTTGTGAGGTGTTCGGCAAGGCCTGATACAGCTTGCTTGTCAGTAACAGAGCCCTTAAGGTAACTGCCGTTAGGTAGGCAGCCTGGAATTAGGTTGTCTGGCGTCGAGGGGCAAGTAACCTCGCCAGCGTCCGTCCCAGAATAGAGATCGCAGACGTTGGTCGCGGCATCGGCAGCCGTACAGTCCTGACAATAGATCCGATACCCGGCCAGGTCAGAATCGAGTACCTGTGACCAATTCATGTACAGCTCTGTGTCTGCTGGTTGCGCGCCCACAGTGCCGGGTGCGGCTGGTCCCACTAGATCGTATCCAGGGTCGCTCCACGTGGCGGAATAGGTAGGAGTACCGGTGCTCGCGCCAGAGAACATGTAGAAGTATAATATGACGCCTACACCAGTTCTGGAGCTACCCGAACTAGCGATGGTGTCACAGTCTTGGCTTGTTCCCACTGGCACGGCTGTGGTTGTCTCGTTCGACGTATCAGTAAAGAAGTGCTGCCCCACAACATTCTGAACCGGAATGTAGTACGCATAGGTGCCATCGCTCACACTTCCGAAATATCCGACGCGCCAGCAGTTAGTGCTCGTAGAACTAGCAAAGCGACTACCAGAGTCTGAACAATCGTTTCCGGATGTTGTGGCCCAAACCTGCATATCCAAGTTCTGCGTTCCGACAGTGGTAATGCTGACCTGATATTCCCATCCGTAGTGGCACTCATCCAGGTTGACCCAGAAAGGGTGATCCGACGTGTAGCTGTGCGTCACGGGATTGTGGTTCTTGTCAACCAACTGAGTCGCTGTACTATTGGTGACAACAGTTATGCCAGTAGTAGTGGTAGTGGTAGTGGTGGTAGTCTGCGCAGCCGCCGGGCGCGAGAACACGCTGAGCGCGGTGACTGCAGCGAGTGCGAGTTTCAAAGCCAGAGTGAATTTTCGCATGAGCGTCGGTCCAAGCAGAGATTGTGCCATCTACCACGAGGCCACGCATCGGCTAGCTCTAGGCGCGCATCACAAGCGCTATTGCTGCGTATTTTCACCAATGTTGAGCCCTGAACGCGGGCAAAACACTGCCGCAATGGCGAATATCGGCCCGATACTTGCCAGTTTGTCAGGGGTCGGAGGATGCTTTTTTGCTCATGCCGTCCGCATGGCGCTCCGTTGCCTGCTGGCAACTAGGTCGGAAGCTTCGACTTATTCACTGACTGTGACGGTACGCGCACCAACGATCCGATAGTCAAGCGGCAACGGTGATTCTAGCCGAACGCGGTTCGATAGCGGCTCGGTTCGTCGTTCCACCAATCACACTAATGCTGTTCGGCGATCTGCAGTGCAGATACGCGTCACGTACATCCGTATTGTGTCGCCGTGTGCAAGCGCTGCCAATTGTATATCGTTTGGTTTGTCGCGAGCGACGTCTCGACATTCACCCCAATGTGCCGCCATTGGCAGCCGAGACGAGTGTCTTTCGTTGCACGCGGTGAGTGGCTACGCGTCGAAGGCGATTTCATCGAACAAGAATTCGAGGCCCAAATAAGAAAAGAGGAGGTTAGTATTATGGTCATAAAGAACTTGTCTTTCTCGGCGGTAGCAGTTTGCCTGTGTGCCTTATGTACCAGTGCCTGCAGCAGCGATGGCACCGGGTCGAACTCCAATTCCGCCACTAGCGAGCAGCAGGTTAGCAGTGTGAAAGCTGGTGAAGCCGGAAAAGCGCTGGGTGTCACCACCTGGCAAACGGACGCTGCCTCCAGCACGGTGAAAGGGCTGGATGCCGAAACTCCAATTGGGAATGGGGAGTATTTGGAGCAAGTGTGCTTGTGGGGATCGCAGCAGTCCGACGAAAGAGACGAGCCGGATGCCTTCCTCCCTAGTCATCGTTTACTCGCAGGTGCGCACCATAATCGCTACCCGAGAGGAAATGGTTGCCAGCAGTTCGAACACGTTCTGGCAGCCGTACCAACCGATCAATACCAGAACCGCCGAAAGCCGAATATCATGAAGCTGCTGCAGTGCGTCAACCAAACTCGTTCTTTCCGTCTGAGTGCCCCCATTGTGTCTCTTGTCTTGCTTTCCGCGCTATTTATCGGATGCACTACCGGCGCAACAAGTAAACCTGTAAACACCCCGGGGGAACAACGCGCCTACATTGCAAAATCATGTGCGGCATTGAAAGAACGAAATCAGCGAGCGGTTCCCCTTGGGATATTCTTAGAAGTGGCTGACCTTACGGAACCGATTGCTGCTCCCGTCAAGGATTGGTTGGCAGTACACTCGGTGTCAACGCATCACCTTGCCGGACTTGTCGTACCGATGACAGCGAACACACCGGTTCGTGGCCCTTACGGCATTTGCTTGGAACGCACTTGCGTGAAACATGAGGATGGAACTCTGGATGTGGTCGGGTTAAGTCTCCCTGCGGATGGTTCTGCAGCGGTGGAGCTGCAATTGGACTTTACGTTTGCGAACGGTCGGCCGCGCCGCTTATCAGTAAAGACGACGGACCAAGAACCTATCTTAGCGTCGTTGACGACACGACCGGAGCAGACTCTTGTCATCACGCCGTATTACCTATTCGAACCCAGACATCAGAGTTTGAAACTTCTCGCGCAGTGCATGTCGCGAGTACCCACGGCGACTGGTTCCAACTGAACGCATTCCTGGGCTCCCTTGAGCGGCACTCGTGTCATCTACTCCGCGGCTCCGGGGAGTACGCCATACACCACCACGCCCTCCAACGCTGCAAGGGCGCGGGTCGGCCCGACCCTGGCACGCTTCCAGGCACGCCTGAACGCTCTGCGCCGATCCAGTGGTCAAACCCCGGCCGAGTGCTAGAAATCCATCATGCTTGCTCGCGATATCGCCCGCTCCAAGGGTCACATCGACGATTCGCTGTCTCGGCCTGTGGTCAACGGGACGGACATCAATGTGAGTCAGATTTAGTGCCTAACCCATCGCAACCTGCTCTCGCGCGCGCTCGGCGACTGGCTCTTGGTGGGCGACTTCAAATGGCTGGCATCGTGGCTGTGGTGCTGTTGCTCGGTGTTGGTGGGTTCACCGTATTGCGCCAAGTGGCGCAACGCGCGCTGAGTCACCGCAGCTCAGATGGGCATCGTACTGCAGTTGACGCGGTGGCCAGACATCACACGCTTTCGGACGAGTTGTGCCAGGCGTCAACTATTGACGAGGCAATTGCCGATGCTCTGGCGTTGCAGCCCCCAGTTGCTGTGGGTAATCCAAGCCCGCTCGATGCTCACGCTGCGCTACCAATTATCACAGGCGACCACGCGCTTGGTTCACACAAAGCACCGATCACACTGATGCTTTTTGGTGATCTGCAATGTCGTTATGCGTTGCACGTGTTTCAGGTTCTCTACCAACGGGTTCAAGACCAACCCACGGAGTATCGGTTGGTCTGGCGTGAACGGCCGCTAGATATTAACCCCGAGGCCCCTGCCATGGCAGTTGAAGCCGAGCGACTATCATTGCAATTTGGTGAGCCCGCATTTTGGCGGTTCGTACATACGGTGAGTCACCTGGACGGTACTGCTACATTGATCGACGCAAAGACCATTGTGCATGCTCTGCAATCCGGTTCAGCCAAGATCAACGACAATGTCGCCAGCGAACGAGCCACCACCCAGCTAGAGAAGGACCAGCGGGTTGCGCTGACCTATGCCATCCACGCGACGCCGACAGTATTCATCAATGGGCTACGCATCGAAGGTGACTTCGCCGAACCAGAACTCGATGAAGTAATCGAAGAGGAGCTCGACGCGGTCGACCTGTTGGAACAAGAGCCCGTGCCGCTAGCAAAAATCTACGCCACCCGCGTGCACGCGAACTTGCTGGATTTGGATTTGGAGTGAGATTGGCCTGAGGGCACTCTGGCGTGACGTTAGCGGCAACAGAAGTTTTGGAAGGCCGGGTTCCGCGGGGCTCCCTCTTTCAACACACCTTGATCAACCTTACTCCAAGGGCCTTTGACGCTTTCGAGAGGGTAGCCAATGTCACCCCAGTGTCGGCGGGGTCTAGAAGTCGATGGACCACCGTCCTGCTGGTCTCCATTGCATGAGCCAACCCGCTCTTGGACAAGCCTCTCTTTCGCATCAGTTCTTCTACCCTAGCCGCCACAAGCTTCTTTTGGGTGAGTAGATCAACCTCTTCCTTTTCCCCAAGCTCTTGAAAGAAGTCGCTGAGCGTCTCTTTGCTTACATGCTTGTTCATGGATTTTTCCTCTCAACCTTCGACGGCCTTCTGTCGTTTCCGAGCCAAGGTGATCTCTTTGGCGGGTGTCTTTTGAGTCTTCTTCTGGAACCCATGGAGTAGGACCATGTCCGAACCAACCAAACAGAACAGAACTCGATAGAGGTTCCCGTCGTAACTGGTCCTTACTTCATCGAGCCCATCACCAAACCCGTCGACTAGCGGCTTCCCAGTTGGCCAAGTCAGTTGAACCAACTGCATATCCGACCCAACCTGCTGGCGGATCTCCTTGGGTAGGTCCAATAGCCATTCTCTTACCGGCTTGGTTCCGTTTGAGTTTTCAAAGAACCTGCATTGAAGGACTGGTTTTGGCATCAACCAAGATAACTGTACCTAAATAAGTACAGTCGGTCAACCCGCCATATCGCCTAACGCGCACTGGCCATACCTAAGGTTTACTTCGCGAGGTCACGAAAGCTACTAGCGCTTCGCCTACCGGTTCTGACGTCATTCGCGCTCGCGCCGTGGTGCCGTCGACCTGTTGGAACTAGAGCCCGTGCCGCTAGCAAAAATCTACGCCACCCGCGTGCACGCGAACTTGCTGGATTTGGAGTGAGATTGGCCTAAGGGCACCTTGGGGCAAGCACCGCCGTTCCCCAAACGATAAATCTGGCTGCGCGGTGAGCATTTTGGTTCGAATATCCTCTTGAATTGCACCTCGGCAGGCTCACCTCCTGGAAAACCCATCAGATTCGCTTGCCGGCAAGCAACGTTTTTGGGAAAACCTCAAGAGGCAGCTTGGTAGGAAGCCTCATTGATCGGCGATCCCCCGTGGCCGCATGCCGGCAAGCAACTTGGGCCCTATTACCTATTCGAACCCAGACAGCAGAGCCTGAAGCTCCTCGCGCAGTGCATGTCGCGAGTACCCAAGGCGACTGGTACCGACTGACCTGGGCTCAACTTGATCCCAGGTTCGGCTTTGACAGCTCCAACGAGTTGGTGCTTCGATAACCGACTTCTCTATCGAGGCCGAGCTTCCGAATTGCATACCGGTAAGGCGAAGAGGAGGCCGAGCTTCCGAACTTGCTTACCGGTAAGCGATTTGGGAAGGACAGCTTCCGGATTTTCTAGTCCGAGTGCTTTTTGGGGAGCGTTTGCTTTCGATTTTGAATCGTGGCTGCACGCAATTGAACCTTGAGCGTTCCGATCTCCTTACCGGTAAGGCGCAGGGGAATCTGAGCTTCCGATTTTGCTTACCGGTAAGGCGCGGAGGAAGCCGAGCTTCCGATCTTGCTTACCGGTAAGGCGCGGAGGAAGCCGAGCTTCCGATCTTGCTTACCGGTAAGGCCCCATGGGTTAGCGCTGCAGCATTGCCGCGTGTCGGCCATTGCAATGGGACCAGCGGAGGTGACTTTGGAAGCGTTTTCTTCGATTCGACCTCAATTGGACTGAGTGTTTCGTCTGAAGACGTACTGCGAGCTGGGCTCAACTCTTGCTGTCGTTCCGGCACTGTCTCGACGGGCAGCGGCGCATTCGCGCTCGGTGCGATGGCTGCTGACTGCGCGCCCGCCCCTTGTTCGACTGCTACCGTGTGTGTGCCTGCGGTCTGTGTGCCGGCTACGGCGAATATCGGCGGTGGGCACGCACATGCCGAGGCACTAGCGCCTGTCAACGCGAATGGCCGGGACTGCGCTGGTTCGCGATCAGCGCTGGCCAAACTGTCGGCACAATGTTCCCGTTCCGGATTCATCGAATATCAACAGATACCGGTAACTGAGGGGCACGTTCCATGCGTCCTGACCCGGGGGCACGGGGTCACCCATTTTCTCGGCACCGGTTGATCGAACGAGTGCGTAAGCTCCCGCGTTCACCAAGAGCCCGCTCTGCTGCGGGCGGCAGGTCACCGAATGAACCGCAAGCTGGACTGGCTATCCGCGATGCCCGATCAGAATAGAGTCACGTCAACAGGGACAAGACTGTCCGCGGTTGTGTTGTTACCTAGCTGACCATACCAATTGTTACCCCAGCACTCAATTGCGCCTTGAGCAAGGACCGCGCAGGCTTGACGATTGCCAGCACTGACCGCAACAGCGTTGGAAATGCCAACGACCGCCATTGGTACCGAACTAACGGTTTTTGACCCATTGCCAAGACCTGAAGGGTAGTTGTCGCCCCAGCATTGGACGGCACCGTCGCCAAGGGCAGCGCACGCAAATCCTCTTCCCACGCTAATTGCCAAGTTCAATCCCCAACATTGAACCGTGCCGTCTGTCACTAACGCGCACGACTGACCACTACCCGTTGCGACGGCGTTTGCCATGTATGCTTGACCCGCAGACACTGCATTTCCGCAGATTGTCTTTGCGCCGCCCGTATGCGATGGGCCACCAGCGCTCGGTAACCCACCTACGCTCTGGCTTCCGCCAACACCCGCGCGGCCACCCGTGCCAGTACCCACGTTCCCGCCCGTACTCTTGCAAGTGAACGGGTCTTGCACTGCCAATGGCTGACTTTGCGTGCACCAACAGGCAGGCTGGCCCGAGGTGATGCCATAATTTTCGTACGAATTGCCGCAAGTACCCGTATAAGGCAGGCCTTTTAGCGAGCAAAGAGTCGCGCAGTCGTACTCTACCGACCGCAATGAACCGTTGCAATCTGCGGCACAGATGCGGAACGTGGACCCATTGCAGGACGCACCGGCTTGAGTACACGCAGGCGCAGCACATGCCTCAAACTGGGGTGGATTCTTCAGTTCGCTACAGGTCACCTCGTCGAGAACCAGATGACAGTTGGGTGGTAACACCCGAACACAAGCAGATTGTTCGCAACTACTTTGACTGAAGCCAGGGCAGCGCTGCGCTAACCGCCGGCAAAGATTCTTGCACGATGACTCGGGTTGCGAATCACTGCCGCACGACAGCAGTAGCCCAGTGAGCAGACTTAATCCTGCCGATCGAAAGTCAAAAGAAGATTGCGATGAACTCATATCGCGGCACCAAGAGCGCCATACTCCCGGTCCCGGGACACGACTATGTTGTGTTCGACCAACCCAAGAAGCCATTACGGAAGCGGCAACGATCTTCATTGGCCACGAGTGTAACAAGAATTGCTTTAGAGGCCAGACCAACGGCCGACAACGCTTAACGAGAGCAATCAATGCTCCAATGCTACTGGCACCACCAGTTGCATTGCGGCCACTGGTGGAGCGAGGCGCGGCGCTGCCGGTCGCGTTGCCGCCGCTCCCTGCGCTCCGCCATAGGCTCGGCGTCAGTGCAGGGGCTCAGTCCATGAAGGGCTCGTGACTCTCGTTGGGCGCGCCGCGTAATATCGCTCGATGACACATCGACAAGGTCGATTTTGCGCCCTGGCAAGTGAGTCGCATGGGCGTAGTGCGAGCCGCAACTGAGTCGCATGGGCGTAGTGCGAGCCGCAACTGAGTCGCTGCGGCGGCTATTGGCAAGTGCCGACCACTGGCAACGGTGTCATTCGCGCAAGGGCGCCGTCACCCAACTGACCAGACAAATTGCTACCCCAGCAGCGCACGCCGCCCGATTCCATGAGCGCGCACGTGTGTGCGGCGCCAGCCGCAATCGCCTGCACGCCCGTGAGCACGTCGCTCGCAGAAGGCGTGGTAGTGTTCGCGGTTGTACCATCACCCAGCTCTCCGTTGTAGTTAAAGCCAAAGCAGCGCACGCAACCCGTTTGCATGAGCGCGCACGTGTGAGATACACCAACCGCGATGGCCTTGACGCCGGTTAGGAGGTCACTCGCCGAAGGCGTGGAGGTGCTCTGGTAAGAGTAATCGTATCCCCAACAGCGCACTCCGCCGGATTGCATGAGCGCACACGTACGGTTGGTGCCAGCGGCAACGGCCTGCACCCCCGTGAGCGCGTCACTCGTTGGCAGTGTCGATCGGTCCGTCGTGGTACCGTCGCCTAGTTGGCCTTTGTCGTTGTGTCCCCAGCAGCGTACTCCGCTGTTCGACATGAGCGCGCACGTGTACTTGGCGCCAGCTGAGATCGATATTGCCTGGAGCGCATCAGAATTAGCGCACTGGAGGGGTGCAGCGGTAGTCCCACCAGTAGGGTTCGTGCCACCAGAGCTCGACGCACTACCTGCCAGACCTCCAGTGCCGCCAACCCCACCCAATCCGCTCACGGGTATTGCAGTGCTGGTGCCCCCCGTTTGTTGCATGGTTCCACCAGCGACCATTGTTCCGCCTGAATCTTGCGTGCCACCCGCTGCAATGCCCCCCGTGCCTAACGTTGCTCCACCCGTGGTCGCGCTGGCACCGCCGGAAGACGTTGCGCCGCCAACGTCCGTTTGCGTCCCGCCGGCTGCCACAGTGACGCCGCCCGTGGCCGCGCTTCCACCAACTTCTTCGACCCCACCCGTGGATGATGAGCTGCTGGTCTCTGGCGAAGTCGCTCCGCCTGAAGTTGTCGATACGGCGCTTGCGCCCGCAACATCGATCGCTGACTCGAAGTCGAGGGTCCGGGCGATTGCGTACATCGACCGCTGACTCAAAGTCGAGGGTCTGGAACCAGCACCTCTGCCATGCGAAGGTTTCCACTAGGCCGCAGCGTCACGATCTCGCGGGTAGCGCGACCCACTCGGCCCATTGTCGCGTAAGCCAAGCTGACGAGCAGAGCGGATTGCATGATTCAGGTTCTTTCTTTGAGTCCGGGTCCGTGAAAGCCCTGGGTCGGCAACGGCTCAGGGCCACCGATTCGATACCTAAACCCCGGCAATGCCACGCAAAATATCGTGCAAAGGTCCGCGCGCGATGTTTGACTACGTGCGCTCTTCAGTGCATAGACCAATTTGGTCTAGGAAAAGCGTTGTCTAAAAATCGTCAAATGGAGCTTCCCATGCGAGTTGCGGTTATTGGTTTTGGTTCTCTCGTCCTGTTGGCATGCAGTAGCTCGGGAGAAAACGCGTCTACGTCCCCATCGAACGTTGGCGGCAACGCGTCAGGAGGCCGCAGTTCTTCATCAGCGGGCACGGGCGGAGCGAGTGCGCAGAGCAGTGCCACGGCCCCGAAGGGCGGTAGTTCGTCGGTGAGTTCAGGTGGCGCGTCTAGCTTTTCGAGCGGTGGCACGTCTGCCAAAGGCGGCACCTCTTCGACGGGCGGAGCGAGTGCGCAGAGCAGTGCCACGGCCCCGAAGGGCGGTAGTTCGTCGGTGAGTTCAGGTGGCGCGTCTAGCTTTTCGAGCGGTGGCACGTCTGCCAAAGGCGGCACCTCTTCGACGG
>Ga0265340_10002410_pt1 | contig 10641 bp, 12 predicted proteins | sample 4CB225metaG_FD_202082 | JGI IMG/M metagenome (GOLD analysis project Ga0265340, IMG submission 202082) | Rhizosphere microbial communities from Carex aquatilis grown in University of Washington, Seatle, WA, United States - 4-CB2-25 metaG | ecosystem: Host-associated > Plants > Roots >...
GTGGCTGAGGCGAGAATAGGCGTTTTCGACGAGAATCACCGCCCCGTCGAGCAGAATGCCGAAGTCCATCGCGCCCATCGAGAGCAGGTTTGCCGGCACGCCAGCATAGTAGAGGCCCACGAAGGCGGCAAGCAGCGCGAGCGGCATCGTAATCGCAACCGCCAATGACCCGCTCAATGCGCGCAAGAACAGCCAAAGGACAAAGGTGACGAGAGCCGCACCTTCGAGCATGTTATGAGCGACAGTGTCGAGCGTGGTGCGGACCAACTTGGTCCGGTCATAAAACGGCACGATTCGCATGCCTTGGGGCAATACGTCGCGATTGATTTGCTCGACGGCGGCCCGCACGCTGGCCAATACATCCCGAGGATTCTCGCCACGCCGCAGTAGAATCGTGCCTTCGATCGAGTCCATCGCTTCGCCGCGCGCCACTGCACCACGGCGAGGTACGTAACCTTCGGCAACCTTGGCTACATTGTGAACGACGATTGGTGTTCCCTCTCGCACGGCAATGACCGTCTTTTCGATGTCGGTCTTGCCTTGCAAGTAGCCTCGACCACGCACGACGAATTCACTTTCGCCATATTGCACGTAGCCGCCTGAAGTGGCTCCGCTTGACGACGACACGGCCGCTATCAAGTCCTTGAGCGTCAAGCCGTTGGCCTTCAGACGCGCTGGGTCAGCGAGTACATGATATTCCTTCTGAAAGCCGCCGAAACTGACGACGTCTGCAACACCAGGAACCCGCTTGAGCTCCTTTTCAAGGACCCAATCCTGCCAGCTGCGGAGTTCACTGGGAGTATGGTGATCACTTTCCAATGTGTATTGGTAGATTTGCCCAACGGGCGTGTCATTGGGACCCAGTTCAGGCGTGACGCCGTCAGGTACATCAACTGACGTCAGTCGTTCAGCTACCTGTTGTCGTGCAAAATAAATGTCCACGTCGTCTTCAAACGTGAGAATCACCTGCGAGAGACCAAACGACGTGATTGAACGTTGCACGAGCACGTGGGGCACACCAAACATTGCGCGCTCGATGGGGATGGTGACTTGCTTTTCAATCTCTTCAGCAGCCTGTCCAGGATACAACGAGATGACCATTACCTGCACATTGGTCACATCCGGGAAGGACTCGATCTTTAGCCGCGCGAGTGTGAAGCAGCCAAAGATGGCAAAGAGGCAAGTGAACACGAGCGTCGCGACTCGGTTACGAACTGCGAGATCAATTAGGCGTTCAAACATCGGCTTGATTGGGAGATCATGATGAGAGAATCATAAACTCAAGAATGAAGCAATGTTCATTTGAAAAAGCGCGGGGAGTTATCGGATTGAGTCGTGATTAATGAATATGGATTCATAATAGCAACGAGCGATTCCGATTCGTTTTGGCGCAACGATTCGGCTCAGGCGCTTTCTTCAGACCGCTAGCTGCATCGAAAGCGTACCGTCACGATTCGGCGATTTCTGCAGCTCGCGCACCGCTGCTGACAATCATGACAAGGTGTCACTCATCAAATCTCGATGTTGTTGGTCCCGCAATGCAGGATGTGTCCTGCACCGGGCCGGAAGCGTTACCGTGAGCGCCAAGGAAGCACTAAAATCACGCCGACTAGACGTTCGGCTCGTGGACGCAAGATATTTGCTCCTGAGTGTAGCCGGAGACTACGATCGCGATGACTTTTGAATCGGCGGACAATATGAGAGAGACGAGTGCGACGACTCGCGAAACACTTGGACACTCGATGGCGAGCTTCTTCGGCGATTACAATGCGAGCTTGCTGCTTGCGCAGGGCCCCAGCCACGCTGAGCTCTCCTGGTCTGAACTGCTCTGGCCCGCATGTCAACGAGGCTTGGTCCGCCTGGCGTGCAAGTACACTCGCAACTCACAAAAATGTGAGGCATTGGTCAAAGCTACCAGCGAATTTCGTGGCATGCGAGCAACAGGTCAGTTGCTGTTTGCTCTAGGAATTGTCACCGACGCGCGCCAGATGAGCAAGGCCATCGGCAGGAGCGTGAGGTCTCGAAATATGCGACCAGCGGCCGCGCAGGCAACCCGGTCTCTGACCAACTGGAGTGCAGTCTGGGCAGGTGCGGAACTATTTGGTACCGGCGGGGCTCTACTTGGCGTTGGCACCGGACCCGGTGCCGTGGTCACTAGCGGTATTGGTGCGTTCGTGGGTGGCTACGTGGGGCTGTTTGCGAGTGAATGGATAGCCCGTCGCATCGACTTGGCGAACTAGTGTAGAACTCGAAACTGGGAGCGAAACTGCTGCCAATCGATATTGATTGGGCGCGACTTGCCTTTCCACGCCGCGGAGACTGCCTCTGCAGTCTTGATGCGGGCATCGATGTCTGGATGCGTACTGACATACTGAAGTACACCAGAATCTCCCGCATCGACTTGCCGCATGCGGCGCAGGGAGTCAGAAAGCGCGGCAGGGTCGATGTCAACGCTGGCGAGGATTCGGGTCGCTTCCTTGTCTGCATCTTGCTCTTGTTGACGACTGAACCCTGAACTGATCAATCTCCGTAGTAGGCGGGTAGCGAGAGCGTCACTCCGGCCTCCGGCGAGGGTCAATATCGCTGCCATTCCAAGCTCCCGTTCTAGAGCGTGCATGGAATCGCCGTGTGAGGCGTGCGCGATCTCATGAGCCAACACTGCCGCCAGCTCCTCGGCAGATTCCATCCTACGGATGAGTCCAGAATAAACAAGGATGATGTCGCCCGGCAAACACACTGCATTGACTGTGGGGGAGTCAATGACGAAAACCTCGAGCGGGTACGCCGTGGGTCCGGCAGCCGTGACAATGCGCTCTTGGATGCGCCGCATGCCCTCAATTACGCTAGGATCCTGCACTGCATCTGAAGTCACTTCGCGCCGCAACAGAATTCGCAGGCGTCCCTCGGTTCTCTTCTCAATCAGATTGTCGCTCGTGGACTGGGCGTACTTGGCGTTGTGATGGCTAGGCCACCAGTGCCAGACTCCGAACACGCTTGCGCCGACTAATCCCATCAGCCCGAGAAGCAGCAGTAGTTCACGTAAAATGCGCACGTTAGAAGCCGGCGGGTGGAAGATTGGGACGTGGTGCGTTGCCTTCTAGCGGCATTGCGTTAGGACCATAGTATTTGGCGTACGCCCAGCGCCCAAACACGAGAAAGTAGTACACGCGGCCTTTGGCGGCAAGAACGCAGGCGTAGATGCTTACTCCCAAGTAGAGCACGTTCATGAAAACCGCGAAAATCACGTACGGCCAGAAGAAACTGGGCAAAGGCTTGTCCAGGATGATTTGGAAGTCGATGAACGTGCCTACCGCGATCACGTTTAGCACCGTGGTTGGCAGCTGCGAACTGAATGCCTGAAAACAGTGAAAGGCCACGAACCGGCTCTTCCTACGGTTGGCGAAGTAGTAAAGTGCCGCAGCGATCAAGTTGAGAGAAGGCAGGGGCAACCCCGCGCCCCATGCCGCGAAATTCATGAGGTACGCCGCCATGGCGTCTTCCTTCTCACGCTTGGGGACTTCATCGGGCTGCGGTAGAACAATGCTCGAGTTCAATCTAACCCTCCTCCCTGGCATCTAGCGCCATTGTTGGTAGGTCGCCCGTCTCGCAAAACTGCGCCAGAATCCGGCCTTGCCGGGCGAGCAACTGGGCAGCCTCTGGCACTAGAACTAGTTGGCGCAGTCGCTGCATTCGAATCAACCGGGGGTTGGCTTGCCAGAAAAAGGCGGATACACATCGGTCATGTTTGTCGTGTAGAGCGCCACTCGCGTCGTCCATCGCAACGTACCCACGTTGAATTCGAACCAACTATTGGGAATTTGTCCAGTAAACAAAATCGACCACCACGATAGCATGTGCACGAAAGCTGTTGCAACGAGGCGGCCGTATAGACAAATACCGTGTGGTATCGCCACGTAGAACCATCCGAAAAATGTCCGTAGCAGAAGCTTTGAGCGACTGAGATTCTCTGGTAGTTCAACCTGCAGGGTGACGGCTGGATGGCTTGCATTGAGCCCAATTGCTGGGTAGCCGTCGATCAAGTTGTGTGCGGAAGCATTTAGCCGCATCTGCCAGCTGAGAAGTTTGACGTTGAACTCGAAGAACTGTTCGGGGTATCGACCGGTGAACAAGATGACCCACCAGGCAATGAAGTGAACGATGTTCGCCCAGATCCCGATGAACATTAAAATGACGCCATGCGGCGCCAAGATATAGAGCGCGCCGAAGAACGTACGGAGTAACAGTTCGCTCCTTGAATATGAGGTCTGCTGACGGATGTCGAGTTTCATACGCCTCCTATTTACTGGGCTAGGTTCTAGGACGGGGTTGGTCGTCTTGTCCCATTTGCTCCCAGCTCTAGCCTGCAACTACGTACGGATAGCGGAGCGGCAAAACCCGTGGGCGCGTCGATTATGAACATTCCGTGAAAAAACAGTGGCATCGCCATTGAGAACGGCACGATTCGGTCCAGTGACGGGGGCTCGGGTCTGGGGGCCGCATTGGAAAAGAATCGCTGGAAATCAAGCGTTTCAGTGAGTTTCGGGCGCTAGGTGCCGCCAAGCTGCCAAAGGCACGACGCTGAAGGCGGCGAATCGTGAAACTTCAGCCGAGGCCCCTTCGTAGCAAAGAAGCGAGTCCCATGGATGGAAGGGACGGTAGGGCTAGACTCATGAACATCAATCAAGACTCGGCGGTCTCCCGCTACCTAAGTGCAATTCAACATTTCCCGAGACTGACCCGCGAGCGCGAGACAGAGCTCTTCAATCGATGGCACGACGAGCGCGACGAACAAGCCAAAGATGAACTGATACAATCCAACCTGCGCTACGTGGTGGCGATTGCCCTAAAGTACCGCCGCTATGGTTTGCCGCTCTCGGATCTGCTGGCCGAAGGTAGCATCGGTATCATGCACGCTCTGTCGAAGTTCGAACCCGAGCGAGAGTTTCGTTTCGTAACGTATTCCGCATACTGGATTCGCGCTTGTATTCTGACTCACATCATTCGTTCGTGGAGCATGGTTGGAGGCGGTTCGGGAGCACTGCGCTCGAAGATGTTTTTCAAGCTACGGCGAGAGAAGGTGCGCATCACCAACCTCGTTGGCGAAGGTGAGATTGCCGATCAGATGTTGGCCGACCGGTTCAATCTACCCAAGGAGCAAGTGGTTGCAATGATGCTCCGTCTCGAGAAACGTGATGTGTCGCTCGACGTCCCCGTTTATGAAAACGGCCTGGCGACTTTGGTGGACACGCTACCTTCGACCGACGCCAGTCAAGAGGACCTCTACTCGGAATCTCAAGGTCAACATCGCACCGAATCCGTCGTACACGTTGCGCTTGAGTCCCTCGACCGTAGGGAGCGTTTCATCGTGGAGCATCGTCTGATGGTTGACGCGGAGCAGGAGAAGTCACTCGCGGAACTCGGTCGTATCCTTGGCGTATCCCGCGAACGAGCCCGGCAGCTCGAAGTGCGTGCAAAGCGCAAGTTGAAGGTGAGGATTGGTGAGCTTATGGCCAGTGCTACAGCTGAAAATGGCTCGCTCATTCGCGCTGCCTAATGCACAAGCGGTCTACACTCTGCTAGATTAGGCACTGAGCTCACGAAGGCCGGCTTCAAGGTTATTCGTCAGATTGCATCGTGCAAGATCGCTGCAAGCACATCGGGCGGGAGTTCGACGGGGTTGCCGCGCATGCTGCTGGCTTTGCGTGATTGTTGAACCAACAAATCGACCTGCGATGGAGCAATACCGAAACTCCCTAATCGTTGGATGCCGAGGTCGGTGACCAACGTGTCGAGCCACGTTATGGCATCTTCTGCTTGCGCGTCACTGTGTCCGGTAAGTGTCTTCGCGATCTGAGTGAATCGACTGATTAAATCGGTTTGGTTCGTCTCTCGTACGCACTTGAGGTTGGCGCGCATGACCAGCGGCAACAGTCGGGCACAGATTGCACCGTGAGGCGCGCCACAGAGACCGCCGAGCGGCGCCGCAAAACCATGAACCGCGCCGAGTCGAGCGTTAGCCAAAGCAAGCCCACCGAACAGGCTCGCAACGGCCATATTCTCGCGCGCGCTGCGGTCGCTGCCATTCGCGTGCACGCGGCGAATGGCCTCGGCGATCCGTCGCATGCCCTCGAGGCAGAGCGCATCCGTCATGGGACCACGCGTTACGGAAACATATGGCTCGATCACTTGGGTCAGCGCGTCGAGCCCTGTGGCCGCGGTGATATCAGCAGGTAAGCTGACGGTAAGCTCGGGGTCCACAAGCGCAATGCGGGGCAAGAGACCGAGGCCGCGTAGACTCACCTTCACGCCGTGGTCCGTTGCGTGGAGGACGGCGTTCTTTGTGACTTCGGAGCCGGTGCCGGATGTTGTGGGTACAGCGACGCAGGGTAGGCTAGCACGAACCAAATCCTGTCCCCGTCCGACCACCTCCAAGTACTCGAAGATCGCTCCGGGGTTGGGCACAAGCGCCGCGATTGCCTTGGCTGAATCGAGGACACTGCCGCCACCAACGCCAAGCACCCAATCAGTGCCGTGGTCGCGGGCGCACTCAACCCCGGACTGCACCAGTGATGTCGTGGGCTCTGTTGCGATGCTGAATGTCGTGACATCGGCACCGACCGAGCGCAACCGCTCATGGACGCTGGTTCGCTCCGGTCGAGATCCGGTGACAAGCAGAACACGCTTGCCAAACGCTTGGGTTCTTTGCCCGAGCTCGCTGATGCGACCCCAACCAAAGACAATCTGCCCGGCGGTTGCAAATTCGAACTGCACGGTGTCAGAACCTTGCCGGCATTTCCCAACCGTTGTCATTGGGAAATGTGTTTTCGAATCGCACACTGGTGCGCGGTTGCTGCATCAGATCAGCGACGGCATCTCGCCACTCGGCGTAATGGTTCGTCACTTTGTGTTCAGCTGGCGCGGCAGCATCGCGATACACTTCCACGAGCACGAAATGATTGGGTGCCTGCGCATCGCGAATGACGTCGAACCGCGCAATGCCCGGTTCAGTCAGACTAGCCGCTGCATTTTTGAGCGTAGCGGCGATGAATGCGTCTACCCCATCGGGTTTGACTAGAACGTTTACCTGCACGATGAGCATGGCTACCTCTGGCATAATGGGCTGGCGTGTGTAGTAGGTCAGCCAGAGCTAAGTGCCGGCTGGTCTTTGTGTCAGTTCCCGCAAGACCTCTGTTGCATAGGCGCCAGCGGGGAGCTCAAAGCAAATCTTCAGGCTTTGGTCATTGAGCCACTCGAAAGCGGCCTCGCCCAGAAAAAGAAGCAAGTCTCGATGCGTACCCGGTGCTTCGGAAAGGAGGCGTTCAGGGATAGTCGAGTCCCCACACACTTGCGCAACAACCGCTTGCTGTATTTTGAGTGCAGCAGATTCGAGGGGGGGATGAATTTTCAATCCGACCATTGGACCCATTGGAAGGATGTCGCGCGACTGCCAGCGAGGTAGCTCGGCGTCGGGGTCTTTGACGACAAAACGAGACCCGGAACCAGCGAGGCGAACCACCTCACCCGTGATCGGTCGTTGCAATGAAGTCGCGATTCGTTCGATAAGGTAGCGGTTAAAAATCTCCGACTGGATCACTGATGGGTACAGCTTCTTGTAGAAGCGTGCCTTCGGGCCTTTGAGCACGAAGGCGCCGCTTAGCCACTGTAGGGCGCGAGGCAAGTTGGAACCGTTGTGACCAAAGCGTTGTGTACCATAGCTATTGTAGATGCCGCCCTGGAGTCGCTCCCAGAGCGGAACAAAGCGGCCCCTGTCATCGGCGCTTGCTTCGACTAGCGTCAAAGTGAAGCGATTGCCGATTAGATGGCCCGTACGTAACTTGTTGCTATGGAGACTTTCTTCGAGGATTTCGACCCCCTCGGGTAGTTGCCATTCAGTGGTCGGGCGGCACTGTGCTGGCACGCTGACCCATTGCGTGGTCACTGCGTGCTTGTCTTTCATACCCGCGGAGCCGATTTCTGTCTGAGGCACGCCCGCGGCGTTTGCGACGTAATGAAGCAGATCCTGCGTGTTCAACGAACGCTTGCGTATTCTTAGATAGCGGTGCGTACCGGTGCCGCTCGGAAGGTACGCAGGGAGTTCATCAACCTGGAAGTCATCAGGACTATCCCCTAAATGCGCGTCGAGCGCCGGCAAATCACCGCAGACCAAGGGCGGAACCACAGGCAAAATTCGGTCTGGGTCGTTAATACTGTCCGTAAACGTCATGGGATCTTGCGCCCGAAGGCCTCCGTAATCGCGTCGATGAATGCTTCACTGCCTCGGTCGTCTAGATCGATTTCTTCACTACCCAAAATCAGTAGCTCGGGATCGCTTTCGTTTTCTGGCACTGTCGGAGGAGGTTCTGAGGGACCCATCGGAAGCGCAATATCTGGGCCCGTGAAGCAATCAATCACCACGGCAGAGATATTGTCTGGCCCACCCGCCGCGTTTGCGGCCAAAATAAGATTGTTGGCAGCATGCTCAGCCGAATCGGCTTGCTTCAGCAATTCCGCTATGAATGACCCAGAGACTGGGCCGCTCAGACCATCCGAACAGAGCAGATACCGATCCCCGGCAACCACTGGATAGGAGCGCACGCTTACCCGCAGCTCTTCATTGACGCCCAGTGCGCGTGTAATGATGTTTCTCGGGATTCGGTCAAGTTTCGTGTCATCGAGTTCCGGGCGGTATTCCAGCACGTCTGTCAACAGCGAATGGTCTTGAGTCATCAATTCCAAGTGCTGCGAGCGAAGCCGGTAGCAGCGACTGTCACCCACGTGTGCCACGTGCATGAGGCCCGATCGGGCAGAGAATGCCGCCGAAACGACAGTGGTTCCCATCCCCCGATGCTGGTGAGACGTTTGGGATATCTCCACGATATCTCGATTGGCCTTGTGCACCGCGGCCGACAACCTGCGCGCACCGTTCGGGATCCCGAAGCGGTCAAACTCCGATTGCTGCCCGGCGTCACGTGACGTTGCGGCGAGATAGTTGACGATTGAGCGTGACGCGAGTGCGGCGGCGACCTCCCCCGCATTGTGTCCGCCGGCGCCGTCACACACGAGATACGCTGACAAATCATTGCGAACGCCAATGCGATCTTCATTCAGACGTCGTCGGCGCCCGGTGTCCGTTGCGCCTGCGCCCAAAACCCGCAGATGCGGTAGTGGTTCGGCTGTGGTGAGCATCAATTGCGCCCATTATATGAACAGAGCCGCTTGGTTCGATGTACAAGTTTCTGCTGGACTCCGTCATTTGCCACTTCGAAGTCCAGCCCATGCGGTTTACAGTTCGGGCCAATGGGCCGCAGGCGCTCTATTGGGTCATCCTAGCTTTGGAGTTGGCGCCGTTGGGTATTCGACCGAGTCCGTCGGCCACCGTCGGGTCAGGACCAGGCTGCGAAATAGGGGAGCTTCTTGGCGGTCGCTACGATTTGAGTCTTGTTTGCAAGTAATTCCGCCGTCGTGTCCCAGCGGCCATCCAAGAATTGCTGGCGTACGCCATCGCCCATCTCAAATGGCAATGAAAGATCACCGATCGTCAACCGCTTTTCTTGTACGTTTAGTGTAATTTGCGTCTGAGGGGCCAGCTCGATCTTCTTCATTGCCTGCTCAATGCTGGCCGCATTCACGACCGCGCAGGGGACGCCGAGCGAAACACAGTTTCCAAAAAAGATCTCAGCAAAGCTCTCACCAACCACGGCCTTGATCCCGCGTCTCCAACGCTTGATGGCCTGGGGAGCGTGCTCACGTGAAGAGCCACAACCAAAGTTGCGATTTACGAACAGAATCTCCGCATTGCAGAATTTGAGTTCGTCAAAAGGGTGCACCTGACCCGTGCGCGTGAGCTGGGCTCGGTCATCTTCGAAAGCATGCTCGCCGAGGCCGTCGAACACGACGGTCCGCAAATAGCGCGCCGGAATAATGCGATCGGTGTCGATATCATTGCCGCGCAAGACGATTCCCGTGCCCGTGACCATTACTCGTTTGGTGTCATGCATGACTAAAGTTCTCCTCTTCCAAGAATGATTCCGGTCTCATTGGGTAATGCCAAATAACGCTCGGGCATCCGTCACTTTGCCTGCAATCGCCGCTGCTGCGACCATAACTGGACTCATCAGCAGTGTGCGCCCAGTGGGCGAGCCTTGGCGACCCTTGAAGTTACGATTGGACGAAGACGCGCAGACTTCATTGCCCGAAAGCTTGTCGGGATTCATTGCCAGGCACATTGAGCATCCTGCCTCGCGAAACTGGAAGCCCGCATCGGTAAACACCTTGTCCCAACCTCGTTGCTGCAACTGTTCCTTCACTTGCATACTGCCCGGAACGACGAGCGCCTTGACGTGTGCGGCAACGCGAAATTTCTTGTTTTCGAGTAGCTTGACGACCGCTTCGAAGTCGCTGAGACGTCCGTTGGTACAGGAGCCAATGAACGCCACATCAATCTTCTGACCTGAGATGGCCGTGCCCGGAGTGACGCCCATGTACTCGTAGGCTTCACGCACGCTGTCTTGTTCATCAGCTGCAAATTGGTCCACCGTTGGTACGGTGCCGCTAACAGGTAGCGACTGGCTTGGAGTAATCCCCCAGGTCACCATGGGGTCGATCTCTTCAGCTTTGTATCGGACGACCTCATCATAGACG
>Ga0265340_10002412_pt1 | contig 10634 bp, 9 predicted proteins | sample 4CB225metaG_FD_202082 | JGI IMG/M metagenome (GOLD analysis project Ga0265340, IMG submission 202082) | Rhizosphere microbial communities from Carex aquatilis grown in University of Washington, Seatle, WA, United States - 4-CB2-25 metaG | ecosystem: Host-associated > Plants > Roots > Rhizosphere...
TTCATAATGTCGGTTTTCTGCTTTCAAATGTGCCCCCAGGCCGATGGGCTGTTCCGTTTGGGTTCAGGCTGGGAATCGTATACGTCATTTGGTTTATTGTTGTGTTAAGCCTGTACCCAGTCTGCCGTTGGTTTGCAGGAGTGAAACAGCGGCGAAAGGACATTTGGTTAAGCTATTTGTAAGAATCCTCAACGGTTTTGTTAGAAGCCATCTCAAAAATGGTTTGATGCAGAATGCACTTGTAAATATCATGCTGAGTCCCGCCTTAGAGCGGGACGAAGCATCCACGACACCGAAGCTTCGTAAATTCACGATGCGTGATTGTCATGGATTCTCCCGAAGGAACCCCTTGGGTCGGCATTCACTCCGCTTCGCTCCGTTTCCCGAAGGGATCCCTTTGTCTATAGAAAAGAATGTCAAGAGAAAAAGCATTTCCTTCACAAAAAATGGGACTTTTTTTGTGCTCTGACATGTAACCTCACGCTGCTGTAGAGTCAAATATTGTTGATTGAAATCTTTGTGATGTCGATGATGTCTTTCTTTACGTATGTCGTTTTCTATGCGTCTATGTGAGCCTCTCAGGGCTAATGTAAATTCGAGTATAAACGGGAGGGGCTAACCGGGACAATGGCAATACCACGAGACAACAGGTTTGCACAAGGGGATTTGAGCTCTCTCTCCCAACTACGAGACTCATCGTGCATCATAAAGAATGACATTCAATCAACACGTCTGTGTGTAAAAAATGCAGATGAGCTTATGCTATAAATGATCTTGTTCTATGACATTCTGTCTCCAGCGATATGGATCGTATGGCTGGCCTGATTTGATGATGGCCAGAGTGACGCGAGCGATGTACCGTGCAACAGCATGTCGCGCATTATGCTCGGCGACCCCCTTGGAGCGTAGTGCCTCATAGTATTCATGAAGCGGCTTTGTACTTCCGATAACAGCACTGGCCGCAGTTTTATAGACATCTTTGAGCATATGATTGAATCGTGGTCTGCGGCTTCCATAATTTCGCCCACCGCTGGTTTTTTCGTGTCGTGCGAGGCCGCAGTAGCCATAGTATTTACTTCTGTTTGGAAATCGTCGGGCATCGACCACGCAGGCAAGAATTTTTGTGGCACCAATGGTTCCAATACCATCAACGCAAGTGAGATTCCGTAGAAGCGTGTTCTTGCGAACAATGGTAGCGAAATGCTTCTCAAATTCTTCCTTCGTCGCACGATATTGTTCTATATCGCTGTCCAAACGTCTGAGAATAAACAAGGCTGTAGGAGATTGATCCTGATGGCCACGTAGTAGTGCACTCTTCTGATTTTGGGAGCGGACACCTGCTCGCACATGATCCACATAAGCACCTACGAGCAGACGGAGTTCATAGAGATCGCTTGTGCTGTGGAATACTTCGGACAACAATCCGTTGTACAACAGAAGACATAGCTTGCCGGCATCAATCTTGTCTGTTTTTGGACCGTTGCTCAACAATCGATTCCTGTATGGGTCACAAATAATGATACGATCCACATGATCAAACAGCTCCAGAAAAAGCCACTGGCTTGTCGTCGTCTCTTCAATCGTCAGAACGATACGACCGTTCAACGTGCTAAGATATGTTTTCAACTCCTTAAGATTTGTCGGACGCTCAAACACCTGTGGCGACTTTCTTCGACTTGTCATATGCGCGATCGCCATGATTCTCATCGACCAATCGATGGCAACATAGTGATCATATTTTTCCAGCATCAAGCCCTTGCCATTGAGATCGCTTTGTGTTACTTTTTCCCTGAACATAATCGGCCTCCTTTTGGTGTGAGATGACTACCGTCCCTACGTTGAAAATACGTAGAACTTCACCACAACAAAAGTGAGGCCTTTTCTAATTTACCGGGACAGAATACATTTTTCCGGGTTTTTGAGATAGGTTCTAAAAATGATTTCCTTATCCCCAATGGTTAACACTGTAGATAGTATCATCTCAGTTGCAATTTATTGCTGTCTGCTTCCTCCATTCTTCTCCCCATCATTTGAATAAGCCCAGTAAAAATCGTATTATAGACATCATTCAAAAAGGAAAGCGGCAACGCCCGTTCTTTTTATAAACACATTTATGAAGGAACCTCGTAATGAAGTACACTTTAGTGGTCGCAGCACTTGGACTCAGTTTCATACTGTCGGCATGCCAGAGTACTCAGCATAAAATCGAATTGAAAACTCTGCAGGACAGCGTCAGCTACAGCATCGGCATGGACATAGGGAGAAATTTGAAGGGGCAGATGATTGACGTCAACCCCGATGCGCTCGCGCAAGCGCTCAAAGATCTGAGCGGCGACGGCAAACCGATGTTAACGGATGCCCAGGCGCGGTCTGCAATGATAGCTTTTCAAACACAAATGATGGCAACACATGCCGAGAAAATGAAGGCAGACGGCGAAAAGAATAAAAAAGACGGAGAAGCTTTTCTTGCCGAGAACAAGAAGAAAGACGGGGTTGTAACGCTTCCGAGCGGACTGCAGTATAAAGTGTTGACGATGGGGAACGGCAAAAAACCGAATGCGAAAGACAAGGTTACACTGAATTACCGCGGCATGCTGATCGACGGAACAGAGTTCGACAATTCCTACAAACGAGGCGAGCCTGCCGTGTTTCCGGTCGGCGGTATTATTAAAGGATTATCTGAAGCGCTGCAGTTGATGCCGGTCGGGTCGAAATGGCAGATTGTCGTTCCTTCGGATATCGGATACGGCGAACAAGGTGCGGGGGGACAAATTGCGCCGAATGCTGTGCTGATATTTGAAATAGAGCTGCTCGGGATTAAGTAATAAGCGTTCGACCTCCGGGGCGTGAAGAAAAAGTATTGAAAAGAAGCGTCTGAGAAACTTTCTCTCGCCAAGCCGCAAATTGACACCAGAGCAAAATCCTCATGGCTCTGCGGCTTGGCGGCTTTGCGTGAAAATTTGCACTGTCAATGCTAAAAGAGCCGAGCACGTATGAGCGAATCTGGGAAACGGTGAAACAGATTCCCAAAGGTAAGGTTGCATCGTACGCCGACGTCGCCCGCCTGACCGGCCTTCCCGGACAACAGCGCCTCGTAGGATATGCACTTCACAATCTTCCACGTAACTCGGGCGTTCCGTGGCAGCGGGTCATTAACGCACGAGGAGAGATTTCCTTTCCCTCAAGAACAGCCAGATACAGAAAACAAAAAACGATGCTGGAAAAAGAAGGAGTAGTTTTTGAGAAGGGAAAGGTCGACATGGGAAAGTTTGGCGTGATGCGTTGGCTTGAGAGAATGTCATAATGAAACACAGCAACACCTTAGAGTCGATAGGGATTCTTCTTCAGATTATCGACGAGTCGTATAAAAAGCGGGCCTGGCATGGTACGAATCTTCGCGGCTCTATCAAGGGCTTAACGATTGAACAAGCCGTTTGGAGACCCGCGTCTGATCGTCACAATATTTGGGAAATTGTTGTTCACTGCGCGTATTGGAAATATATCGTGCGGCGTAGGTTATTGGGAGAGAAAAAAGGCTCGTTTCCGCTAAAAGGGAGCAACTGGTTCAAACGCCCGATGGACGCAACCGAGGACGCATGGCGCGCAGATGCGAGACTTCTTGAAGAAACTCACCGGTTGCTGCGTGAGGCAATAGCCGGATTAAAAATATCCGACCTCAAAAGAAATCCTGCCGGCAGCAAGTGGACAAACCTGCAGACCATTTCCGGCATCGCCTCGCACGATCTGTACCACGCAGGACAGATTCAATTGCTCAAACGACTTAAAAAAGAAAAATCATAACCCCGGATCCGGAATTCGAAAGGAGATTTCATGAAGATTACTTTTGCAGTTATTGTGGCTGCAATAATGTACTTCGTTCCCCTCGTCAGCCAGGAACAATCAATCCTTCTCGACAACAAAACACGGGACATTTTGCACGAATCCCTCAGCGGCGAGCTTGCGAAGGAACACGTGTATCAGATCACACGATATCATCGCATTCAAGGCTCACGACAGTACAGAGATGCGGCCAACTACGTGCTTGGAAAGCTTCGCAATTATGGTTTCTCCGAAAAGGATGCGTATATCGAGACGTTCAAATCGGATGGAAAAGTCACATACCAAACCTGGCAGTCGCCTTCAGGCTGGGATATTTCCTGGGCAGAGTTGAGAATGGTCGGGCCGTACGACGAAAGGATTGTCGGCTACCCTGAAATTGCGATGAGTGTGATGACGTATTCTAATCCCGGCGATGTGACCGCCGAAATCGTGTGGGTCGGCAGCGGAGAAACGGATGAAGATTACGTTGGAAAAAATGTGAAAGGGAAAATTGCCCTAGCAACCGGATACGGCGGTGCCGTCCATCGTCTTGCGGTGCTTAAGTACGGCGCGAAAGCCGTCGTTTGTTTTCTGGACGATGACCGGGCGAAAGAACATCCCGATATGCTTCAATACACCGGCATATGGCCTCGAACGGATGAGTTGAGCCGCGTAACCTTCGGTTTTAACCTTACCAACAGGCAGGGAACAAAGCTCCGCGATTTACTCCTTTCCGGAAAGAAAGTCGTGGTGCACGGGCAGGTGAAGGGAATCGGGCTTGAACCGTATTTCATGGATGTTGTTGTCGCGCACATCCGCGGCACCGAGCGACCTGACGAAGAGCTTGTGTTCAGCGCGCACCTCGACCATCCGAAAGAATCTGCCAACGACAACGCGAGCGGCTCTGGCGCAATTCTTGACATAGCCCGCACGCTGAAAGAATTGATTGCGAACGGACGGTTGCCAAAGCCGAAACGCTCTTTCAGGTTTCTCTGGGTGCCGGAGTGGAACGGAACGATGCCGTACATTGATGCGCATCCGGAACTTGTCGGACCGGCGCTCGGCGGAAAATTCCTCGCCAATATCAACATGGATATGGTCGGCGAAAACCTCGACCTCCTCCATTCAAAGATGGGAATTACGCGAACGCCGGATTCGAATCCTTCCGCACTGAACGACGTCGTCGAGAATATGGCACAAATGGTGGACGGTATGGATATCCGGACGCCCCGCGGAAGTTTGTCAGAATTTAATTACCGCATCACGCCGTACGAAGGGGGAAGCGACCACATGATGTTCATCGACAGAAAAATTCCCGGCGTGATGTTCAGCCACTCCGACTACACGCACCACACTTCCGAAGACACGCCGGACAAGGTCGACCCCGTCGAACTGGAACGATGCGAGATAATTTCTACGGGTACGATGCTGTATCTTGCCGGCCTCGATGAGGACCAGGCAATCGACCTTGTTCATCTCGCATCCGCAAACTCGGCAAAGCGTTTGGGTGTCGATGGAAGGCGGGCCTGCCAACTTATTGCAGCGGCAGCGGTGAAAGACCTCGCCGCAGCATGGACAGACGCTTTAAATATTGTCGAACATCGGGCCGGATGGGAGATCGAGACACTGGAATCAGTATTGACGTTTGATGCAAGCAAGCGCGTTGAGGGCGAAGTAACGTCAGCAGTCGAAGAAATTCAACGTGAGGAAGAATATTTCTCAAAAGAACTCCGAACTGCGGCTTTGCGGCGGGGGGCAAAAGAAAATTCGCCGACAGACATGGTCAATACCGATAAACGAATTCCCGTCCGCCTGACGAGAGGGCCACTCGATTTCGGCCTTCCCGCCAGCAAACTGAAAGGGAATGATTCTCTCTATTATAGCTCCCCGGAGTTTACGTTGAACGGGGATGAACGGTTCGAGCTTGTTAATTTCATCGATGGAAAAAGAACTGTCTTGGAAATCCGGAATGTCCTGAGTGCGGAGTATACGCCAGTCGGGACAAATATTGTTGCCCATTATATAGAAGACCTTGTCAAAGTGGGAGTTGTGCAGTGGCGGTGAATGCAATTATACGTTTTACGTTAAAGAGCTAAAGACTTGAAGATTAAGCGTATAACTTACAACGTAAAACTTAAAACCTCCCCAAACCAATGACCAAGTACATTCTGCTAGTAATCCTCCTTCTCGCCGGCGATGTGGCAGCTCAACGCGTCAGCGGAGTATACCGGCTTCATATGGGGGCGAGGGAAGGCTTCAATGTGTGGATCGTTGATGGTGATGAAGTGCGGCGAGATATATATCCGTCATTTTTGTACGGTGGTAATCCTCAACGTTACCCTTTCATTCCTCAAAAGGAAATATGGATTGACAATGCGATCGCTGCGGATGAATACGAGTATACGGTTGCCCATGAAATCCTCGAGCGTTCGCTGATGGCCCGGCAGGGATTATCGTACGACAATGCACACAATCATGCTCTGGAACTCGAGCACGCAATGCGCCGTGCGGATGATTCCCTGGCCCGCGCGCATGAGCGGGAACTTCCGCGCGTTTCGCCGACAGATTGCGACGGCATCAAAGAAATAGCGGAGCTTCCGGATTCGATAGCTCTTCGCAACATCTACCGTGTTCCTCTCGAAAACCGCGGAGACATTTCCATCTGGATCGTCGACGGCGCGGTGGTGCGCCGGGATGTTTATCCCGATTTCGGATTTAGCGGCAATGACATGGCATGCCATTTCATTCCGGCGAACGAGATCTGGATTGACGGACAAATTTCATGCGAGGAAACAGAGTTCTCCATCGCAACAGAATTGTACGAACGGGAACTGATGTCAAAAGGCGTTCCATACGACGATGCCTACGAACGGGCGATCACCGCAATCGGCGCATCACGGAAAAAAGCCGCCGACTCAGCCCGGCGTAAGCAATCGCTTCTCGTCCCTAAGGTTTTGGACCGTGATAAAGGAACCGGCGACGAAAAATAATATGGGAAGCGTCCCCTCCCATAATAGGGGAGGGTTAGGGCGGGGTCAAGTTAGAGCGGTAATTTCTCTCTCACATAGACAAAGGATCAATCGAATGAAACATTCTCTCTTACTTTGCTCAATATTAATTCTCGGGCTTCAGCTTTCTTTTGCTGCTGCGGGCGGATACAAAGACCCGCAAACGCCGGTCGAAAAACGGATCGACGACCTGATTTCAAAAATGACTCTTGAAGAAAAGATAGACATGATTGGCGGAACCGGTTTTGGAACCAAAACCAACGCCCGGCTCGGGATTCCGGAATTGAAAATGACTGACGGTCCGGTTGGAGTCCGATGGGGAACGTCAACGGCGTTTCCAATGGCCATTATGCTCGCGTCAACGTGGGATACATCATTAGCGGGACGATACGGATGGGCGATTTCGCAGGAAGTGAAAGCAAAAGACCGCAATGTCATCCTCGGACCATGTATCAACATCAACCGTGTTCCGCAAGGGGGAAGGAACTTTGAAAGTTACGGAGAAGATCCATTTCTGTCATCTCGCACGGCCGTTTCATACGTGCGGGGAGTTCAAAGCGGAAATGTTGCTGCCACCGTGAAGCATTACGCGACGAACAACCAGGAATGGGAGCGCGGTACGATCAATAACAAAGTGGGAGAACGCGCACTCTATGAAATATATCTTCCTGCATTCAAAGCTGCGGTTGAAGATGGCGGGGCTCTTGCAGTCATGTCGGCGTACAACAGATTGAACGGCTCTTTCTGCAGCGAAAACACATTTCTTCTCAAAGATGTGCTGAAGAAAGAATGGCAGTTTCAGGGACTTGTCATGTCGGATTGGGGTGCGGTACACAGCACGCTGGCAACTGCAAACAACGGCCTCGACCTTGAAATGCCCACCGGCGATTTCCTGAATAAAGAAAAACTTCTTCCGTTAATTAAAGCGGGGACGGTGAGCGAATCGACCATCGACGATAAAATCCGGCGCATTCTCCGTGTCATGTTTCGTCTCGGCCTCTTCGACCAGGCATCATCTGAAAAACCGCAAGCCGATGGTTTACCTCAGCGTTCGGTCGCGCTGGATGTCGCGCGTGCAGGAATTATTTTGCTGAAAAATGAAAATAATACTCTTCCTTTGAATATGTCGTCGTTAAAGTCGGTCGCCGTGATCGGTCCGAACGCAGCTGTTGCGCGTACTGGCGGCGGCGGAAGTGCGATGGTGAACCCGGCTCCCGCTGAATCGCCGCTCGCTGCTTTGAAAAGAATGTATGGAAAATCGGTTACGTTCAATTACGCGGCCGGAGTGGAGTTGCCCGGAGCAATCACACCGATCAGCGCGGACCTGCTTTCTCCGCCGAACGAGCCGGGAAAGAAAGGCCTGCTTGGAGAGTATTTTACCAACGTAGAATTGCGCGGCGAACCCGCCGTGCGCCGGATAGATTCAATCGTGAATTTTGACTGGGGACAGAGAGGCCCTGCGGCAGGAATCGGTGCTGATAGTTTTTCCGTCCGGTGGACGGGAAGTATCCATGCGACTGAGTCAGGCACATTCGAATTATCCGTATCGACGGACGACGGTGTTCGACTCTCTATTAATAATCAACTGTTGATTGACAATTGGAACGACCATGGGGAAGAAGCGCGAAGTGTAAACTACGTGATGGAGGCGGGAAAATCATACGACATAAAAATGGAGTATTATCAAAACCAGGGAGGAGCCGTTGCGCGTCTCGGGCTGTTGAAACCAAGCGAGGATAAAATGCCCGGTGTGATTGCTCTTGCTCATAAGAGCGACGCCGTGCTGTTATTTGTCGGCGATTCGCAGCTGCAGGAATCGGAAGGCTTCGACCGTCCCTCAATAGATCTGCCCGCCTCGCAGGTAAACTTGATCAACGCGGTTGCGAAAGCAAACCCTCGTACAGTTGTGATCCTTGAAGCGGGCGCACAGATCGTTATGGAGAATTGGATTGACAATGTCAACGCTCTTGTGGAAGCATGGTATCCCGGTCAGGAAGGAGCCCAGGCCATCGCTGAGGTCCTTTCGGGAGAGACAAATCCGTCGGGAAAACTCCCCGTAACTATGCCGAAGAGGTGGGAAGATTGTTCTGCCTACGGTTCATATCCGGGCGCGAATGAGGAAACGGAGTACAGCGACGGCATCCTTGTCGGCTACCGCCATTTCGATACGAAGAACATCGCCGTGAGGTATCCGTTCGGCTACGGATTGTCGTACGCGAAGTTTTCGATCGGCGATGTGAAGGTAACGCCGGTTCCTAAGAGTACGGATAATGAATACACCGTGACCGCCAGCGTTGAGAATACAGGCGATGTCGCCGGAGCGGAAGTCGTTCAGCTTTACGTTCATGACGACAGCGCGAAGGTGCTCCGTCCGGCAAAGGAATTGAAAGCCTTTGCAAAAGTCTTTTTGCAGCCGAAAGAGAAAAAGGACGTCGAGCTGCATCTCAACACCTCTTCCTTCGCATATTACGATGATGTCAAGCATGAATGGGCAACGTCGAAAGGAACATACGAAATTCTTGTCGGCACATCGTCGCGGAATCTGCCGCTGAAAGAGACAATACGGTTGAAGTGAACAATGAAGTATGATAGAATGAAGCAGGAGTAAATGTCATTCTGAAGAGTCCCGCGATAGCGGGGCGAAGTGAACGCCGAAGGCATCCCTTCGTGACGGGGCGTTGGGAACGAGGTATTGGCAGAACCAATCTACCAATGGGCTCAACTATTAAGCAATCCTTAACGGTTTCTTTTTGGAATATGCTGCCCAATATCCAATAAGATGGCAAAATGAAAGATCGAATCGAAAATAAAGGTGAAGTTGTTATTTACAAAACAGAAAGCGGGCGGGAAGCAATTCATGTCCGCCTAGAAAACGAGACTGTTTGGCTGAATCAGGCACAAATGGCGGCGTTATTTGGCAGAGATCGGGTGGCCATTACGCAGCATATCGGCAATATTTTCAAGGAAAAAGAGTTGCAGAAAAAATCAGTATGTAAGGATTTCTTACATACTGCGGCAGACGGAAAAACATATAAAACGCAGCACTATAACCTTAATGTGATTATTTCCGTAGGTTATCGCGTAAAATCGAAACGAGGAACACAATTTCGCATTTGGGCAACCGATGTTCTCCGGGACCATCTTGTCAAAGGATATACCGTCAACAAAAAGGCGCTTGCCCGCACAACGGCAAATATTGCGGAATTGCAAAAGACCATTGCGCTTATCACCAGCGTCCGCGATAAAAAGCTTTCATCCGATGAGGCGCAAGGATTATTGACGATCATTAAGCAGTATGCGGATACGTGGACAACATTAGAAGCGTACGATTCAGGGAAATTAGAGAAGCGGACATCGTCTAAAAAATCTGTTTCTCTTGCGCCTCGGGAAGTTCGCGCAAAACTTGACGAGCTGAAAAAAGAATTGGTCCGAAAGGGAGAGGCGAGCGACCTGTTCGCCGCAGAACAAGATCACGGTCTTGAGCAACTACTTGGCGCCGTGGATCAAACTTTCGGCGGTCGGGAGTTGTATCCGAGTATTGAAGAAAAGGCGGCGAATCTCCTGTATTTTACGATCAAAGATCACCCGTTTATAGACGGTAATAAAAGAAGCGGTGCCTTTCTCTTTCTCGAGTTTTTGAGAAGGAACAAAGCATTGTACAAGAACAACAGCACGATAAAAATCAGCGATACCGCCCTGACTGCTCTTGCCCTTCTTATTGCCGAGGGAAAGCCGAGAGTAAAAGAAGAGATGATTGCTTTGATAACACACTTGCTAAAAGACTAATGTATGCCAAAACCCCGCGAA
>Ga0265340_10002413_pt1 | contig 10634 bp, 9 predicted proteins | sample 4CB225metaG_FD_202082 | JGI IMG/M metagenome (GOLD analysis project Ga0265340, IMG submission 202082) | Rhizosphere microbial communities from Carex aquatilis grown in University of Washington, Seatle, WA, United States - 4-CB2-25 metaG | ecosystem: Host-associated > Plants > Roots > Rhizosphere...
GGATCATCGTAGTACGTATCCAGGGAAACATCGACACGAGCTCGTCGCAGAGGTGGAACCTGAATCGACGGATTCGTTTCTGCAAATTCCCGAATGACGCGACCGTGAGGTTTCATTGATCCGTCGCTGCGCCAAAGTCCGCGATAGCGCTCAGACACGCAGATATCAAAGGGCGGCGTGTCAAAGAGGTTCGGGTCGAAGTCTGAGTAGTTCCCAACGAGCGTGCCGATTGCGCCACTCGCAACCAGTGCCGGTAATGCTTGTTCCGTATACTCAACAGCGGTCCGTTCACTCACTAGATTCTCATTCGAACTCGACAAAGGCGAGTGGATGGGTTCTGGCGACGGCGGCAAAGTGGAGAGGTTCCAGCTGGCGGACAGGCAAGGCTTGCCCGTCAGCTCCGAACCTAGCGCGCAACTGAATGCCAACAACTTCGGGTCGAGTCGGTCGATGACCTTTGCAAACTCTGCTGTCTGTTCGCCGATACAGCCAAAGTTGAGGCAAGTGCAGGTGTCGTCAATCCGAACTCCGTCGTGTGAGCAAAGGGTATGCGCTCCGACGGCGCAGGTGATTTCGTGCTGCTCATCCAAGTTGCGGAGCGCGCCTGCCAATTCCACGTACCAATCGTGTGCAACGTGTGCATCCGTGGGCTGCGAAAACAGGTTGGGTACATTACCCATGTCGAACGCCCACAGTGCCTGGTGGTCGCTCAACGTGCGCGCCACGGCTCTGACCAAACGCAATGCTGCTTTACGCGCTTGTGGATCCTCAAGGGGCGCTCGATAACCACCTGCAATTCGCTTCCCGCGCGATATTACGGGAATGCCAGCAAAGGCCTTCGCTTCGGGGGCGAGCAACCAGTGGGGCACCCAGTTGTGTCCCATGAGATGACCCGAAAACAAAGTTACAATGACCTTGAGTCCTTCAGCGGCGGCTGCATCGCATAGGGAGGCCAGGTGAGCGAGTGCGCGACAGTTGACGCCTTCTGGATCAGGCTGAAAGTCTTCCCAGTTGAGGAACACTCGAACGAAATCGAGGCCCAATTCCGCCATCGTGTTCATGTCGCCATGCACTTCATCAATGTCGAACTCTTTGAAGAGTGCCGGACCTTTGGCAGTAGGCCAGTAATTGACACCCAAGCGAAATGGTTTGGGTTCGTCGCGCTGCGGGCTGGGCGGATGCAGATGGATGACTGTCATTGGTGCGTGAGGTGTGAGGCGCGGGGCGCGTTGGCCGCTCCTAGATTCTCGGGCAGTTGACGGTTTTCGCAAGCCTTCGGGTTTCATATTTCGTCGGCATCGGAGTTATTTCGGGGCGGGATGGGGGGAGTCGGTCCTGGGTTCGCGCAGTACTTACATGGGCTGCCTGCGGATCCGGGCGAGGCGCAGGGAAACTTTTGCGCGTTGTTGTTCGATCAAACCGGGGCGTGGTGGGTGAGGAGATGTACTCACTGGTGCCCGCTATTTGGGGTTGTGGCAATCTAGACCCCATGTCTGCCTCTGACCTTGAGTTCCGGTGGACATTGGGCGTGTCCCTGCTCGTGCACGCTGCCGGGTTCGGAGTGGCTTGGATAAGTGCGGCAATGCAAGTCGCATTGCCGCTGACGGTTCGGAACGAGCGTGATGTGTGGAGCGGAACTACCGTCAGCGTAGTCGAGGTGCACCGCGAGCAAAAAGTGCCGCCACGACCAGAGAGCGGATCGACTGGCGACCAATCAGGGGCAGCTGTGACACAAAGGGAGTCTCGAAGAAAGGTACCCGAGGCCACTACAGCGGCGGACGCGCGCAAAAAGCGCGCGACCATCCTCGCATCGAAAAACGGCGCCATGCACCAAGCCGGGCACGCTGAGGAAACGGCAGGTCATGATTTGCCAAGGGCGCCTAGTGCGACAGCCGAGGGCGCGGCCGCCAAACCCGCTCCCCCCGATCTAAAGCAAGCGATGCAGCACTCGCTGAATCAACCCGCCAGTGACTCTGGGTCCTTTGGCGCTGCGGGCGTGGACCTTACCGAGCGCCGTTTGCCTAAAGCGCTAACGCGAGCGTTGCCGGTTGCGATTGGCGCGGAGCCAGGCTGGTGGAAACAGCACATGGGTTCGCTTGGGGTGCTGCGCTTCAAAGTGGCGCTGAGCGAAAACGGTAAGTTGGAGGAAGTGACGATTGACGACGAGAGCAAGTTCCCGTTTCACGCCCGCGTGGTTCGTCGCGTTGCCAAGTTGCTTGCGCTCGGAACGTTCGCACTCCCGACGTCGTCAACCGGTAGCGCTGAGCAGGTATTTGAGCTGCGGCTGGTGATGGAACAGCAACCCCCCGATGAGAATTCATCGGCAGAGCCTGGTGACTTGGTTGAAAAGGGTTTCGAAGCGCCAAGCGCCGACCGACCCGGTCAAGCCATCATCCGTGACGCGCCAGGACACGCGATGCGAGCGTTCCTGAAACTGCTGCCACTAAGCAATCAAGCAACGGGTATTTCTATTCCGTAGGTGGCGTTGCGTCCGCAGGAGGCGTCGCGGTGCGTGACTCGGAAATTTCGATCAGCGCCGATAGGGCATCGATCTCGCGTTTGGCCTGAATCTCGCGTTGTCTCAGCGTTTTGACTTCCGCCTCGACGCGGCGTGAGTCGACCTCGATCTGCCGCAATGATTCCTTTACCCGGTCACGTTCCTGCTTGAGACTCTCAACGTCAATTGCCACTGTGGACCTCCGGCGAGTCTAGTACCACGCCCATCGATTGGCGGTAGGTCGTGCTGCCACAACGGCCAGTGAACTTGGACGCAACCGGTAGCTGCTAACGAATTAGCTTGCAACTACGCGATTTCTACCGTTTCGCTTCGCCGAGTAGAGCCGCTGGTCAGCGCACTGAAGCAAACTTTTTGCCGACCCGTCGGGGGTCGCACTCAGGTTGGCACAGCCGGCGCTGATGGTAACGGAGATGCTCGTGCCCTCCACGGTGACGGCTAGCCCCTGCACTGCCAGGCGAAGCCGCTCGGCAAGGCAGGCGGCCCCTTGGGGGCCAATGCCACGCAGTAACACGGTAAACTCTTCCCCACCAACCCGCGCAATGAGGTCTTCAGTTCGCAACTGGCGCCCCATCACTAGCGCCACCTGTTTGAGCACCACGTCACCCGCGGAATGGCCATGTGTGTCGTTGATCTGCTTGAAGTGATCGATGTCGACCATAACCACGCTAAGGTCAAAGCGATGGCGTTTGGCATAGGCTAACTCAGTCTTGAAGCGCTCATCGAAGTGTCGTCGATTGTACAGGCCGGTCAAAGCATCTCGAGTGCTGGATTCGAATAGTTCGCGCAGAACCTTTTCCTGCCGCGCGCTCACGACCGTGTATCGAAAACTCGCCAAATGACCGATTTGCAACAACGTACCATCGGCAAGTTTCTTGGTTTCCAGGTGTCGGCCATCGATGAACGTGCCGTTGCGGGAGCCCAAGTCTTGCAGCCATAACTCGTCATTGTTCAGGTACACGCGCGCATGGCGTCGACTGACGCTTGGGTCGTCGATGATGACTTGGCAACTCGGGTGCCGACCAATGACGCAAGGCAGGATCGTCAAGGCGATGACTTCGCCAGCTTGGACGCCGTCCATGCGCAGCAGGACCGGACAATCAACGGGTTCCGTATGCAGATCGGGTGAATTGGCGTCGGTAAGCGATCCAGGCGGAGAGGTGATCGCTGACCAAGAGGATTCGTCGGCGACATCGGCAGCAAGGAGATAAACCGCGCGCAACCGATCCGATGCATTGCGCAGCCCATCGCTGTCCGGGCCCGCCGCAAGCACGTGTGGGCCTGATTGGGTGGAGCGATGTGAAGTCGTCACCTCGGTTGTCTCGTCCTCGTCTGAACGAAACTGACGTCGAGGTTGACTTAGCGAAGGATCAGGATCCACGGGCGTTACTGGACCGGCCATTGCACCTCCGGGAACGGTTTGCCAGGTCTGGCAAACAGGAACCCTTGGAGTAGATCGCAATCGAGATTGACTAGTACGTCGCACTCAGTGGGCGTCTCGACTCCCTCTGCCACGACCTTCATGCCCATTTCCCTGCACAGGCTGGTCATGGAGCGGACGACTTTTTGCTTTGTTACATTGGTGTCAATCCCGCGGACCAGAGACATGTCGAGCTTCACGAATTCTGGTTCGAGCAGGGCAAAGCTCGTTAATCCCGAGTATCCAGCACCAAGATCGTCCACGGCGATACGATAGCCGATGTCGCGCAGCGCCGCGATACGGGATCGGACGTCGGGCACACGATCCAATGTCGAGCGCTCGGTGATCTCGAGCACGACCTGGGTGGCGATCTTTGCAAGGGGTGAATAGGGTGACAAAAGCTCCGGATCGAGAAGGTCCGTCACGTGCAGATTGACAAACAGTTGTGCCGTACACCCAGATGACGTGACGGCAAGGCAGGATCGCTCGCGCACGATTCGGCCCAAAGTGTCGAGTTGACCTAAGCGCTCAGCAGCCTCGAGCACGGCCCCTGGATGGGGCAGGCTAGGCTCATTACTGCGCAGCAGCGCCTCATAGCCGAAGACCAGATGTGTGCGAGCATCGACGATTGGATGCATGGCCATCCAGAGCGTCTGCAGGCAACGGCTCCAGCTTGACTCAAGCCCAGCGCGGTCTGCCGCGTGGGCCGTCGTTTGGCCGAGCAACTCGGATGCGCGTTGCCGCAATTGAGCCATGCGGTGCAAATGAACTGCTTTGTCGAGCACTCGCTCGAGCGCGTCCATGGGAACGGGCTTGGTTAGGTAGTGCAGCGCTCCGTACTCCAGAGCTTGAACTGCGGTGTCGACAGCTGGCTCACCGGTGACCAAAATCACCGGTACGTGCAGATCGTGGGCTCTTATTTCACGCAGCAGGGCAATGCCGTCCATGCCAGGCATGGCAATGTCCGTCAGTATTGCGTCGAAGTCCACTTGCGCGACCAAACGCACAGCTTCCTCGCCGTTCGAAGCGGTCGATGTCAAGTAGCCCCGTGCGCGTAGAATACGGCTCAGGGAGCGCACGACGGATTGGTCATCATCGACGAGCAGAACATGACGGGCTCGCGCCACTTCCATACTAGTGCTCACGGGCAATTGAGATAGCGGTGGTGGCGTCGAAACGCGAGGCGCATTGTCGGTAGGTTCATCAAGCTTAGTTTCCGCCTGGCCATCGGTGGCTGGGGCCTGCACCGCTTGAGGAGGGCGTGAGCGCATGGGCATCTAGACGGCCCATCCTCTCCAACGCTGAAGACCTGGCCGTCATTCGACCTGTACCGCTGCAGAATCACGCCGATATTGGACATTCTGAACACTGCTTCCGTAGTTCGGTCATTAGGTCGGGTCAGACGGATCCAGGGCTCAGCCCGTTTTTGATCGCTCGAGTGTCCCACTGGCGGTTACGCGAAACTCGAGTCTTTGCACCCGAGTGGCAGCTCGTGCGTCCACCGTGATGACGCTGAATACGTCTCGCCGTTTCACTGACTGCGGGCTCTCAGTGGTTGAACGAAGTTCTGCGTTCGGCTGCAGCATCAATCGAACGCACCGCTGCCACACAACGCCCGCCTGCCCTTGGAGCTGAATAACTTCAGCACCGGGAACTTTTGTTGCGGCAACCCATCGACCGTCGAGACGCACTGCCCACGTTTGCTTCTGGACGCCACGGGGTACGATTCTCTCGAACTCGGTGAGTTCCAGCGTCCGTAGGTTTGGTTCGGTTGGCATCTACTGGGCGTAACCAGGCTTTGCAGGAACAGGTGCTTCCTCGTCGATGGGGCGGGTGACGGTACTGCCGCTCTTCTTGGTGTTGCTCGAGGCGGGCACCAGCGGTTTGGCAACCGGCGTCTTTGGCGGTGCAGCCGTGGGGCTCGGTGTTTCCGGCTGCGCCTCTGGTGGTGGGGGTGGGGGTGGCGGTGGCGGGCGCTTGGTTTTTGACGCCACCAAAGGGATTTTCGGGATCAGAGGCGGCACCTTCTGAGGATCACAGGCGGCACTAAAGCCGGTTGCGTCAAATGGCGCGCTAAAGCTCTCCTTGTCGTCCTTGCCGTCGCTGTCGGGGATTGAGACGGTTACCGTAAGCTTTCGCACTCCCGCGCGAGAGGGTGAACAGTAGGAGATCAGGTAGTACTGTTCACGCAATCCGTCGACCAGAGTGGCGGCCTCTTCGAATGCAATAGGTATGGTGTCAGTCGATTGTGCGTGAATGAACCCATCTTGCGACACGAGATCGCTCGTATCGTCAAGCTTACTGCCCGTTACATCGATCGCAACTAGCTTGTGAGCGTTTTCTGAGAGAGCTTTATCCAAATCGTTCTTAGAGAATCTACCGGCTAGGTCGGGGCCGCGCGTAAATATGGCGAGTGTGCCCAATCTCACGGCGTTGCCACTCGACTCGAGCCGTTCGTTTAGAATCTCGATCCCCTGCGCGACGGCTCCGCGCAGATTTCTCGATGGGTCTGCGGGAGCGAGTGATATGAGAGCGTCCACCATCTCGGGTGCATCGGCGTGCGGGTCAACCGGGTACTCACCGACCACCTTGACTTTATCGCTTCCGTCATAGGCCACCACCGTGACGGTTTGGCCTCTGCGCGCGCGGCGAACAAAAGCCGCAGCAGCCTTGGACACCAGCCTACGCGGTTCAGGTTGACTCGACTCGCTGATATCGACCAGCAGGACAGCATGAAAGGCAGCATGGTGGGTTGCATCGACCAATTGCAATTGCGACGTCTCGGCATTGATGGGCTGACTATCCTCTTCGAGTTGGAACGCCGACGCGGGCAGTCCCACGACTGGTTTGCCTTTACGCGTCACGCTCACGAATGCGGCCACGTTGCTTGGCTTGCCAGTGCCGATGGCGAGTTCATCAATCCGCGCACCGCCGAACAACTGGCAACCTTGAAGTAGAATCAACCCTGCGAAGAGCCCAATCACGCCGCTCGCCCGCTGACTGCCATGGGCAAGGATGCGGTGACATAATCTGAGGGCGATCATTGAATACATCGGGCGCATTGTCGCATGATCGGCCGCGTGCCTCAATGGCCCATTTTACTCCCAAAATAGTCGGCCCCGGCAGGCATTTTCGAGCATTTGACCCATGCCATGAGCAAGGGACCTGGGCAGCTCTGCTTGCGTGAACAGACCCACTTCCGCAATTTCTACTGGATTCATGGGGGGACGGACCGGCGCGTCAACCTCGGCCCGGACCACGATCGTCACTGCGTGAAATCGCTCATCGCGATGCGGTGCGGAATAGACGCCGAGCAGATTGCCGAGCGTTACGCGCTCCACCCCCGCTTCTTCTTCAAGTTCACGGATTGCAGCCTGTTGCAGGGTTTCTCCCCACTCGAGCGTGCCGCCAGGCAACGCCCATTGACCGGTGTCCCCGCGTCGGATCAACAACCAGCGACCGTCGGGCGTTGTTGCGGCGGCTGCGACGCCTACCACCGGCCTTCGCAGCAAGTGACGCGCGACTTCTTTGACGATCCCGAAGTAACTTCGCAATTGAAACATGAGCCAACGATAGACGCTTGTTCGCCCGATTCAACAGTTCTTGCCCGAAGAATGCGCCACTTGGGACAGTGGTCCCGCCTTATGCTACGCAAAAGTCGTGCTTGTGTCATGGATTGCTGCAAAAGATCGGTGTAGAAGCTTCCCAATGTCGCTTCTTTGCATCGGCCATCGCGTCTGCCCCGTGGGCTCGTTTGGCGCGCTGGTGCTCCTTGCTGTGGCCTGCAGCAATCGCCACCATCCCCCGGCTCACGACGAAGGACCTCGCACTGTGTCAATTGGGGACGGGGCCCATGTTCAGTCGCAAGGCGATGACCAACCCGCACCGAGCGCAACCGTCGCTGCCGGCGTTGGACTGACCGATGACTCGTTGCCGTTTACACCCACGGGTTTGAAAATCGCTAGTACGGCCTGGCGAACTTGGGTCTACACGGATACCGGACCCAATCGCACCCGTTTTGGTTATTTGCGCGTCGGTGGGATCGTTGATGCTCGTGGCCCTGCCATCAAGAATGAAGGTTGCGAACAAGGTTGGTACCGCGTGAATCCGCGAGGCTTCGTGTGCATCGGCAAAGGTGCAAGCCTCGCGATTGACGAAGCCATCGTGCAGCAAGCAGCCGTGCGCCCCAAGCGAGGCGCAGGCCTTCCGTATGTCTACGCGATGGCAAGCGGTGCCCCGCCGTTTTTCTATTTTGCATTGCCTTCGCGGGAGCAATTGATGCATCTGGAAGGGTCGGATCGGCGTGCGAGTTTTGCCACGTGGAAGTTGACGCATTACGACACTCAACCGGTGATTGCAGAGCTCTTGGGCTCGCCGGGTGAACCGCCGGAATTCCTGCGCAACGGCGGCAGGGCTCTCAAGCCCTACGGGGTTCTGCATCGCATCCAAGAGAAGGTCAGTTCGGGCCGGGCCGCCCCCGACAGTGGCTTCGCGCTCCTGCGCGTGTTCGACCACAATCAGCGTTGGTATGGCATGACCACTGAGCACGACTTGGTGGCGCTCGATCGCGTCAGAATCGTCGTACCAAGTGCGTTCCACGGTATCGAACTGCCAGCAACGGAAGGCGGGTTGACGGCAGGTTTCGTAGAGAGTGGACAGGTACCGAAGTTCAGAGTCGAGCCTAACGGCAACTTGGTGACGGTAGGTGCACTCGATCGCAGGCAGGGGGTTGCCTTGACGGGCGAACGCAGACCGGGAGGGTTCATGCTAACACCCGAGGGGTACTATGTGCCTGCGGCTGGGTTGCGGATCGTCCCCAAGCGCACCGACTTTCCGAGTTTTGCTACGGGTGACCGCAAGTGGATCGATATTTCGATCACCAAGCAGACGCTAATTGCCTACGTGGGCAAGACAGCCGTGTATGCGACGCTCGTCAGTACTGGGCGCGGAGGGATGGGTGATCCGGAGACGGAATCGGCCAGTCCCCGGGGCACGTTCATGGTTTACGCAAAGCACGTATCAGCCACCATGGATGGCGCTGATGACGCATCAGACTCGTACAGCCTACTCGATGTGCCTTTCGTGCAGTACTTCCACAAGGGTTTTGCGCTTCACGGCACCTATTGGCACGATGAATTCGGTCGCGTTCGCAGCCACGGTTGTATCAACCTGGCACCCCGCGACGCAGCCTGGCTATTCGAATGGACTGACCCGCCCGTCCCCGATCACTGGCATGGGGTCGTCAATAAGGACCGAGGAACGGTCGTCCACATCCATGCCTAACTTATACATTATAGCATTACGCCGCGACGCCCGCCGATCTCGTCCGCTGGCTGCGCTTGCCCTGTGCTCCGGTGCTCAAATCCCCAAGGATGTTCCGCTCCGGTGCTGGTCCTTCGACCATTCCGCTGCGTCATGGTCCTTCGACCATTCCTCAGAGTCATCGGGCAAGCTTCGCCAGCGAACGAGCTTGACGGGCGGGTCTTCTGAAATGAGCCGAATGATTAATCAGTTTCGGGTGGCGTCTTACGAGCTTGACATGAATTCATTGACGCTGGCAGCGATGGTTTTGAATACGCGTTCGAATGTTGCGTCGTCACGCTCGAGCAGTGTGACGCGGAAACCGGGTAGGTCGCAGACGAAGCCCGAAAGCGGCACCACGCAGACTTGCTTGGCTCCGAGCAACTGGTAGACGAATTTGCGATCGAGCGAAATCCCTTGCGGACAGCGTTGCCGGAGAAACTCCTCCATTTTGCGATCCTCAATCTTCAGATTCATGCTCTCGTTGAGCTCGTCGGAGAAAACCAGGCTGAGGTAAAACGCGCCTCCCGGCTCATTGACGGTGACCCCGTTGCAAGCTCCGAGTATTTCCGTTGCGCGTCGCGCGCGGCGGGCGAAGAACGCCCGCCGCTCTTTTCCCCAGGGCTCGTAGCGCGGGTCACTGAAGACGCGCGGTATGATCATCTGGGGCAGAGTAGTTGAACACACCTCGAGCATCTTGGCGTCGAGAATCGAGCGCACGTAGCGGCGGAACATGGGCCGCTTTTCCGAATTGTAAACCTCCATCCAACCACAGCGAGCACCAGGCCAGGGCACTTCTTTAGAAATCCCCTTGAGCGAAATCGTCGGTACGTCCCCGACTAGATCAGACAAGGGCAAGTAGTCTTTTCCGTCGTAGACCAGATTCTGGTAGATCTCGTCAGCCACGATGAAAAGGTTGTACTCCCGGGCAATGGCAATCATTTCACGCACGACTGACGGCGGAAAAACCGCTCCTGTTGGATTGTCGGGATTGATGATCATGATCCCGGCGATGTTCTCGTTGTAGCGCACCTTGTTGCGCAGCTCGTCGAGGTCAGGCATCCAGCCATTCTTAACGTTGAGGTGATACACGATCGGGTTGGAACCGGCGTGGGCTGCCTCAGCCGACGAATGCGTCGAGTAAGATGGTGAGGGGCCGATCACGCGCGCCTGGGGTGCCAGCATTGTGTAAACCTTGTGAATCGCATCACCGAGCCCATTGAAGAATAGAATGTCTTCAGCGGTGATTTGCACATGCCCCCGGCCGTTCACGCGGGCCGCAAGAAACTCTCGGGTCTCTTTGACCCCACGGGTAGGACAATAGCCGAACGAAAGGTTGTCACGGACGCAGTCGGTAACGATGTCCTTGATCCAATCGGGAACGACCTCGCCTTTTTG
>Ga0265340_10002414_pt1 | contig 10632 bp, 9 predicted proteins | sample 4CB225metaG_FD_202082 | JGI IMG/M metagenome (GOLD analysis project Ga0265340, IMG submission 202082) | Rhizosphere microbial communities from Carex aquatilis grown in University of Washington, Seatle, WA, United States - 4-CB2-25 metaG | ecosystem: Host-associated > Plants > Roots > Rhizosphere...
TTCGACGCCCACATCGAGACCTTCGATGTTCTGTTTCCCACTCCCAAAGAGCGGCGGGTCGAGCTGCTGGAGCCGACGCACTTCGTCGCCAAACTGCAAGAGCCTCCGTTGAGCGTCGACCCGACTTCCCAGCAGACCTCAGAGCAGCTGCCCACCTATAACGCGTACTCCGCCGATGGCGATGTCACCGCGCCGCTGGTGTACGTGAACTACGGCATGCGCGACGATTACGAGCAGCTTGACCGGCTGGGAGTCTCGGTAAAGGGCGCAATCGTGATTGCGCGCTACGGCGGCGGCTGGCGCGGCATCAAGCCCAAGGTCGCAGCCGAGCACGGCGCGGTGGGCTGCATCATCTATTCCGATCCCCGCGACGATGGCTACTTCGAAGGCCGGGCTTATCCTGCGGGGCCGTACCGTCCACCCGAAGGCGTGCAACGCGGCAGCGTGATGGACACGGATTACGTAGGCGATCCGCTCACTCCGGGCGTCGGAGCGACCAAGGATGCCAAGCGGCTGACCCTGGCCGAAGCCAAAGTCATCACTAAAATTCCGGTACTCCCCATCTCCTATGGCGACGCGCATCCGCTGCTGGCAGCGATCGGCGGGCCAACCGCACCCGACACATGGCGAGGAGCGCTTCCCATTACTTATCAGGTCGGGCCCGGACCGGCCAAGGTCCATCTGGTGGTCAAGTCGAACTGGGACCTGAAGACCATCTACGATGTCATCGCCAGGATTCCGGGCAGCGAAATTCCTGACCAGTGGGTAATTCGCGGCAACCATCACGACGCCTGGGTCAATGGCGCCAGCGATCCCATCTCCGGAATGGTGGCAGAGATGGAGGAAGCGCGCGCCCTGGGGGCGCTGATGAAGCAGGGCTGGCGTCCCAAGCGCACTATTATTTATTGCGCCTGGGATGGCGAGGAGCCCGGCCTGCTCGGGTCTACCGAATGGGTCGAGGAGCATCAGGACGAGCTGCGCCAGCACGCCGTGCTCTATCTCAACTCGGATTCCAACGGCCGTGGCTACCTCACCGTAGGCGGCTCGCACATTCTGGAGCGCGCGGTGAATCAGCTCGAACGCGAGGTCCAGGACCCCGAGCAGCACATGTCGGTCTGGAAGCGTTCCTACCTGCACGGTGTCGCACGTGCGGCCAGCGCCGACGACCGCCAAGAGTTGCGTGACCATGCGCAAGTGCGTATCGGCGCCCTGGGTGACGGCTCCGATTACACTGCCTTCCTCGACTACGCGGGCGTGGCCGCGCTCAATATGGGCTTTGGAGGCGAGAGCCAGGGCGGCGTCTATCACTCCATCTACGACGACTTCTACTGGTACACCCACTTTGGGGACACCAAGTTCGTCTATGAGCGCGCGCTGGCTCAGATGGGTGGCAGTACGGTCATGCGCTTCGCCGACGCCGACCTGCTGCCCTTCGACCCCACCGGCTCGGCCGATACCATCAAGCGCTACGTCGCCGACTTGAAGAAGGAGCTGAAGCAGAAACAGGACGAGATCCGCGAGCGCAATCGCGAAGTGGAGGAAGGCGTCTTCACCGCCACCGCCGATCCCGACAAGCAATACGTTCCGCCATCCCGGCAGCCGGAACCGCCGTATCTAAACTTCGCGCCGCTGGAGAACGGCGCCGAAGCCTACGCTCGCGCTGCCCAACGCTATCGGCAGGCTGTGGCGAGGCTGAAGGAGAGCGACGCGGTGTGGCAATCGCCGGCGCTCAAAGAAATCAATGCCCAGCTGCTGCTGCTGGAGCGGACCTTCACCACCGCTCAGGGGCTGAAAGAGCGGCCGTGGTTCAAGCACCAGATTTACGCGCCCGGCGCCTACACCGGCTATGGGGTGAAGACCATTCCCGCCGTCCGCGAGGCCATGGAAGAAAGCAAGTGGCAGGAAGCCGACCAGGGATCGGTCATCGTAGGCCAGGTGCTGATGAAGGAAGCCAGTCTGGTGGACTCCATTGCGCAGGAACTGGAACAGGCCGAAGGTCAGCCGCCGGCGGTGCAAACCGCGCAGAAACCGGCACCGCGAGCGCGGAAGGAACAAAGGCAGCAAGCGGGAAGGTGACCGGCGTTTCAGAATGGGGCGAGCCGGTCAACCCTTCGGCATGGCCGTCTTCGGTTGGCAGACCGGCAGACCCGCACGGTCGTCCGAGACGGCGCAGCCGTACTCCATGATCTGCTGCAACATGCGGCGGGCACGGTGCAGCCGCATCTTCACAGTAGTCAAGCGCACGCCGAGGAGACTTGCGATCTCGGGCGCCGTCAGCGCGTGAATTTCGTGCATCACAATCACGGCGCGATAGTTGTCGGGCAGAAACTCCAAGCAGCGCTGCACACACAGGCTGGTCTGCCGCCGCTCCACAGCCTCTGCCAGTGAGGGACGGGTGCGGACCCCGGCCTCGACGCGGTTGGCCGTCGTCTCTTCCTCCAGAGAATCCAGCTTGCGCTGGCGCAGCCGGTCGAGCGAGACACGAGTGGCGATGCGGTACAGCCAGCTACCCACCGCTTCGGGATGGCGCAGCAGATACAGCCGCCGATGCGCCCGCAGAAAGGTTTCCTGAGTGAGGTCTTCCGCTTCCCCGCGGTTCCGCACCATGTGCAGGACGTACCGGTATATCCGATCGCGGTAGGCTTGGAAGAGCGCCGCCGCGTCAGGGGCATCGCAGACCGGCTGCATAATGCCATTCTGTGTCCAGCGCAGCCGGTATTGCCGTGACGACAGTCACCCGCGCTAGTGACCGCTTCGCCGCACGCGAGGATTCATTCTCTTACTTGATCTCCACCTCCAGTCCTCCCACCCAGCCCGAGGCAAGGTTGAAGAGGAACGCGCTGATGAGTGTGACGACGCCCCCGATGATGCCGTACATGATGGGACACAGGACGACAGCGAAGAGGCTGACCGTAGGGCTGACCCAGGGGACGTGTGCCTGATGCGCCGCCGGCGCCGCAAAGGCAATCAGGCTGCAGAAGATGCCGGCGATCAGGCCGGCCAATCCATATACCACCGCGCCGACCTTTAAGGCAGAAACGGGTCCGATGCGCTTGAGATAGGACATATGCGACCTCCTATCCCAAGGACGAAGAGGAGAGGAGAAAGGATACAGGGTCGCCCCGCCAGTACTGTTCCCACAACGGGACAAGTTTCAAAGATCTGCCGACGACCTCCGCTAGCTCATTCTCAGAAGAAATTGACTACAGCTACGGCTTTCCGGGCCGATATGTGGGATAAGAGGCCATGCGCTTACGCGGCTGGACACCGGCTGGCCGGGCGTTAGGACTACGATGCCACCCAACCCCCAACTCGACGAACAACCCGAGAAGGAGCAGGTGCTCTCGCTGGGTCAAGATGACGCTTGCGCGATCAGCGGCTTGCCCGACCCTGAGGGCGAGCACCGGCCGGCGGCGGAGAAACCCATCGCGCGACCGGGTCCAAGCCTGCAAAACGGCCGGCAAGTGGGATTAAGTTTGGGACTGTCGTTCGGACTGCTCATCGCTATTCTGCTGGGGACGGCGTATCTGGCGCTGAACCGCATGCAGCGTCTGTACGCAGGCCTGGATGTGACGCTCAACGAGAGCATGCTCCAACTGCAATTGGCGCAAGACGGTCTTCGCTACTCCAACGAAAACAGCCGCCTCACCATGCAGGTGTTCCTGGTCAGGCAGAAAGAGGTAATCGATCAGCTGCTGGCCAGGAGAGCGGAAAATAACAGGAAGATCTCGGCCATCCTTTCCGTCTTGGAGAGCCATTGCGCCTCCGAAGAGGAGAAGCGGCTGCTGGAGACGGTGAAAGAGACCAGGACGGTCTACGTTGACAGCTACCAACAGACGCTGCGCTTGCTGCTGACCGAAAAAAACCGGGAAGCTGCCACCGAGCTGATGGTGCAGCAAACCACACCCGCTCTGTTCCGCTATTACAGCGCCTGGGACGAGTTCGTGCGCTTTCAGTTCGATGAGGTCGAGGAAGTCGGAAAGCAGAGCAAAGAGCATCATGCCACCACCCGGCGTTTGATGCTCGTCTTGGATCTGATGGTGGCCTTGCTGACCGTGGGCATTGCCATAATTGCCACACGCAAGGTGGCGCTTTTAATGGCTTCGCGTATCCGAGTGGAGGGAAAAGTCTGCAAGCTCAACGCTGAACTGGAGCAAAGAGTGGCCGAGCGCACCCTGGAGCTGCGGCACACCGAGGGTCAGCTGCGCGGTTCCCTGAGCGAACTACAGGAGTACACCAGCCGCGTAGAGACGGTCAACCAGTTGGTGGAACTGCTGCAATCCTGCCTGACGCTGGACGAGGCCTATCAGCAGGCTTCGCGGGTGTTGCTGCACTTCTTTCCGGAAGGGACGCTATTGATGCTGAACCCTTCGCGCAACCTGCTGGATGTGGCTGCCAGTTGGGGAGAGACATCCCCGCAACAGGGGCCCTTTTCTCCCGAAAGCTGCTGGGCCTTGCGCAAAGGGCGTGCTCATGTGGTGCAACCCGGCAATTTCAGCCTGCTGTGCAGCCATATCGATCCATCGTCGGCCGCCTGTCACATCTGTGTTCCCATGGTGGCGCAGGGCGAATCGCTGGGGGTATTGAGCATCACCGACGCCGGCTTGCCCGAGAGCGCGGATAGCCCACGCAGGTTTCAACGCATGGAGGAACTGGCCACCAGCCTGGCGGAGCAGATTTCGCTGGCGTTCGCCAACCTGATGCTGCGCGAAACCTTGAAATACCAGGCGGTACGCGACCCGCTGACCGGATTGTTCAATCGCCGGCATATGGAGGAAGCGCTGCAGCGTGAACTGCTCCGTGCCGCCAGAAATGGAAACCCGGTGGCGGTGCTGATGACCGACCTCGATCACTTCAAGCAGTTTAACGATGCCTTCGGGCACGAGGCCGGCGATCTGCTGCTGCGCGACCTGGGCGCTCTGTTTGCCGCCGAGATACGCGGCGGCGACATCGCCTGCCGCTACGGAGGCGAAGAGTTCCTTCTGATTCTGTCCGACACCGATTTGCCGTCTGCCTGCGAGCGCGCCGAGAGGCTCCAGCAACACGTCCGGGACCTGCAAGTCAGCTATCGCGGCGAGACCCTGCGCCGGATCACGCTGTCGATTGGAGTGGCGGCCTTCCCCCTGCACGGCACTAGTGCCAGCCAAATTGTGACGGCAGCGGACCGGGCGCTGTATAAGGCCAAGGCAGCCGGCCGCGACCGGGTGGTGGTCGCCGGCGAAGAGCCGCGAGTCCGGCGTGCTCCGGATGCAGAACCGGTACCCGAGGTCCTGGTGGAAGATTTCAGCTGATCCCCAGCTCCTACGCCGTGCCCAGCCGCTTCAGCACGTTTTCGCGGAAACCGCGGCTCAGCGTGAGCTTGGTGCCGTCGCGCAGCAGGATGGAATAGTCGCCATAGAGCGATGGCCGCAAGGTCTTGATGCGGTCGACGTTCACCAGCGTGGAGCGATGCACGCGCAGAAACTGCCGCGGCCCCAGACGGGATTCCAGCGAGGTGATGGTTTCGCGCAGAATGTGGGTGTTGGCCCCGACATGCAGGCAAACGTAGTTGCCGGCCGATTCGGCCCAGTCGATTTCGTTGGGCTTCAAGCAAACGATCTCGCCGTCAGCTTTGATGACGATGCGCTGCGGCGCATGCTGGCGCGAGTCCAGATCATTGAGCAGGTCAAGCACACGGCGCTGGAACATGGTCTCCGAGGGATGCTGGAGCTGTTTGCGCGCGTGGCCCAGCGCTTCCGAGAGCCGTTCCTTGCCCACGGGCTTCAGTAGATAGTCGAGCGCGTGCACCTCGAAGGCCTTCATGGCGTAGCGGTCGTAAGCGGTGACGAAGATAGTGAGCGGCATCTGTTCTTTCAGCGCCGCGACCACGCCGAACCCGTCCGACTCCGGCATCTGCACATCGAGAAACACCAGATCGGGCTTCTCCCGCTTGATGAGCGCGATGGCGGACTTGCCGTCGCCGCACTCGGCGACGATTTCCAGATCGGGTTCGTCTTCCAGCAGCCGGCGCAAGCGCTCGCGCGCCAGCGATTCGTCGTCACTAAGCAACACTCGAATGGGCATTGGTGGTACCGACCTCCTCGGAACATCTGCGGAACGGAATGTGGATCTTGACCACGCAGCCGCCCTCGGGCACATCTTCCAGGGTGATGCGATGGTCGTCGTTGTAAAGCTGTTGCAGGCGGGCGCGGGTGTTGCGCAGCCCGACACCTTCGGGCGGAACGTTGCCGCCGTGGCGGCTGAGTCCCTGGCCGTTGTCGCTGATCTCCATCCACAGCTCGTCGAAGACCTGGCGGGTAGAGATGCGAACACAACCCGGCGCGCGGCGAGGGCCGATGCCGTGGCGAATGGCGTTCTCCACCAGCGGCTGCAGGATCAGATTGGGCACCAGCGCCGACAGGGTGTGCGGCTGGATGTCCATTTCCACCTGCAGGCGGTCCCGGAAGCGCGCCTGCTGAATGTCGATGTACTTCTGCAGCACGGTCAGCTCGCGGCTGAGCGGGACCTCATGTACGCCGACCGCATCCAGCGAGAAGCGCAACAGGTCGGCGAGCTGCAGCGTCATGTTCTCGGCGGCGAGACCGTCATTGCGGGCCAGCGCGGCGATGGAGTTCAGGGTATTGAACAGAAAGTGTGGTTCGAGCTGGATCTTCAGCGCCTCCAACTGGGCATGTGCCAGTTGCGCCTCAAGTTGCGACGACTGGATCTCGCGCTCCCGGTACTTGCCGTAATAGATGATGGCTTGGGTGATGAACACGATGTACCAGTAGCGCTGAAAGTCCATCAGCACACGGGAAATGACATGGGCGAGAAAGGGAGCGTGCTTTTCTCCAGGGCTCGCAGCCACCAGCGGATCGAGAAGCACGATGACGGCAGCGCCTACGAAGGTCACACCCAGGCAGGCCACCAGATGCAGCGGCAGGGCCGTCGGCCAGCTGCTGCGGTCGAAGGGAAATCGCCGCGCCAGTTCATAGACCACCGGCGTCAGCAGCGACCAGACGAACGATACAATCGCGTACCAGGTCAGCAACTGTGCCCAGGTCTCCGGACTCCCGACCGACGCCGTGTACACGTGTGCCCCGGCCGCGCTGAGCAGCGCGAGCAATGTCCAAAGCACGAAGCCGATGGCCCAGACGCGGCCCCACTGTTTGAGCATGGTGAGCTACCTGATCTGCGTGAAACCCCAAGAAACGAAGACGAGCTACACCTACGCAGTGATAGACGAAATTGGTGAACAAATGTTTCCTGAAATTTAAGCAGCAAAGCGCTGGGCCGCGGGAGTGTCCGTTTTCAGACAGTAATGAGGGCAGGCTACACAAGGAAGATCAACGCCGACGAGCCTACGATTAACCCAGTCACGACGTGCGACAATAATGGTCAGCAGACTGGACGGCCATGCACGAGCTGGGCATCGCAACTTCGATTTTGGAATGTGTGCAGGCGGAAGCCGCCCGCCGTCCTAACGGCCGCATCACCAAAGTGGGGGTTAAGGTTGGGGAACTCGCCGGGGTCGACCCCGATGCCCTCCAGTTCGGCTTCGAGGTCCTGGTGAAAGACACGGAATGGGAGCCGCTGGCGCTGGAATTGGAGTATGTTCCTCGCATGCAGCGCTGCCCGAAGTGCGCTTACGATTTCCAGATGACCGAGTTCGATCCGCGCTGCCCGCTGTGCGGCGAATACTCAACCGAGTGCATCAGCGGGGAAGAACTCGATATCGCCTACATGGAAGTGGAAGAATGAACCGCATCGCCGTCGAGAAGAAGGTCCTGAACGAGAACCAGATCCTGGCGGAGCAGCTACGCGAGCGCTACCGCCAGCACGGAGTGCTGTGCATCAATCTCATCAGCGCGCCCGGCTCCGGCAAGACTGCCTTGCTGGAGCGGACGCTCGAGCGCATGGACAAGAGTGCCCGGGTGGCTGTGCTCACCGGCGACCTGCAAACCGAGAACGACGCTACGCGCCTGGCCAAGTTTGGATTTCCGGTGAAGCAGATCACCACTGGCGGCACCTGCCATCTCGACGCCAGGATGATTGAGCGGCATCTGGAGGGCTGGAAGCTGGAGGACCTCGACTTGTTGATCGTGGAGAACGTTGGCAACCTGGTTTGTCCGTCCAGCTACGATCTCGGCGAAGACGCGAAGATCGTCTTGCTGAGTACAACGGAAGGCGAAGACAAACCGCTGAAGTATCCTTCTATCTTCTTTAAGTCGGAGCTGATGTTGCTGACCAAGGTCGACCTGCTGCCTTACGTTCCGTTTAAGGCCGAGCTGGCACGGGAGAATGCGCGGCGGGTGCATCCCGACATGGAGATCATCGACGTCTCCAGCACCACCGGCGAAGGACTGGATCGCTGGATGGGGTGGCTGAAGGCGCGGCAGGTAAAAGCCAAGGCCAAGCTGCAAGTAGCGAGCACGTAAACTGGGACCAATGTTCCGCCAACTCAGAACATCGCGGCCTAACCTACGGGGCGCCGCTGGAGCCGGGCACAGGGTTAAGACGCCGGCTTTCCCGTCGTCCGGACCTGCTCCTGGCTGCGGCAGCGTGTTACGGTGATACGCTATCTACTGTCTCCCCAGGTGGGATCGAATTCCTATACTCTCGAGGTTGCCATGAACCGGAAGTTCGCCGCTGTTCCGCTGTGCTTTGGCAGTATCGTTCTTATGCTTGCTTTGGCTGCATGCGGTACCGCTAGCCGGGTTTCCGTCGCCATCTCTCCTGTCACAGCGACGGTGAAGTCTGGCACCACGCAGCAGTTTAGTGCCGTGGTCACCGGGGCGAACAGTGCCACGGTGCAGTGGCAAGTCAACGGTATTGTCGGTGGCAGCGAACAATATGGCACGATTTCCACCAACGGTCTGTACACTGCGCCGGTGACCAACATCTCCCGGGAAGTCGCGGTCTCGGCCGTGGCCAGCGCCCAACGCTCCAAACCAGGGGTCGCGCTGGTCACGGTCACCGGAACTCCGATGGAATCTGCGCCCAATGGGCTCACGCCGCCACCTACCCATTAGTTGTATCTCGGCCCGCCCGAAAACCTTGACACCCGCGACCGTCGTACAGTAAGGTGCCTACATGCTGTCAACGACTCAGCGAATGACCATGGCCATGTGCACCCTAGGCGGTGCCTTGTCCACGTTCGGAGTCTGACAGCCCAACCAGTAATCTCCAATCGTGAACGGCCCGCCTGGGAATAGCAGGCGGCTTTCGTGTTTCTGGGCAATTTTCGAGTGGAGATTTCCATGAGCTTTTCCCCTGAGTTGTTTTCCACCCTGGCCGTGCGCGGCGGGGTTGCGCCCGATCCCGCCACCGGCGCCGTCCTGACCCCGATTTATCAGTCCACCACTTATCATCAGGAAGCGGTTGGCGTTCACAAAGGCTTCACCTATTCCCGGGCGGCGAACCCGACGGTGTCGGCGCTCGAAGCTGCGCTGGGCGCGCTCGAAGATACGCCTCCTGCCGTGTGTTTCGTGACTGGCATGGCCGCCATCTCCACGCTTTTTCTGGCGGTCCTGAAAGCCGGCGATCACGTCGTCGTTTCTGATGTGGTGTATGGCGGCACGGTACGACTCTTCCAGCAGGTACTGGATGCGTTTGACGTCAGCGCCTCGTTCGTGGACTCCTCGGACCCGCTGACCGTCGCGCAAGCCATCCAGCCCAACACGCGGCTGGTTTTCATCGAGACGCCGGCCAATCCCACGCTCAAGCTGACCGACATCGCGGCCATCGCCAAAATCGCGCACTCCGCCGGCGTCAAGTTGGCGGTGGACAATACTTTCCTGACGCCGGTGCTGCAACGCCCGCTGGATTTGGGCGCCGACATCACCCTGCTCTCCACCACCAAGTACATTGAAGGCCACAACTCCACCGTGGGCGGCTCCATCGCCACTCGCGATGAGGCCCTGCTGGAGCGCCTGCGGCTGGTGCGCAAGACCCTGGGCTGCATTCAGTCGCCGCAGGAGGCGTGGCTTACGCTGCGCGGGCTGAAGACTCTTCCCATACGGCTGCAACAGCACTGCTCCAGCGCGCAGACCGTCGCCGCCTGGCTGGAGCAGCATCCCAAGGTTGCGCGTGTGCACTATCCCGGCCTACTGAGTTTCCCGCAACGCGCGTTGGCACTGAAGCAGCAAGCACTGCAGGGCGGAATCATCGCCTTCGAGCTGAAGGGAGGCGCCGAAGCGGGTATCCGGCTGATGAACACCGTCCGGCTCTGCATCCTGGCGGAAAACCTGGGCGCTGCCGAGACCCTCATTACCCACCCGGTCTCCATGACCCACGCCGATGTGCCGGTCGAAACTCGCGAGCGTACGGGAATCAGCGACGGCTTGGTGCGGCTCTCAGTAGGATTGGAAAATCCGGCGGACATCATCGCCGACTTGGAGAGCGCGCTGTCGCAGATCGAGCAGACCGAAGAGCAGAAGGAGGCGGAACCATGCCTCGCAAAATAATCGTGCTCAAGTTCGGAAGCTCCGTGTTGCAATCGCGCGCTGATCTACCGCAGGCGGTGCACGAGATTTACCGCTGGATCCGGCGGCAATATTCCGTTGTCGCTGTGGTCTCCGCCTTCGCCGGCGAAACCGACCGGCTGCTGGAAACGGTCGAGGAATATCGTGGCGCCAATGCGGAAGCCATCGC
>Ga0265340_10002415_pt1 | contig 10632 bp, 11 predicted proteins | sample 4CB225metaG_FD_202082 | JGI IMG/M metagenome (GOLD analysis project Ga0265340, IMG submission 202082) | Rhizosphere microbial communities from Carex aquatilis grown in University of Washington, Seatle, WA, United States - 4-CB2-25 metaG | ecosystem: Host-associated > Plants > Roots >...
TGGTGGCTTCCTTTATGCTGCATGTGACAATTGATGTCGTTCGCTGGTAGGTCGATGGCCAGAAAGCATGCGTTGCAGAGTCCACTGCCCTCGTAATTGTGCCCTCCGGCGGCCAGAGTACGCCCAAGCGCGACACGCCTGGTCAACCGGCGTTGGGGCAAAACTCAACATGAACGCCTAGTTACCTGGCAATTAGGTCAGCGAGATCGTTTCTGGCTAGTCAGGGAATATATAGGAGGCAGCGAGCGTATCGGGGCAGTGAGGGAAGGAACCCGCGACCATGGCATTCGTACCATCCGCTAGAACATCCGTGAATGACTCGAAATCGGCGAAACGTAACGAGCAAGGGCAGCCCACGCTGCCGCCCCGCGCAAACCCGCAGCAGTCCGAGATTCGCGGACTGAAAACTGACGACCGCGAGGTCGCGCAGGGATATGACCTCGTCAGCGACCCGGGGCCAAGTGGAATGATCGCTCCGCCACCACCGCCATTGTTCACCCTCGATGCCATCATCGAACGGTATGCCGGCTTGCCGCGAAATGACTCGAACGTGTTGTACGCGTTGCAGATGGGTGACCTACCGGAAGCGGTGGTTCGGTTAATTCAGGAGAACTTCCAGCTGCACCAAGAAGTCGAGTCGAGTCGGTCCGACTTCGAAGAACTGCGATCAATGAATATCGCGCTACAGGAACAGGCAGACGCAAGGCTTGGGGCGGCGGACGATCAACGCGTGGAATTGCTCAGCGCACTCGAGCAAGTGCGTGGTGAACTCGTGAAGCTCGAAAGCCAATTCGAACAGAAGCGATTCGATTTCGCGAACGATCTCGAAGTAGTTCGCCAGCAACGCGACGCACTGCGACAGGAGATTGCCGAACTAAGGGCGCCACGCGCGAAGGGGTAAAGTATTGCCGGTTTGTACGGGCTCCCTGCCGCGCTGGAACCACGTTGAGCTGCCACCCCGAATGGACAGTCCTACTTCGCCTCGCGACCGCCAATCGTTGCTACTTCTTCGCGTCTTCTTTTTTGAAACCCTTGGTCCCTTGAGGGTCCTTGAATTCCGAGGTTTGCAAGCGCTCAGCGATCCGCTGCTTTACTTGCTCACTCTGCTCGGTGAGTTTCACATAGGCTGCTAGTCGCGATAGCCTTGATTCTGCGGTGCCCGGGAAAGTCTTGGCTTCTTTGTGGGTGGCGGCGAAGATGGAATAGGCTTTCCACGCAGCCAAGGCAGCAGGATAGTCCTGTTGACGCTCCTTTAGGTCAGCCATGACAAAGAGTGTCTTGCCCGCAGTGTTTGGATCGGACTTCGAGAAGCGCAGAGCCGCATCCAGAGATTCTTGTGCCTGCTTGTACTCGCGCTGGGCAATCAATACGCAGGCCATTCGATAGTGAGCCACGGGATTCTGTGGGTACGCCTCGATGGCCGCTTGGTACTCTTTGATGGCGCCGGCGATATTGCGTGCAACGTACGCTTCATCGCCGCGCTTGATGGCTTCCCAAGAAGGACTAATGCCCGTGCGCCCAGCGGGATCGCGGCGCACCGATTTGGCGGCAGTGGTGGTGGGCGTGCTGGGCGTGCTTGGATCGGACGCAACCGCAGGCGCTGCCACCAGAAGCACCGAACCAAGAACCAAGCGGGCCGCGCGAATCACCATTGGAATTCAACCTTCCTCGAGCAGACGAGGTTACCACGAAGGCGCTCAGGGAGTCTTGTTCGTGATGGATCCTGCCTGAGAGCCCCAAGCCGCCCAATCAAGGGCCAACCACGGCCAAGAAATCGCTCGGCTCGGCGCCCAGTGTCTCGAAAATATAGGGCAGCCGCTGACGGGGCAGAGAGATACGCGTGGGCATGCCGCCGGACAACCCGAACATTTGTAGGAAGTTGAAACCGCTGTCGAAGCGCGCCGCAATGCTGACCGTGTCGCGATCGACCACCAAGCTCACAGGTTCTAGATCCTGACCCAGGAGCAACAGCAATGTCTTGTCAATGGCCGTTGCATGACCAGTGATGTCTATAGCGGCAACTCCTCCGTTGAGTCGCTGGTACCGTTGCGCAACTCGCTGCGTCTCCTTCTCAATGGGCTCCATCTCGCGAGAGATATGCTCGATCTCCTGTTCGAGCCCACGATCCACAAGACCCATTGCCAGGTGGCGCACGATCAACCCAAAGAGGCCTCTGTCCCGCGGTCGGGCGCGCAGCGCGCGGTCAAGCATTGCAGCCACGGGCGAAGGCGTGCCGAGCCGGGTATCGATGGCGCGCGCGTCTTCATCACAACCTTCGTACGGCTCAATCCCTTTACGAATCCACTTGGCGGCACTCGCCAGTCCGTCAAAATCCGTATGACAGCAGATCGTGTCGTAAGGGCCGATGCGCTCCACCAGCGGTGGGTCGATCAATTCAGGGCAAGCACCGTGGAGCGCCTTGCTGGTGAGCACGTACCTGGGGTCATTGGCGAACCGCGCATGCTCATCGTGATCATGATGGTCGACCCACGCCCGCAGTCGAGTACCGAGTCCGTCGATGAACGGCAGCGTGATCTTCTGGAACCCCTGATCGCCAACGCCCGCAAACGCGACGTCGAGCACCACGACCCGGCCCGTGAGTTCGCTCGGCTTGGGCAGCCGCCGAGGGGTCCCAAAAGAGAGCTCGGGCATCTGAAGCATTGGCGACGGCATGCGTCCAACTGTTCAACCGCGTTGGCGACTTGTCCACGTTACCTTTGCTCTCGACGCAGTTTTTGTTGGGCCGCCATTTTACTCTGTTCTGGCTCACGAAACGGCCCTATGAATTGGCCGAGTTTGCGGGAGGTTTAACTATGCGTACGGCGCCCGTTGCATCAGTCGTTCTTGTTGTCGTAAGTTCAGTCGTTGCCTTGGGCGCGGAAAAACCGCAGGCAGCAGCCACCAGTTCCTTCGTGGGCAGCACCGGCACCAGCGAATGTCGTTTGGAAGGTTCCACGACAATGCCGTTGGATGTGGCCATCTACGCAAAGGACAGGGGCGAGGCAAAGGTCGCTCGCTTCACCGGTATGTCGAGCGGCCTGACAGTACTGGAACTGCCGAGCATGGCTTCCCAACGCGCGCACCTGACGACCGGCACGGGGCACGGTGGCTTTGCCATTGAGGGCTGGGTCGACGTCACTGCAATCCCCCTGTTCGCCGCCGGGAATCTTCCCGTCGTGGCAGGGCATGTCTGGATTCAAGGGGGGCAGCGTGTTGAGTTCGAGGGGCGGCAACAGAACCAAGTGCGCGTCCAGAAAGCGGTGAGCAGCCCGTTTGCTCAATCGTTTTTAGCGGTGACTTCTTGCAGCAATTTATCGGTGGCACCGGTGGCGCCAGTACCACCTGACATTGCGCGCTGGGCCCGCGGCTACGCCTTTGAGCACAGCGAGTTACCGCTATCGAGCGAACCCAAGGGTGAGCCTTCATTCAAACTCGTCCGATCGTCAGTGACAGCCAGTGTCTTTCTCTACGGAACCGACAAGAAGGACGACTGGGTGCGGGTTAGGTACTACGGGGCGATTGGTATTGATGCCTGGGTCAAGTCAGGAGACGTGCGGCTCTTGCCAAAGGGCGAGCGAGTCGATGAGTACGTCCCTGCTTCCCAGACAGAAACCGGAAGGCTCAGAATCGTGGAATCCGGACGAGTGATTTCGGTCACGGAACTCGTGCAAGTGCGCTCGCGTCCCGCACCGGATGCGCCGGTTGTTGGTGTTATCGAACCAGCAACGGAGACTCTGATATTGGACGTGGCCGCTGGGTGGGCGTCAGTTCTGCCCAAAACACTCAACGTAGCTCCGCCTGCGGAACGCCAATTCTGGGTCGAGGCCCGGAAAGTCGGCATTCAAGCGAAGAATACGCCACCTTCGGGTTCGTAGCTCACCACCGCGAGAGCATGGTAGAGTGTCCTCGTGTCTTCGTTCAGCCGAGAAATCATTGTTTCTGCATTGCCGCATGTCTTAGAGCGCACTCAATTCGAGGGTTTGGGGTCGCGCTATGAAGGCAAGGTTCGCGACAACTACACTACCCATGACGGACGTCGAGTCATTGTCGTCACGGATCGGATCAGCGCCTTCGATCGAGTCCTTGGGACGCTTCCCTTGAAGGGTCAGTTGCTCACCGCCTGCGCTCGCTGGTGGTTCGAGCACACGAACGACGTTGCACCCAACCACCTCTTGTCCACGCCCGACCCAAATGTCATGGTCGTAAGAGAGTGTCGGACGCTTCCGGTAGAAATGGTTGTTCGCGCCTACATGACAGGCACCACTTCCACGAGCATTTGGGTGCACTACGAAAGAGGAGAGCGCGAATTCTGTGGCCACAAGCTGCCCGAGGGGATGCGAAAGCACGAACGACTCCCGAGGCCGTTGCTTACGCCAAGTACCAAAGCCAGCGGAGAAGCGCACGACGTGAGTGCTTCACGAGACGAGATCTTACGAATCACGAAAATGAGCAGCGACGACTTCGACGCCGCTGCCTCGATGGCTATGGCGTTGTTCGTTCGGGGCCAAAAGCTCTGCCTTGAACGCGGACTGATTCTGGTCGACACCAAATACGAGTTCGGCAAAACACCGGAAGGTGACTTGGTCGTAATCGATGAGATTCACACGCCGGACTCGTCGCGGTTCTGGTTTGCCGACACCTACAACGATCGCTTCGAGTCTGGTGTTGACCCGGAGAGCTTCGACAAGGAATACGTCCGACGTTGGCTAACTAGTCGAGGTTTTCGTGGCAACGGTCCGGTACCGCCGATACCCGACGAGATCAGAGTCGAAGCAACGCTACGCTACGTGCAAGCCGTGGAAAAAATCATGGGGACTCCTTTCCGTCCCCATATATCGTCGGATCCAGTGGGACGCATTGCGCGCAACTTGGAGCTGACATGAGCTTGCTGCGTTCGCCACGACAACGCATTCGGGAGCGCCGCGCATCCGCCTACCTTGCAATGAGTTACGTACTTGACCGCCGCAGCTCCCTCTCTCTGAACGGTTACTGCGACACGGGGCCCGCAATACAGTCGCTGCTGGCGGGGTTAACTCACTCCGATCGGCAGCAACGCGTCCTAACCCTGGCCGGCGCGCTCGAACCCATCGTGGAAGCGCTCGATCGCCGGAGGTTCGCGTGACCGCGCTCACCCGGGGCAGAGTCATTTCGCTGTCCGATCAGGATGCGAGACCAGCACCTCGTGAACACCGCGACCCTGCAGCGATGGGTCGCGTAGCGCACGAGGACTTGGTCGAGGTTGCGGTACGGGCCAAGCGAATATTCGCCAACGCGGAGGCGGACGCCGCAGTTCGACTCGCTGAGTTCGAGGCAAACAGGGCTCGAATGAGCGGCGAAATGCGCGAACAAGTGCGAGCAGAACTCGCGCTCGAGCAGACGCAAAAGCTCCTTGAGCTCGCCACGCTTCGCGCGCGTATTCTGGAGCGGGCAGAGAACGACATCATTCAGATCGCTCGACTTTTGGCAGAGCGAATCATCGCTAAGGAACTGTCGCTCGATCCTTGCAAAATCGTCCTAATGGCGCACCAAGCATTGCGGGAGGTTGGGGGCGCCACCCAAGTCACGATGCATGCAGCCCCTGAAGCAGCCGAAGTGCTGAGACACGAAGTGAGTCGGCTTGAGTCCAGCCGTGCAGTTCGTATCGAGATATTGGCCGATGCGAGCCTCGGGCCTGGGGACTTGCGTGTAGAAACCGATGTTGGCAGCATTGATGCTCGAGTGGGAACCCAATTGACACACTTGGCCGCCGCAGTATTCGAGTCGAATCGTTCATGAATGTACCCGCGCAACGGTTTGACTGGCGAAAAAATGCTGTGCTCTTCTTGCTCACGGTTTGGAGCATGTTTGCAGCGGGGCGAATGTACGTCACCTCTGAGACGGGCACAGAAGCCACTCGATGGTACGCGGGCTGGACCTTTGCCGTACCTCTGCTGATCATACTCGTGGCGCATGAATTTGGGCACTACATCGCGGCACGCGTGCATGGTGTACCAGCGTCCTTGCCGTACTTTTTGCCACTGCCGCCGGCAGTTGGCAGCCCTTTTGGAACGCTCGGAGCAATCATACTTATGCCTGGCCGCATTCGCTCGGCGCGCGCACTGCTCGATATTGGTGCCGCGGGACCACTCGCAGGTATGGTGGTGGCCATTCCAACCATGATTGTTGGACTGAAGTTGAGCACGGTCGCCCCGCGAATGCCGGGCAACTTCATGCAAGAAGGGCAGAGTCTGCTCTACATGGCTATCAAGCGAATTACGCTCGGCCCGATTCCAGATTCGCACGATGTTTTTCTTCACCCGACTGCGTTTGCAGCTTGGGCAGGTTTTTTCGTGACCTCACTCAATCTGTTGCCATTCATGCAACTAGACGGGGGTCACGTGGCCTACGCGCTGTTCGGGCGCAGGCACGACGCGTGGTCCAAGCGAGCGTGGTGGGTCCCGGCAACCATGCTTGTTTACAATGCTTGGGCCTACGCATGGCCCGCAGCGAAACTGGCCTTGCCGAGCGTTTCTGTGCGGTACGATGCACTGATCTCCCGCGGCGATTCACTCGGATGGCCTCTATGCAAGCAGTTACTGCAAACGGCAGCCATGGTATTGCGCGAATCCTCTTGGGCGCCAGCGATTAGCTCACTAACACTCTGGGGCACATTGCTGATCCTGATGCTTGTATTTCGTCACATGAGCAAAGGTATTCATCCACCCGTGGATGAGCCCGATCTAGACCGTGGCAGAGCTTGGACGGCGAGAGTAACGCTTATTCTCGCGATACTACTGTTCATGCCGTCCCCACTCGTCGCGTATTAGTTGTGTGGGTTGTTGGGGCTCCGGCCCCAACAACGACGTCAGCAGCAGGCAGCCGTAGCAGTCGGCAGCAGTAGCTTCGGCAGCAATGGGCGCTAGTTTCCGGCCAACTCGTATACGCACCGGAAACCCACGGAATCCGTGGGACCCAAAAACAAAGAACAAGCCCAACTTTTGAGTTCGAGTGCCGTCTTCGAACGAAAGCTCCCACCACAACTCCAGCTGTTGTGCTGCTCATCCACCGCTAATTCGGCGACATTCCCGGACAAGTCGAGGATGCCCTCGGGAGATTGCCCTTCGGTGTGGCAAGCCGTAACGTCGGGTTGGTCGCCGCCTTCTGCGCACGGGCCCTCGACGACTCCAAACGTAGCGCGCCGGCAAACCAGTCCCGTTTGCCCCCACGGATAGCGCCGCGACTCGTTTCCCGCGGCGAGCGCCATCCGTTCTTCGAGCGTTGGCAAACGCCCCCCGTTGGCGGCGCAAAAGGCTTGCGCGTCTTCGAGGGTCACGTTGACCACTGGTTGCCCCGGTTCACCCAACGATTTTTTAGGGCAGCGATTGACTGCAACGCAATTGCTCCAACTCTCGTTGTTGACCTCGGTTGCGTCAACCGCGAGAGGGCCGATCTGTTTTTCCATCCGAGGTACTTGCTCAGACTGCCAATCATTCGGACCAATCTTGAGTGCCACGCCACCGACTCGGATTCGACGCGCTTCGTATGCACAACCAGAGGCCTGCTGCGCGCGATGAAAACCCAAGGGGCACCGAGTTGGCTCGCCCGTGCAGTGTCCAGCACTAAGCGATTGACCCAGTGCGCAACAGCGCGCACCCGTGTTTACCCAACCGGGATCACAGCGACTTGGACCCGAGTGTCGCTTGCTGGCCACTACAACGATGACGCCGAGCGCACTGGCTCCGAGGAGAAGCAACCAGAGCTTGATAGTGTAAGGCCGCATCCGAAGCACCGAGCAAAGGCCGTTGGGCGCCCTGCGGTTACAGCACTAGCACCCAAATGTCGTAAAGCGTATGAGTCCACACCGCCGGCGCAAAGCCGCGAAAAGCAAAGATCACCGTGAACACGAAGCCCGAGACCCAGCGGAATACGAAAGCCTGTAGGGTGAACGGTTCACCAAAGTGGCCAATGTGGTGCCAGGCGCTGAATACCCCAGCGGAAAACAGCGCCCAACCCAGCCAGAAGAACCACTTCATGATGGGGAGAGGATTGGCCACGAAAGCCAACCAAACCAGTCGCCCAAGCAAAGCAAACAGACCGACACGGAAAGCCAGTTCTTCATAGAACCCCGCTCCCATCGAGAGCACGATGCCGGCAAAGGGGCTCTCGGTTACCAAGGCGGTGGGGCTTGGCAGCGTCGCATCGAGACGCAAACGGCCGACCACGGCACTGGCGACCACCCGCATCGTTACCGCGTAGACGAGCGCTTCGACGATGATGCCAACGAAGCGCGCTGGGCGTAGGGAATGGCCGCGCCCCAGAGCCACTAGCGTTGCCACCAGCGCAAGACCAATCGTGAGGGTCAGCGCCACGTAAACGCGAAGATCATTGGAGGCGAGTTCCGCCAGCTGATGGGTTAACCAATCAGCCGCATTGTGGATCGGCAAGAAGACCACACACAAGTGGTAGCCAACGAAAATCGGTATGGTCAGACCGAGATCGGTCCAGGCGTTCTCGCTCTTGTAGGCGGGTGTGGAGGTCTTGGAACTGTCTTTCACATGCCTGGCTGTAGTTGATACACGATCCACATCACGAGACCAACCCAACCGAGCATGATGAACACAAATGGCCCATCGCGCAGCATTTCTTGCGTGGGGCTTTCGGTCTTCGGGCGTGCCCGCACGAGGTGCACGAATCGCCACATCCCCAGCACCACGAACACAGTGCTCGGCCAGAGCCAATCCGTTCGAAAGAATACCCGCGTGTGAGCATTCAGTGTGTATGCCAAGTAGGCTGCCGCCGTAGCACAAGCCGTTACGGCCATTGAAAAGTCTAATGCCTGGCGGTTGTATGACTCGAGGACGGCGCGTTGTTTGCCCGGCTTGGTCGCAGCGAGCTCATGCCGTCGCTTGCCAAAACCGAGAAACAACGCGATCAACGCGGTGCACGCCACGAGATACAAGGAGATAGTGATATGAGTCGCAAAACCACCCCCCAAGACCCGCATCACGAAGAAAGCCGCGATGCAACCTACATCCAAGTAGGCCACGTGCTTCAAGCGCAGCGAGTAGGCCACGTTGAGTCCGTAGTATGCGGCAGCGATACATCCGAACCCAATACTTAGCGCAAAAGCGCCTGCCAACGCGATGACCACCAACCCAACCGCAAGCGCGCGGGCCCAGACCAGCGGCACGCGACCGGCTGGGATGGGTCGATACTGCTTGACCGGGTGCTGCCGATCGCTTTCGATGTCTGCAATGTCATTCATGGCGTAAACGGCGCCAGCCAGCAGGCAGAAGCCCAAGAAGGCCGCAGCCGCACGCATCAACAACGGCGGGTCGAAGATCTCCTTGGCAAACACGACAGGCGCCAGAACGAAGACGTTCTTGACCCACTGGTGCGGCCGCATCGTTTTGACTAGGCCACCAACTCGCCACCACCATGGACCCTCGCTGCGCGGTTCGATAGTACTGGGGGTCCAAAGTGACGAGAGAGGTTGGCTGCTCCTCGCTGGAGCAGCGTCATCAGCGGTCAATGCGGCAGAGTGCTCGCCTGAAGAAGAAGCCATTGAACGCCGCAACCCTAGCTGAAAATGAGGCGATCGCACCCCTTGGATTGCTGGCCGAGCTGCCTCGATATTGCCGTGTGGTGCATTGCTGCCTGGTTACAGCGACACTCTGGATTCGAGGCGCGACTCGCGGACACTGGCAAATCCGCCATCATTGCCCGGAAGGGTTCCCATGCCAGCGACCGACATAGCCGAACGATACCGGGCGTTACTCCGCGAGATTCGCGACCACGATTACCGGTACTACGTACTCGATGATCCCACGGTGAGCGATTTTGAGTATGATGCCCTCTACCGTCGGCTCGTGGAATTCGAGACCGCGCACCCGGAAATCGTCGCGGACGACTCACCCACCCAACGTGTTGGGGGATTGCCGCGTACGGGGTTGACTCAAGTTACGCATGCCGTACCCATGACTTCGCTCGACAACACGTATAGTGAAGTCGAGCTGCGAGAATTCATTCGTCGCGTTACGGAAGGCCTTCCTGCGGCGCAAGCACTGCAGTTTTGTGTCGAACCGAAACTCGATGGAGCCAGTGTCGAACTCGTCTACCAGCAGGGTCGTTTCGTACAGGGGTCGACTCGCGGTGATGGAACGGTCGGCGAAGATATTACCGAGAACCTCAAGACCATCCGCGCTTTGCCGGCCGTCATCGACTACACGGAACCACTGGTTCTTCGCGCCGAAGTCGTTATCTATCGCCGCGACCTCGAGCGCATCAATGTGCGTCGTATCGAGCAAGGGGAGCAGCCGTTTGCAAACCCGCGCAATGCAGCCAGTGGCAGCCTGCGGCTTCTGGATCCGCGTGAGGTTGCGGTGCGGCGGCTGCGCCTCTTTGTTTGGCAGTGCGTGCAGGCGGAACGGATCGCGCCTACTCAAGCAGAGGTGCTGGATCGACTTGGCCAACTGGGTCTGCCGACGCACAGAAGGCACCGGGTTTGCAATTCGATCGATGAGGTCATGCAGGTGCTGGCTGAATTCGACCAGGCTCGTAAAGAGCTGCCCTTCGAGATCGATGGCGCCGTAGTCAAAGTAGATTCCTTTGCTCAACAGGTCCTACTCGGCAAGACATCGAAGTTTCCGCGTT
>Ga0265340_10002416_pt1 | contig 10627 bp, 12 predicted proteins | sample 4CB225metaG_FD_202082 | JGI IMG/M metagenome (GOLD analysis project Ga0265340, IMG submission 202082) | Rhizosphere microbial communities from Carex aquatilis grown in University of Washington, Seatle, WA, United States - 4-CB2-25 metaG | ecosystem: Host-associated > Plants > Roots >...
TCTCCATTGACTACCACTTATAAAAGGCAAGTGTCAAAATAAGGTCTCGATTTTCCTGGCGGTTGAAGATCCGTGATCGGATTATTTCCCCTCATACGCCTGCTTCAAGGCTTTTATATCGATTTTATGCATTTGAAGCATTGCTTCCCTGACCCTGGTTGCTTTTTCCTTATCCTTGTCCTGCATCAGCTCGAGTAATACAGTAGGGACGATTTGCCACGACAGTCCATACTTGTCCTTCAGCCAGCCGCATGGTCCTTTTTCTCCGCCTTCCGAAAGCTTCTCCCAAAGCTCGTCTACTTCCTGCTGGTCCACGCAGTTCACAAAGAGCGAAATAGCCTCTGTAAAGGGAAATTGCGGGCCGCCGTTTAGCGCCGTAAATTCCTGTCCATCGAGTTGGAAAGTCGCTGTAAATAACGTCCCTTCCGGGAAGGGTCCTTCTTTTCCATATCGGGAAATACTTACGACCTTTGAATTATTAAAAATAGATACATAAAAATTCATCGCCTCTTCGGCCTGGTTGTTGAACCACAAGAAGGGAGTGATTTTATTCATCGTGTCTCCTTTTCTACACATAAAGTACCAACATTATTGATCTATATTGTGTACCGTCCCGCAGGTTCGAAAAAGAATCCTGCGAGACGCTCTGCGCAAAGTGGGCTATTAACTCGATCAGGCTTTTGCCAGGCTCTCTGCCAGTTTATCTATGGACTGCTGCCAGCCAGCCAGGGCGTAGAGGTACATTTGACCAGCCACAAAACCGTATACCGTAATGGTCAGTTCTGTCATGGTGCCTTTGGCTTTAAAGCCGATCACCATACGCATCTCTTTTGGGAAGTCTGGCGGCATGCCCGCCCCTGCAGGGTCGATTTTTTTGCCGTCTTTGTCGCTCAGGCTTTGGGTAAATTCAAGTCGTTCCATCGGGACGATCTTCTCGTAGATGCCGGCGGTATAAGAATCCTGGCCGCCTTGATCCTTGGGCGCGCGCATGCAAAAGATGAATTTACCGCCTTCGCGCAGGTCGATTTCACATGTTGGCGAAATATAGTATTTTGGACCCCACCAGCGTATGACCTGCTTGGGATCGGTCCAGGCTTTCCATACCATCTCGATGGGGGCGTCGAGGATGCGGGTTATAACGAGGTCTTCTTTTTGTAAATTGGTTTGTGTGTCGGTCATATTTACTCCTCTAAAGTTAGATGTGGAATGACATCGGTATTTGGAATAATTATCTACAGCTATTTATTGTCGCGCTTTTGCTCTTCTTTTAATTCCTGAAAGTATTCGTCGAGATTGTCGAGGCGCGTTTGCCAGATACGCCTGAACGTTTCCACCCAATTGTCAAGTTCCTCGAACGCCTTGGGCTGCAATTGGTAAATCCGTTGTTGTGCAACCGGGTGGACTACAACCAACCCGGCATCGTTTAGCACGCGTAAGTGTTTGGAGGCTTGTGGCTGTCTGATTCGCAGCTTCACAGCGATTTCGCCTACAGGACATGGCCCGTCACGCAGTAGCTCGACGATCCGCATACGGTTTGGCTCGGCTAGGGCAGTCATAAATGCTGTATTCATATGCTTAATATACCTTATAGAGAATATTCTTGTCAAGGAATATAATGGGCTGATTTTTTTTTGTTAATCGCATGTCTGGCGTGGTAAGGTGAATCTACACCAAGCTGACATATACTTGCGTATAGTCGGCGCCCTATCTAATATCTGATATTCCATGGACCCACCTTTTCTTGTTTTAGAATATTTGTTCTTTAAGTCATTGGTTGGGGTAAAATGGGGGTTGGGAGGCTCCTATGGAAAAGAAAGAATTGGATACAAAAACTGTCAGAAAGTACTGGCGGGAAGTTATCAACAAAGCTTTTGCTCCCGCTTGGAGTGAGTTCGGTATGAGAGTTTTTATTATCGGTCTCGCTCTGGCATTACTTATAACTGCATTTTCTGGGCTTTTTGCGGCATTTGGTATTGTACCAATCCCGTTTTTTGCATTTCAAATTGATAGAATACATGCAGGATTACAAGACTTCGTAGCAGCAATAGGGATTCTAATTATTTTGTTTCTGATAATGATTTGGAGAATTCCTGCAGAAATGGATGAAGAGAAACAAGAAAAAATTGAGGGGTTAATTAAAAAGACAATTGATGCCAATATAGATATAAAAATCTTCCCAAGGCAAACTGAGGGGTATGCAAGTATAGTAATTAATAACAGAGAAAACGACGACATTGATAATTATGCTGTTTATCTATTGAATGTATCCAAGATTGACGAGGATGGGAACGAACGGGCAATAACCGATATGGTCAATCCAGATAACGCCTTCATTTCTCAGGGAGGTGGCAATATTGGAAGAGATAAAATAAGAAGAAACGATAAATCCACTTTTAATATTGCATTACAAAATGGAGATACGTTTTTATTCTTATTTAATAATGGAGGAAAATCTCCCGCTGACCAAGGATTATATAAATTAGAGATTGGATTTGATGGAGATTTGGATAATAAGAGAATAAATCGAATAACAAAAACATGTTTTCTTGAGTATTTTACTCAGATATTGGAAATTCCTAGAAAGGATTGGGACGAGGTTGTCAAAGAAGTGAAAAAGGCAACCTATATTGATATACGAGAAAATAAAGACAATAGGGAAGGAATCTACCCATCCAGCCTTAGTGATTTACCAGGAAATGATTTTTTTAGATATATTGCAAGCCATGGAATCAAGGGAAGAACTATAAATGATCAAAAAGATAATCCAAAAGAAGACAACCCCTAAAGAAGAGGTTATTCTGACCAAAGAAGACTTCCCGAAAGCCCTGAAAAAGGCTACGAGGCCTGTACGGAAGGCTTCATATGGGAAAGGAAAGAAAAAAACATCGGCTTGACACCTTTTCGATGGTTGTACCGGAATGAAAACTCATTCAGGTAATATTGCAGGTACTTGGAAATAACCGAATGATAAACGCCGTGTATCCCATTCTTAGTCACAGACCAAAAACCCTAAATGGTGTTGGTATGTACACCATCGTCCATGCTATAGGGAGGATGGTTTCAGCCCAACCCTCATTTCCCGAATATCGAATATCACTCAACTCCTCCATTCGTTCCTCTTCGTACCGCGGAACGAATATCCAATATCGCTCTAATTCCCATTCGATCCTCCAAAAAACTGGCCATTTTCTACTCAAAATTATTTTGAAAAAAATAGATATCACCGATATGAACTCATCTACTCAGACCTTACTGGACGGGTACACCCGAACCGCTGAAATAAACCTGGCAAAAAATAAAGGCCTGGCTGTCCTGCTCAACATCGTAGGATTATTTATCTCTATCCTTGCCTTTGTTCTCATGGGATTGTTCACACGTTTTGTGCGTCCAGGGGCATTTTCCGATGCGTTCATTTTCAAGGTAGATTTGGCAACAATGGGTCAGCTTTTAGTTCTGGTAATTCTAGTCGCCGTTAGCCTGGTCGTGCACGAACTCATCCATGGTTTTTTCTTCTGGGTCTTTACTCGCAGCAGACCTGTCTATGCTCTCCACCTCGCCTATGCCTACGCGGCCGCCCCGGGTTGGTATATCCCTGTCCGGCAATATTGGATCATTGGCCTCGCTCCGTTGCTGCTCATCGATCTAGCAGGCTTGCTCCTGATCCTCCTGGCATCCCCGGCTTGGATCTTGCTCCTCGTTTTTCTGGTCGCCTTCAATACGGGTGGATCCGTCGGCGATATGTGGGTTATATTGAACTCGCTTCTCAAGTCTCCCGCTTGCATGGTCAATGACGTTGGTGATGGCGTTACATTTTACGAACCCTTGTCGCCATCTTCAAATCTATAATGAAATCTATTATTAACATCTTTTCATCTTGCCGAATAGCCGTGGAGGTAGAATCAAGAAGGCGAATGACGGAACCGCTTGAAAACAGGCGGCTGGCATTAAATTATTTTATCTATTTATCCCGGCTAGAGGAGTAAACCGATATGGAGATCATCCCTAATGTTCATCTTATTCCCGGTATTATAGCTAATCCTTACTTGATCATCGACCCTGATGGGCTGACATTGATTGACACTGGCCTGCCGGGTAGTGATAAAAAGATCCTGAATTATATTGCCGGCATGGGGCGTTCGCCTACAGACTTGAAGCGGATCATCATCACGCATTCCGATATGGACCACATCGGCGGTTTGTATCCGCTCAAAAAATCCACAGGCGCACGCACGTATGCCAGTGATATCGAAGCGAAAGCCATCGCCAGCGGCATACCCTCGCGTCCGATTAAGTCTGCACTTACAATGCGTAGGGTTCTCATGTCAATTGTCCGTTTATGGATGAAGCCTCGTCCGATGCAGGTGGATGAGATCTTGAAGGATGGGCAGGTGCTGCCTGTGCTTGGCGGACTGCGAGTGGTCGAGACCGTAGGGCATACTCCCGGCCACATCTCGCTGTTTGCTTCGAAATCGAGCGTGCTCTTTCCCGGCGATTCCATGGTGTCCGATGATAAAGGACTCCACGGCTCGCGTTCGGCTGTCACCTGGGACACGGTGAAGGCGAATGAATCTGTCCGCAAACAGGCCGCCCTTGGTGCACGCATTGTATGTCCGGGCCACGGTCCTGTGGTAACCGATGCGGAAAATAAATTCCCAAAGGTTGACATGCCGTAGGTTTGGGGTATATTTGTAAACACCATAATTAAACGAACGGGGAGCCTGTTTGAAAGGCTGAGAGGAGCGTAATCGCTCGACCCGCATTACCTGATCTGGTTAATACCAGCGGAGGGACTATAGAGTCAACGTGAGCCATCCTCCATCAGGATGGCTCTTTTCGTTCAACTTCCTGCCATCTTTTGGATGGCAGGTTGAGGAAATAATTTATGCCTCGTATCCTTATATTTGCTAATGGCGTCCTGCCGGATCCTCCAAAAGCCCGCTCGCTTGTTAAGCCTGACGACTTTATCATCTGCGCCGATGGGGGTACGCGTTATGCACTTGACCTGGGCCTCGACCCCGGGCTGGTTATCGGCGATTTTGACTCACTCGGCCCTGAAGAAAGTGAAAAAGCGGAGCGCGCAGGCGCACAGATCATTCGGTATCCGCACGACAAGAACGAGACCGATCTTGAATTGGCTCTTTATCATGCACTTGAATTGAAGCCGTCCTCGATTGTCATCCTCGCCGCGCTGGGGAACCGCCTTGACCAGACTTTCGGCAATGTCGCCTTGTTAAGCGACACGCGCCTGGGTGAATTGGATGTGCGCCTCGATGATGGCGTGGAGGAAGCTTTCTTTTGCCGCGGCAAATCCGAGCTGCGCGGTACTGCGGATGACATCGTCTCGCTAATCCCGTGGGGTAATAGTGTTAAAGGTGTTCGAACCGAAGGCCTCAAATGGCCCTTGAATAATGAAACCCTGCATCCCGAGAAGACCCGCGGCATCAGCAATGAGCTGCTTGGCAATTCTGCCACCGTAAACCTGAGTTCCGGGTTGCTGCTTATCGTCCATCGCCGCGCAGTCGTGGCTTAAGATTCAACACTTTTAACGAAAGGTTTTCCATGAAACGAATCTTCAACTTCTTGCTTCCTGTTTTTTTACTTTTCGGCTGTTCGCCCAAGCCATCCGGTCCGCAGACTCTTACGGTAATGACGCATGACTCGTTCGCCGTCACGGATACGGTTGTCCAGGCCTTTGAACAGGCCAATAACGTGAAGGTGACATTTATCAAGAGCGGAGACGCCGGTGCGATGCTCAACAAAGCTATACTCTCCAAAGACTCGCCCCTGGCCGACGTACTTTACGGCGTGGACAATACTTTCCTTTCACGTGCGTTATCCTCAGGTATTTACCAACCCTACAATTCACCTGCTTTGAAGAATATCCCCGCTGAATTTCAACTCGATGCCTCCCAACGCGCCCTGCCAGTTGATTTCAGCGACGTGTGCATCACGTATGACAAAGCCTATTTCGCCGCTCATAACCTGACCGTCCCGCAAAGTCTGGAGGATTTAACCAACTCCCAATATAAAGGCTTGTTGGTCACTGAGAACCCGGCCACCTCTTCGCCTGGACTGGCCTTCCTGCTTGCCACTGTTAAGCACTTTGGCGAGTCCGATTACATTGGTTATTGGAAAGATCTTCGAAAGAATGGGGTAGCGGTCGTGGATGGCTGGGAGACGGCGTATTACACTAACTTTAGCGGTTCGACAGGAAAAGGCCAGCAACCTATGGTGGTTTCGTATGGGACGGATCCGGCTGCGGAAGTAATGGATGCGACCACACCTTTGTCGGATTCGCCCGTTGCATCCATTCTTAGTCCCGACACCTGTTTCCGTGAGATTGAATTTGTTGGCATTCTGAAAGGCACTTCGCATATCACCCTCGCTGAAAAATTCGTGGACTTCATGCTGGGTGATAAATTCCAGGCCGATATGCCCGGACAGATGTTCGTCTATCCAGTGTTACCAAATATTACCTTGCCGGAAGCCTTCGTCAAGTATGCAACGTCAGCTCCTCAGCCGGCAGTGTTATCTCCTGACCTGATTGCGGCAAAGCGCGATGCATGGATCCAGGCTTGGAGCGATGCGGTTCTAAAATAATTGGACAACGCCGGTGCCCCACAACGAAGAAAACGAAACACGGAGTCCTAATTTTCTGCGGTCCATCAAGCCGCAGTGGGGGAACCGTTTTATGCTTTGGTTCCTGCCTCTTTCTTTCCTTGCGGTTTTTTTCTTCTATCCGTTTTTCCGTATTCTGGGCTACAGCTTTAGTTCTATATCTTTCATAAACTCCAACCTGCAGCTTGCTTTTCACGTACTGGTTTTTACTTTTTACCAGGCTATACTTTCCACTCTCTTTACGCTTCTTATCGGTTTACCCGCGGCCTACCTTTTTGCCCGCTTTGACTTTCGCGGGAAGACCCTCTTACGTGCCCTTACATTGGTCCCATTTATGCTACCAACAGTGGTCGTTGCAGCAGGATTTAATGCCTTGTTGGGTCCGCGCGGGTGGGTTAATTTGGGCCTTATGCGAACGTTGGGCTTGAGTTCACCTCCAATTCAATTCGTTGGCACGTTGGGTGCGATCTTGATTGCTCACGTCTTTTACAACACCACTATCGTCATCCGCATTGTTGGCAATGCCTTGGCCCGCCTTGACCCAAAATTGAATCAGGCCGCGCATTCCCTGGGGGCGGATTCGCGCCGCGTGTGGTGGAATGTAAGTCTTCCTCTCCTGCTTCCTTCATTACTGGCTGCCTCGCTCCTGGTATTTTTATTTGATTTCTCCAGTTTCGGAGTCATCTTATTGTTGGGCGGACCATCTTTCGCAACGCTGGAGGTGGAGATTTATATACAAGCACTGGAGCTGCTCAACCTGCCACTGGCTGCCTTGCTTGCCTTTATACAATTGCTCTGTACGCTGGCATTTGCCATTCTTTATACCCGGTTCTCCAATCGGTCCACAGTCCAAAGCGCACAACGTGCTGAACAAAGCAACCTGCGGAAACCCAAGGCTATGCTCGAAAAGACCTTCGTGGCCGGTATGCTCATCCTTCTTATTTCTTTTTTTATATTTCCCATGCTTGCTCTTCCGCTTCGCTCGGTTTCTCGTTTAGATGCCGACCGCGGCCAATACGGCTCTGTCCAAGTTGGCCTTACGATCGATTACTATAAGGAATTATTCATCAACCGGAATAGTTCGATATTTTATGTCCCTCCCGTCCAGGCTGCGGCTAATTCGCTTGGTTACGCGGGCGCAACCGTGTTGCTCTCTCTTCTTTTGGGTTTCCCAGCTGCCTCCGCTTTGGCAAAACCCGGCCGTCTTGAGAGGATTCTCGACCCCATCCTGATCATTCCGCTTGGCGCGTCGGCTGTAACACTTGGCCTGGGTTTTATACTTGCTTTTGGCCATTGGCTGGCTTATCCATGGTTGGTGCCCTTGGCTCATACCCTCGTGGCGCTGCCATTTGTCATTAGGACTCTTCAACCTGCCCTGGCATCTATCCCTGATCGTCTGCGTCAGGCGGCGGCCTCCTTGGGAGCTTCGCCCTTCCGCGTTTGGCAAACTGTGGATTGGCCCATTTTGCAGCGTGCCACTCTCACAGCGGCAACTTTTGCATTTACTATATCCCTAGGTGAATTCGGTGCGACCGTCCTGCTGTCGCGTCCTGATTATCCCACCATCCCGATTGCGATCTACCGCTTCCTCTCCCAACCCGGCGGGTTAAATTATGGTCAAGCCATGGCGATGGCGACGCTTCTGATGGTCCTTACAACCGCGGGGATTTTGCTAATCGAGAAACTACGGTTACCGGGTGCGGGAGAGTTTTGATGCTTGAAATACGCGATGTTTATAAGACGTATGATGGCCAGCCGCTTTTGCGTGGCATCTCTTTGAGATTAAACGCAAACGAGACAATTTGCCTGCTCGGTGCGTCGGGCAGCGGCAAATCAACATTGCTTAGGATGATCGCTGGTTTGGAATTACCTGATTCCGGGCAGATCATGTGGGAAGGGTTAGACCTGGCATCCACGCCAACCCATCTGCGGGACTTTGGGCTGGTCTTTCAGGACTACGCACTTTTTCCTCACCTGGATGTCTTCGATAATGTGGCTTTTGGCCTGAAGATGAAGTCCTGGGCATATGGTGAAATCGAGAAACGCGTGAACGAAGTTTTGAATCTTGTAGGTATGAATAACTTTATTAGTCGGAAGGTCACAGATCTGTCGGGGGGTGAGCAGCAGCGCGTGGCGTTAGCCCGGGCTCTCGCCCCCCGACCACGAATGCTGATGTTCGATGAGCCTCTCGGGGCCTTGGATCGCGCCCTGCGGGAAGACCTGTTGAATCAACTGCGGGGTATCCTGCATCAGACCCACATTCCAGCCATCTATGTCACCCACGATCAGGAGGAAGCATTCACGATCGCTGACCGGGTATTGATGCTGCACTCCGGCCGGATTGTGCGTGAAGGTAAGCCTACTGAAGTGTGGACAAATCCCGGTTCGGCTTGGGCGGCGGAATTTCTGGGGTTGGGAAACGCGATCGAAGGAGACTGCAAGTCGCGCAACGAAAAGTCGAAAATGTGGAATATCAAAACCGCCTTCGGAAATTTTGATGTGAATTGTGAGCATAAACATAACGTAGGAGATAAGGTCCGTTTGTTGGTTCGCCCGGCGCTAGCTGAAGAGGGAAGTGTGATCCGTGGTCGCGTGACAGATGTGGTCTTTCAACAAGACAGGTTTAAAGTCACTTTGGAAAACAAGTTATTTGTATATCTTCAAAGTGCTCCAAAGATCGGCCAAATTATAAAGGGTAAGGTCGCGGTAAAATGCCTGGGATGAATGAGCCGATACGTGTTTTGAAATGTAACTTGTCTGGGGATGTCACCTGGCAATATGAAGGTTGGGTTTTGGAGAGCAAATCGAACGCAGTAGTCCTGGAAGCCTTCTTCAATCGCCCGGATATGACGTTTATGGATGTGATCCTAAAGGAGAACGATCGTTTTGTTGAGACCTTTTATACCGATCGCTGGTATAACATTTTTGAGATTTACGACCGCGACGATGACGCCTTTAAAGGCTGGTATTGCAACATCGGTCGGCCCGCGCAGATCGCCGATGGTACAGTCTCCTACGTTGACCTGGCTCTGGATTTATGGGTATCTCCCCTTGGTAAGCAAACTGTGTTAGATGAAGATGAATTTGCCGCACTTAGTTTGGATACAAAAGATCGAGAAATGGCAGTAAAGGCCTTGGCTGAATTGAAAGAAGTATTCCATACAAAGCGACCCCCGGAATAAATGGGGGTCGCTTTGTATCGGATTATGAATTAATTACAAGGACTGTATCAATAGAAGACCCGTGCCAAATAACTTATCGCCGTTCTGGTACAAATAATAAGCGCCGCCTGCAATTGCGCAGCACAGGCATAATACAACCACTACAATCACGGCAATAATAATCGGCGTGTTACTCTTTTTAGGCGCTTCCGGCATAGGGCTTGGCGCTGACGACATTTCTGGGTTCATTTTCTCTTCTCCTTTTGGTTTTATGAATCATAAAGTGTCCGATAATTTGGAATTATAACTGATTGATAATTCCTTCATTAACTTTCTCAACGATCGGTAAAATCTGATTTTCTTATACCGGTTCCGTTTTGCTGGCCCGGCGTGCCCACCACCAAAGCAGCAATAAAATCAGGATCACTGCCAGGAAGGCGATTGCAATCGGTAAAAGAATGGATAGGAATGAAACAACGGTGGATGTGATATCTTCGGCAATACTGACGGGTACATTACCGGCGCCGGCCGTTGTAGCGGTTACCAACGGACGGACAGCCGCCGATTTGACCAGATGCACGCCTCCGGCTACCAGTAGTCCACAGGCCAGCGCCAGGACCGGGTTTATCCCGTGGATCACATTTGTGCTGGCCGCGAAAGCGACAGCGCCTGCAACGGGTCGCACAAAGGTTTGTAACAGGTCATTGATATGATTTACCGCCGGGATTTTATCCGCCAACATTTCAATGATCAATAATATTCCAAGCATGATCAGGATCCAGGGGTTGGCGAGTGTATCCCAGGGTGAGTTGAGCTTGATCAGGTTTGTATAATGAGCAAGCACGCCC